>Ga0134127_10002119_pt1 | contig 14482 bp, 14 predicted proteins | sample KB31753_FD_96459 | JGI IMG/M metagenome (GOLD analysis project Ga0134127, IMG submission 96459) | Terrestrial soil microbial communities with excess Nitrogen fertilizer from Kellogg Biological Station, Michigan, USA - KB3-175-3 | ecosystem: Environmental > Terrestrial > Soil > Unclassified ...
CATGGTGGCGGAGGCGTTCCGCGACTCGCGCATCGTGGCGTTCTCCACCGCCTGCGTTTATCCCTACGCCTCGGTGAAGACTGCGGGCGCCACGGAAGAAACCGCCACGACCCCGCCGCCGGGCGACTACGCGAGCTCTTGCGTCGGCCGCGAGCAGGCTTTCCGCTTCGGCTCGCGCCGGCACGGCACGGCCGGGCGCCTGATGCGGCTGGAGTATGCGATCGACATGCGCTACGGCGTGCTGCACGACGTGGCGGCGAAAGTGTTCGCCGGCACGCCGGTGGACGTGACGATGGGGCACGTCAACGTGATCTGGCAGGGCGATGCCAACGAGCAGGCGCTGCGCCTTCTCGCGCATTGCACGACGCCCACCTCGCCGATCAACGTGAGCGGCCCCGAGGTGGTCAGCGTGCGCAGTCTGGCCGTGGAGCTCGGCAAGCGATTCGGAAAGAAGCCGTCCTTCACCGGGTCGGAAGCCCCCACGGCGTGGCTCGTCGATACCACGCAGGCGAGGAAGCTCTTCGGCGCGCCGCGCGTGCCGCTCGAGCAGATGCTCGACTGGCAGGCCGACTGGATCGCGCGCGGGCTGCCGGGTCTCGGCAAGCCGACGCACTTCGAGACGCGTGACGGAAAGTACTAAGCAGCACGCGCTCGGTCCCGAGCATATCGGCCGCTGTTTCGCGCTGTCGCGGGCCGCGGGGTGGAACCAGAACGAGGCCGACTGGCGCCTGATGCTCACGCTCGGCCACGGCTGGGGCCTTTCGACGCCGGATGGCACCCTGGTCGCCTCCACGCTCGTGCTGCCCTACGGACGCTTCGCGTGGATCAGCATGGTGCTGGTGTTGCCGGCGCATCGCCGGAAGGGCCACGCTTCGCGGCTGCTGCGCGTCGCGATCGCCGATCTGCGCGAGCGCGGGCTGCTGCCGGTTCTGGATGCCACGCCGGCAGGGCGCGAGGTCTACCGGCAGGAGGGCTTCCACGATACCTGGACCTTCAAGCGCTTCGTGCTGGAAAAAGGGGTCAGGACCCTTTTTTCGAAAAAGGGTCCTGACCCCTTTTTCCGCTGGGACCGGCTCCTGCCGCTCGACGCTGAAGCCTTTGGCGCCGACCGCGAAGTGCTGCTGCGCGACCTGCAGCGCCGCTTGCCCGCCGCGGCGCTCGCGCTGGGCGAAAGCGGGTTCGTTCTTGGGCGTGATGGCCGCGAAGCGCGGCAATTGGGGCCGCTGGTCGCGCGCGACGAAGCCACCGCGCTCGCGCTTCTGCAGAGCGGGCTCGCGGCCGTCCAGCCCCCGGTCTATGTAGATATCGTCGACCACGCGCCGCGCCTTCAGGAATGGGTCCAGGCGCGCGGCTTTGCCTTTCAGCGCCCGTTCACGCGCATGGTGCACGGCTTGGCTGCCGCGCCCGGAAATGAAAGACTGGTTTATTGCGTAGCGGGACCGGAGCTCGGATGACCTGCGACTTCATCGTGATCGGCGCCGGACACAACGGGCTCGCCTGCGCGGCGTACCTCGCCAAGTCCGGCGCCAAGGTGGTGGTACTGGAGCGCGCCGCTCGCGTCGGCGGCGGCTGCCATACCGAGGAAGCCACGCTGCCCGGCTTCAAGCACAACCTCTGCTCGGTAGTCCACACGCACATTCCGTTGAGCCCGGTCTACCGCGACCTCGAGCTCGAGCGCCACGGCGTGCGCTACGTCTACCCGGACTACCTCCGCGGCACGATCTTTCCCGATCACCAGAGCCTGGTGATGCATCGCGACAGCGAGCGGATGGCCGCCGAGCTCGGCAAGTACTCGGCACGCGACGCGAAAACCTTCCGCCAGCTCGGCGCCGACTACGGCGAATTCATCGATTCGACCTACCTGCCGCTCATGTATTCGCCGCCGCTGCCGCCCTCGATGCAGACCGCGGAGCTGGAGAAATCCGAGGAGGGCCGCGCGCTCATGCAGTGGCAGGCCGCCACGCCGGTGCAGCTCCTGAACGAGCTTTTCGAAAGCGAGCCGGTCAAGGTGCATTTCCTCGCGCGCATGACGGTGCTCGGATTTGCGCCCGACCAGTTCGGCCAGGGGTGGATCTGCCTTTTCCGCATCTTGAAGGCCGAGGCGCCGATCTGCGTCGGCGGCTCGCAGCAGCTCGCGAACGGATTGAAATCGGTGCTCGAGAAAAACGGCGCCGTCATCCGTACCGGTGCGGAAGTGAAGCGCATCCTCCTGCGCGGCAAGCGCGCAGCGGGCGTCGAGCTCGTCGGCGGCTCCAGGCTGGAAGCGGCGAAAGCGGTGGTGACCAACGTCGAGCCGAAGAAAAGCTTCCTCGGCATGGTCGGCGAAGAGCATCTGCCGGCGTCGTTCGCCACGCGGGTGAAGAACTACCACTCGCGCGGGCGCTCGCTTTTCGTGCTGCATCTGGCCCTCTCCGAGCCGCCGCAGTACCGCGCCGCCGCCGCCAACCCTCCGGTCAACGTCGCCTTCAGCCAGGAGATGTTCGGCGCGACGGTGCACGATCAGGTGCTTGCCTACCAGGAAATCGCGGCGGGCAAGGCGCCGCGCGAAGCGATGCTGCAGATCACGTTGCCGACGCTGTTCGATCCGTCGCAGGCGCCGGCGGGCAAGCACACCGCCGTGGTCTGGCAATACGCGCCCTACGCGCTGCAAGGCGGCTGGCCGAAGCTGCGGCAGGAATACGCCGAGCATCTGCTCGGCCTGTGGCAGTCGTATGCGCCCAACATGACGAAAGACAAAGTCCTCGCCATGCGGATCCAGGATCCGACCGACACCGAGCGGCTGAACGACAACCTCGTGAACGGCGTCGACGTGGTGGGCGACATGACGCCCGACCAGATGGGCTACTTCCGGCCGTTCGCCGGCTGGTCGAGCTACCGCACGCCGATCGAGGGGCTCTACATGTGCGGCGGGTACTGCCACCCCGGCGGCGGCGTGCACGCCGGTGCCGGCCACAACGCTGCCGGCATCATCGCCGAGGACTTCAAGCTCTCCAAGTGGTGGGACTGATGCCGAGCCGCGAGGCCCGGTTTTCAGTCAACGTCCCGCCGGGCGAGCTTTGGAAATTCATCCGCGACTTTGATTCCTTGTGCAGCTGCATTCCGGGCGTGGAGCGCATTCGCGTAGTGGACGGCAGGACGGCAGAGCTCACCGTGAAGGAGAAGGTGGGCGTCGTGCCGCTCATCGTCGAGCTGCGGGCGCAGATTGTGTCCGAGGAGCCGCCGCGCCGCCTGCATGCCACCGCGAAGGGCGAGCACCTGACCATGACGATCGATGTGCGCCTGGAAGGCACGGCCAGCGGCACCGAGCTCGTCAGCCGGTTCGACGTGAAAGGCGACGGGCCGCTCAAGCCGATCGTCGATCGCCTGTTCGAGCGCCGCGCGACCGAGCGCACCGCGCAGTTCGCCGAGCGCCTGGCGCAGCACTTCGGCGCTGCGGCCCCGGCACCACCGCCGGTGGCATGGTGGAGACGCCTGTGGCGACGCCTCCTCAGGCGCCCGGCGTCTTCACCACCTTCATCTTGAGCGACTTGTCGAGGAACTCGTTGGTGTAGGTGGTCTTCACGTCGAAGGGCTTGTCGATCCCGACGTAGTCGCGCACCAGCTCGTAGTCCGTTTTCATGCGCGCATCGTCGTGCCAGCCGAGCGCAACGCTCTGCGAGATCTTGTCGCTCATCAGCACTTCGACGAGCTGCCAGTTCACCAGCTCGTTGTCGAAGCTGAGCGCGCCGTTCGCGTCGATCAACGCTTGCACGCACGGGTTTGCATCTTTCGTGCAGGCCGCGAAAGCGCGCTGCGTGACCTTGACGAACTTCTCGATCACGGGCCGGTTCTTCTTCAGGTACTCGGCGTTGACGATCACCGAATTGCCGTAGGGATTGAGCCCGATATCGCGCCAGGCGAGAAAGCCCATGTCGGCGCCGAGCTCGCGCTGGAACACGTGGTGCAGGTTGTAGAACGACGTGGTGATGTCGATCGACTTCGCCTTCAGCGCCGAGAGCTTGGCATTGGCGTCGATGTTCACCCAGGTGACCGATTTCGGATCGATGCCGTTCGCCTTCGCGAGCGCCGGCCACATCGTGCGCGCGCCGTCGGCGGCCGGGTTGCCGATCTTCTTGCCCGGGAAATCCTTGATGCCCTTGATGCCGGAGCTCTTCAGCCAGTAAAGGCCCTGCGGCGAATTGGCGTAGACGTTGAACACCGCCACCGTGTCGGCGCCCTTGCCCTTGGCGACCAGCACGCCGCCCATGTCGGCGAGGCCGATCGGGTTCGCGCCGGCGCCGACTTTCTGCGTCGCGAGTGCCGAGCCCTTGCCCGGCTCGAGTTGCAGGTCGATGCCTTCCTTGGCGTACCAGCCCTGCTTCTTCGCGTAGTAGTAAGGCGCGTGGTCGCCGCCGGGCACCCAGTTGAGGATGAAGTCGAGCTTCTGCTCCGCGCTGGCGGGCGTAGCAATCAATCCGGAAAGTACGGCAAGCAAGAGCGCGCGCATGGAAAGCCTCCTCGAGGACGGACCGGCGAATGCTACCATCGCGCAACCACCCGGTTAACGTGACGCTTCCTTCCGAGATTGCCGCGCTGCTGCGTCGCGGCACGGTGATACCCGCGCATCCGCTCGCGCTGAATGCGCGCCGCAAGCTCGACGAGCGCCGGCAGCGCGCGCTCACACGCTACTACCTCGACGCCGGCAGCGGCGGGCTCGCCGTCGGCGTACACGCCACGCAGTTCGCGATCCGCGAAGCGGGGCTGTACGAGCCGGTCTTGCGCATTGCGGCGGAGGAGGCCGCGCAGCGCCAAGCCGTGATGATCGCGGGCCTGGCGGGCAAGACTTCCCAGGCGAAGCGAGAGGCGCAGCTCGCGCGCGGGCTCGGCTATCACGCCGGGATGCTTTCGCTCGGCGCGATGAAGGGCGCATCGATCGATGCCCTCGTCCGGCACTGCGCTGCCGTCGCCGGGGAAATCCCGCTCGTCGGCTTCTATCTGCAGACCGCGGTCGGCGGCATCGCGCTGCCGATGGAATTCTGGCGCCGCTTCGCCGCGATCGAGAATGTGATCGCGATCAAGATCGCGCCGTTCGATCGCTACCGCACGCTCGATGTGGTGAGAGGAGTCGTAGCTGCAGGGGCTGAAGAGCGGGTCACCCTGTATACCGGCAACGACGATCACATCGTGCTGGACCTGGCGGTGCCATTCGAAGTGAAAAGAAACGGCGAAACCGTGCGCGTGCGCATCCGCGGCGGGCTGCTGGGGCACTGGAGCGTGTGGACGAAAACCGCGGTTGCGCTCCTGGAGAGAATTCAAAACAGACCCGTGGATGAAGAGCTCCTTGCCCTGGATTCCCGGGTGACCGACTGCAATAGCGCGTTCTTCGACGTCGCGAACAATTTCGCCGGCTGCATCCCGGGCTGCCACGAAGTGCTGCGCCGGCAAGGGTTGCTCGAAGGCACCTGGTGCCTGGATCCGAACGAGAAGCTGTCGCCGGGGCAGGCGAAGGAGATCGACCGCGTGTATCGCGAGCACCGCGATCTCGCCGACGACGATTTCGTGCGCGCGAACCTGGAGAGGTGGCTGTCATGAGGAACTACGTGCTCGGAGCGCTGGCGCATGTTGCGCTGATCGCCGCCTGGTACCTTTTCGTGAAGTTCGGCGACGTGCCGAAGTTCGTCATGCCCTCGCCCGAAGCGACGCTCGACGCGCTGCTCACGCCGAGATACGACTGGTGGCGCAACATTGCCGTCACCGGGACGGAGATCTTCGCCGGCTATCTGCTCGCGCTCGCGGTCGGCGTGGGTCTCGCGCTGGTCTTCACGTGGTCGAAGGCGCTGGAAGCGTTCTTCATGCCGCTGCTCGTCTCGCTCAACATGATTCCGAAGGTCGCCCTCGGGCCGCTGATCATCGTGTGGTTCAAGTACGGCGTGTTCCCCAACACGCTGATGGCGTTCTCGATCTGCGTGTTCCCGATCCTGCTGACGACCGCGCGCGGGCTGCGCGAGATCGAGCCCGAGCTGCTCGATCTCGTGCGCTCGCTGAAAGGCTCGCGCTGGCAGCTCTTCGCCAAGATCCAGCTGCCGGGGGCGCTGCCTTACATTTTCTCCGGCATGAAAGTGGGCGCGATCCTCGCGGTGGCCGGCGCCATCGTCGGCGAGTTTCTCGGCTCCGACAGAGGGCTGGGCTACCTCATGCTGCAGGTCCAGGTGACGCTCGACACCCCGGCGATGTTCATGGCCGTGATCCTCATCACGCTCATCGGCATGGCGCTCTACGGCGTGGTGCTCGCGCTCGAGCGCCTGCTGGTCGTCAAGGACGCCCGCGTCGCCTGAAAATGAAAAAAGGGGTCAGAGCAAATTACGGGAAAAGGCGATAAACCGCGACGGTTAGCCTTATCGCTATTTCCAGTAATTTGCTCTGACCCCTTTTCGGGGTTAGGGCTTGATCTTGCTCGAGTAGGCATTGGTAAAGACCTCGGCGGCCTTCACCGGCTTGTCGGGCTTGTTGTTCGCGAACGTGACGTCGATCGTGCGCTGCATGAGGCCTTCCTCGATCCAGCCGATGCCGTGCTGGCGCGAGCGCTCGGTGATGCAGAGATCCATGATCTGCGGCGTGGTGTTGAAAAGCGCGTCGCGGTCGAGGCCCGGGACCGCCGCGACCATCGCGTCGATTGCCTCGGCCGGGTTGGCGTGCGCGTCGCGCCAGCCCTTGTGCGTGGCGCGCAGGAAGCGCTGGATCAGCCTCGGGTTCTTCTGCTCGAGCTCGGTGTTCACGAAGTACGTGTGTCCGTAGATCGGCAGGCCGTAGTCGGCCCACAGCAGGTGGCCGACCTGTCCCTTGCCGAGGACCTTCTCCCAGATCGCGTAGCTGGTATAGAGATCGAAGGAGGCGTCGACCTCGCCGGCGGCGACGATCGCCTGCTTGCCCTCGGGCTTCACGTTGACGAGCGTCACCGCGTTCGGATCGATCCTGTTGAGCGCGGCGAACGCGGGCCACAGCACGCGATGCGAGTCCGCCGGCGGCACGGCGATCTTCTTGCCCACCAGGTCCTTGGGACTCCTGATGCTGGCGCTCTTCTTGAAGAAGGCGTTGTTGCCGGCCTTGTCGAACACCACCGCCACCATCCTCAGGTTGGCGCCCTTTGAGATCGCGGTGATGACCGTGGGCGCGTCCGAGATGCCGACCTCGGCCTGCTTGAGGTCGATCTTCTTCGCGCTGTCGGCAGAGCCCGCGCCGCGCACCACGCCGAGATCGAGGCCCTCTTCCTGGTAGTAGCCCTTCTTCAGCGCCAGGTAGATCGGCGAGTGGTCGGCGAGGTGGAACCAGTTGAGCTGCAGCGTCATCTTGTCCGCCCCGCAGGCAGGCGAGGCCGCGAGCGCCGCCGCGGTGATCCCTAGTGCAAGAACGATTCCTCTCATCGTCTCCTCCGCTGGATTTCGATTAGATGGCCGCATCTTCGCGCTGCGCCCAAGGCGCGACAAGCTGCTCGGCGAGCACCACGACGCCATAAAGCGCGAGCCCCAGCAGCGAGATCAGCATGAGCGAAGCGAAAATGGTCTGCGTCTCGAGCGTCACGCCGGCAGAGATGATCAGCGCGCCGAGGCCGAGCTCGGAGGCGACGAATTCGCCCACGATCGCACCGGTGACCGACATGGTGGCGTTGAGCTTGAGGCCGGCGAAGATGTACGGCACGGCATTCGGAAAGCGGATCTTGGCGAACACCTGCCAGCGCGTCGCGCGCAGCGTGCGCACCAGGTCGATGATCTCCGGCTCGGCGCTCGCCAGGCCGATCGCGGTGTTCACCACCATCGGGAAGAAGGCGATGGTCGTGCCGATGACGATGTTCGGCCAGATGCCGTAGCCCAGCCACAGGATGAAGAGCGGCGCGAGCGCGATCTTCGGCAGCGTATTGAAGAGCACCAGCACCGGCATGATGGTGCGCATCAGCAGGCGGTTCCACACGATCGCCACGGCGAGGACCATGCCCAGCACCGCCGACAGCACGAAGGCGCCGAGCACGGAGTAGAGCGTGGCGAGGAAGTTGGCCGGCCAGCGGTGGCTCGGCCGATCGAGCGCCTGCAGCGCCGACCACGGCGAGGGCAGGATGTACTGCTTCACCTGCAGGAGATCGACGGCGAGCTGCCACAGCACCAGCAGCGCGAGGATCACGAGCGTTGCCGGCAGGTAGTACGCGACCGCCGCCTTCCAGCGCGCGGTTTCTTGACTCGCCATGTGCGCCCCGCCGAGAATTAACGATCTAGTTACATATTACCTTGGCCGAACCCTCCGCACCCTTCATCCACCTCGCCGGCGTGCGCAAGGTCTACCGCCGCGGCCGCGAGGAGCATCTCGCGATCTCGGACGCGACCTTCGACGTGATGCCGGGGGAGCTGGTCTCGCTCGTCGGCCCCTCGGGCTGCGGCAAGTCGACGCTGCTCAAGATCCTCGCCGGTCTGCACGCGCACGACGGCGGCGAGCTTCGCATCGGCTCGGCGACGCACGCGTTCGACCCGGCGCGCGACGTGGGGATGGTGTTCCAGGCGCCGCTGCTCCTCAAATGGCGCCGCATCCTGGAGAACGTGCTGCTGCCGGCCGAAATCCTGGGTTTGCCATCCGCCGAAGCGCGCGAGCGCGCGCAGGGGTTGCTCAACCTCGTGGGGCTGAATGGCTACGAAACCAAGTATCCGTATGAGCTCTCGGGCGGCATGCAGCAGCGCGCGGCGATCGCGCGGGCGCTGATCCACGATCCCAAGCTCGTGCTGATGGACGAGCCGTTCGGCGCGCTCGATGCGCTCACGCGCGAGAAGATGAACCTCGAGCTCCTGCGCATCTGGAAGGAGGCGGGGAAAACCATCGTGTTCGTGACGCACGGAATTTCCGAAGCGGTTTTTCTCGGCACGCGCGTGGTGGTGCTCACGGCCGGACCGGCGCGCATGGCGGACAACTTCGAGGTCGACCTGCCGCACCCGCGCACGCTCGACATGAAGACCCACCAGCGCTTCGGCGACTACACGCGGCGGGTGTATCGGTTGCTCGGCATGGAATGAGCGCAATCGAATGAAGAACGGCCGCGACCCCGAGCGCACGCGGGCGCGCATTCTCGATGCCGCGACGCAGGAGTTCGCGCGCTACGGGCTGGGCGGCGCGCGCGTCGATCGCATCGCCGAGCGCGCGGGCGCGAACAAGCGGATGCTGTACTACTACTTCGGCGACAAGGATGGCCTCTTCCTCGCGGCGCTCGAGGGGCGCTACGCGCACATCCGCAACGCCGAGCGCAGCCTCGAGCTCGAGCAGGCCGATCCGCGCACCGCGCTCAGGCGGCTGGTGGAATTCACCTGGAACTACTACCTCGAGCACCCGGAATTCCTGACGCTGCTCAACAGCGAGAACCTGCACAAGGGGCGCCACGTGAGGAGCTCCAGGCGCGTGCGCGACCTGCATTCGCCCTTCGTCGAGACGCTGGGCGCGGTGCTGCGCCGGGGCGCGAAAGCCGGGATGTTCCGGCCGGGGATCGATCCGGTGCAGCTCTACATCTCGATCGCCGGCGAAGGCTACTTCTACCTTTCCAACCGCTACACGCTGTCGCGGATTTTCGGGCGCGACCTGATGGCGCCGCGCGCTCTGGCTGCGCGGGCGCGGCATATCAAGCAGACGATTCTCAACTCAGTGAGGAGGCAAGGATGAAAAAAGCAGTCTTCGTCGCGCTGGCGCTGGCCGCCACGGCGGCGCACGCGCAGTGGAAGCCGTCCAAGCCGATCAACATCATCGTGCCATGGGCGGCGGGCGGGGCGACCGACCAGGTGACGCGCGTCGCCGCGGGCGAGCTCGAGGAAGCGCTCGGCACCAAGATCGTGGTCATCAACCAGCCGGGCGCTTCGGGTTCGATCGGCACGATGAACGCGCTCAACGCGCCACGCGACGGCTACACCTGGACCGCGGGGGCGCCGAAGCAGCTCGGCACCTATCCCGTGCTGGGCCTCGCCAGCACCAAGCTGGACGACTTCCATCTTTTCATCTCGGTCACGCAGGTACCGATCGTCAGCGTCAACCCGAACTCGCCCTACAAGGATTTCCAGCAGCTTCTCGACGCGATGAAGGCGAATCCCGGCCAGGTCACGATCGCGACCGCGGGCAACACCTCGAGCGGCCATATCGCGGCCGAGGCGATCGCCAAGGCGACCGGGTGGAAGTACCGCCACGTGACGTACGACGGCGGCAACCCGGCGGTCATCGCCACCGTCGCGGGAGAGACGCAGGTGACCACGCAGCTCGCGAGCGAGCAGGCCGAGATGATCAAGGGCAAGCGGCTGCGCCCGCTCGCCGTGGTCGGCCGCCAGCCGCTCGAGATCGAGGGCTTCGGCACCATCCCGCCGATCACCAACTGGGTGAAGAACCTGCCTTCCGTCGATACCGCGTTCGGCATTTTCATTCCCAAGGGCGCGCCGGCCGAAGTCGCGGCGACCGTGGAGAAGGCCTGGAACGACCGCGTCGCCAAGTCCGACAAGCTCAAGGCCTACGCCAAGGCGCGCTCGGTGCTCTTCACGCCGATGACCGGCAAGCAGGCGTACGACGCGGTGTGGCCGACGGTCGTCACCGACGCCGCGATCATCAGCGACGCCGGCATGGCCAAGGTGCCGCCGGAGAAGCTCGGCATCCCGAAGCCGTAGCGATGTTCGAGTTCGACGAGAGCGCTCGGCCGTCGGCGCGCGCCGATCTTCTCAGCGGGATCTTCTGGATCGTCCTCGGCGCGGCGATCGCCGTCGGATCGTGGAACATGGACCGGCTCGAGCGCCTGGGGGTGAGCTTCTACACCGCCCCGGGGCTGATGCCGGGCATCCTCGGCCTGCTGCTCGTCGTCTGCGGGGCGGCGCTCCTCGTCCGCGCGCTGCGCGAGGGCGCGCTCGGCCCGGAACAGCGCTCGCCGGTACTGCTCGAAGCGGGGACGCTGCGCCGCACTGCGATTGCGCTCGTGCTGACGCTCGGCTTCGCCATTGGGCTGGTCGGCCACGGCCTGCCGTTTCCGGTGGCGGCCGCGCTCTTCCTCTTCGCGCTGATCGCGGTGGTGCAATACCCCGAGCGCAGGGCGAAGAACGAGGTCGGCCGCGGCCTGCTGGTCGCGGCCGCCGTGGGCGTCGTCGCCGCCGCCCTGATCAGCGCGCTTTTCCAGTACGTCTTCCTCGTGCGCCTGCCGTAGATGCTCGACGGCCTGTACGCGCTGGGGCGCTCCTTCGGCAGCTTTCTTTCCTTCTGGCCGCTCGTCTACACGCTGGCCGCGACGCTGGTCGGCGTCCTGGTGGGCTGCATGCCGGGATTGTCGGCGACGCTGTGCATCGCGCTTCTAACCACACTGACTGTGAAGATGGCGCCGAACGACGCCATCCTGATCCTGATCTGTGCCTACGTCGGCACGATCTACGGCGGCAGCCGCACCGCGATCCTGCTGAACATTCCCGGCACCGCGGCCAATGCGGCGGCCTGCCTCGACGGCTATGCGCTGGCGAAGAAGGGCCAGGCCGGGCGCGCGATGGGCATCGCGACGACGGGCTCGGTGGTGGGATCGCTTTTCGGCGTCGTGTGCCTAGCGCTCCTCACGCCGAGCCTCGGCGAAGTGGCGCTCAGCTTCGGCGCCTTCGAGTTCTTCTGGCTCGCGCTTTTCGGCGTCCTCATGTCGGGCTCGATCGCGGGCAGCGATCCGCTGAAGGGCTGGATGATGGGGATCCTCGGCCTCTTCGCCACGCTGATCGGGCAGGACGGCATCCACGCCTACGACCGCTTCACCTTCGGCTGGTCGGATCTGGCGGGCGGCGTCACGCTGATTCCGGCGTTGGTGGGCGCGTTCGGCTTCTGCGAAGTGCTGGTGGTCCTGTCCGAACCGGTCGCGAAGGCTACCGTCAACGCGGTGGACTCGGTGCTGCCGCGGATCCGCGACGTGTTCCAGTACTGGCGCACCATCCTGCGCTCCGGCGTGATCGGGGTCTACATCGGCATCCTGCCGGGCGTAGGCGAAGACATGGCGGCGTGGTCTTCCTACGCCGCGGCACGGCGCGCGAGCAAGGAGAAGGACGAGTTCGGCAAGGGGTCGGTCGAAGGCTTGATGGCGGCCGAGACCGGCGACAACGCCTCGATCCCGGGCGGCATCATCCCGGCGCTCGCACTCGCGATCCCGGGCTCCGCGCCCTCCGCGGTGCTGATGGCGGCCATGATTATCCACGGGGTGCAACCCGGGCCGATGCTGATGGTGAACCAGCCGCAGTTCGTCTACGACGTCGTGGCGATGACCACGCTCGCCACGCTCGGCATGCTTTTCTATGGGCTGTTTCTCGTGCGGCCGCTGCTCGCCGTGATCCTCATCCCGCGCAGCTATGTGATGCCGGTGATCTTCGTGCTGTGCACGGTGGGCTCGTTCGCGATCGCCTCGCGCCTGTTCGACGTCTGGCTGATGGCGTTCGTCGGGGTGTGCATGTTCGTGCTGCGCAAGCTGAACTACCCGGTGCCGCCATTCGTGCTGGGTCTCGTGCTCGGCGACATCCTCGACAAGAGCCTGCGCCGCGGCCTGCAGATCTCGAACGGCGATTTGACGCCGTTCTTCGCGCGGCCGTTCTGCGCGGCGCTCTTCGCCATTACACTCTTCACCATCCTGATGTACATCCCTGCATTCAACGGCCTGGTGCGCTCCGGCTGGGCGAGGACCTGGGCGCTGGTGCGAGGCCGCGCATGAGAATCGCGCTGTGCAACGAAGTCATCGCGCCGATGCCGTTCCCGCAGCAGTGCGAGTACGCGGCCAAGCTCGGCTACGACGGCCTGGAGATCGCGCCCTATACGCTCTCCGAGGAGCCGCATCGCATGGGGGCGGCGCGCATCGCGGCGGCGCGCGCGGCGGCCGAGGACGCGGGCATCGCCGTGACCGGCCTGCACTGGCTGCTCATCAAGCCCGCGGGGCTCTCCATCAGCTCCAAGGACGACGGCATCCGGCAGAAAACCATCGACGTCATGCTGGCGCTCATCGACCAGTGCGCCGAGCTCGGCGGGCGCTACCTGGTGCACGGCTCGCCGCACCAGCGCCGCGTCGATCCGGGCGAGACGCGCGCCGCGGCGATGGCGCGCGCGCGCGACAGCTTCGCAGCGGTGGCAGAGCGGGCGCAGAAAGCCGGCGTGGTCTACTGCATCGAGCCGCTGTCGTCGGAGCAGACACCGCTCATCAACACCCTGGAAGAAGCAGCCCAACTCGTCACTGAAATTGGCAACCCGGCGGTGCGAAGCATGCTCGACTGCAGCTCGGCCGGCCGCATGGAGAAGGAGCCGCTCGGCGCGCTGGTCGAGCGCTGGCTGCCGAAGGGCACGATCGCGCACGTCCAGGTCAACGACCGCAACCGCCGCGGCCCGGGACAGGGCGAGCAGCGCTTCGCTCCTCTTTTTTCAGCACTCAAACGCTGCGGCTACGGTGGAGATGTAGCGGTGGAACCGTTCGACTACGTGCCCGACGGCCCCGGCGCGGCCGCGCGCGCCATCGGCTATATCAAGGGCATCCTGGAGGCGATCGAAACGTAATGGGGTCGGAGCAAATTTCCCGCTTCACCATCCGGGAGATCACTTTCCACGAAAGGGAAGTGAAGCTCCGCATGCCGTTCCGCTTCGGCGTCGTCACCCTCACCGAGTCGCCGCAGGCGTTCGTGCGCGCGAAGATTTTTTTCCAGGGGCGCGAAGTGGAAGGCGCGGCGGCCGAGCTGCTCGCGCCGAAATGGTTCGACAAGAATCCCGCGCTCAGCAACGAGGACAACTACGAGCAGCTGCGAGCTTCCCTGCGGCGCGCCCGCGAAGCGTACCTTGCCGGCGGGCCCAACACGGCCTATGGACACTCCCGGCCGAGCGTCGGGCTGGTCGAGAACTACGGCCCGGCGCTCATCGACCGCGCGGTGCTCGATGCGCTCTGCCGTGCGCTCGGCATCTCGTTCTATCGGGCAATCAAGGCGAACGTTCCGGGGGTCGACTTTGCCGGCCTCGACCTGGCGTCTTTTCTCCAGCATTTGACGGCGGCGGAACGAATCGCCGCGCGCCATACCGTCGGGCTGGTCGACCCGATCTTTCCCGCCGACAATGCGCACCCGGTCAAGGACGGCCTCCCCGAGACGCTGGAGGAAGTCGTCCGGCGCTACGGGCATCGCTGGTTCAAGCTGAAGGTGGGCGGCAACGTCCGCGCCGACGTCGAGCGGCTGAGCGCGATCGCCGCGGTGCTCGACCGCATCGGCGAGCCTTACCACGCGAGCCTCGACGGCAACGAGCAATACGAGAACGTCGAGGGCGTGCTCGAGCTGTGGCGCGAAATCAAGGCGCACCCGCGGCTGAAGCGCCTCGCCTCCAGCATCGTCTTCATCGAGCAGCCGATCAAGCGCCAGAACGCGCTGGCGAAAGACGTTTCGGCGCTCTCGCGCGAGGTGCCCGTGATCATCGACGAGTCGGACGATTCGCTGGAGGCGTTTCCGCGCGCCAAGGCGCTGGGCTA
>Ga0134127_10002122_pt1 | contig 14475 bp, 7 predicted proteins | sample KB31753_FD_96459 | JGI IMG/M metagenome (GOLD analysis project Ga0134127, IMG submission 96459) | Terrestrial soil microbial communities with excess Nitrogen fertilizer from Kellogg Biological Station, Michigan, USA - KB3-175-3 | ecosystem: Environmental > Terrestrial > Soil > Unclassified ...
CATGGCCGAGGAGCTCGCGCGCATCCGCTCGCGTCGCGATGCCTCGTCGCGTGGCGACCAGGCGATGATCACGGGCCCGCCGTCCACTGGTGTGGTGGCGCTGCCCAAGGTCGCGGCGCCGTCCCCGCCGCCATCAGGCTCTTTCAAATTGCCGTCGTCAGCGCCGGCGATGCCGGCACCGCCGCCGGTTGCGTCGGCGCCGGCGCCCGTGCGCCCGAAATCAGCGCCGTCGCTCGCCGGACGCATCGGCGGCGCGCTGCGCGCGATTGCCGGCCGGCTGCGAATCTCCGAGCGTCCGGTCGAAAGACAGACCGAGCCCGAGCCGGTGCTGTTCGGCGCGTCGGCGCCGCGATCGGTGGCGGCGGGCGCGACGTTCACCGCGCGGTTTGCTGCGTACGCTGAGAGTCGCGAAGAGCACGTCGCCGCGCGGCTGCGCGCGCTCAGCGCCGCCTCGGCCAACACCATCGTCGGCCTGCGGCCGGCGCGCGGCGGGCGCTGGAAAACCGGCACGCCGGTCACCGTGCGCCTGTCGGGCGGCGCGTTCAGCGCCGAACCGGCGGAGCAATCGTTCGAGTGGAACGGCGCGGAGAACATCGTCTCGTTCAACGTCCGCGCCAATGCAGAGGCGCGCGACGGCGACGCGTCGCTGCAGTTCGAGGTGTTCATCGAAGGGATCTCGATTGCGACGGTGGCGATCGACGTCCGCGTTGGAAGCGCGGCCGTGGCGGGCGCGGCGGCCACCGCCACCGGGCGCGCGCCGTCGACCGCCTTCGCGTCCTACGCCTCGCAGGACGCCGCGCTCGTGGCCTTGTGCCTGTCGGCGCTGCAGCGGTGGGATCCGGGCCTGAAGGTGTTCATGGACTGCCTCGACCTGACGCCGAACGAGCGCTGGCAGGGCGAGCTGTCGCGCGTCATCCCGGAGCAAGACGCTTTTCTGCTCTTCTGGTCGGCGAACGCGATGCGATCGCGATGGGTGCGCTGGGAGATCGACACCAGACGAGCGGCGAGAGGGGTCGACAGCATCCGCCCGATGCCGCTGGAAGATCCGCAGATCGCGCCGCCGCCCGAGGAGCTGGGCCACCTGCATTTTCGCGATCGCTTCCTGATCGCGCGCCAGGGCTTCCTGCGGATCAACGAACAGCGTTCGTGAGCGTGTCGCGCAGCGCCTCGAAGAAGACCTCCGCCGCCTCGCGCACGCCGTCGAGCGGCACCCGCTCGCCATCGCCGTGCATCGAGGCGACGGTCTCGGCCGAGAGGATCGCGGGAAAGAGGCCGTAGCTCTTCACGCCCTTCGGGCGGAAGGCGTTCGAGTCGGTGCCGTACGGGATCAACATCGGGGTGACTACCGCCTCGGGATGACGACGCGTGATCGCCGCCTCGAGGCTGCGGTAAAGCGGCGTGTCGTGCGAGGTGACGACCGGATCGTCCGACTCGTTGATCAGCTCGATGGCGATCGCCGGATCGCCGAGCCGGCGCCGCACCTCGGCGATCCACTGGTCTTTTGTCGTCCCGGGCAAGACGCGGCAGTCGAGGCCGGCCTCGGCGACCGACGGGATGACGTTGATCTTCGGCGGCTCGCCGACGCCCGAACGGAACCAGGTGAGGGCGATCGTCGACTGCTGGATGGCGTTGGTGAACTTGTTGGGCGCGAACGTGCCGACGCGCGCCTTCATGATCTCGAGCACCGACGGCTCGCGCCGCTGGCCTGACGCCGGCGCCGCGCTGCCGCCGGGGCTGCCGAGCAGGCGAGCCAGCGCGCGCACCAGGCGGTCGTTCGGATTCTGCTCGTTCGGCTGGCTGCCGTGGCCGGCAATCCCTTCCGCGCGCAGCTTCAGCCAGACAATTTTCTTCTCGGCGACCGAGATGCCGTAGACGAGCTTCTGCGGTGCGAAGAGATCGCGGCTGCCGAAGCCGCCCTCGTCGATCACGTACTCGGGGTCGAGCTCGGCGTAGTGGTTGGCGATCATCCAGCGCGCCCCGAGCGCGCCGCCGACTTCCTCGTCGGGCTCGGCGAGCAGGATGACGTCGCGCGACAGCGGCACGCGCTCGCGCTTCAGCCGCAGGAAGGCGAGCAGCTGCGCGACGCCCTGGCCCTTCATATCCATCGCCCCGCGGCCCCAGAGCTCGTTGCCCTCGATGGAGGCGGCAAACGGGTCGAGCTTCCACTGCGCCCTGTCGGCGGGCACGACGTCCATGTGATGCAGCAGCACGATCGCCTTGCCCGCCGGCGGCGAGATCGTCGCCTTCAGCCGCGCGTAGACGATCGCCTTGCCCGGCGCCGATTCGTAGCGCGTGACCGGGATCCCCTCTTTCTCGAGGATGCCGGCGAGGAAGTCGGCGGCCCTCCTCGTATCTCCTGGAGGGTTGCTCGTGTCGATCGAGACGTAAGCTCGCAGAAGGCGGACGACTTCGTCCTCCGCCTGAACGAGCGCGTCACCGTCGACACGCACAGAGGACACAGAGGGTACTGAGGAGCACAGAGGCACAGAGGGTAGCGGCGGCCGGGAGGGCGCAGAAAGCACGTCGGCCAGGTAAGCGGCGCAGTGCGGCGAAATTGCCGATGGCCGCGACAGCGCAACAAGGAGAAATGTTGCGACGAACGGGATTCTATTCCGCGATTTGTGGCCGCCCTGATTCATGCCGTGCGTCCCTCTGCCTCTGTGCCCCTCTGCCTCTGTGCCCCTCTGTTTCCTCTGTGCCCCTCTGTGGCGTGTTCAGGTGGCCTCGAACACGCCTGTCTCCTTGTTCTTTCTCACGCAATCCCACGGGAAGTATCGCCCGTTCATCGCGATGTACACGCCCGGCGGCAGCACCTGCACGAACGACAGCGCGCTCCCCAGGTTGAAGAGTCCATCGGAGCTGCCGAAGGCGTAGGGGATCATCGCGCCGGTGAGGACGATCGTCTTGCCCGACTCGGGGATCTGCGCCGTCGCCAGCGCCCGCGCCGTCTCGACCATCGTGTCGGTGCCGTGCGTGATCAGCAGCCGCGATTCGCTCGCCTGGCGGCACTGCTCGACGATCAGCGCCCGGTCGGCGTCGGTCATCTCGAGGCTGTCGATCATCATCAGCGTGCGGACCGACACGTCGAGGCGGCTGCGGCCGAGGCGCAGCATTTCCGGCAGGTGCGTGTCCTGGAAGTAGAGCGATCCGTTCAGCTCGTTGTATTCCTTGTCGAACGTGCCGCCCGTTACGAGGATTCGAATCGCCATTCGCCTGCATTATGCGCGAACGGCGATTCGCAGCAGGGGCTAGGGGCTGGGGGCTGGCTGATCCCGGTCGCGCGAAGAATCTGAAGCGTCGCTCTAACCGTAGCCAGCCCCCAGCCCCTGAAGCGAAGTCGCCACCCCAGCCCCTAATTCGACGTTTTCACTGGTGCGTCGCCGGGCGCCGACGCCCACAGCGCGTTGAACAGCAGCGGAAACGTCGCGTGCGTCTGCGCGCGGTGCTGGGGGCGCAGGCCGAACAGGATTACGCGCCCGGGGTTGAGATCGATCGACACGATCGCCGCGCGCCCGGCCATCAGCTCTTCGCCGCGCAGCCAGCCCGACGCCACGACATCGGTATTCGGATAACGGGCGATGACGCTGGTGCGATGCGAGGCGAAGCCTTCGACCACCGAGAAGAACGGGCTGTTGACGTAGAAGCCGTAGGTCTCGGCCGCCGTGCCGTAGCCGAGCGGATGCTGCGTGTCGACCTCGATCTTGAGGATCGTGCCGGGCGCGAAGTGCTGATCGCGCGTCAGCCCCCGCTTCAGGTTGCGCACCGCGATCGGCAGCCGCTCGATCGCCAGGTCGCAGGCGTTGCCCATCGTGATGAGCGTGCCGCCCTCGGCCACGAACTGCTTCAGCTGCTCGACGCCCACCTCGCCGATGCCGCCGCGATACTCGGGCCGGATGGTCGGCGCCTCGTAGCCGTCGACGATGTCGCGGGCGTTCTGGTCGGCGAGGATGATGGCGTCGAACTTCTGCCGCAGACCGCCGGCGCGCACGTGCTCGTTGTGAATCGACGTCAGGTTGAACTCGTACTGCTCGAGCACCCAGCGGGTCCACCCTTCGTCCATGTTGCCGCCGGTCCAGGGTTGATACATCGCGACGCGCGGCGCGTGGAACGGGCCCGGGCTGCTCGCCAGCGGTTCGGGGTTCTCGGTTCGGGGTTCGGGGTTCGCCCGGCCTTCCTGGTTCGGGGTCCGAGGTTCGGGGTTCCGGGTTCTTGGTTCGGCGTTCCTGGTTCGGGGTTCGGGGTTCCGGCTTCGAGGTTCCTGAAATGCCTTGACCGCCAGGCCGAAGTCCTTGGCAATCTGCTCGACCTTGCCGCGCGAGAGGCCGGCGACGCTGACCCGCGACGGCGCTTCGAACGCGAGTCGCGCCCCCTCCTTCAGCAGCCGGTTGATCGCGATGGCGGTGTCGGGGCCCTTGTAATCGAACGCGAAGCGCGCGCCGCTGCCAACGATCTCGCCCTGCGGCTTCGGCAGCCCTTCGAGCTTCGTCAGCTTCACCGCCGGCAGCGGGTTGTTGACGAACACGGTCTCGACGCCGAGCAGCATGCCGAGCGACCACGCGGTGACGTCGTACGGCGGCTCGGGCGGCGAGTTCGGGCCGCGGCGCACTTCGGGATAGGTCTGCTTCTCGAGCATGTCCTTGGCGTAGCGGGAGAACACCTGCGCCATCGGGATCACGTAGGTGCCGGCGGCGTACAAACGGCCATCGACTTCGAACGAGGCGTCCGCGCGGTGCACTTCGATGCCGCCCATCTGCAGCCGGTCGACCAGGTGCGCCGCTTCGCGCGGATCGTGCTGCCCCTCGATCGGCACCACGATCGCCGACGGACGAGTGCGGCGTCCGGCCTCGATCGTCTGCCGGTTCACCTCGTAGATCTGGCGCATGATCGTCTCGCGCCGATCCGCCGCCGCCTCGAGCAGCCCCATCGTCGCAATCAGCTCGTAGTCGACGATGTCGCGGAGCGTCCAGCGGCCGCCGAGCCAGGGGCGGGGATACTCGGTGCGGGGGTTGATGTCGGTCGGCGCCGCGAGCGGCGAGTTGTCGAAGCGGCCCGGCCCTTCGCCCCGTCCGCCCGCAGGCGCTGACGGAGCCGGTCGTCCGGGCACGGCGCGCTGCTGCTCGATCGGCGCCGCGACGCGCGCGCTGGCCACCTCGGTGAGCAGGCCGATCTGGTTGTGCCACCAGCCGCTCCACGCCATCGCCCCTTCCCAGAAGTTGGTGTAGGTGGAGTTGTAGATGATCCCCTCCTTGCCGGCCGCCTCGAGCGCCGCCGCCTGCGACTGCCCGAGGATGCCGTTCCAGCGGTAGATCAGCGGGTGCACGTTGGGGTTGATCGGATCGGTCGCCGGCATCACGAAGATGCGGGCGCCGCTGCTGCCCATCTGGTGCTCGTCGAGCCACACCGCCGGGAACCAGTCGTGCCACAGCAGGCGCGCCGTGTGCTGGCTCTCCTTCTGCGTGAACATGTACATGTCGCGGTTGTTGTCGTGGCCGACGTACGGGTGATAGAGGTACGGGATCGGGCTGTTCGCGTACTCGGTGCCGACGTTCTTGTTGAACCAGTCGGTCACCATGATCTGCCCGTCGGGGTTGAGGCTCGGCACGAGCACGAAGATCACGTTGTCGAGGATCTTCTTCACCGCCGGGCTCTCGTCGGTGGCGAGCTTGTGCACCAGCTCGAGCGCCATCTGCGACGCGCCGATCTCGGTGGCGTGGATGCTGCACGTGATCAGCAGCACCAGCTTGCCCTGGCGGAAGATCTCGTCGCGCTCGGCGTCGGTCGGCGCGCCGCCCTGGAAGTACAGCTTGCGCGCGTAGGTCTTGTAGCGGTCGAGGTTCTTGAGCGTCTCGGGGCTGCTGATCTCGAGGGCGATGAACGGGTTGTTGTTGCTGGTCTTGCCCAGCTCGCGGAAGCGGACGCGATCGGAGTTCGCGTCGGCGAGCTTCATGTAGTCGACGATCCGATCCCAGCGCGCGAGCTTGTTGTCGGCGCCGACCTTGAAGCCGAGAAACTGCTCCGGCGGCTGCAGCGTCGCCGCCCGGAGGGCCACGGTGACGACCGACGCGAGAAAAAGCGCAGCAGGCAGCCGTCGTCGACGTAACATCAAGGCCTCCGAATCCAACAAATATAATGCAGACCGTGAGACTTCACACGCGCATGGACGGCGTGCAGGCGCCCATCGTCGCGGTCGTCGGCGACCTCATCCGGCAGGTGCCGGGGACCATTTCACTCGGGCAGGGCGTCGTGCACTTCGCGCCGCCGCCGGCGGCGTTGAACATCGCGCGCGAGGCCGTCGCCAATCCCGACACGCACGCCTATCAGGACGGCGCCGGCAACCCGGCGCTCCTCGGCGCGATTGCGCACAAGCTGCAGCGTGACAACGCGATCGATCTCGCCCGCGGCAGCCGCGCCGTCGTCACCGCCGGCGGCAACATGGCGTTCCAGCACGCGGTGCTCGCCATCACCAGCCCCGGCGACGAAGTGATCCTGCCGGTGCCGTTCTACTTCAACCACGAGATGGCGATTCAGATTGCCGGCTGCACGCCGGTGAGGGTCGCGACCGACGCGCGCTATCAGCTGGACGTCGGCGCGATTGCCGCAGCCATCACGCCGCGGACGCGCGCGATCGTCACCGTGTCGCCGAACAATCCGACCGGCGCGGTGTATCCCGAAGCGTCGCTGCGCGCGATCAACCGGCTCTGCGGCGAGCACGGCCTCTATCACATCAGCGACGAGGTCTACGAGTACTTCACCTACGGGTCGACGCGTCACGTGTCCCCGGGCGCGTTCGAGGGGGCGCACGCCTACACGATCTCGATGTTCTCGCTGTCGAAGGCCTACGGGTTTGCCGGCTGGCGCATCGGCTACATGGCGTATCCGGAGGCGCTCGAGCCGGCAATCGCGAAAGTGCAGGACACGATTCTCGTCTGCCCGCCGGTGATCTCGCAGGCGGCTGCGGTCGCGGCAATGGAAGTGGGACCGGCCTACTGCCGCGGCTACCTGCCGGCGCTCGCCGAGGTCCGCGACATCGTCGGCGCCGAGCTGCGGGCGCTCGAGCCGCTGTGCACGGTGCCACCGGCCGACGGCGCGTTCTACTGCTTCATTCGCGTCAACGCCGATGCCGATCCGATGACGATCGCCGAGCGGCTGATTCGCGAGCACCGCGTCGCCGTGATCCCGGGGCCGGCGTTCGGGATCACCGACGGGTGCTACTTCCGTGTGGCCTACGGGGCACTGCAGAAGGAGACGGTGGCCGAAGGAATCGGCCGGCTGGTCAACGGGTTGAAGACGTTGTTGAACGCGTAGTTACGAGCGTTATTTGGAGCGGCGGCGCTGCGGTCCGGTCTGCTGCTTCGGGCGCTCGATTCGCGACGCGGCCTTGTCCTGATACATCCGCGCGTCGGCTTCGCTGACCAGCGGCAGCAGATCGGCGGCGCCGGCCGGCACTTCCACCGACCCGACGCTGAGCCCGATGCCCGGCGGCAGATCGACCGCTTCGGGCGCGGCGTCGAACGCCTTCTTCAACGCCGCGGCCTTTTTCTCCGCCTCGTCGCCGGCGCAGGTAATCAACACCAGGAACTCGTCGCCGCCCCAGCGGAACACGTAGTCCGCCTCGCGGATGTGCCGCATCAGGAAGCCGGCGACGTACTTCAGCACGCGATCGCCGGCCTCGTGGCCGAGCGTGTCGTTGACCGCCTTGAAGCGGTCGACGTCGATGAAGAGCAGCGACATCGGCAGGCCGAAGCGCTCGTGACGCTGCAGCTCGCGGTCCATCACCTGCTCGAGGAAGCGGCGGTTGTGCAGCCCGGTGAGCGAATCGGTGGTCGCTGCGAGCATGAACTCCTCGCGCGCCTTCTCGAGATCGCGGTTCGTCACCCGCAGCTCGTAGGTCATGTCCTCGAAGACGAGCAGGTGGATGCCGACGGCAGCGAGTACTGCCAGCGCGACGGTGACGAGAAAAATGTCGGACGCCGCGTCGGTCGAACCGGGCAGGCCGACGCGCGTCAGCGCCGAGGCGATGTTGGCGACCGCCAGGCCGAACAGCACCAGCGCGGTCAACCCCGCGCCGATCATCCGCCGCTCGAGCAGGATCGCCGTGTACATCCACGCGGCCGCACCCAGCAGCACGGCATTGGCGACGAACCCGGGCGCGAGCACGGCACGCGGGCCGAATACCACCGGCGACAGCACGAACCAGAGCGCCGTCGGCGCCAGCACCTTGAACACCTGCGTCGTCAACAGACGGCGCTGTCGATAGAGATCGGCGCTCCAGAGAAAGACGATCGCGCTGGCGATGCGGAGAAACTGCGACACGCCGACCGCGGCGTTGGCGACGCGCAGGTTGGCGTAGGCCGGTGAGAGGACGAGATACGCCGGGGTGAGCAGCAGCCAGCCGGCGGCCCAGGCGAGGATGAACGGCTTACGCCGGTGCGCGTACTGAAGGAGCAGCAGGCCGCAGACGATGGCCGCGCCGACCGCGCCGGCGATCCGCGGGTCGATGACAATCGGCGGCGGGCCCGGGATCGTGCGCGTCAGACGTCGAGTTCCTCGGCCTCGTCCGCCCGCTCCATGATGAAGCGGAAGCGGGCCGACGCGTCCCGGCCCATCAGCTCGTTGATGACACGGTCGGTGACGATCTGATCCGCCACCTCGACGCGCAGCAGCCGGCGGGTGCGCGGGTTCAGCGTCGTCTCCCACAGCACCTTCGGCATCATCTCCCCGAGTCCCTTGAAGCGCGTGATCTCGGGCGTCGAGCGCGAGGCGCCGTTCTTCGCGTGCTGCTTCAGGATTGCCTCCTTGTGCGCATCGTCGAGCGCCCAGTAGGTCTCCTTGCCGATGTCGATGCGATAGAGCGGCGGCTGCGCCAGGAAGATCCGGCCCGCCGCCATCAGCTGCGGCAGATGGCGATAGATGAAGGTGAGGAGCAGCGTGGCGATGTGGTTCCCGTCGGAGTCGGCGTCGGCGAGGATGATGATCTTGCCGTAGCGCAGCTTCGCCAGCTCGAAGTTCTTGCCGAGGCCGCAGCCGATGGCCGTCACCAGGTCCGACAGTTCCTTGTTCTCGAGCACCTTCGCGAGCGATGCGCTCTCGGTGTTCAGCACCTTGCCGCGCAGCGGCAAGATCGCCTGGCGCGCGCGGTCGCGCCCCTGCTTCGCCGAGCCGCCCGCCGAATCGCCCTCGACGATGAACAGCTCGCTGCCTTCGCTCGACGAGTTGGTGCAGTCGCTCAACTTGCCGGGCAGGTTCAGCCGCGCGGACGTGGCGCTCTTGCGCGAGACCTCGGCCTGCGCCGCGCGGCTCGCCTCGCGGGCGCGCGCCGCGAGGATGATGCGCGCGACAATCGACTCGGCGACGCTGATGTTGTGATTGAGCCAGTGCTCGAGCGCCGGCCGGACGACGCCGTCGATCGCCGACACCAGCTCGGGGTTGTTGAGGCGGTCCTTGGTCTGGCCTTGAAACTGCGGTTCCTGGATGAACACGCTGAGGACGCCGGTCAATCCTTCGCGGATGTCTTCCGCGGTGATCGTCACCCCTTTCGGCGACAGGTTGTGCGTCTCGATGAAGTTGCGGACCGCCTTCCCGACGCCGGCGCGCAGGCCGCTCTCGTGCGTGCCGCCCGACCCGGTGGGGATGCCGTTGACGTACGAGCGCACGTGCTCGTCGGTCGCCTCGGTCCACTGCAGCACGAGATCGAGCCGCATCCCTTCGTCCTTCGACAGCACGAACGGCGCCTCGTGCACCGCCCTGGCGCCGCGCGCGACGACGATGGTCTTCAGGTAGTCGACGATCCCCTCGGTGTGCTCGAAGACCGTCTTCGTGTTCGTCGTCTCGTCCTCGAAGACGACCTTCAGCCCCTTGTGCAGGTAGCTGGCGACCTCGAGCCGCTCACGGATGATCGCCGGGTCGAACTCGATCTTCGGGAAGATCGCGGCGTCGGGGTGGAAGTAGACGGTGGTGCCGGTGCCGCGCGCGGCGCCGAGCTTCTTCAGCGCCGTGGTGGCCTTCCCCTGCTTGAAGCGCATCTCCCACTGCGCGCCGTCACGTTTGACCGTAGCCACTAGTTCTTTTGACAGTGCGTTGACGACGCTGGCGCCGACGCCGTGGAGGCCGCCGGCGGTCTTGTAGCTGCCATGCTCGAATTTTCCGCCGGCGTGGAGCACGGTGAAGATGACTTCGAGCGCGCTCTTCTTCGAGGTGGGGTGTTTGTCGACCGGAATGCCGCGGCCGTCGTCTTCGATCGTAATCGACGATCCATTCTGGTGGAGAGTGACCCAGATATTGGACGCGTAGCCGTTCATCGCCTCGTCGACGGCGTTGTCCAGCACCTCCCACACCAGATGATGCAGTCCAGCTGAGCCGACACCCCCGATATACATGCCGGGTCGGCGGCGGACCGGCTCGAGACCCTCCAGAACGGTGATGTCTTTCGCGGTGTAGTTGGCGGATGCCATGTCTATAATGTGCGCCTTGTGTCAGCGAAAACGCGAGGCCGGGCCGCGGTCTGCCTAACGATTGTACTGGCATTTTCGCTGCGTCCCGCGCGTGCGGCGGTCACCGAAGACGTGCCGCTTCCGGGCGGCACGGCGGCGCTCGCGCAGTCGCTCGGCATCGACCCGGTGCCCGATCGCGGCCGCTTCATGTACGAGCTGACGCGGCTGCTCTACAACACGCCAGAAGGCCGGCGTCCCTCCGCCGATTCGGCGCTGCTCGCGCTGCGCCAGGCGCAGCTGCGCGCGTCGCGCGGCATCCCGCAGATCGATCCGCGTCCCGCCGAGAACGTGCCGATCCCGCTGAGCGCCGATTTCTGGAGCACCTCGATCTTCAAGCGGCGGATGACCGCGCGCGAAGTGATCCCGGCGATCATCGCCGATCGATCGGCGGCGCTCATCTGCCTCGGCCTCTCGGGCCTCGACGATCGCACGCTCGATTACCTCGGCGATCATCCGTCGATTCTCGAGCGCATCTACGAGCGGCCGACGACAGTGACCGCGTTCGGCGCCTTTGCCGGCAGCCTGCAGATCGACGGCAACCGTGTGATTCCACCCGGCGGCCAGCGCCAGCAGAACGTGCCCGACGACGCGGTGGTGATGTGGGAGGCAGTGGTCGGCGAGAAAGTGACGCGCGTCGACCGGTTCATCGTCCAGCTGTTCGAGCTGAACGAAGGGCGCATCGCTTACCTGTACGACACCATCGGCCAGCTCGACCCGGCCCGCCGCGCGTTCGCGCTCGGCCTGTGGATGCCGAACGCGCCGGCGCGGCTCGACCGCTTCAAGGCGCTCGCCGGTGCGATCGCGGCCTTCCGGGAAGCGCACCTGCGGACGCTGCCGTTCGGCCGCGCCTCGTACGACCTGTCGATGACCTTGACGCGCATCGAGGTCGACGAGAACGGCGCGCCGCGCGAGCCGGCGGCGCGGGCGTTCTGGTCGCGCGTCTTCGGCGGTCCGGAGCTCCCCGACGACGCGGCGCGCCAGGTGCGCGCCCTCGACGAGGATCCGATCGATGCGGCGTGGCTGGTGCAGGAGATTGGCGCCGCGGACGTCCGCCTGCGCGCGGAGCGCCTCGATCAGCTCGCCTTCGGCCAGCGTGTGTTCGGGAAGACGGCGGCGGCCGAGCGCGGCGACGTGCTGGTGGCGCTGCGCGCGCTGTCGCGCTACCGCATGTTGATCTGGACGCTCGAGCGCATCGGCATCACCGCGCCGGCGGTCTACGCGGGCGCGGCGCGGCACGCCGCGCGCTTCAGCACGATCGAGGGGCGCCGCGGCTTTGCGGTGCAGAGCCAGTTCCAGGGCGCGCTGGCGATGATCGCGCGCATGACGACGGTGAGGACGCTCGACGCAAAGGCGGCGCAGAAGCTGGTCGAGCAGCTGGCGGCGGTGCCGCTCACCGAGACCGGCGAGTACGCCGGCGCCATGGCGCGGTGGCTCCGCGACACGCTCCTCGTCGCCATCCCGCGCGCCGAGACCAGCGAGCTCGCCGTGCTCGCGGCGATGTCGGGCCCCGCCGCGGGCGACGGCATCGCGCGGCGCGTCACCTGGGAAGGCCAGCCGTACCGGCTCGACCTCGGCGCATCGGAGCGGCAGCGGCTGCAGCGCGTGCGCGAGAAGCAGGAGGGGCCGGCGCTCGACGTCGGCATCGAGCTCGCCGCCGCCGCCCGCACGCTCGCCAGCGAGAAAACCTCGCTCGACGACGCGCAGACCATCGTCGAGCGGCTGGCGGCGATCGCCGCCGACATCCCGCGTCGCGTCGGCCACGATGCCGCCGACACCACGCCGCCCGGCGTCGCCCCGCCGCCGAACCCGTCGGAGGCGGTGAAGCGGGCGGTCGACGAGCTGACGCGCCACATCAAGAGCAAGGACGTCAAGCGTCTGGCGCGAGCGGGCGAGTCGCTCAACGCGCTGGCCGACGAGCTCCTCGCGCAGGCGCTGCCCTCGATCGCCTATGCCGCCGACGTCGGCGATCCCGAAGGCGCGGTGCTCCTGGCCGACGATGTGTCGCGGCGGCATGACTTCGGGTTCGGCGCCAAGGATGCCGAGGTGCGGCTGCGAACGGCCTGGAGCATGCCGCGTCCGGAGGTCACGCCCGGCGTGCCGTGGCACGTCAACGGGTCGCTGCTCGGCCTCGACATCGCCCTCGCGCCGCTGGCGCTGCGCCGGCTGAACTACGAGCGCGTCCTCGAGGCGCCGAAGCTCACCTCGAACGAGCGCGACAGCTTCGCGCTGAGCGTGTCGCTGTTGAACCCCTTCCTGCTGCGCGACGCCGATCGCGACGCGATTGCCGTCGCCATCGGCCGCGGCCGCCGCCGCGTCGCCGGCCTGCGCACCGTCAACGCCACCGGCGCGACCGCGGCTGCCGCCGAGACCGCCTTCGAGCGCGTCGCCGACGAGATCGGCATGGAGGGGTGGCGGCGCCGCGCGGTGCGGTGGATGCTGACGCACGAGGGCGAGAAGGTGCCGACGATGTTCTCCGCCATCGAGCTGCTCGTGCTCGGCGGCGGCCGCCCGGCCGACTTCAACGCCTGGGGCATGGCGATGGTGACGGCGCAGGGGTGCGCATGTTCGCGCTTGACGCCGCCCGGGAGCTGGCCGACCCTTTTAGGACGTCCGCCGTTGGGGCTGACCGCCTCATCCGTGGCCGACATGCACCTGCACATCGCGATCATGCTCCGCGAGCTGCGCCTCCCCGCCGCCATCGCCAAGGTCGTCCTCGCGGGCGCGGTGCAGGATTTCATCGACGAAGTCAAACCGACCGACGACTCCGACTACCTGACGCTGGCGCGGACCGCGCGCACGTTCACGCGCGACCGCATCGAGGACTACGTGTCGGCGGCCACCGCAGGCGGGCCGCTGATGCCGGACCAGGGACGCTCCGGGCCACTTGACCAATGACCGCTTACCATCGGGGACTCTCGCCGCTCCTCCTCTGCGCGGCGCTGACGGCCGTTGCCGTCGCGCAGGGCACGCCGGATAACCCGGAGCTCAAGATTCTCTCGCCCGGCGCCGACGCCTACGTCAGCGGCCCGACGCTGCTGCGCGCCAAGGTCGATCCGCCGGACGGCGTCACCGCCCTCACCTTCTTCGTCAACGGCCGCCAGGCGTGCGCGCTCACGAAGCTGCCGTTCGAGTGCGAGTGGGACGCGGGCCCGGCGATTGCCGAACACCAGGTGCGTGCGGTCGCGACGCTGAAGGGCGGCGCGCGGCTGGTGCAGACGGTGCGCACCAAGTCGGTCGGCTACACCGAACGCGTCGACGTCGACGTCGTCCAGGTGACGGTGACGGTCAGCGACGACCACGGGCGCTTCGTCCGCGACCTGCCGCAGTCGGCGTTCCACGTCTCCGAGGACGGCCACGCGCAGACGATCACCCACTTCGCGTCGGAGGACGTGCCGCTCGAGCTGATCGCGGCGATCGACATCTCCGGCAGCATGGGTCCGGCGATGCCCCGCGTGAAGAACGCGGTGAAGGGCTTCCTCGGCGACGTCGCGCCGGAGCACCAGGTGACGCTGCTCGGCTTCAACGACAACATCTTCACCCTCACCCGCAAGACCACGGACCGCAGCGAGCGCGTCAAGGCGGTCGACCGCCTGGCGCCGTGGGGATCGACGGCGCTCTACGACGTGCTGCTGCGCGGCGTCGAGATGCTCGGCCGCCAGACCGGGCGCAAGGCGCTGGTGGTGTTCAGCGACGGCGAAGACCAGGGGAGCCACGCGACCATCAACGACGTCGAGCGCCGGCTGCAGTCGAGCGACGTGACGCTCTACATGATCGGCCAGGGGCGCGGCGTCACGCTCGATCCGCTGCGGCGCGTGATGGAGCGGCTGGCGACGCCGACCGGCGGGCGCGCGATCTTCACCGACAGCATGGAGGAACTGCACAGCGCGTTCGCCCAGCTGCTCGACGAGCTCTCCAACCAGTACCTGATTGGCTACCAGTCCACCAACACGCGGCGCGACGACGCGTGGCGGAAGATCAAGGTGGA
>Ga0134127_10002123_pt1 | contig 14472 bp, 15 predicted proteins | sample KB31753_FD_96459 | JGI IMG/M metagenome (GOLD analysis project Ga0134127, IMG submission 96459) | Terrestrial soil microbial communities with excess Nitrogen fertilizer from Kellogg Biological Station, Michigan, USA - KB3-175-3 | ecosystem: Environmental > Terrestrial > Soil > Unclassified ...
AGCCGTACCGGCAATCGCATCCGTCGATACTCCGCGGCGTTCTCCGTCGGCTGAAACCGGCGCACCAGGGCTCGCCGCATGAGCCACGGAGCCTTGAAGGCCAGCCCGTGGCATTCACCCCCAGTAGCCAGGCCCATCAGCGGACAAGGGTACTGGGGCGTGCCCCAGAGCAGCGTCGATCCGTGCAGAAAGGCCCGTTGGTAGCCCTGCAGAACGGCCGGCTGCACGTCGTACTTCCGGAGCAGGTGTTCCCCCATGAGCTCGGCGTAGGTAAAGAGCCACATCATCGAGCTTTTTGCCCCCTGCTGATGGCAATTCCGTGCTATCCCGCCCCGCTGGGCAGGGTGCAATCTGTAATGTCCCTGGCTTCGCTGTGAGGGCAAGCTGATGGCCCGGCTGCAGATTCTCGACCTTCTGAACGCCGTGACGACCGTGGCCCCCGTGCACGACGACATCGCGGTGTGGTGGTACCGGCCCCCCGGTGGATCCAGTACCTCCGACATGATACCGGACACGCAGCCCGCCGAGGTCGTAGTCGAGCCGATCGGCGGGGCCGCCCCGGACCTAGAAGCCATTCGGGTGCGCCTGGCCGTTCAGCTCGGAGGGCGGAGCGTGACCGTGCGGCCACATGGTGGGACCGCCGAGCGGTTTCACCTGTACCGGTTGCTGAGCCGGAGAGTCTGATGGTCCATCTCGAGTGGTTGCTTGTCCTGGGATACATCGACTCGCTGTTCGCCGAGCGGACGGAGACGACCAGCAAGCCCCTCGGTACGCTGCCAGAGACCTTGAGTCAGTTGTACCTCCAGGCCATGCGACACCACGCCCGCGAGGCCGCCGTGCTTGTGCGTACGGACGAAGCCTGGACCCCCATGCCCGACTGGCGTTTCGACCGGCAGGTCATCCGGACCGCCCTCTACCTGCAGGAGCGTGCCGGGGTGAAGCCCGGCGATCGGCTCGCCATCGTTGCCGAGCTCAGTCAGGACTGGCTAATAGCGGAATGGGCCTCTGTTTGTCTCGGCGCTGTCTCGGTCGCGGTCGATCCGAGCCTTCCCGCTTCTCGCCTGACGGGCGCGCTGATCGAGGCAGGCCCACGCGTCATCTTTGCCTCGGAGACCGCGCTGCCCAATCTGGACAACGGGACCCTTGCCCTGCCCGGCGTGGCCGAAGTCGTGGCACTAGCGCCTCGACGTCCCGCCGAGTCCGTGCGAACCTGGGCCGAGATCCTGGAGCTGGGCGGCACTCTGGACACCGCGGAACGGGCTCAGGCATTCCGGGCGCACGCGCGCAGCATCCCGGCCGATCATCCGGCGCTGTCCCATCACGACGCCACTGTCGAGGGCCGCGTGGCGTGGCGGGAGCTAACTCAGGGTCAGGCAATAGAACGGATCGGACAACTCTGGAAGGCCCGGCCGGCTCACCAGGGTGATCGCACCTACGTCGAAGCGTCCACCCCAACTCTGGCGCTCCGTCTTGCCCTGCATGCCTGTCTGAGCGACGGCTACACGATGACCGTCTTGGGCGCCGCCGGCCAGGCGCGGACCGCCCTGGCCGAGATCGGCCCGCAGCGGATCATCGCTCCCGCTTCGATTCTGGAGGAGACCGTTCGCGCGGCCGAGACCCAGCCTCCGCCGGCCACAAAGCCCGAAGGGTGGCGCGAGAAGGCCAACCGGGCGCTCAAGCGCAGCGGTGGGAACCCCCTGCACCAGCAGCTCAAGGACGCGCTCGGCGGTCGAGTGAAGGTGATCGATCCACTCGATCCCCTCGACCCGGTCATTGCGGGTCGGTTGCAGGGCATTGCCAGTGTCGGACCGGCGACGGAGTAGCATTGCGGTGTTTCATGAGGACGCGTTTCGGACCCCGAGAAGGAGGACAGGGTCATGAATGATTTGGTGGCAGCCACAGTGAGAGAGCTGGCGCAGGCAGGCTGGCATACGGTGCAGGCAGTCAACGGATTGGTCCCCGAGAATGCATCGCTGCATCCCGGGTGGGCGCCGGGTCCGTTGCTCAAGAGCCGCGAACGAACCAAGCCTCCGCTCGGCTGGCCGCGGGAGACCGACTCGCTCTGCCCCCGGTGCGTCGTGGACACCCGCAACTCAATCATCAGCGGTGAGCGCGACCTGGCCGATCTGGTCCAGGGGCACAACGGTGAGATCAAGGCCACGATTCTGGAGGAGAACGGGCGGGTAATCGTGCGGAAGACCTGCCCGGAGCACGGGACCTTCGAGGACGTGCTGTCGATCGATCCCAAGTTCAGCCAGGTCATCGAGGCCCGGTATCCCGGCCGCGACTTTCGGACGCTGGGCGACGAGCGGATTCACCGGCACGGCACGTCGACAATTCGGTACGGCCGCGGCGCGGTGCTCACGATCGACCTCACCAATCGCTGCAACATGATGTGCAATCCGTGCTTCATGGACGCGAACCAGGTGGGGTACGTTCACGAGCTCACGCTCGACGAGATCAAGCAGATCCTGGACGACTCGATCTCGTTCAAGCCCCGCCGCCAGATGTCGGTTCAGTATTCCGGCGGCGAGCCGACCATGTCGCCTCATTTTCTCGAGGCGTGCAGATACGCCAAGGATCTGGGCTACTACTCGGTGCAGGCGGCGACCAATGGACTCCGCTTTGCACTCGAGCCCGAGTTCGCATTCCAGGCGAAAGAGGCAGGCTTCGACATTGCATACTTCCAGTTCGACGGGGTGACCAACGACGCCAACCGTCACCGCCACATCAGCAATCTCTTCGATGCAAAGCTGATGGCCATCAAGAACATGCGGGCGGCCGGCATCGACATCGTGCCGGTGACGACGGTGGTCAACACGGTCAACGATTCGCAGGTGGGGCCGCTGCTCCAGTTCATCATCGACAACTGCGACGATCTGGGCGGCATCTCGTTCCAGCCGGTCTCGTTTACCGGTCGGGACGAGGGGATTAGCGACGCGGACCGGCACCGGCAGCGGTACACCATCTCTCATCTCGCTCACGAGCTGCACCGTTACTTCGACGGCAAGGTCGATCCCTATCGCGACTGGTATCCGTTGGGCGCCGTCGGCGGATTCACGACGGTGGTGGACTACCTGCGGGGAGCCGAGGCGAAGTTCGGCGGCTTTGCCTGCTCATGCCATTCCAACTGCGGCTCGAGCGTATTCATTGTGGCCAACCGGCGCAACGGAACGTGGGCGCCGGTCACTCAGTTCTTCGACGTCCAGGCATTCCTCGACGATCTGGCCGTGATTGCCGATTCGGCGCGGGGCCGCACGTTGAGCATCGTGCAGATCGCGCTCGCCATGCTGCGCCATTTCGACCAGCGGAAGGCTCCTCCGGGGTTCACGCTGACGGAGTTCATGAAGATTCTGAACAAGAAGACCAACGGCGCGCTGATGGCGGGTCGGAAACCGCCGCCGCAAGATTGGAAGATGCTGTGGGTCGGCGGCATGTGGTTCCAGGACCTCTGGACCTATGACTTCCGGCGCACCGAGATGTGCGTGATCCCGTACGCCACGCAGGAGGGCGAAATCTCCTTCTGCGCCTACAACACCGGCGTCGGCTGGCGCCAGGTGGTGGAGAACATGCACATGGTGGCAAACACCAAGGACTGGTTCCAGCGCCGGGGCCGCCACAAGATCTACGCCGGCGACCGGCCCATGGAGCTGCCCAACCGGTCCCTGCCGGTCGTGGGTGCACCCGAGGTCGCCGGGGCCGCCGCCCACGCGTGCGGCTGCGGTGGGCACTGAGCGAAAAGCCCGATAGTGCGCAAAAGCGTGGGGCGGCACCTCCCAGTGCCGCCCCACGTGTTTTTTGCTTCCCGCCCATCGGTACTCGGGCCGGCCACCTAGCCGGTCGCCCCGACAGCCCGCTCGGTGAGGTAAGACCGGGACCGTTCCACCCAGCTCACCTGACCGAAGTCTCGAGGGACGAAGTCGGGTCGTGGTGTGGAGCCGGGATACTCCAGGTAGGCTCGCGGATTCCGCAACTCCCGGGACGCGCTGAGTACGCGCCGCACAGCAAACGTCTTACCCCGCAGCACGAGTTTGGCGAGGGTGATCAATCCCCTTCTGCTCAGTCGGGTACTCTCGTCCATCGTGCAGTAGAGCCGGGCAAAGCGCTCGAAGAAGCGCTTCGGCGGGAGCTTGGTCGGCAGGACGAGGTGCATGACGTCGAACAGGTTGTAGTCGCTAGTCGTCAGGCGCGACTTGCTGGTCTCCCACAGCTCGGTGCCCGGGAGCGGAGTCAGCACCGTGAACGTCGGGCACGGCAGGTTGGCAACGCGAATGAACTCCTCGAGCCGGTCGAAGTCTTCCTCGCCCCATGCCGGGTCCGTGATCAACGACGTCATGGGCGTGATGCCGTGCTGCCGGAGAATCTCGATCGCCTCGAGGTTAGTAGCCGCTCCTCCCTTGGTGCGCTTCCGCACCGCCTCGAGACCATTGTCATCCACCTTCTCGATCCCGAGGAAAATCGTCTTCATCCCGACTTCCTTCCACAGCTTGAACAGGTCGCGGTACCTCACGACCAGATCGGCGCGGGTCTCGCAGGAGTAGAGCAGTCGGAGGCCGGCGTCCCGAATCCGATGCGCCAACTCCTCGTAGGCGTCATGCTGGAGAAAGGCGATGTCGTCGGTGAAGAAGACCCGATCCTCTCCCAGTGATCGGACCTGGGCCAGGTCTTCCACGATGCGCTCGGGCGAGCGCCGACGCGCCCGGCGCTGATAGAAGACCCAGATGCTGCAGAAGTTGCAGTCGAACGGGCAGCCTCTCGACGTCTCTACCGCTGCGGACGGCGTGTCGAAGGCGTGGTGGTAGTAGCGGCGGTAGCGCCGCGTCAGGTAACGGTCGGGCAGTGGGAGTTCATCGAGGTTGTTCGAGTGACTGCGATGACCGACTCCCCTGGCCAGATTTTCCAAGGTGGCAACGCCTGGCACCTGGCCCGGATCGTCGCCCCGCTCGAGGGCATCCACCAGCTCCAGTCCGGTCCATTCCCCTTCGCCAACTACCACGCAGTCCACCGGAGAGCCTGGAAACAGGAAGTCGCCGGGAATCAGGGAAGCGTGGTGCCCGCCGACAAAAATGGTGGCTTGCGGTAGTAATTCCCGCACTCGGCGTGCAGTGTGGAGCGTGCTGTAGACGTCGGTGGTAAACCCGCAGCTGATCCCCACGCCGCCGGGACGGAAGGTGCCGAGGTGGTTACCCAGAGCCCGCGCGTTGTCCAGCCGCAGATCGACGAGGTGGACCTCGTGCTCATGCAGCTTGAGGGCGCCTCCGACACACTCGAGTCCCAGCGGCTCGATCAGCAGGATGCGGGTAAAGCCGAACCGGGTGCCCTGCGGGGGTTGAACCAAAGTGACGCGCATCGGCACAAACCTCCTACCGGACGTTGCCGAATGAGAGTCTGCCCGCAAACTCGGGGCGTGCTACAACATGGGAAGAACTGCCTGGATCTGCCAGACTGGGGCGGGGGCTCACTTCGGGGGCAGAGATTCCCATGGTGCCGATTCCACCTTTTCATAGGTGATGGGGCTGCCCTGACAGCCACGTCACGAGGCGCAACCCGTCCGTCCAGTAAGGGTCCCCGTGCAGTTCTTCCGCGGGTTTTCCGGCATTGCCGCCCCCACTGCCTTGGCAAAGGCATATCGGAGAAGGCTCGCCCCGCGGTCGGCGGCGACGGCTGCGGCACGTACCCCTCGCGACAGGCGTGCCTCTGGATTGCTGTGACCGTACAATTCCCCGGTCGGCGAAACCAACAGCCGAGTGCCGATTTAAACAATGAACATTGGTCTACCCGTGACGCCATCGTCCGGGCCTCACCTTAGGAGGGCCTCATGAAGCGGCTTTGGGATTTCGTCATCAGCACATTGGTCGGAGGCTTGCTGGTGCTGGTGCCGCTCTATCTTGCCGTCCTGCTCCTGCTCAAGGCAATGGCATCACTCGTGAAGATCGTCGCGCCCCTGGCCAAGCTGCTCCCGGCCTGGTTTCCCGCGGCAGACGCTCTCTCGCTTGTGCTGGTCTTGCTGGTCGCCTTCCTGGTAGGTGCCGCCTTGCGAACTCAGTTCGGGCGAAGGTTCCGCGAGCGCCTCGAGAGATCCTTTTTCGAGCGGATTCCCGGCTACGCAGTCATTCGGAGCCTGACCCAGCAATTGGCAGGGCAAGGCAGGGAAAACGTTTGGAAGCCGGCCCTTGTGGAGATCGAGGAAGCGCTCGTACCTGCCTTCATCATCGAAGAGCACGATGACGGCCGCTTCACAGTTTTCGTACCTTCCGTGCCCACGCCACTTGCCGGGGCAGTCTACGTGCTCACCCCCGAACGAGTGCATCCCCTCGACATCCCATTCACGCAGGCCGTCAAACCGATCTCCCGGTGGGGCTCGGGCTGCAAAGAGCTCGTCGCGGCTATGAAGACGTAGCCCGCGTCCCGTCCCGCCTTACCGCGGGGCGGCTTCCGCAATCACCTTGGCGATCGCTTCGCCGAGCTGGCGCTGGCCGCTGGCGTCGGGATGCACACCATCGATCGGCCCTGGAGGGAGCACTCCGGCCGCGTCGAGGAAACGCGCGCCACACGCCTGGGCAACCGTGGCGTAGGCGGCCCCCAGTCCACGGCCGGTCGCTTCACCGCCATGAAAGAAAAGCTCCATGAACGGCGAGAACTTGCCGAAGGCGGGAGGTGAGATCAGCAGCATCTGGGGCACTCCGCCGGCCAGCCCCGCGGACGACTTCTGCACGGTCCACAGCGCGTGGCGCAACCGTTGAGACCTTCCTCGACAATGCGAAAGCCGGTGCCCAGTGCGGCCTGCAGCACGCCTGGCCAGCGCTGCTCGAAAGAGAACCGGCTCCCATCCGCCGGGTTGAATCCCCAGGTGATCGAGTCGCCGTAGCACAGGACCGTCTTCGCCATGGTGTCGGCTAGCCGGTTTTGCCGGCTAGAACTCGAAGGTGAGCACCCGTCGGCTTGCCGCCCCCCCGAACGCAGAAAGCATCGGGGTCAGTACGACCACGATGGCCAGGTAGATGGCGAACTCGCGCAGCGTGCTGAGAGAAAGAGGGCGGCCCACGACTCGTCGCAGGAGGTACGCTCCGAGCGCCGCCTTGAACATGTCGTTGACGGAGGTGGCCGCCACGAGCCATTGCGGAGTCCCTTCGTGCAACGCGGGGATGAACCGCATAGGGACCGCGATGACGAAGTAAGGCCACCACTTGTTCTGCGGCGCCAACAGCAACGCGCACAGAAGAACGGAGTCCGGGAACCAGAGCGGAGCGGACACTGCTTGGCTGAATAATGATCCGTACCCGTACGCAACCAGGTACGCCGCTGCGAACAGGAAAAGAGCTAGCCCGTCGTGCGAGCCGGGTGCCGCCGCAGCGGTACGCATGAATTGTGAGCCTGCCACAGGGGTAGTGCTTGGTTAAAGCGGGCGGGCTGACGAGGCAAGCCGCGGCCCCTAAGGTCGCCGCGCCAGATGTACCGTCGGAGGGCTTCGCAAGGTCTGCAGCACGACGCAGTACCGTTCGGTGAGGGACAGGAGCCGGTCGAGCTGCTCCGCACTGGCGTTGGTATCGAGGTCTATGGTGAGGCGGATGTCCCGAAAACCCACCGGGGCGTCTTTGGCCACGCCGAGTGTGCCGCGGAAGTCCAGGTCTCCCTCGGCCCGCAGCGTCCCGGCGCGAATCGGTACGTCCAACGCCGTCGCGACGGCTCGGAGCGTGACGCCGGCACAGGCCACGAGCGCTTCGAGAAGCATGTCGCCCGAACAAGCCTCGAGACCGGTGCCCCCCGTCGCCGGATGGAGGCCGGCGTGCACTAGGGCCCGGCCGGTGTCTACCTTGCAGCTGATCGCCGCGGTATCGAGCGTGCCGCTCGCGGAGAGTGTGACGAGCGCCGCTTCAGGCTGCTGACGATAGCGCTGCTTGAGTGGGGCTTGGAGCGCCCGCAACTGCTCGGTATCCATCACGTTCTCGCTGTTGGTTCCAGCGAACAGTAGCACCGGTCCGCTCGGGCTGGTACACTATCGATCTCCACTTCCGACAGGATGATGCCATGCAGCCCGCTACGATTGCTCCCGGCGCCGACGAGTACGCCCCGCCGTATCGGGGCTACGTCACCAGGGTTCCGCAGGGGAACGTGCTGGACCAGCTTGAGCGCCAGGGCGCCTCGACTGCTGCTCTCCTTGCGCGGGTGATCCCGGAGCAGGCGCGCTATCGCTACGCGGACGGCAAGTGGAGCGTCACGGAGATCATTGGCCACCTGAGTGATGCCGAGCGGATCTTCGCCTATCGCGCGCTTCGGATCGCCCGCTGCGACGAGACTCCGCTCCCCGGCTTCGACGAGAACACCTACACTCCTGCCGGCGAATTCGATCGCCGGGGGCTGGCCGAGGTGGCGCGAGAGCTCGCATTGGTGCGCGCCGCCACCATCGCCCTCTTCCATGGCTTCCCCGACGATGCCTGGACTCGTCGAGGCACTGCGAGCAATTACCCCGTATCCGTGCGGGGTCTCGCTCACATCATTGCGGGCCACGAGCTCCATCATCTCGAGGTGTTGCGTACCCGATACGGCGTGGGCGCCTAGACCGCTGAAGCGCCCGCGACCGGAGCGTGGCTCCCTAGCGCTGGACGTTGTGACGGGCACCCGCGATCTTCTCCCTGCCCCTGATTCGGCCATCACCCCGGCCCCGGTCCCATGTCCGTTCCCTTTCGTTCGGTGCTCGCTTCCACGACGACGCTCGTGCTTCTCGTCGCTTCTGGGACACACTTGTCGGCTCAGAGCGCCGACCCTCGTATCTTCGAGCGCGACTTCCTGAAGGAACTGGTCGAGATCAACACCAGCGACTCCGCCGGCCACACCGCAGATGCTGCCAAGGCGGTAGCGCGCCACCTCATCGCCGCCGGCATTCCCGATACCGACATCCGAATTCTGGGCTACGACGCGAACCACCAAAGCCTGGTTGCCCGCTACCGCGGTCGGCCCCGTGCCGCAAAACCCATCCTGCTGATGGCGCACATGGACGTCGTGGATGCCCGCAAGGAAGACTGGTCGTTCGATCCCTATCAGTTTCGCGAGCTCGACGGCTACTACTACGGCCGTGGGTCGAGCGACAACAAGGCCGGGGTCGCGACGCTCACGTCGATGTTCATGCGATTCAAACAGGAAGGATTTGTCCCCGACCGCGATCTCATCATGGTGCTCACCGGAGACGAGGAGACCACCAGCGAGAGCATCAAGTGGCTCGTCGCGGAGCATCGCAACCTGATCGACGCGGACTTCGCGCTCAACACCGACGGGGGCAGCGGCGAGTTGCGCGACGGCAAACCGGTGGCCTTCATGGTCCAGTCCGCCGAGAAGGTCTATCTCAGCTTCAACCTGGAGGTGCGCAACAAGGGCGGCCACAGCTCCATACCGGAGCCCGACAACGCGATCTATCGGCTGGCCGAAGGGTTGGTGCGGCTGGAGAAGTTCAGCTTTCCCGTCCGCCTCAACGAAACCACCCGCGCATTCTTCAAGCAGGCAGCGGCGGCGCAGCCGGCCAAGATTGCCGCCGACATGCGCGCGGTCTCCCGCTCCGCCGATCCCGCGGCCGCCCGCCGGCTGTCCGCCGTCCCCTACTTCAATTCCGTGCTCCGCACCACCTGCGTCGCGACCCGACTTTTCGGTGGCCACGCCGACAACGCGCTCCCCCAGCTTGCGCGGGCGACGGTGAACTGCCGCATGCTGCCGGACGATCCCGCGGACAGCGTCGAGGCCGTGCTCAAGCGGGTCGTTGCGGACAGCACGATTCACTTCTCCCGGGTCGCCGAGCCAACGCCCAGTCCAACTTCGCCGCTCCGGCCCGACGTCATGCACCCGGTGACCCTGCTGGTCAAGCAGTTCTGGCCGGAAGCGGTGGTGGTTCCCGAGATGTCCACCGGAGCGACGGATGGGTTATACACCCGGAACGCCGGCATCCCGACCTACGGCGTGGGCGCGATCTTCGAGCGGATCGACGACGTTCGCGCGCACGGGCGGGACGAGCGGGTTGGCGTCAAAGCGTACCACGACGCGGCTCGGTTCTGGTACCAGCTGCTGAAAACCCTTACGGCCGGATCGCCGGGCGCCTGAGGCGGGCACGTGGACGACGCGCCGATTGCCTTCCTGCGCGACCAGCTGTCGGTTTCGACCGACCGCCGCCGGCTCAATCTGGACGCGGTGCTGGAGATGCTTCGGGCCACGCACTGGGGCGCCGACCTGACGCGGACCACCCTGGAGCGTGCCATCGCCAACTCATTGTGCTTCGGGCTCTATGACGGCTCCACCCAGCTCGGCTTCGCACGGGTGGTCACCGACCTCGCGACGTACGGCTACGTGACGGACGTCGTGATCGTGGAGGACCGTCGGGGAAAGGGCCTGGGCGAGTGGATGGTCGAGTGCATCCTAGCCCATCCCGATCTGCAGCGCCTGCGCCGGCTCGCGCTACTGACGCGGGACGCGCCGGATCTATACGCCCGCTTCGGGTTCACGGCGGGCCCAGTCTCATTGGGCTACATGGAGCTGCCGGGCGGGGGCTCAGCCGCCGTCAGGCGGGCCGGAGGCGGCGCCAGCCGGGATTAGGGCCGATCAGCCCACTCACCGCGGCAAGAAGCGTGTCTGCCGAAAAAGGCTTCCGGAGAAAAGTGAACGCCGGACCCGGCGAACCCCGATGGAGAACGTCCTCGGCTGGGTAGGCCGACATGTATGCGACCTGGATTCCGGGATATTGCTCGGCAATCAGCCGACCCAGGGCGCGACCATCCGTCTCGGGCATGACCACATCAGTGACTACGAGGTCTACCCGCGAGGGATCCTCCGCCAGCAACTGAAGCGCTTCCCGCGCCCCCGTAGCCTCGAGTACCGAATAGCCGGCCCCGCTGAGCATGCGGGCGGTTACCGATAGCACCGTGCGCTCATCGTCAACCACCAGAATGCATCGCTGTTCCGGGGCGACATCGCCCACTGGTAGCTCGCCGAACGGCGCCTGCGACGCTTCCATCAGTTCGTCCTCCTGGCGGGCTGCGGTCTCGTCTGCCATCGTCTCGCCAATCTCAGGCTGAAACGTACGTGGGGATCGGTGCTCCGGTATATACGTTCGCGAGGTCTTTGCCCTGTGAGGTTCCGCAACCATCCACAAGCCGACGAATTATTTGGGTTCGTGTGGGGAAGATAGGAAACGGGTGCACGGGGGGTATCGGGAAAAGAGCCCCAGGGTTGGGAAATGTCAGGTTAAACCTGACAAACCGATATCCGCTATTTGTCCTCGGGAAGGGCGGCGTCCGGCTCCAGCAGACCGGATTCGAACGCAAAACGGAACAGCTGGGCCCGGCTGGTGAGCTCGAGCTTCTCGTGCACCCGCTTCCGATAGGTTTCGACGGTCTTGATGCTTACGGAGAGCTTCTCGGCCGCTTCCTGGTTGGTGTACCCCTGAGCCAGCAGTCGCAGGACCTCGGCTTCGCGCCGGCTGAGCCGTTTTCGGGAGCGGCTCGGCACGGCACCACCGGCCGGAGAACTGACGTGCGGCGCCTCCTTGGGCCGGGTCAGGTCCACGAAGGTGCGGCCCCGATGCACCGCGCGAATGGCAGTCAGCAGCTCGACGTCCGCCGCGTTCTTCACCACATACCCGGACGCTCCAGCCTCGAGCGCCGATCGGAAATAGGCGGGATCGTCGTGCATCGTTAGCACCAGTACCCGCGGCCCCCGGTCGAGCCGGACCAGGCGCTCGATCGTCTGCGTGCTACGCGACTTGGGCATGGAGAGATCGAGAACCACGACGTCCGGCTTGGTGGCGGTCGCCTTGGCGATCGTTTCCGCTCCATCGCCGGCCTCTCCGATGACCTCCATGTCGGGTTGGCTCGCGATCAGCATGCTAAGCCCAGCGCGTACCACCGAATGGTCGTCGGCGATGAGGACTCTTACCTTGTTCATCAGCTATCGCCTCCGCTGCCGGACTGGTCCGCTGCGTGCGGCCGCCAGCACCGGACTCTGGAGTGGTATGAGGCAGTGGATTGTGGTCCCGCGTCCCGGCTCGGAATCGATTCGTATCGCTCCACCCAACAGCGCCGCCCGTTCCCGCATGCCGCGCAGGCCCAAGCCCGAGCTCGGTGCTTTTTTCGCCGCGGCACGGCTGATCCCGATCCCGTCATCCCGTACCTCGAGCTCGATCGCCGCCGTTCCGCTGGCTAGCCGCACTCGGGCGGACTGCGCCCGGGAGTGCTTCGTGACGTTGGTCAGCGCCTCCTGCAGCACGCGGTAAACCGTGTTTTGAACCAGTGGCGGCAAGCTGTCCGATTCTGTCCCGGCAATCCGCAACTTGATCGTCAGGCCGTGCAACTCGGCAAACTGCTGAACGTGCCGCCTGACGGCCGCCGACAGGCCGAGCTCGTCCAGCACGCTCGGATGGAGGCCCGACATCAACCGCCGCAGGTTGCTCAACCCCTCGGCAGCGATTCCCCGCAGCTGCTCGGCCAGTTCCGTGGCTTCCGCAACCGATCGCGACGCCTCGATCGTTCTCAGGCCCACCAACAGGCCGGTCAGGGACTGTCCCGTCTCGTCGTGCAGCTCCCGCGCGATGCGCCGTCGCTCTTCATCTTGAGCCGTCATGACCTCACCGGTCAAGCGCGCCTGCATCTCCTCGGCCCGTCTGCGCTCGCTGATGTCCGCCACCACGGCGATCACACCGATCGCACGCGTCGCGCCCTTGAGCTGCAACGGTGCGAACGACACCGACACCGGGATCGACGAGCCGTCGGCGGCCAGGAGGCTGAATTCGCTGCGGGTACTGCCCCTGCCGGCGCCCTGGTGCAGCGCCGCGAGAGCGGCTTGCTGCCCGACGGGTACGAATCGATGCAGTGGTGAGCCTACGATGCGAGCCAGCGGCGCGCGCACCATCTCGGCAAAGCGGCGGTTACAATACGCCACGATTCCCCGGGGCGTGAGCGTGATCGCGCCCTCGTACATCTGCTCGAACATGATGCTGTAGGGCAGCTCGGCGCCGGACAACGTGACCACCCGCTTGCTTCGGGCTCCGGTAACCAGTGCATCCACTTCGCCGGCCTGAATAGCTCGAAGTGTCTCCTCGGCGGTGCGAAGTCGCTTGCGCAGCCGGTCCAGACGGACGCGAGCCTTTACGGCAGGCTTGGGCTTGGTTGGCGTGGATTTCTTCATCGCCGGCGGCGCAGGGTCAGCGGACAGCCCATGCAGTGGTTAGCGGGAACGGCTTGGCGGTAACCCTAGGCCCACCAGGACGCGTTCCTTGCTGGATAGATCACCGATGATCTTTCGTATCGGCTTGGGGAGCTTGCGCACCAGTGTCGGGACGGCGACGATCTGATCCTGCCGAGCCCGTTGCGGGTGCTTCAGCAGATCGATGACCTCGATTTCGTAGCTGTTCTCGAGATCGGCGTCGCACAATCGCTTCAGGTTGTCCAGGGCGGCAATGGACCTCGGCGTCTGTCCCGCCACGTATAGGCGGAGACGCCACGTGCGCCGGCGCGCCCGGTTGCTCACGGCCTGCCGCTGGGGGCAACTGGCGCTCTTGCAGCGTCTCCGCCCTGATCGGTTTGACGGGCGGTCCCCACCAGAACCCGGCCGTCGAGGCGGCGGTGCACCTCTATCAGTTTGAGCCCCGTGTCAGTCAACACGAACTCGCGGACCTGGTTCGAATGCGCGCTGCCGCGAGCCTTGATGATCTGCAGCGCCCGATTGCGTTCCCCGTTCGATTCAGCGTTTTGCACCACCATCCACACGTCCATCAGGGACGATACGCCCACGTCGGTTTGGTACGAGGCACTGCCCTCGGCGATCAGGGACGTGGACAGGGTGGTGATTTCCAGACCCTTCATGAAGTCCAGCAGTCGTGACAGCATCGATTTCACCTCGAGCGGTGTTCCGATGCTGGTGAGGTTGCTGATCGGGTCCATGATGACGATCTCGGGACGCCACTCGGAAATGAGCCGGTGAACTGCGACCAGATGCGCCTCGAGTCCGAAATGCGTGGGCCGCTGCGCCTGCATTTGGACCAAACCCTTCCGCACACCGGCTTGGAGATCGATCCCGATCGAGCGCATGTTGCGGACGATCTGCGCCGGTGATTCTTCGAAAGCGAGATACAGGCAGCGCTCGCCCCGTTGGACGGCGGCGTGTGCGAAGTGTGCCGCCAGGCTGCTCTTCCCCGTGCCTGCTTGACCCGAAATCAGAACGCTGCTGCCCCGATAATAGCCCCCGTTCGCGAACAGACCGTCCACGTCCGGGACGCCCGTCGACACTCGCCCGCTGGGCGCGTCGTATTGAAGTCGCAATGATGTGATCGGAAGGACCGACAAGCCGTGGTCGTCGATCAGGAATGGGAATTCGTTGTTGCTGTGGGCCGATCCACGATACTTCAGGATCCGCATCTGGCGGGTCGCCTCCTGGGGGGTGACTCGCTGATCCAGGACGATGACGCAATCTGTCAGGTATTCCTCGAGGCCATGGCGG
>Ga0134127_10002125_pt1 | contig 14466 bp, 8 predicted proteins | sample KB31753_FD_96459 | JGI IMG/M metagenome (GOLD analysis project Ga0134127, IMG submission 96459) | Terrestrial soil microbial communities with excess Nitrogen fertilizer from Kellogg Biological Station, Michigan, USA - KB3-175-3 | ecosystem: Environmental > Terrestrial > Soil > Unclassified ...
CACGGGGATCATCGACATGACCTCGGGCGACATGGGCTGGGGCACGCCCGAGCAGCGCACCGACGAGGCGCGCGAGGCGGCGAAGAAGTTGAAGCTCGACGTGCGCGAGTGCCTCGACCTCGGTGACTGTCGCGTCGAGGACACGTTCGAGAACCGGGTCAAGGTCGCAAGCGTCATCCGCCGCCACAAGCCCCAGATCCTGCTCGCCCCCTACTACGACCTGCCGATCGGCCGCGGGCTCGGGCACAACGACCACTACAAGTCCGGCCAGATCGTCGCGAACGCGTTCAACCTCGCGCACCTCGCCAAGGCGCCGTGCGAGGGCGAGCCCCACCAGGCCCGGGCCATGTACTTCTACTTCGTCCCGCCGGGCACGCGGCCCACGTTCGTCATCGATATCTCCGACTACGTCGACGACTGGCTGGCCGCCATCGACTGTCACCGCTCGCAGTTCTATCATCCGGACCGGCCGCGGCCGAACCACCTGCCCCATCCCCGCGAGGCGTTCGAGACGTACGCGCGCTACTGGGGCTGGCAGATCGGGGTGAGACACGCCCAGGCATTCATCGCCACCTCGCCGCTCAACATCGACGACCCATTCCAACTGGTGGAGAAGGTGACCCCGCGACCATGACGAACCGCATTGCAGCGAAGGCTGGCCTCCTGTTCATGCTCTCGGCGCTCGCGCTCCTCGGCGCGTGCGCCGCACGCAAGCCGTCGAGCCCCTCGGCCCCCCCCGTTCCCAAGAGCACCAGGCAGAGCGAGGCGACGCTCACGCACGTGGAGACGTTCTACTCGCAGCTGCTCGCCGTCCGCCGCCCCGACCTGGCCGCGAGCTACGGCCTGCCGCCCAAGAACGAGACGTTCGAGCCGCTCTCCGAGAGCGACCTGCCCTCGCACGTCGAGGACCTGAACCTCATGCTCGCCGACCTCGACCGGGTGCCGCCGAGCCTGCGCGCCGACTCGCTGCGCATGCGACTCCGGCGCGAGCTGGCGCAGTACGGACCCGACGGCGCGATCCGCCGCGACCCGATGGTGTGGCTGGACATCCTCCAGGCCGCGGTCATGGCGCCGCTCGCCGGCAAGCCGATCGTCGACTGCGACGAAACGCGCAAGATCGAAGTGCGGCTACGGACATTCCCCGAGGCGCTGCGCGGGGCCTCCGTACTCCTGCGCAATGCGCCGCTGCCGGAATCCGCATTGTTCGTGCAGCGGATTGCACGATTCGAGTTCTTCCTCAGGAGCGACCTCCCGGCGCGGACCGATGCTTGCAAGGATGGCCGGCGCCTGGCCGAGTTCGTGGAGGCCGATACGCTGGCCGCCGCGTCGCTGCAGGAGTTCCGCCGTTCGCTCGCGCCGGGTGAGTAGCCGCACCCATATCGTTTTGCAGTGCGCGATGCATCACACGCGTTGACCCTGCAAGCTCACGGACGGTAGACTTCCATTGCAGCAATCTGTCCGGTCCCATGGAGGGGCCCGGCGCCGGTGGAGAATCCGGCACAACTCATTGAGGAGGACGAGGATGTCGTTCCGCGTGACGGGAGCCCTGCTCACGACCGCACTGCTGGCCGCCACGGCCCTCGAGGCCGGGGCTGCCCCCGCCACCGTGCCCGCGCCGACCCCCACCGTGCTGACCGTCCGCTCGGGGGCCACGGCCCCGGCGGCCACGACGCGGCGCACCCGCCGGCGTGCCTATCGCCACCGCGTGCCGCCCGAGGGCGGCGTCTACGCGCGCAACGCCATCCTGCTCGATCCGCTCACGGGCGAGGTTCTGTTCGAGAAGAACGCCTCGCGCTCGGTGCCGATCGCGTCGCTGTCCAAGCTCATGACCGCGCTCGTCTTCCTGGAGCAGAACCCGGACCTCGAGAAGGAGGCCACGGTGCGCGCCGACGAGATCGCCGGCGCCGGCCACACCCAGCTCCGCCGCGGCGAGGTGGTGCCGCTCGGCGAGCTGCTGCGCATGAGCCTCATGTGCTCGGACAACTGTGCCACGCGCGTCATCGCGCACTCGTCGGGCCTGACGCCGGACGAGTTCATCGCGCGCATGAACCGCAAGTCGATCGAGCTGGGCCTGACCGGCACGCGGTTCGTGGAGTTCACCGGCCTGAACGAGCACAACGTCTCCACCGCGGCCGACGTGGCGCGGCTGCTGCACGCGGCCGCGAACGAGCCGCTGATCGCGGAGATCACCACCACGCGCTCGTACGAGTTCCACACCACGCGGCGGTGGCACACGATCGGCAACACGAACCGGCTGCTCTACGGCCGCTACGAAGTGCTGGGCGGCAAGACCGGTTTCATCCGCGAGGCCGGCTACTGCTTCGCGACCTGGGTGCGCGCGCAGGGCCGCGACCTGATCGCGGTCGTGTTGGGCGCACCCACGAACGCCACGCGCTTCGCCGACGCCGTGCGGCTGATCCAGAAGGTGCCGCCGGCGCCGACCACGAGCGCGACCACGACGTCGGCGCCGTAGGCGCCGCACCCGTGGCTTGAGCACCGCGGCGCGCACGAGCTGGCTCGTCGCGGCGCTCGCCGGCTTCGGCGCCGGGCTCGCGGGCGGGCTGTTCGGCGTCGGCGGCGGCATCGTGATGGTGCCGGTGCTGACGGCGTTCTTCGGGCTCACGCAGCACCAGGCGCACGGCACGTCGCTCGCGGCCGTGGCCGCGACCGCGATCGCGGGGCTCGTGGTCTACGGGCTCTCCGGCCACGTCGCCTGGCTGCCGGCGGCGCTCATGGCCGTCTCGGGCGCCTTCACGGCGCGGCTCGGAGCGAGGCTGGCCGCGCGCACCGGCCGCGAGCGACTGGCGCTGGCGTTCGCGCTGTTCGTCCTCGTCATGGGCGTGCGCATCCTGTGGCGCGTGCCGGTGACGAGCGACCATGCGGCGTTCTCCGGCGGCCCGTTCTCCGGGCCCGTCGGCATCGCCGCCGCGCTTGCCGTGGGGGCGGCGGTCGGGCTGCTCGCGGGCTACATGGGCGTGGGCGGCGGCGTGATCGCCGTGCCCGCGCTCACGCTGCTGTTCGGCATGAGCCAGCAGACCGCACAGGGGACGAGCCTGGCGCTGATCCTCGGCAGCGCGCCGTTCGGGGCCGTGGAGCACGCGCGGCTCGGGAACGTCGACCGCCGGATCCTGCCCGGCCTCATGCTCGGCGCGCTGCTCGGTGCGCCGCTCGCGTCGTGGGCGGCGCAAAGGCTGCCGCAGGCCACGCTGGCGCGCGGATTCGGCATCTTCTTGGTCGCCAACGCGCTACGCATGATGTGGGCGGCGAGGACGCAGGCCGCGGCCAAGACCCGGCCCTGAAGTTACCCACAGCGCGAGCGCCGCGCGCGTGCCCGGCTCGTGGATGCGAGCCGCGAAGTGGTCCGCATGCGCGAGCTCACAGTGGTGCCATCGCGTTCGCTTTCGTGCGCTCGACGACGTCCACCACGCCCGGACGTGACGAAGTTTTCCACAGCACGTTCGCTCGCGAAACAAACGCCGCGCGAGTGATTCTTGTCTTGCCCCGGGTGGGTGCATTGACGCATGGTTTATGGATTCCGCTACCTCCAAGCATCGCCTCGGGCCTCATCCCCGGGACCATCCCCCCGTGGAGTGGTGGAGACAACGCTCGCTTCGGCCCGCAACGGGCACGCACCACGCTATCCACCCGCTGAAAGGAGTTCCCTCATGAAGCGACTGGCTACGACGCTGGGTCTGCTCGCGCTTGCCGCGACGGCTGCCACGCCCGCGTTTGCCGTGAACCTGTTCTCGGACGGCTTCGCGTATCTGAATGGCAACCTGGTCCCGAACGGCGGCTGGGCGAACTACAGCGGCGCCAACGTCGACGTGCAGGTCGTCGCCGGCCGCGCCACCGGCGGCGCCATCGGCAACCCGCAGAACGACGATCACCGCCTGTTCGCGGCCCAGCCGACCAACGGCAAGACCTACGCCTGTCTCATCGTGAACATCGGGTCGTTCTCGGGCGCGCCCAAGGCGATCTACTTCGCGGAGCTGAAGGATGCCGGTGCCGCGAACCTGGTTTCGCGCCTGTACGTGGTGAACTTCCCGGGTGGCGGCTGGACGTTCGGTATCTCGAACACCAGCACCAGCGCCACGGTGGGCCTCACGCGTTGGACGGCCCCGCTCAATAGCGGCCAGGACTACACGGTCGTCATCAGCTACGACGGCGGCCGCGCTGGCGGCCCCGGCTCGACACTGTGGGTGAACCCGGCGAACGAGCTGAGCCCGAGCGTCACGGACGTGAACGCGACGGCCACCCCGCTCGCGGTGTCCGGATTCGGTCTGCGCCAGAGCAACGCGGCGTCCACGCTCCCGGCGGAGTTCGCGGGAACGGCCGACTGGAACTTCACCGTGGACAACCTCGGCGTCGGCACGACGTTCGACGATGCCTGCGCCCGTCCGACGCCGACGTCGAAGACCACGTGGGGCGCCGTGAAGTCGATCTACCGCTAGTTGTAGCGCTGTACCCGCAGCACCGCTTCGCTCGCGACATGACCCCGGGCTCGAGAGAGCCCGGGGTCGTGCGTTTGTAAGGGAATGCCATCCCGCACGCGCGGCATTGCACCGCGCACGGCGCTGGGCGCGACCACCCTTCGCGTTCGCGCGCCAACCCATGAGGTGGCACGGAGTTCTTGGCCAAGGCCCCCGCCAACCGCGACCTGCGCGCGCGTATGGAGGCGTGAAGCGCCAGCACGACAAGCGCTTCCGCGGTCGCCTGCGACCGCCGGACAGCGTCCCACGCCGCGGCCGCTCCCTTGCATATCCCTGCCGTGGGACCTGCCGACCGGCGGGCCCGATTCGCGTTCCGCACCCCAACCGTCGAGGAGCGCGCATGGCCCGGCCGTCCCGGAATCGCCCGTCGCAGAACCGCCGCGCGCTCCGCGCGACGAGCGCGCTCGATTCGCCGTCGCTGCACTCTCCCAGCGACACGCCCGCGGGCCCGCGTCCCGCCTACTCGGGCACGCTGCCGGCCGAGGTGTCGCGCCGCGCGCAGCGCGAGATGGACCGTCTGCGCCGGCTGCCCACGGGCTCGCCCGAGGCGGCACAGGTGCGCGCGTACCTCCAGTGGCTGTGGAGCACGCCGTGGGAGACTCTCGCGGGCGAGGATGCGGACCTCCGCCACGTTCAGGCCGAGCTGGAGCAGGAGCATCTCGGCCTGGGCAAGGCGAAGGAGCGCATCCTCGAATACCTCGCCGTGCGCCAGTTGAAGCACGACCTGCCGGGGCCGGCGATCTGCGTCGTGGGACCGCACGGCACCGGCAAGACGTCGCTGGGCTCCGAGGTGGCGCGCGCGCTCCGCCGCCCGTTCGCGCGCGTGAACGTCTCGGGCACGAGCGACGCCGCCGAACTGGTGGGCGAGACGCGCAGCGCGCCCGGCGCGCAGCCCGGGAAGATCCTCCGTGCCCTGCGCACGGCCGGCGTTCGCAATCCCGTGCTCATGATCGACGGCGTCGACCGCCTGGTGGGTGAGGGCGGCCATGGCGTCGTCGAGGTGCTGCTCGAGCTGCTCGATCCGGAGAGCGCGTCGCAGTTCACCGATCACTACCTGGGCGTGCCCATCGACCTCTCGCACGCGGTGGTGCTCATGTGCGCGAACCAACTCGAGCTGGTGCCCGATGCGCTCCAGGAGCGCGTCGAGGTCATCGAGGTCCCGGGGTATTCCGAGGACGAGAAGCTGGAGATCGCACGCCGCTTCCTGCTGCCGCGCCAGCTGAGCGAGCACGGCTTGAACGGCCGCGACCTGGCGTTGGGCGACGAGACCGTGCGCGCGATCGTGCGCCACTACACGCTCGAGGCCGGCGTGCGTGCGCTGTCGCGCCAGATCGCGACGATCTGCCGCAAGGTGGCCCGCGCGCGCGCCACCGGCGACCCGCGGCGGCACGCCGTGCAGCCGGCGCAGCTCGAGGGCTACCTGGGCCACCGCGTCTACCAGCCGGAGATGGCAGGCAAGGAGGACGAGGTCGGCGCCGCCATGGGCCTGGCGTGGACCGCGGCCGGCGGCGAGGTGCTGATCGTCGAGGCGATCAAGATGCCGGGCGCCGGCCGCGTCGTGTTGACGGGCCAGCTCGGCGAGGTGATGAAGGAATCGGTGCAGGCGGCGCACTCGTACGTGCGCTCGCGCGCCCAGGCGCTCGACATCCCGCCCGACGCGTTCGGCCGCTGGGACATCCACGTCCACTTCCCCGCCGCAGGCGTGCCCAAGGACGGTCCCTCCGCCGGTATCACCGTGGGCCTGGTCATCGCCTCGGTGCTCTCCGACCGCGCGATCCACCACGACATCGCCATGACCGGCGAGGTGAGCCTGCGCGGCAAGGTGCTGGCTGTGGGCGGCATGCGCGAGAAGTCGCTCGCCGCCTATCGCGCCGGCTTCCGGGCGCTGCTGTTCCCCGCCGCGAACCTCAAGGACGTGGACGACATCCCGCTCGACGTGCGCGACAAGCTCGAGCTGATCGCGGTCGAGACCATGGACGAAGTGTTCGCGTGCGCGCTGTCGCGCGTGATCCTGCCGCAGAACATGAACGGCGCGTTCACGATCGACGACGTCGCGCTGGCCGAGGAGCCGGTCGAAGACGACGGCGAAGAGGTCGCGGGCGACGACGAGGAGTAGTGGTACCCAGCCGCTACATCACCACCAGCTTCCGCTCCGCCGTGAACGGGCCCGCGCGCAGCCGGTAGGCGTAGACGCCCGGTGCCACGCGGTGGCCGTCGCCATCGAGCAGGTCCCAGTGGTACGACCGCCGCCCCGCTCCCTCGTGACTCGCGAAGCGCCGTACGAGCCGGCCCTGAAGGTCGAACACCTCCAGCTCCACGTCGGCGGCGTGCGGCAGGTCGAAATCGAACCGGGTCGCGCGCGAGAACGGGTTCGGCACGTTCGGGTGGAGCCGGAACGCGACCGGAGCCGGGCCCGGCGCATCGAGCCGCGGATCGGCCAACTCGCGCGCCATCTCGGACGTGACCGGCTTGCCGTCCACGACCAGGAACCACGAGCGCTCGCTGCCGGCCGGGATCACGTAGTCGGTGAAGCCGAGCAGGAGCGTGTCGCCTGGGACGACGATCGCCGAGCGGTCGTCCATCGCCATCACCTCCGCGAGCCGTGAGGTGCCGTCCGGCTTGCGCGCGAGCACAGGCGAGGCGCCGCGCGCGCTCACGTAGGCGCTCGCATCGAGCCGGCCGATGAAGCGGAGTGCGAGCGCGTCGTTGAGGCGGAAGCGCAGCGAGCGGGCGCCGCGCAGCAGCAGCGCCTGCGTGCTCCAGCCGCGCCGCGGGTGGATCGTGCCCACCGGCCGCCACAGGCCGCCCGTCATCGCGGCATCCACCGAGATACCGTTGCGATCGGTCGAGCCCCACGACGACTCGACGACCAGCACGTCCTCGGAGCCGGCCGCGGGCGGTGCCAGCGTCACGAACAGCGTCGCGGCAGAATCAACGCGGATCGGTTCGAGCCCGGTCCCGATCGCCTGCGCGGTCAGGTCCCTGCCCACGGCATCGAGCACGCGCAGCGCGGCGCGGCGCTGGCCGACGAGTATGGATCCGCCCGGTATGGTGACCGCCTCGGCGCCGGGCGCGTGATCCGCATAGGCGAGGATCAGCCGGTCGATCACCATGCCGCGCGCAAGCCCTTCGCGGATGTAGAGCCGCCGCGTGCCGTCCACGAGCTGCGGGGCGCCGGAGAGCGGCATCAGGTCCGGCCACACGATGCCCGGCGGCACGCCGGGGAACAGGCTGTTCTCGCCGGCCCCCACGTCACCCGGCTCACCGAGTCCGTTCGTCGGCAGCGTGGATTGATTGCCCGCGGCGAGGCTCCCGAAACCCGCGCCGCCCGCGCACTGGAGCGGCTTCGTGAGCAGCGCCCGGCTCAGCGTGGACGTGTCGCCGCCGTCGCCCATCGCCCGCAGAGCGAACACGTACCACTCGCTCGTCTTGAGGCCGGGGAGGATGCGGCCCTCCGTGCTGCCCACGCGACCGGGCGTGGACGTGAACAGGCGCGTCCACGCGCTGAACGGCGCCGCGGCGTTCGCATTCGGCGTGTAGCGCAGCTCGTAGGCCGAAGCCGGCCCGCTGAACGCGGTCGTGTCGTCGTCGGCCGGCGCGGTCCAGTGCACGGTCACGCTCGCCCCCACCTGCGCGTCGGCGCACTGGCTCTCGTCGCGGAGCGCCAGGTAATCGCCGCCGCGCGGCGCCACCACGTCGGCGCTGTCGACCGGCGCCACCGCGGACCCGTCCACGCGCACCCAGCGTGCGACCGAGGGCACGGCAGGCGCATCGGTCGCGAGGCTGTCGATCACGAACAACAGGTAGTCCCCCGGCGGCGCCAGGTTCGCGTCCGCGGGCGAGTGCACGAGGAGTCGCGCCGGCGACGCCAGCGCCACGAAGTCCAGTGGCACGTAGCGCTGGCCCTGGTCGAAGCCGTGCGTCGAAGCTCCCGGGCGCATGAGCGCCACGGCGCGGATGCCGGCCGTGCGCGCGGGGTCCTCGAGCAGCAGCGTGAAGTCGCCGCCGTAGCCCACGCGCGCCGGCGCGCTCACCACGCGCGGTCGCGTGGCATACGCGCCGTTCGCACGGAACAGGTACGGCGGCTCGTAGATGCTCGCGCTCGTCTGCGCCTCGTCGGGACTCGGCTTTTCTCCGCCGGCTGTGAGCACGCGCGCGTCGGGCAGGAGCACCGCCGTGGAGTGGTAGTTCCGGATCCACGGATCGGGTGCGAGCGCCTCGGTGGAGCTGGTCACCGGATTGCTCCAGCGCCCGCGCGCCACGCTCCAGATCTGCGGCGTACGGATCGCGCTGCCCACCACGTCGTCGTCGTCGTAGACACCACCGGTCGCGAGCACGTCGCCGGTCGGCAGCAGCGTGAGGTTGTGGTGCGTGCGCCCGATCAACGCCGGCCGCGTCGTTCCGTTCGCCACGTACGGCACCCACGGCGAGAACTGCCCAGTGCCGATGTCGATCGTCTGCGTGGCGGTCGTGCCCTCCGTGCTGGTGCTTCCCGCGCGCAGCAACCGGCCGGGACGGTACATCACCGACGAGCCGAACTGGAGCGCGTCGTGCTGGTCGCCGGCCGGACCTTCCACCCAGCGCGCGGTGCGCAGGTCGAAGAAGCGCTTGTATCGGCCGCCCGGGCGCACGGGGTCGAGCGAGAGCGCCGGGCCGGCGTTGAACAACCGCCCGTCCGGGAGCACGAACATGTTCGCGTAGTCCGAGATCGGGCGCTCGCTCGCCGAGTCGGGCGTGGTGATCGTGCGCCACTGTCCGAACAGCGGCCCGCAGTCGGCATCCCCACCCGAGTTGGCGAGCGGGCTGAAGCGCTCGAGGCTGCGCGTGATCCGTGCGTGCCCCGCGCCCAACGCCACGAGGCCCATGCCGGCAAACGGCGGTGGCGGCGGATGGAAGCCGCGCACGATCGGCGAGTGCCAGGTGATCGTGCCGCCGTAGGTCTCGCCGGTCACGGTCCAGATCGCATCCGTCTGCCCGCCGGCCACGGCGCTGCCCGTGGTGTCACCGCCGGCCACCACCAGCACGCCGCCGTCGACGTTGTAGCCGAGCGCCGGACGGCTCCGGCCCGTGGGCCCCTGCCCGAACGGCAGGTACGGCGTCCAGTGGAAGTTCTCCTCCGTCGCCGACGACTCGTCAGGGCGCTCGAGCACCCACAACTCGCCCGGGACCGGCCGCGCGGAGGTTTCACTGCCCCCGCTCTCGCCGCCGAACATGTAGTACTCGCGCTCGCCGTCGTGCGCGTCGCGCCAGCGCGGCGTCATGCCGTGCCAGGCGCGCGCGACCGGCGTGGTCCCGGAGACCGTGATCTCGCGCCACACGCCGGGGCTCACGCTCATCGGGCCCACGCCGACCAGGTCGAGCTTGCGCGGGTCGGCGAGCGACGTCGTCCCCGTCCAGCCGCCGAAGATGACGAGCTTCGCGCGCGGCGCGCCGCTGATGCCAGGAGCGCCCGGATCAAACATCATCGTGTGCCCGAAGCGCCGCGTGCTCGCGTCGCCGGCGAAGATTCGCGTCCACGCCCACTGGTATTTCGGCCCGGCGACGAGCCGGCGCTCACCGCGCCACAGGTCGCCCAGCACCTGGCCCGACGCGTCGCGTCCGCCGTGGATGTAGCAGATGAGCGCGCCGCTCGTCTCCGGCAGCTGCGTGTCGTAGCGATTCTCGACGCCCGCCCAGGTCGCGGCGCATCCCCAGCGCGGGCCCGGCGTGTTCGCGCCGCTCGGCAGCGACGGGTCGCCCACCTGCTCCATCAGGCTCCAGCCGTGCGTGGTGTCGTCCTCGGCGAGCGAGGTGTAGAGATGCCACGCGTCGCCCAGCACCTCGTAGCTGCCGTTCGCGAGCTTGCGCCGACCGCCGAAGACGATGCAGCGGCCGGAGTAGTCGCCCACGAACACGTGGCCGTCGCGCCCCGGCGGATAGCGCCCGCGCGTGTAGCCGTCGGTCCAGCGCAGCCCGCGGTAACGCGCGGGCTTGCAGCCCACGGTGCACGTGTCGCCGGGCGCCGCGGTCGTATCACCCCAGGAGTAGCGCGTCGCAAGATTGAGCGGCTGCAGCACGCGCCACGTGGTGTCCGCGCCGCGCACGCGCATCGAGCCGCCGAAGCCGATCATGCCGCTCGACATCGTCCCCGCGGAGGCGAGCACGCCGCCGTCAGGGAGCGGCGTCGCGGTGGCGTACCAGCGTTGCACTGCCATTTGCGCGCTCGCGGTCCACGGCGTCGTCGGAACGATCACGCCGGGGCGCCACGCCGGGTCGAGCGTGTACACCTCGCGGCACGGCGAAAGCGGGATCCAGCCGCCGCCCACCATGAGCATGCGGCCGTCGGGCAGCGTCGCGTGCCCGGTGCAGAACAGATCCGTCTGCAGGTTGTTCGGATGCGGCAGCGCGATGAACGACGAGCGCGGGCTCACCGTGGTGGGCGTGATCAGGTTCGTGTCGCCGGGGAAGAATCGCCAGAAGCGCATCGTCTGGCTCGTGCCCGACTCGCCGAACATGAACACCTTGGTGGCGTCGGTGTCGGGCTCGCGCAGCACCACCGTGTGCGTCGAGGAGAAACCGAGGCTCGGCGAGGCCACCCAGCGTCCGGTCTGATTGAGCGGTGCCGCGTTCGCCGGCGCGGCGAGGGAGGTGATGACCGCGAGTGTGAATGCGATGCCCGCACGCGCAGCGGGTGCGGCCGGGGCGCTTCCATGGCGCAAGGCAGACTCCTCGCCGGGCGGCGCAGGGGCGGGGTGAAGGGTCAGGCGCGGGGAGTTCGTCGGAGTCCTTGAAGAGGAATCTTAACCCACCGACCGCCCGCGCGGGTGCGAATGCCGAGTAATCCATCCTTGAATTACGGTGATTTCAACGTTCGCCCTCTTCCTCGACGTCCTCGTCGCGCACACTGCCGCCGCGCTCGAGCGCCGCCAGGTACTCGGCGATGATCTCGCGCGCTTCAGCGGCCTCGGCCGGCGCCACCAGCAGCTCGCCCCAGGCGGTCGTCACCCAATCCCGCCGTACTTCCCCGTACCCGGGAAGCGTGGTGCTGCGAAGAAACGCGTGCACACCGTGGTGCTCGAGCACGCCCGCGAGCAGTGCGCCCGCGGCCGCATCGGGCACGCGGTGCACCACGACCGGGGCGCCCTGCTCGACCGGTGGCTCGTCGGTGAGCACCACGCGACAGCGTGGACACGCCACCGTGGCCTCGCCGTAGCCCGCACCGCACTCCGGGCACCAGCGGGTCACTGGCTCCGGGCTCAAGCGGTGGTTCTCTCGGTGGTCCGCGCGACGCGGGAGCCGCCCGCGCCCGCCGCGATGCGCCGCCCGCCCTCGGCCACGTCCTCGGCGCGCGTGGCCAGCGAGAGCCGTACGCGGTCGGCGTGTTCGGGCCCGAACGCCGTGCCCGGAAGCACGGCCACGCCGAAGCCCAGCCATTCCTCCGCGAGCGCCCACAGGTCGCGCTCGCCGCGCGCGGCCTTCACATCGGCGAAGACGTAGAACGCGCCCTTCGGCGTGGGCCCGTTCACGAGCTTCGTGCCCGCGAGCCCGCCGAGCAGCAGCCCGCGCCGCTCTTCGTACGCGGCGCGCATCTGCTCCACGGCCGCCTGCGGGCCGGTCACCGCCGCGCGCGCCGCGATCTGCGCCGAGGGGAACACGCCGTGCGTGGTGTAGAACGCGAGCAGCGGCGCCATCGCCGGCCGCATGCCCGGCGGGCACACGGCGTAGCCCACGCGCCAGCCGGTCATCGCGTAGCTCTTGCTCATCGTGTACACGGACACGGTGCGCTCGGCCATGCCCGGAAGCGAGGCGAGCGAGACGTGCTTCGTGCCGTCGAACAGGATGTGCTCGTAGGCCTCGTCGGAGAGCATCCACAGGTCGCGCTCGATCGCCACCTTCGCCAGCGCTTCCAGGTACTCACGGGAGAGCACGGCGCCGGAGGGGTTGTTCGGCGTGTTCAGGTAGATGCCCTTCGTCTCCGGCCTCAACGCCGCGCGCAGGCGATCGCCGAACTCGGCCGGCGACCACGCCCCCGCGAGCAGCTCCATGTAGACAGGCAGCGTGCGGTAGCGGGCGCCGGGGGCGAAGCCCACGAGCTTGGGCAGCGCCATCCAGTGCGGCGACAGCAGCAGCAGCTCGTCACCGGCGCTCATCAGGCATTGGATCGCGAGGTAGAGCGCGTGCGTGCCGCCCGCGGTGACGACGATGTCGTCGACGTGCGCCGTGATCTTGTTCTCGCGCGCGAGCTTCTCCACCAGCGCCTCGCGCAGCAAGCGCTCGCCCGCTGCGTCGGGGTAATGCGTGTAGCCGTCGCGCGCGGCCTTCGCGAGTGCTTCGACGATGTGCGCCGGCGTGTCGAAGTCGGGCTCGCCTCTTTCCAGATGAATGACGCGCTCGCCGGCCTGCTCGCGCTGGCGCGCGGCGGCCATGATGCGACCCAGCTCGGACGTCGTGTGCAGCACCGGGCGATCGGCGATCAGTCGGGGCATGGCGGGCTCCAGGGGAAAAGGAAGGGCATCGGGCCCGTTCAATGTAGGCGATTCCGAGTGCCCCATGAAGCCGCCCGGGCGTTCTGGGGGACGTCGGCATTGCGCAACGCGTGCTCCGGGCACGGGCATTGCCATGCCGGTGGGGATTCACGCTCGCTGAGGACCAGCATCGGGGGACTGCATCATGGCGAAGATCCAACTGCGGGACATCTGTGAACACCTGTCCGCCGCCGCCGAGGTCGAAGGGATCGTCGACGCGCTGCTCGCTTATCTCCGCGCCTATCAAGGCGATTGGCATCCGACGCTGGCGCTGGTCGACGGCCAGCACGATTGCGTCACACGCATCTTCCAGCGTGAGCGCGGCCGGCTCGACCACCGCGACGTCGTCGTCCCGGTGGACCATCTGCCCGCGCGACTCGTGCGAAAGTTCTTCCGCCCCAGTGCATTCTTCAACGCCGGGGAGCGCCGCTCGCTGCTGACCAAGGTGTTCCGGGTCACTCCGGTCTACGAACCGGACCGTTTCGAGGCGCCCCAGATCCAGCCGCTCGTGGCCCCGGTGCCCTGGCACTCGTGCATCGTGCTGCCGCTCGCCGACCAGGACGACCTGCTCGCGCTGCTGCTGCTCGTCTCGCCGCGCAAGAACGCGTTCCCGGCCGCGGCGGTGGAGGAAGTGCTCACCATGCGCAGCATGGCGGCGCTCGCGCTCGCGCGCCGGCTGCACGCCGACGGGCGGGTCACTCCCGAGGTGCGCATCGCCGAGGAGCAGTCGCGCCGCTCGCAGGGCATGTTCCAGGAGCGCCTGCGCCAGCTCGAGAGCGAGTCCACGGCGCTGTCGCAGGACAACCGGCTCAAGGCCGAGCGGCTGGAGCTGGTCGCGCGCGAGCTCGAGAGCACGCAGATGACCGCGCACCGCGAGCGCCTGGAGCTGGACCAGCTCCGTCAGCAGGTGCACTCGCTCGAGGAGCAGAGTTCGGTGGCCGCGCAACATCTCCAGGATTCGTACTCGCAGCTCGCGGCCGCGCAGCACCGGTTGAATGAGCAGCACGAGACGATGGAGTTCCTGCGCGAGGTGTTCGAGGCTTCGCAGGAGGCGTACGACGAGTCGCTCATGTCGCGCGCGCTCGTCCAGCGTTTCTGCGACGCGTTCGAGGTGGACCGCTGCAGCCTCATGCGCGTCGACGACCAGAGCCTCAAGATCTCCGCGCATCGCGGCATGGATCCCGGTGTCGCCGGCCGCGTGAAGCTGCCGCTCGGCGAAGGCGTCGCCGGCTGGGTCGCGAGCCATCGCAAGCCGGTGCTCATGCGCAAGCAGGGCGATGCGTCGCCCGTGCGTCCCACCGGTGTCGACCGCTACAACTCCGACTCGTTCGTGTCGGTGCCGCTCATCCACCAGAGCCGCCTGCTCGGCGTGCTGAACCTGAGCAACAAGCGGAACGGGAAGCCGTTCGACGAGACCGACCTCGACCGCGCCATGATGGCGAGCGCCGTGCTGTCGATGGCGATGGGCGCGC
>Ga0134127_10002126_pt1 | contig 14466 bp, 13 predicted proteins | sample KB31753_FD_96459 | JGI IMG/M metagenome (GOLD analysis project Ga0134127, IMG submission 96459) | Terrestrial soil microbial communities with excess Nitrogen fertilizer from Kellogg Biological Station, Michigan, USA - KB3-175-3 | ecosystem: Environmental > Terrestrial > Soil > Unclassified ...
CTCCTGCGCGCCCGACAAAACGATTGATTGCCCGAACATGCCCAACTTCCCTGAACCGCTCGCCAGCGACCTCTGCGGCGGGGTCAGCCTAACCCACTCCGATGAGAATCTGCCCGGCAACTGCGGCTCCGGCGGCAAGATCAAGTACGCCGTCAAGCGCACCTGGACCGCCACGGACGATTGCGGCAACACCGCCACCTGCTCCCAGACCATCTCGGTCCAGGACACGAAGGCGCCCGTCATCTCCAACCTGCCGGCACCCAAGTCCATTGAATGTTCGGGGAAACTTGACTTCGTCACGCCTGGGGTGAACGACGCCTGCGATGGGAGTCCCACCCTGACGTTCCAGGATGTGCGCACGGAGGGCACCTGCACGAATGAATACTCTATCACGCGCACCTGGACAGCCAGCGACTCCTGCGGAAATACCAGCACGGCCAGCCAAACGATCAGCGTCGAAGACAACACGCCTCCGACGCTGGTAGGCGTGCCCAGCGACAAGGCTGTGCCCTGCAATGGGCCAATCCCGGGCCCCTGCGGCGCAGAGGGCGTGACTGCGAAGGATGATTGCGATCCCGCCCCGATCTTGACGTGCCACCAAACCATCTCAGCCCACGGCCAGGACGAAACCTACTACGTCACCAACTGCTGGACGGCTATGGATGTCTGCGGCAATCGCGTGGACCAATGCCAGATCATCACGATGCAGGCGTGCGGGGCCGACCTCTGCGTGATCAAATTCTATGACCGCAATGCCGATGGGATTCAGAACTTCGGTGACCCCGGCATCGCCGGTTGGAAGTTTACCGTGACGGGTCCGAACGGTTTCTCCCGAACGGGCTTCACCGGCACCAACGGCAACTATTGTTTCGTGAATCTGCCTGGCGGCACCTACACGGTGACCGAGGCAATGCCACAGGAGTCCAGTTGGAGCAGCACCACGCCGACGTCGGTCCAGGTTGCAATGCAAGGCACCAGCAAAGTGGTGAAATTCGGCAACCTGTGTATCGGCGCCGGCGGTGCTGATGGCACTCCTGGTTTCTGGCAAAGCAAGAATGGTGAGAACCGGATCAATGACGGACCCGACGGGGCGGAACCAGAACTGTTGATGCTGCGGAACCTGTGTTTGCGCACCACCACGGGCGCGGATTTCGACCCGACTTGCTACGTTGGCTGCACAAAGTCCTTCAAGGATTGGCTGAGGGCCTCAAACAAGGGATCGAACATGGCCTATCAGCTTTCCTCGCATCTGGCCTGCTCGGCGTTGAACGTCGAGTCTGGCTTGCAGAGTGGCAACTCGCTGATCTACGTCCCAGGCGCGGCCAGTGCCAATGCCCAGGGCTACGCGCTCCTCAGCTCGATCATCAACGAAGCGAACCAACTGCTCTGCCAGTACGGGTCCATCCCCAGCGGTCACCCGTATCGGGCCTACGCCGCCATGCTCAAGGACGCGCTGGCCAGCGTAAACAACAACACGGGAGTCGTGCAACCGACTCCGTGCCCGCACACGTTCGCACCATAAGTCGCGAGCTCTGGGCAAACCATTCAGAGACGCATTAGTGCCTCGGTCCATGAGCGAAATGCCATGAAGGACAAAATGCAAGACCTGCGCACGGCTCGGCAATCGGACCCTCAGCATGAATCGGGACGAGGCCCTGCGTGGCGCGTACTTATCCTATGCGTGGCTCTCGTGGGCTTCGGGGTGGGACACCAATGGTCAAAGTCGCAACAGGATTCGTCGTCAGGTGCCGCTGCCATTGAGTGTCCCGAAGGCGCCCTGTCAACGCCGGTTCCAGGCGCCACGCAGGAAGAAGAGCCGGAGGTTCGGGAAGCGGCGGGATCCGAATCCGCGACACCCGTTGCTCCTCGTGAGGTCGAGACTCTCAACCGCCTCGTGTTACAACCCCCAACGCCCATGCTGCGCGTCGAGCCGACGCCGTTGGCGCGGCAACTGGTGGCGAACCTGACGCAGTTGGACCTCAGCCAGGGACCGTTGACGGCGGAGCAAGCCGCGCATTGGAAGGGAAACCTGCTGCAACTTATCCAGCAAGGCGAAGCCGCCGTGCCCGCGATTCAGGAATTCCTCGAACTCAACCGGGACTGGGATCTAGGCACCGCGAATCCACTTGGGTATCCGTCCTTGCGAGTCGCATTACTTGATGCCCTCGAGCAAATCGGCAACGCACCATCGCAAAGTCTCCTCTTGCAGACGTTGCAAACCACGGCGGTGCCGTCGGAAATCGCGCGCATGGCGCGAGCCTTGGAACGGCAAGCGCCCGGACAATTCCTCCAGGAGATCCGCATGGCCGTCCGGGAAACCCTGGCGCAGGCAGCGGCTGGCCAAATGGGCGGTTGGGACATGGGTCCGTTGTTTCAGGCCTTGCAGAGCCATGGCAGCGCAAGCGAGGTGCCAGACCTGGAGAAGAGCGCATCGAAATGGAATTACTATTCGGCGCTGGCGTTGGCCAACCTGCCCTCGGGCGCAGGCATTCCTGCCCTCGTCCGGTTGGCCCAGGATTCGACCGGCACGGGGACCACAGGGACTCGTGGCGCCGCCCTCGAGGCTTTGGCGCAAGTCGCAGTGCAATGTCCCACTGCCAGCGCGGGGTTGATTGAACTGGCCCGTTCCGGCCAGTTGCCCGAGAAAAGCTGGATTGCGGCCGCAGCTGCCCTGGAGGGAACCCGCTACTCGATCCGCGATAACGGCCTCGACAACCCGCCCCCTTCCGTAGGCGCCGGAGTCAAGAACTACCACCTGGCGCGGAGCAACCAGCACTTTTACAGCACGCCAGCATGGGGAGGAATGTCGAACGAGCAAATCCAGCAACGGCTCGCGATCATCGACCAACTCCTCGCGGCCTACCCGAGCGCAGCGGTGGCGCAAGCGCTGCAAAGCGCGCGCGCCTCGCTCGAGACGCGTGCACAACGGGCCAGCGTCGACTGACTCGAAGGGTCCGCAAAGAATTGACGAATGCCGGAACGCAACGGCAAGGCACAAAACAAACGAATGAACAAATCGAGCAGTGAATTCCGTGGACAGCGGGTGTCGAGGTCCATCGTCAGCAAGTGGCTTTTCAGTCTTTGGCTTGGGATTTTGTGCTTTCACGCCTCATTGAGCATGGCGCAGGTCACGGTCTTTTCTGAGGACTTCGAAGGTTCGTTCCCGGCTGGCGGCGGTTGGACGGTAGGGGACGATGATCCCTTCGGGACAACGGCCTACTGGAACTCGGTCGATGCGGCGTTCGGCGGTGAAAGCCCCCACGGTGGCGTCCGCAAGGCCTATTGCTCCGGCATTGGATTCGGAGGCACCACGGCTAATCCGACCTATCAAAGCGACATGACCGCGTACATGAGCCGGCCAATCAATCTTGGAGGAATGTCCGCGGCGACGCTGACCTTCTGGTTCAAATTACCGTCGCTCGAAGAGTGTTGCGAGCGGCCGCGAGTGCTCATTGACAACACGCAGGTGTGGACGACCAACCAGGCCGTAGCCGCCTGGACCCAGGTGACTCTCAACCTGAATGGCTTTGTGGGCGGACTGCGGACCTTGCGGTTCGAGTTCGTCAGCGACTCTTCGGTGCAGCTTGAAGGATGGTATGTCGATGACGTGCGGGTCACAGGCGTCGTCGGAATGGGTCCGCCCAATGACGGTTTCAACAACGCTTTCACGATTAGCGGCGCGGCCGGCAGCACCAACGGCACAAGCACAGGCGCCACCAAGGAAGCCGGCGAACCCAACCATGCGGCCAACAACGGTGGCAAATCGGTGTGGTACCGTTGGACCCCGGCCGTCAACGGAACGGCCGTGCTGGACACGACGGGCAGTGCGTTCGACACGCTGCTGGCGGTCTACACGGGCGCAAGTGTGTCGACCCTTACCCTGGTAGACGGCAACAACGACATCTCCGGGAGCAACCCACGCAGCCGTGTGACTTTCAGCGTGACAGCCGGGACGACCTATCGCATTGCGGTCGATGGCCGCAATGGCGACAGCGGAGCGGTGGTACTGAATTGGAACGAGGTCACAGGGCCACCCGTGAACGACAGCTTCAACAACGCGATCGCCCTTGCCGGCAGCACGGGCAGCACCACTGGCACAAATATCAATGCAACCAAGCAATCGGGTGAACCGAATCACGCCGGCAACACGGGAGGCAGTTCGATTTGGTATCGTTGGACGCCGGCCGCTGGCGGCCAGGTCACTTTCAATACGCTGGGAAGCACCTTTGACACGCTGCTGGCGGTCTATACCGGCTCAACCGTGGGTGGTTTGACTGTTGTGTCGACCAACGACGACCTTTCGGTGAACTACCTGCAAAGTCAGGTGACTTTCTCAGCCGTCGCAGGCACAACCTATCGCATCGCCGTGGACGGGTATGATGGCGACATCGGAATGCTGACTCTGAATTGGGCGCAGGGCGCACCCGCCAACGACGCCTTGGCCAATGCCACGGGGTTGAATGGCCCGTCGGGTACGACGAATGGAAACAACTTCAACGCGACGAAAGAGCAGAATGAACCTGACCACGCGGAGGAAATCGGTGGGCGCTCCGTTTGGTTCAAGTGGACCGCGCCCGCCAATGGGCCCATAGTCTTCGACACCTCGGGCAGCGCGTTGGACACGCTCTTGGCGGTCTATACGGGGAGTCAGATGAATAACCTCTCGCTCGTGGCGGCGAATCATTACGGGGGGCTTCTGCTGGAGAGCCGTGTCGAATTCCAGGCCGTCGCGGGCACCGTCTATCGCATCGCTGTGGATGGCTTCGACGGCGCGCAGTGGACCTACCGGCTCAACTGGCATTCCCAGGTCCCGCCGCGATTCCTGTCCATCGCTCCGGTTCCCTCCGGCGCCTTGCTCACGCTGACCGGGGCAGCCGGCGACCGATACGAAATTCAAAGCTCGAGCAACCTGGTGAGTTGGGCGCCGCTCCTCAACGTCACGAACGGCACAGGCACGGTTCAGTTCATCGACCCGTCGGCCACGAGCCTTAACCACCGGTTCTATCGGGCGCTACTGCAGCCCTGAGCAAGATGGAATGGATGAGTGGGATAGCTTTCAATGTTCTTACCCTCGCCCCGTGGAGCAGGGAGGGAGTCGCGACGCACGCGTTTTGAAGGGGCCAACGCCGCCGCGCGGCGCCGGGGTACATCAGTGCCTCAGGCGCGCCGGAGGCGTGACGCGGAGAATCTGTTGTCGTGATACGACGACCGTCGCGCTCCCTCTCTCCTCAACGGGGTGAGGATTTCTCCCGACCATTACTTCGCGCCTTGAACCCCTGAACCGGTAGGGTAGGGACGCGCTACCACGCGCGTCCAGGCCGACCAGCAGGTCGGCCCTACCAGGTTTCATGGACAGTCTCCACTTCCAGCGATGGACGCGCATTGGGGACCATGAACTGTAGCAGCCGACGTGAGGAGGCTCTGATCTTCTTTTTCCAGAAAGTTTGGGCCTCCTGACGTCGGCTGCTACGGAATCATGGGAAGGCGCGAGGAGGCGCCATGGAGATGCCAAAGGGTAGGGCAGCGAAAAATGCGACGCCTTCGGTCAGGCCTCCGCCGGTTGGGCGGTGGAACGCTTGGCGGCCCGGGCATCATACTTGTCGGCCTTCATCAGGTTCGAGACGTGGACGGTGCCTTCCCGCTCGACGATGGCGCCCTGGGGATGCTGCTGGCTCTTGCGGGTGTGGCGCTTGATGAGGGCGATGCCTTCGACGATGGCGCGTTGCTTGCCGGTGATCATTTCAATGATCTTGCCGCGTTTGCCTTTCTCGGCGCCGGCGATGACCACGACTTCGTCGCCTTTCCTGACATGAAATCTCTGCATAAGCACTAGATGACCTCGGGGGCCAGCGAAATGATTTTCATGAACTTGAGGTCGCGCAACTCCCGGGCCACAGGGCCAAAGATGCGCGTTCCCCGGGGATTGCGCTCGGCGTCAATGATGACGATGGCATTGGCATCGAAACGCAGGTAGGAACCGTCGTTGCGGCGAATGGGCTGGCGGGTGCGGACGACGACCGCGTCCACCACTTCGCCCTTTTTCACCGTGCCGTCGGGAGCGGCTTCCTTGATGTGCGCTTTGATGACGTCACCGACGCGGGCATAGCGCTGATTGCGCCCGAGGACGCCGATGGCCGCCGCGCGCTTGGCGCCGGTGTTATCGGCCACGTCGAGGATGGAACGGACTTGAAGCATGGCGGGTTCCTCAGGCGGTGACTTTCACCGGCTCGGTGTTGCGCTCGACGACTTCAACGAGGCGCCAGCGTTTGGTCTTGGAAAGCGGCCGGCATTCCTGGATGCGGACGCGGTCGCCGGGCTTGGCTTCGCCCTTTTCGTCGTGCGCGTAGAACTTGTTGAATTCGGTCACGACCTTCTTGAACCGCGCGTGCGGAAAACGGCGCTGGACCCGGACGACAATGGTCTTGGCCATCTTGGCAGAGACGACCTCGCCGACGCGTTCTTTTCTGTGGCCGCGGGCTTCGGCGTTCGTGGCCGCGGGTTGGGCAGTGGGAGTATCAGACATAGGCGTTCGAATCAGGCGGCCGTCGAGCCATTCTTGAGCTGGTTGATGCGCGTTTCGACGCGCGCGATGTCGCGTCGCAAAATGCGAAGGCGCGCCGGCTTCTCCAACTGGCTGCTGGCTTGCTGGAGGCGCAGGTTGAAAATCTCCTGCCGAAGGTCGCGGCCCTTGGCCGCCAGCTCGGGAATGGTCAGGTCTTTGAGTTCCTTGAATTTCATCGTTCCCTTAAGCGTGTTTGTGCCGCGTTACGAAGCGGGTGCTAATCGGCAACTTTGTGGCGGCCAACCGGAGGGACTCGCGCGCGAGCACTTCGGGCACGCCGTCCACCTCGAACAGCACCGTGGCCGGCTTGATGACGGCGACCCACGATTCCAGCGGCCCCTTGCCCTTGCCCATGCGGGTTTCGAGGGGTTTCTTTGTGTAACTCTTTTGGGGAAAGATGCGAATCCAGACCTTGCCGCGGCGCTTCATGTTGCGGTTGATGGCGACGCGCGCCGCTTCGATTTGTTTGGTGTCCAGCCAGCAACGTTCCAGCGATTGCAGGCCATACTCGCCGAAGGCGACCGTATTGCCGCGCGTGGCCAGGCCAGCGCGATTGCCACGGTGCATCTTTCGGTATTTGACTCGTGCGGGTTGCAGCATAGGTCAGTCCTTGCAATGGAATCAGTCGCCAATCGTGACGGTCTCGGGCACCTTGGGTTTGTCTTCCTTCTTGGTGTCGCCCTTGCAAATCCAGCACTTGATGCCGAGCTTTCCGTAAACGGTGTTGGCCTCGGCAAAGCCATAATCGATGTTCGCGCGCAGCGTGTGCAATGGCACCCGGCCCTGATGGTAGGTCTCCACGCGGGCCAGTTCCGCGCCGCCAAGCCGGCCGGCGCAGCGAATCTTGACCCCTTCCGCTCCGAAATCCATCGTGCTCTGAATGGCCTTCTTCATGGCGCGCCGAAAGGACACGCGCCGCTCGAGCTGAAGAGCGACGTTTTCGGCAACGAGTTGGGCTTCGATTTCCGGTTGCTTGATCTCCATGATGTCCACGTAAATCTCCTTGCCGGTCATTTTGGACAATTCTTCCTTGAGCTTGTCGATCTCGGCGCCTTTGCGGCCGATGACGACCCCCGGCCGGGCAGTCAGGATGGTGACGCGGCAGCGGCTGGCGGCCCGCTCGATGAGAATCCGAGGCACGCTGGCCGATTCGAGCTTCTTTTTGAGCGTGTCGCGAATCTTGCGGTCCTCCGCGAGCAGTTTTCCGAACTCCTTCTTGTCGGCATACCACTTCGAGCGCCAGTCCTTGTTGACCCCGACGCGCAAACCCACTGGATTGGTCTTTTGGCCCATAGATTAATTAACCTTGCTTGGTTGGGGAGTCCGACAAAACGATTCGTATGTTGCAACCGCGTTTGAGAATCGGGCCTCCCTGGCCGCGGGCTTTGGGTTGCATTCGCTTGTACGTCGGCGCGGCGCTCGCAACCGCTTCTTTCACCCAAAGGGATTCGACGGCCAGACGATTCTCCGAACCCAGAAAGCTCTGATACTTCGCCAGGTCACGTTTCTGGCGGTTTCGCTTCTTTCGATTTCTCGTATGTTCGAGGGCAGCCTCCAGGTCCGTTACCTTTTGGTCGAGAGCTCCCTTGCCCCATTCGGAACGAAGGGCTTCCGCGTTGGCGATGGCGCTCTGGAGTGTCTTGGCCACGACGCGGGCCGACTTGCGCGGCACCACAGCCAACACCGCCTGCGCCTGGAGCGCCGGCAAGCCCTGAATCTGCCGGACGACCTCGCGCATCTTTTGCGGCGACATCCTGAAGTTGTATTGAATTGCCTGGACTTGCATGGGATTACTTGGCTTCCGCCTTGGCCGTGTGGGCCCCGTGTTTCTTGAACGTGCGCGTGGGGGAAAACTCGCCCAAACGATGGCCCACCATGTTCTCGGTCACGAACACGGGATTGAACACCTTGCCGTTATGAACGTTGAAGGTCAGACCCACAAAGTCCGGCGTAATCATGGACCGGCGAGACCAGGTTTTGATGGGCGCCTTGGACTTCGTGTCCTTCGCCCTCACGATCTTTTCCATCAGGTGGCCGTCGATGAACGGGCCTTTTTTGATTGAGCGTCCCATAATCGGTGTCAGGCGAGTTTCATTGGCCGGCCATTGCGGCGAACGAGAATGAACCGGTTCGAATACTTCTTGCGATGGCGCGTCTTGCCGCCTTTGGCGATCTTGCCCCACGGAGACATCAATTGCTGCCAGCCACCGCCGGACTTGGATTTGCCGGCGCCGCCGCCATTGGGATGATCGACCGGATTGCGGGAGACGCCGCGGTTGATGGGCCGGATGCCCCGATGACGCGAACGCCCCGCCTTGCCCAGAATGATGTTCTCGTGCTCGATGTTGCCGACCTGGCCGATCGTCGCCATGCAATCCTCGTGGATCCGTCGAATCTCGCCGGAAGGCAGGCGAATCTGCGCGTAACCCGCATCGCGCGACATGAGCGTTGCCGCCGAACCTGCGCTGCGGACCATCTGGCCACCACGGCCGGGAGTCAGCTCGAGGTTGTGAATCGGCAACCCGACCGGAATGGACTTGAGCGGGAGGCAATTGCCAACCTCCGGCGGAGCTGTGGCGCCGCTCATCAGCTTCGCGCCGACCTGTAGGCCCGCGGGAGCGATGATGTAGCGCTTTTCGCCATCGGCGTATTCCAGCAGCGCCAACCGCGCTGAGCGGCCCGGATCGTATTCGATGGCCGCGACTTTGGCTTCGATGCCGAACTTGTTCCGCTTGAAATCGACCAGGCGCAGCTTCTGTTTGTGGCCGCCGCCGATGCCCCGGGAGGTCATGCGGCCATAGCAATTGCGCCCGCCGGTCTTCTTGCGAATTTGGACCAGGTGCTTCTCTGGCCTCGTCTTTGTAATCTCGTCGTACGACGCGATAGTGATGTATCGCGACGATGGCGTAAGCGGTCTAAAAGTCTTAACAGGCATAAAATCAGAACGTTCCCAAGTCAGCCGCCTGGAGTGGCCCGGCCATTAATCCTGCCCCTTGCCGGAGTCAGTTATCGGTCGCGCCGGAAAAACGCTGCCCGTCGTCCCTACCGGGGAAACGGAGCGCGAAGGTTAGCAAACGCGAGTTGCTGTGCAACAAGTTTTTTGAGATTTTTGGGGAGAGCGTTCGGAACGCAGACAGACCCCTCCGCGGAGTATGGAATCCCAGTTTTGCTTGGATATTTCAACGCTTGGCCGGTGGGATGCCGGGATGGGCAAGTCGGTCACGTATTTGAGGGGTGGCGTCAAGCCCAAGCCTGCGAAGCCACAGGTGCTCAAAACTCAGCCATGCGCGGACAAGGCTGTCCGCGCTCCTGAAGCCGCCGCTGGGAGCGCCGGCTTTCCAGTCAGCCGATGGCGCTCTCTTGGTTACTCAAACTTGCCGGCAGGAAGCCGGCGCTCCCAGAGGTGGCTCGATCTGTTGTGGGATGGGGAAACTGCTGCCCGCCCAGACCTGCTGTCGGGCGCCGCCGATAATGCCGAGTATGCCAATCACCGCAGCCAGCCAGACTCGGCTTCGACCGAACGTGATGCGGACCTGGATGGTTTTCATGCGTTCTGATTGAGGTCCGGAGGGCGTGAGGCTGGTTCCGGCTTGGCATTATTCTCGTCCACACCCCTCCTTACGAAATAGGGTCATCTACGAGGCTACAGGCCCATAAAACTGCGGCCCGTGGCCTAGGGGAAACCCCGGGAAGAAGTGAACTAGAAAACCGAATGCCGGATTTCGCGGAATCCGAATGAAGCCCGAGTTCCAAAGCCGACCTGCAAGTCCGCATCGGACCACTCAGGCCCCCGACGAGGGCCGGCGGTCATCGTTTCGGCTGTGGGATTCGGATTTGCTTCGGAGTTCGGATTTGGAACTTCGGTTTTCGGCTGAGTGAACTTAGGTCCTGCGACCTCGATGTCGCAGGCTGAGTCCTCAACCGGAATCCAAATCAGTAACCGTCGCGGCCTACTTGGAGAACTTCTCGAAGTCGGCCTCGTCGCCTTTGAAGGCCTTGGCCTTCTCGCCGATGCGGACGATCTTGATGGAGTTGATGGTGTCGCCGCCGGCAATCTTGTTCACCACATCCTGGCCTTCGACGACGTGGCCAAAAACGGTGTGTTTGCCGTCCAGCCAGGGCGTGTCCTTGTGCGTGATGAAGAACTGGCTGCCGTTGCTCTTGGGACCGGCGTTGGCCATGGACAGGATGCCCGGCTTGTCGTGCTTGAGTTCGGGCAGGCACTCGTCCTTGAACTTGTAACCGGGTCCGCCTGTGCCGTTGCCCAGCGGGTCGCCGCCCTGGATCATGAAGTTGGGGATGACGCGATGAAACTTGATGCCATCGTAGAATGGCTTGTCCTGCTTTTTGGGGGCGCCGCCATCCTTCGAGTAGTTCTTGGTCCCCTCGGCCAGACCGACAAAATTGGCGACCGTGAGCGGGGTCTTCTCGAATTCAAGCTGGCAAACGATTTTTCCCTTCGTCGTGTCGAATTCGGCGTAAACCCCGTCGGCCCGCTGCGCATCGGCCGCGTGCGCCATGCCGATGAGACAAAGCAATGTCAGGGAGGACACAGTTACAGTCAGAACGTTCAATGTGTTCATAGTGGGCGGGATTCAATCCGATCCTTTCCAACCACAAAAGAAATTTTTTCCATGCGATGCTTGCCAGGTAGTTCAGGAGCGCCGGAAGCAGGGCAGTCTTTCAACCGCCTGGCGGCCCCTCGGCAATGCAGTAGAGGTAGCGCTCGCCTCGGAGGTAAAGCTCCTTGTCCACTAATGCAGGCGAGGCGCTGAAAATTTCGTCGAGGCGATTGACTGCCAGCGTGGCGTTTTCACGGTCGTGACGCAGGACAATGGTCCTCCCGTCGCGGCCGGTGATGTAAATTCGACGCGCGGCGCCCACCGGAGAGGCAAAGATGAAATCGCGGATGCCTTCGAGGCGGAGCGGTTCGCCGCGCGGTTCGCCGGTCGTGGGTTCTAGCCGGGAAAGGATGTTCTGATTGTGCCGCAAAAAATAGAGCGTGTCGTCGTACATGAGCGGCGAGGAGACGTACGGGGTGAGACGGTTGAGTTTCCAGGCGACCTGTTTGGTGTCCGTGAGATCGCCCTTGGCCCCGGCCAGCCGAATGGCGAGCATCGACTGCGAATAGTAGCTGTTTCCGGCGAACACCAGGCCCTGGCCGAACACGGGAGATGAGACGACGTTGTCGGTGAGCCCGGCGCACTCCCAAAGCAGCGCGCCGGTTGCCAGGTCGTAGCCGCGCACGCGCTTTGTGGCGCTGACGACGATCTGCGGCTTGCCTTCATGCTCGACCACGAGCGGCGTGGACCACGAGGTCTTTTCGTCACGAGTCTTTTTCCAGCGAACCTCGCCGCTGTGCTTGTCGAGGGCGTAGAGCGCGGAATCGCCCTCGTGGTCCCAGCAAAGGATCAGCGTGTCGTGGTAGAGGACGGGCGAACTGCCCTCGCCATGGGCATGGAGCGTTTGCATCCGGCCGAAGTCCTTCTGCCATTTCAGTTCGCCTTTCGTATCCAGGCAATACAGGCCGCGGGAGCCGAAGAACGCGTAAACCCGCTCGCCGTCTGTAACCGGCGAATTGGAAGCCAGGCTGCCGGTTTCGTGTCCCCCTTCGTGCGGAAACTCTTCGCGCACGGGTTTGATCCAACGGACGCTTCCGTCGCGCCGCTGCACGGCCAGGACGGCGAACTGATGTCGGTGAGTGACCGGCACGTTGTCGTGCGTGCCCGGGGCGTTGTCATAGACCGGCTTCTGGGCCTCGCCCACCGGCACCGCGGCAGTGACGAATACCAGGTCCCCGAACACGATGGGCGAGGAATGGCCCTTGCCCGGCAGGGGTATTTTCCAGCGGACGTTGTTGGTTTCGCTCCAGCGAATCGGCGGGTCCGCGCGAGGAGCAATGCCATTGGCCAGCGGCCCGCGCCATTGCGGCCAATACCGAAGCGCCTCCGCGTTGGACTGGCTGCCCTCCTTCCCGGCGCTCTCCGCCCGGGCCGGGAGCGCCAACAGACAAACCAAGGAGGAGAAAAGGCGCAATGGCTTTAGCATGCTGAAGCATTTTTTAACCTTATGCGGACCAGATGTCAAAGGAACGGAAGGAAGCCGCCAGTGAGCTGAGCGTTCGCCGCCATTCACAAAGGCCTGGGTTCAAACACGCGCGCCGACGCGCTAGACTGGTTGCCAAAAGTCATTTCCGAAAATGGTGGGGCAAACCTGCCGGTTTGCCGCGGCGCCCAGCAGGGCGCCGCCCACCATTTCGGAAATGACTTTTGGCAATCGCTCTAGCGCGTTCGCATCCGTCTGGGATGTCTGGTTTGGACTCGCAACTTCGCGCCGGCCCGGCAAGATTTGCGATGTGATGAAGTGCGACCGTTGCGGAGCGGAGTCCGCTCGCGAATCATTTTTCCGTGTCGTTCCTCGCTCGTTCAGTAAACAGAAGCTTCAGCTTTGTCCATCCTGTGTTATCCAGCACGGTGACCGGGAGCAAATCCAGGCAAGCTGGATTGTGCTGGGATTGGGTGGGTTCGCAATCCTCATAGCCTGGATAACGCCCGGCCTCACTGTGGGGCCGGTCATTGCTAATTTCTCCCTTCTCCTGGTTTTTGAATTCGGTTCGACGGTTGCGCACGAACTCGGACACGTCTTGTTAGCGCGCCTGGTAGGAATGCATGTCACCGGAATCGAAATCGGCCGGGGCCGACTCGTCGCGGATTTCTCTCGCCTGGGTTTTCAGTGGCAGTTCCGCGCCGTCCCGCTCGGAGGGTTGGCATTTGCAGCGCCGCCGGACGGACGATGGGTGCGCCTGCGGTACAGCGCGTTCATCCTTGGCGGACCGCTGGCGAACGTCCTGCTGATCCTGGTCGGCCTGGCGCTGGCGTGGTCTACGGACTCCTTGCGCTATGACTTCATGGAGCGATTCAATCCAGGGGTGATGTTGATGATTACAAACGCGGGGGCCTTCGTCGGCAGCCTTGTGCCGTACCGCCTGGACACGAGTCGCGGCCGTCTTCCTTCCGACGGTCTCCAGCTTTGGCAGACGTGGCATGGGTCGATGAATGAAATCGAGACGCTCGTCGTCTGGGGCGGCGAAATCGAGCCGTTCACGCCCGGTTGCTACGTCGTGCATACCCAAGACCGGAGCATTTTCACGGCATCCGGTGTTTCCGAGTTGAATCAGCCCCCGGCTTCGGTTCCAATTCCGCCTGTGAATACGAAGCTCGATGAAGCACAGCAGCGCAAGGTCGCCGGATGGGTCGCCGAAGGGTTGGCCCTGGCCGACATCCAGAAGCGGCTCGCTTCGGAACTGGGCGTCAGCCTGACCTACATGGAACTGCGCTTCATCGTCGACGATTTGAAGCTGGTCCCAACAGACGCCGCCAGGCCCAAGGAAGACAAGATTCCCACGCTGACCGCCCCGCCGAGGCAGGCGGAAGACAAGGCGCCGGGGACGGCCCCGGCGGGCTCATCGCGCGGCGCCCCAACAGAGCCCGCCCCCGCACCGGCGCCCGGGGCGGGCACCGCGGGCCGAGGCGTCTCGGTCGTGGTGGATACCGTCGCAAGGCCTGGGGCCTTGGTCAGCGGCAGCGTCCGGTTCAGCGACGGCCAGGCCGGCAATTGGTACTTGGACCAGTTCGGCAGGCTGGGCGTGGTTCCGGCTCAACAGGGCTACAAACCGTCGGCGGCGGACATGACAGCGTTCCAGCAGACTCTCGAAACCGAGTTGAGCCGGCTGGGCTATTGAGGAGTTCATTGGTCGCCGCCGCTCCCCCCTCCTCACTGCTTCCCCCTGCCCAGTAACCTCCCATCTTGGAAACTCGCAAGTCATTGGAAATCAGGGCAGGCATCCTTTTGTGGTCCAAGCCGGCCAAAAGAGCTCTCGTGAGGTTACGGGGCGCAATGCGCGC
>Ga0134127_10002127_pt1 | contig 14459 bp, 16 predicted proteins | sample KB31753_FD_96459 | JGI IMG/M metagenome (GOLD analysis project Ga0134127, IMG submission 96459) | Terrestrial soil microbial communities with excess Nitrogen fertilizer from Kellogg Biological Station, Michigan, USA - KB3-175-3 | ecosystem: Environmental > Terrestrial > Soil > Unclassified ...
CTTAAGAGTGGGCTTTGGTCTTGGGTCTTTGATCTTGACTCTTCAGTCGTCGTTCTTTGTCCTTTGTTCTTTGATCTCTCTTCAGCGAAACTGAAATCCTTCAAGTGTCGGAACACAAACAAAGACCAATGTATTAATCGAACTGCGATAAGAATCGAATATCGTTCTCGAACAACAGCCGGATGTCGTCGAGGCCGTACATCAGTGCAGCCATGCGATCAATGCCCAGGCCGAAAGCGAAGCCCGAGAACTCATCCGGATTGACCCCTGCCGCACGCAAGACGTTCGGATGCACCATGCCCGAGCCACCCAGTTCAATCCATCCGGAGTTCTTGCAAATGCGGCAGCCCTGGCCGCGACATTTGAAACAACTGAAATCAAATTCTGCGCTCGGCTCCGTAAACGGAAAATAAGACGGTCGAAAACGTGTAACTGTCTCGGGTCCAAACATGCGCCGCAGAAACTCCGCCACCGTACCTTTTAGATGGGCCATCGTAATACCGCGATCCACACAAAGACCCTCGACCTGAAAAAACATAGGATTATGTGTCGGGTCGGGCGTGTCACGTCGAAAGACTCGACCCGGAGCGATCATGCGCACTGGCGCCCCGCGGCGTTGCATCGCATGAATCTGCACAGTCGAGGTTTGGGAACGAAGCGCAAAGCCGTCGGTCGTATAGAAAGTGTCCTGAGGCGCCCGCGCAGGATGTGTTTGGGGAATATTCAGCGCGTCAAAATTGTAGAAATCGGTTTCAATCTCACGATCATCTTCGATCGCGTAACCGAGCGCCACGAAGATGTCTTCGATCTTTTCTCGCAATAGCGTGATCGGATGAAGATGACCACGGCGCGGACGACGGCCTGGGAGGGTGACGTCTATGCTCTCCTGCTCAACGCGGCACGCTTCGATGTGAGTCTTCAGAGTTTGTTCAGCTGCCTCGATCCCGTCGACGATCTTAGCTTCGGTGGCTTGCACCAGTTGACCAAAACTCGCTCGCTCTTCGGATGAGACTCGCCCAATACTCTTTTTGCAGACTGCGAGCAGACTCTTCTTCCCCAGGTGACGCGTGCGCAACTCACCCAACGCACGCTGCTCCGCCTCCGCATCAGCCAGCGAAAGCTGCTGAAGTGAATCCCCCGAGCTAGTAAAGCTGACAAAGCGCTCGAACTCTTGCTCGAACGCTTTGCTGGCAGTTTCAACCTGGCTTTGAGGATCTTCTGGGCTCTGACTCTCGGTCATTGCAATCCAGTGAGCTGCTTAGCTAAGCAGCCGCCCTTTCTCGTTGTTCACTATCCAAAGCACTCTTGGCCTGCGCCGCAACTTCCTTGAACGCATCTGGCTGGTTGGCAGCGAGATCGGCAAGCACCTTGCGATCGAGTTCGATTCCGGCCACCTTCAAACCATGCATGAACTGCGAATAATTCAGACCGTTAAGACGAGCTGCCGCACCGATGCGAACGATCCAGAGGCTGCGAAAATCGCGCTTCTTCAACTTCCGTCCGGTGTAGGCGAAATTCAACCCGCGCTCGACAGATTCCTTTGCCGAACGATAAAGCTTCGACTTGGTGCCGCGATAACCCTTAGCGAGTTTTAATATCTTCTTGCGCCGTTCGAGGCGCTTGTTTCCACGTTTTGCTCTTGGCATGTTCTTAATTCCTCTTCATATGGGATGAAGTTCACGAGTTAAGTCAGCGCGGGCTGAACCCGCCTGCTGCTACTCATCACTTATCACTCGTCACTCATTACTTGTCACTTATCACTTATCACTTATCACTTGTCACTGGTTCTAGTCTCGGCCGTATGGCAAGAGAGCTTCGACGCGTTTCTGATCAGCCCTCGCGATCAGCCCGTCAATGTCCAGTAGACGCTTCCGCTTGTTAGTCTTCTTGGTCAGGATGTGCCGAGCGTGTGAATGACCGCGCTTGATCTTTCCTGTTGCGGTCGTGCGAAAACGCTTGGCCGCTCCCTTGTGTGTTTTCAGTTTAGGCATAGTTACTCCGTTTCTTAGTTCCAGTTTGATTCGACCACCGTTTCAAGTAGTCGAACCCTTCGATTACTACTCTGGCTGTGAACCAGCAGCTTCCGACGTGGAAGCTTCTGTCGCCGCGCGTTCGGCGGCGGGCGGTTCAGCAACCTGACGTTCCACCGGCCGTTCCGCTACCGGACGCTCAGCCGGGGCGGCAGCCGGCGCGGCAGCCGGTCGCTCGGGCTTGGCGGCTCCCTTATGGCGCTTTGGCCCAAAGATAATGAACATCTGGTTGCCCTCCATTCGTGGACGGGCCTCGACTTCACCGATGTCCTGCAGATCGCCTTCCAGTTTCGCAAGGATGCGCGAACCCAATTCGCGGTGCGTCATTTCACGACCACGGAACCAGATTGTCGCCTTGACCTTGTCTCCTTCTTTCAACCACTCGCGCGCATGCTTCATGCGGTAGTCGTAGTCATGATCATCAGTGCCGGGGCGAAACTTCACTTCCTTGACGACTATTACCGCTTGCTTCTTCTTCGCTTCGTTTGCCTTCTTCTTGGCCTCATACTGAAACTTTCCGAAGTCGATAATTCGGCAAACCGGCGGATCGGCTGTGGCAGCGACCTCCACAAGATCCAGCCCTTTCTCACGGGCTGTCCGGATGGCGTCACGTGTATCCATTACGCCAAGCTGCTCGCCTTCGTCACCGATCACACGTACCTGGGGCACGCGAATTCTCTCGTTAATACGCGCAACCGGCATCCTGCGATTGTCAGGACGCGGGCCGCGACCGCGAAAGCCTGTAGCTATTGCTGCACCTCCTACGAATCGGGTTTCGAGTTCCGAGTTTCAGGTTCCAGGTTTGGCTAGACAAACTCGAAACTCAAAACTCGAAACTCAAAACTATGTGTTAACCAGCGCACGCGACTGAACCAGCCCGCGTGCCATCTCAATGAAATCCGATAGCGACATCACTCCGATATCGCCTTTGGATCTTTCGCGCACTGCCACAATTCCCTGTTCCGCTTCCCGATCACCCAGCACCAGCATGAAAGGTACTTTCTGCAATTGAGCATCGCGAATCTTAGCGCCGATTTTTTCGCTACGCAGATTCGCTTCTACCCGCAAACCATTCGCACGAAGCTCTCCGGCAATCTTCTCGCCGTAATCATTGATGCGGTCAGTGATCGGCAAGACTGCAATCTGTACCGGAGCCAGCCACATTGGAAACGCACCTGCGTAATGCTCAATGAGTACCCCAAAAAAACGTTCCATCGATCCAAACAATGCTCGATGGATCATGATTGGTTGGTGCGGCTTGTTGTCCTCGCCGATGTATTCCAGTTCGAATCGTCTCGGGAAGTTGAAATCAAACTGAATCGTAGTCAACTGCCACAGCCGGCCAATGGCATCCTCGACTTTAATGTCGATCTTGGGACCGTAAAAGGCCGCCTCACCTTCAATGCGTTCATACGAAAGTTGCTGCTGATCCAGAGCCGCAACAAGGGCAGCCTCAGCCAGTTCCCAGTCTTCATCACTCCCGATGAACTTCTTGTTCTCGCCTTCGCCTTTAACCGACAGCTCAACTCTGAATTTTTCAAAACCGAACGTCTTCAGCAGGTCAAACGCAAAGCGAATGCAGTCGACTATCTCGTCTCGGACCGTCTCGGGCGTGCAGAAAAGGTGCGCATCATCCTGAGTAAACCCTCGCACACGCATCAAGCCGTGCAGTGTGCCAGAGAGCTCGGCGCGGTAACACGTGCCCAGTTCCGCGTAACGCAGAGGCAAATCGCGATATGAACGCTGAGCCGACTTATAGATCCCAATATGAAACGGGCAGTTCATCGGCTTCAGACGAAACTGCGTTTCCTCGAGCTCAGTCGGAGCAAACATCGAATCGGCGTAGTTTTCTTCGTGCCCACTAATCTGCCAGAGCTCACGCTTGGCGATGTGTGGTGTGAAGACTAGACCATAGCCGCGCTCGTTAAGTTCGCCGCGCAAGTAGTCTTCCATTTCCTTGCGAATCGCGCCGCCTTTGGGGTGCCAGAAGATCAGGCCCTGCCCATATTCTTCCTGAATGGAAAACAAATCGAGTTCCCGTCCCAGCCGTCGATGATCTCGCTTCTCGGCTTCTTCTCTCTGCTTCAGCCAGGCGTCCAGTTCCTCGGGAGTGAAAAATGCGGTGCCATAGATGCGTTGCATCTGCGGCTGCGTCGCATCGCCCATCCAATAAGCTCCGGCAAGCGAAAGAAGTTTGAACGCCCGCAGCTTGTTCGTGTTGGGAACATGCGGCCCAAGGCAGAAGTCTATGAAAGGTGACCCGTCGATGTAGTAGACGCTAACTACATCGCCGCCTTTCTCCGCGATCATCTGGCACTTCAGTGGTTCAGCGCGCTCAGTGAACAACTGCAGTGCGGCGCTCTTCGGAATTTCGTCTCGACGGTAGGAGAGATTTCGTTTTGCAATGTCCCTCATCCGTTTTTCGATCACCGGAAGATCCGCTTCGGTCAGGATTCGCGGAGCGATCACGTCATAGAAGAAACCGTAACGCGGATCGTCGAGGAGAGCCGGGCCAATGCCCAGTTGAGTTCCAGGGAAGAGGTCAAGCACTGCGGCGGCGAGCAAGTGAGCAGTTGAGTGACGCAAGACGTCAAGTCCGTCGAGCGTCTGCGGTAACACCGGCTCAATCTGAAGTGGCTCGCCATTCTGCGCCTCAAGATTGAAGGCCAGATCGACTTCGCGACCATTGACGCGCGCTGCAAGTGCCTGCTTCGCTGCGTCGCGATCGAGACGCTTGAGCGCTTCCGCTACCGTGACCGGTGCTGGAAGTTGCGCGGCGGCGCCACCCTTGAGTTGTACGTTAATTTCGCTCATTGCTCGGTCGTGAATCGAAAATCGTGAATCGTAAATCGATTCAGGGACAGGGTCGTGAATAAACACAAAGACCCCTGTCTACATTTACAGCCGCGAGCGAATGGTTTCGCCCCGGTTTCGACTCACGATTTACGATTCACTTCTCTCAGATCGGATTCGATAGGAGCGCCTTCGCCGCGCGCCGCCACGAGGTGGCTGGCGGTTAAAAACTAAGGAATCGAGTGTATGTTCGATTCATGACGAAGGTCTTCCGGAGCTTCCTATCAAAAGTTTGACTTACAAATGCTGCGGTGGAATCGATTCCACCCAAATCCTTGCTGATAACGAGGCTGATTCTAGCAAAGCCCTTCAAGAACCTGCAAGCGGCCAACCTTCACTGCAACTGTCGGCCGGGTGGGTCTTCAAGCCATTAGTTAGGCCCCAATCCGGGTTTATCGTTGTTGCTGGCTCCTTCACCCATCAAAAACTATCTTGACACGTTTCAATACTTGGCATAAGTTGCGACGCGCAACAACAGCCGGTGAGTCTCCCGCTCTCCTAACAATCACCTCAGTTCAGTGACCGTGGTCCTTTTAACCCACTGCTCTGTTGGCTCTGTATTAACCACACCCCAGTGCGGCTGGCAGTGTCTTCGACGTCCGCGACGTCCGACAACTTAACCATGGAGGAAATGAAATGGCAGAATTACGTCCCCGCAAGAGACTCTCGAAGGGTTTGCCGAGAACGATCATTGCAATTCTCGTCGCAGTAATCGCAATCGTTTCGATCACAGTCCTTTCGTTGGGTAAATTTAACTCATCGAATCGTGTTCAAGCATCGACAGCAATGCCCAATCAAAAACGATATAAGGCAACCCGCCCCATCGTTGTCGACCGGCAAACGGGCCAGGCCCGCATGCCCAACCAGCAAGAAATTGACGAGACTGTCGCGACCCTAAGCGTCCTCGCTAGCCGGCCCGAGAACTTGCCGCAAGTTTCAGGCGCCAGCGGCGGCGTCGGAATCGATCTCGAAGGAGGTTATGGCGGAGTGATGCTTGCTCGTCCGAATCCGGACGGCACTTGGGAAACGAGGTGCGTCTTTACATTTGCTGAAGGCGCAGAGTTCCTGGGTTTGGTCGAAGACAATTCCACCGAATAGGAGGTCGATGCACAGATGAAAAAGAAAACATCGCTTATGAAACTCTTCGTACTGTTCGTCTCATTAGTGTTTATCGGCCTTTCGACCGGAAACACATTTGCAGGTGAGGCTCAATTCGTCATCATCAACATCAATGCGCCTGGCGTTGGATTCAATGACCCGACTCCGGCCGCGCCAGTGGGTGGTAATACGGGAACCACCCTCGGCGAGCAGCGATTAATAGCATTCGAGCACGCGGCGTCGATTTGGAGTGCCCGGCTCGATAGTAGCGTACCAATCCGCATCAGGGCGCAGTTCACATCTCTTGGTGCCGGTGTCCTCGGAAGTGCAGGTCCAAGAGAAGTATTTCGAGACTTTCCCAACGCTCCTCTGGCCGGCACGTGGTATCACGTAGCGCTCGCCAACAAACTTGCTGGAGTTGACTTGAATCCTGCCAATGATGACATCAACGCAAATTTCAGCACCAACTTCAATTTTTATTTGGGCCTCGACAACAATCACGGCGCCCTAAACGACTTGGTTGCGGTGTTGCTGCACGAGTTCGCACACGGTCTTGGGTTTAGCCAAAACGCAAACTTAACCTCTGGTGCGCTACTCGCTGGCTTCCCCGACGCTTACAACACCAAGTTGCTCGACCTTAATACCGGTCTGCACTGGAATGTGATGACCAACGCTCAGCGCGCTGCATCGGCAACCAGTTTCGGAAGAGTCGTTTGGGATGGTGCTTTCGTAACTGCCGGTGTTCCCAGCGTGCTTCTCTTCGGAAGCCCAGAAGTACAGTTGTTGAATCCAGTCGCAATCGCAGGAACATTACAGTTTGGTACGGCTGCCTTTGGACCTCCGATCGGCAGTCCGAACGTTCAGGCTGATGTTGTAGCCGCCGTTGACGTGATAGAGCCTGCGAATCCGCCAACAGTACCAGCGCCGGGAACTACAACCGACGGCTGTTCTCCTTTCTTAAACGCCGCGGCAGTTGCAGGTAAGATAGCTCTCATTGAGAGAGGCTTCTGTGGGTTTGCTCAAAAGGCGAGAAACGCGACCAATGCGGGGGCAGCGGGCGTCATGATCTACAACCAGGCCGCCAACGTAAATGCCGCGCCTCCGGGAATGGCTGACGACGGCATCAATGGTGCATTTGTGACCATTCCGACAGTTAGCATTCGTCGTGCAGACGGCCTGGCAATCCTTGCTCAAGCCGTTCCCGTGAATGCCAGGATCGGAGTTGACGCGACCATTCGTGCCGGTGCTGATGCACTAGGCAGAGTGAGAGTCTACGCCCCATTCCCGATCGTGAGTGGTTCTTCCATCTCTCACTACGACACGGTTGCTCGACGGAACCTGCTCATGGAGCCGGCGATTAACCCGGACCTGACGCACAAGGTTAAAGCTCCTGACGACCTGACATTTGAATTACTCAGGGACATAGGCTGGACGTTCCCCGATGCCGATAGCGACGGTGTTCCCAATGATGAGGATTGCAATCCCAATTCGGATCTGAGTCCGACAATCATCATTGGCGGCATCAACACAGGTGTGCCGAACACACTGTTCCCGAACGGATGCACGATGGCAGACATCCTTGCTCAACTAGCCGCCGATCACACGAACAATCATGGCGACTACGTTGCGGCAGTTGCTGCGTTGACTAACCAGTGGGTCGCTGACGGCCTGATTACTGGTAGGCAGAAAGGTGCCATTCAAAGTGCTGCGGCGCGGCTGCCGTAAGCAAACCTAAAACGAGCGCTGATAAGGCGGCGCCAAAACAAGAAGGGTTGACGGCTAGGTCAACCCTTCTTTTTATTTCCTAGAGCGACTTTTAGGTAAGCGTTTGACCTGCGCTCATTCCGTCGAGGATAGGCGTTGCCTAAGTCGCTCTTGCAACATCGGGAAGACAATGCCCGAGATCACAAGAGGAGCCTCTTGCCGGTCTGAAGGTAGTGTCTCGGTCGGCCTCTCTAGACCGTCTTCCGACTTTGGATCATGCGCCAAATCCAGAGAGCGAAAATCGCCCCGAGCAGAGAAAGGAGCAACCCACCCGGATGAAAGCCCGTCTCCGTGCGCCAGATCAGGGTGCTCACAAAGCCTCCGATGAACGAGCCAATGATCCCGAGCACAATGGTTCCCAGAATTCCCATCGGATCTTTTCCAGGCATGATTAGTCGGGCCAATGCTCCGGCAATCAGACCAATTATTATCCACCAGATAAAGCTAAACATTTTCTTCTCCTCTCTACTTGAAAAAGCCACCGGCAATGCGGCTCAGGTCATCGACGACGCTGCCATCGCGATTTGAGTCGAGCATCGAGCTGAGACTTCCCATCAAGTCCGGATTGGCTGACTCCGCTTGCTGCTGCTGTTCACCGAGGTATTGAGACAAGCCCTGAGGATCAAGTCCGTTCTGCTGTTGCTCACGACCGACCGCACCCATCACCAGCGGCGCAACGATTTCCAACAGACTTCCCGCAGCGTTTTGATCCAAGCCGGTAGCCTGGGCCAGATTATTCTCCACTGCTGGTCGCTGTGCGCCCAGAACGTGACCCAGAATTCCCGAGCCGTTAGCTTCCTGAGGATTTGAGACATACCCCATCAGGTTATCGAGAATGCTTCCATCATGATCCTGAGTGACGGCTTCGTGAAGATCCTGCGCGCCTTGCGGTTGAGAAGCATTACGGGCGAGGGCGGCCACCACGAGAGGCACGGCCAACTGCACTGCGGTACGCGCCGTACCTTCGCTGACCCCAAGCCGTGAAGCCAACTGTCCGGCGACAGCGCCGGCGATCTGCTGGGTAATCATCTGCGAAATTGTATTCATGACTGCTCCTTATTCTTGATTGTTCGAGATTCGATTGCCGCCACCAGAGACCGGAGATTTCTGCTGACTCAGACAGTTTGTTAACTAAACAAAGTGGGGGGTTGAAACGCGAAAAGTTGAATGTTGGGGGGGGTGCGATTAAGCCAACTTATACTTCATTGCCGGTCAAACAGCTAGCTGTCAGTACCACGCGCATTCTCGCGGATCGCTTTTCTGCGCCAGATTTTGCACAATTAGTATCACAACAAATCGAGCACAATCAGAGGCCACAAATAATTACTTGAAAGGAGTAATCATGAAACAGAGATTGAACTTGATGGAGGTCGATCCACGCCTCATGCGGGCGATGTTCGGTCTTGGAGCTCCCCTCGCGAAAAGTGGGCTGGAGAGCGGGCTAATCGACTTGATAAATTTTCGGGTGTCGCAGATCAACGGCTGCGCCTACTGCCTCGACATGCACTCGAAAGATCTCCGGGCGGCCGGAGAGACGGAGCAGCGACTTTACATGCTGGAGGCCTGGCGCGATGCGCCCCTGTACTCGGAGCGCGAGCGTGCAGCACTTGCCTGGGCGGAAGCGATGACGCTACTGACAAACAAAGACGTTCCCGACGAGGTGTATGAGCAGGCGCGGGCCCAGTTCAGCGAACAGGAGCTGGCAGTTCTCAGCCTAGCCGTGGTGGCGATAAACAGTTGGAACCGTCTGAACATTGCGTTCCGCACAACTGCCGGCGGCTATCAGCCCGGCATGTTTAAGTCAGCGACGCACACGACGGCCTAACATTGGCTGGTAGTGTTGATGCGGAGGAGTTGAGCTGGAAACTCCTCCTGTCAGCCTCACTTCCACCCAAGGCGTTACAATTCCCTTTTTGCCCCTTCCTAAATCCAATCGTTCGCTCTGAATAAAACGCGTGGTTCCAGTTTCCATTCTCGACCTTGTGCCTGTCGTTGTCGGTGAAACACCGCGCGAAGCCCTGCGCAAGAGTCTCGATCTGATTCAGCATGCCGAACGTCTGGGTTACAAGCGGTTCTGGGTCGCCGAACATCACAACATGACGGGCATAGCGAGCGCTGCGACTTCCGTCGTGATCGGGTATCTCGCCAGCGGCACGTCCACCATCCGCGTCGGCTCGGGCGGGATCATGTTGCCGAACCACTCACCACTCATAATCGCCGAGCAGTTTGGAACGCTCGAATCCCTTTATCCGGGACGAATTGATCTCGGCCTGGGCCGTGCGCCCGGTACCGACGGCCGAACGCTTCGTGCGCTGCGCCGCGATCCGAGACGCGCTGATGATTTTCCCGCGGACGTTTTGGAATTGCAGTCGTTCCTCGCCGTGCTCGAACCGGGCGAGCCCCGGCCTGCAGTTCGCGCTGTTCCCGGCCGCGGCACCGAGGTCCCTATCTGGATTCTGGGATCGAGTACGTTCGGCGCTGAACTCGCTGCATCCCTCGGCCTACCCTATGCGTTCGCTTCACACTTCGCACCCGACGCTCTGTTTGATGCTCTCGAGATCTATCGGAAACGGTTCAAGCCCTCAAAACAACTCAATCATTCTTACGCGATGGTTGGCGTCAATGTGGTGGCTGCTGACACGGACGAGGAGGCGCAACGACTCTTCACCACAGTGCAGCAGTCGTTTACGAATCTGCTGCGTAGCAGTCCAGGCCAACTGCAACCGCCGATCGCCGACATAGACGAGTATTGGACACCGCCGGAGAAGCGTCACGCTTCGCACATGCTGAAACATTCAATCGTCGGTTCGCGGGAGACAGTACGCAGGGATTTGGAGAGCTTCGTTGCGTTAACCAAGGCTGATGAGTTGATGATTGTTTGCGGGATCTATGATCACATTGCCCGCATCAAGTCTTATGAAATCGTCGCCGAGCTGGCGAGCCCTCAATAGTCTTAATCGGTGGGAAGAACCCTCAGGCAGGGCGCCGCTCTGTGAAGGGAACTGCATGAATGCTATGAACAAGGTTGCGAAGGTCACTCTTTATTTCTGGATCATGAAGATCTGTGCCACGACACTTGGCGAGACAGGTGGCGACCTCTTGTCGATGACAATGAATGTGGGCTACGCCTTCAGCTCGCTCATTCTGCTTGCCTTTTTCTTTGTGACGCTCTCGATCCAACTCGCGGCAAAAAAATATCACCCGGTGATCTACTGGCTCGTAATAGTTTCCACGAGCACGGCCGGCACAACCATCTCCGACTATATGGATCGAACGCTCGAGCTTGGTTATTTCAAGGGCTCGCTGATATTGATTTCCTGCCTAATAGTCATTCTCGCTGTTTGGAAGTTCAGCGTTGGTACGCTGTCGGTCGACAATATTCAAACTCGAAAGGCGGAGGCGTTCTATTGGACCGCCATCTTGTTCTCAAATACTTTAGGGACAGCGCTAGGAGACTTCCTCGCGGACAGTTCTGGGCTGGGTTTCATGGGCGGCGCAGTTCTGATTGGCGGTCTGCTGGGGATGGTGGTGGGGCTTTACTACTTCACCAGGATCAATCGCGTAGTGTTGTTCTGGATCGCCTTCGTCTTGACGCGTCCTTTTGGCGCAACCTTTGGAGACGTCCTCACAAAACCGATTGCGAACGGAGGCCTCAATCTCGGCACTATCGGGTCATCAATCGTGCTCGCTTCAATACTCGTTGTGCTCGTCATCTATACCACGTGGAATCATCAGGACGTCGCAACAAATGAGGAACTAAAAGCTAAAAGCGTTGGCTAAATATCAGCCAACGCTTTCATCGTACAGAAAGATGAATAGACAACAACGTGTCGCTGCAATGGATGGATGAACCTGCCTGCCTAATCGCTTGTCGCGTCGAAGGCGCGAAGTGAGGTCAAGCTCCTGAATAACTAAGCGCAGGATGCCAACCGCAACGCCGACGCTCTCCTACGACTCGATCGCGATCGCGATCGCAGGAACCTAACTCTTGAAGTGATTCGGAAAACAGAATCCAGGCGCGTGAGCTCGAGCAACATCCCCACCTGTTTTGGCACGTTCATGAGTTCGAAGCGGATTCCTTCCGTCTCAGCCTGCGCGCGCAATTCCAACATCACACCGAACCCCTTGGCATCGACGATCGATACTCGAGCCAGATCGATTATGACGGTGCGGACACCTGAGAGGGATTGCACTGCATTGCGCAGAGTCTCCGTTTCCCCATTGACGATTTGTCCCTGCAAGCTGATGACTGCGGCAGTCCCTAATTTTCTAATGTGTACCTTCAGCATGACGATCTCCCTAAATCAGTTAACGCAAATGCCCTCGTTCAGTTTCATTTTTCTTACTTCCCTACAGATAAAGACACCTCCGGAGAGAGTTTTATTAACTCTTATTTGAAACTTTTTCCCTAATAGCTCGATTTATTGGTGGGTCGGCTATTTTGCTCAGGGACCTGGGGGTCTGAACGCGTGAGAAGGACAGTCAGAAACTGCCCGAATCCCGGTCTTGGTAGGTCGATCCAATTGAGCGGATGACCTAACTGCCTCGATAGGTTGCGCCAGGATTGACCAATAGAAGTTGGCGCGTTTTACGCGCCACCCCACAGGGCTAATGGGCCAGCTGTTTTACGGCTGGTTCACTACCGCGATGGTTTTATTTCAGGCCGCTTCAGCGTTCTTTGAAATCTGGAGAAGGCCGCTGAAAACGGCCTACACACGAATAGTTGGACGCCCCCTAACCAGCCGTAAACGGCTGGCCTAACTGCCCTGCGGGGCTGCCTCGTAACGAGGCACATCCTGTCACGAAGGAAAACAAAAATTATGCAAAACGACTAAGGCTTCGTGACCTTGAGACCAGTTACGAGCGCCTCAGTGTTATGTGCGAACCGGAAGCCGTACACACCGTCGGTTGATTTGAGCTTACCGGCAGTGACGAGGGCAGACTTGTCGTAACTCGCTACGACCTTATTGTTGATGGCACACTCTACCTTGTCGCCTTTCACAGAGATCGCGATCTCCTGAGTGACCGGTTCTCCTTGTCCCGCAGCTTTGTTCACAGCGGGATCTGCGGCACCTTTCGGTCCATTCATTTGAAACGGCGCCGGCCCAAAACCGCGAACAATGAAGTTGCCCGTACCGTAGGCCGCACAGTACAAATAGCTCTGCTGGTCCGTTCCGAGATCATTACCAGCAATCACTATCCCGTAAGGGTGCGGGTGAGTATTGAGGTTCATGAACTTTGGTTCCTTGAACGTCGCCTTCACGGTGTAATCTCCCGACGCTTTGTTGGCCGGGTTCCAATAAGTAACAGCCGGGCCGGTCGTGACATGAAAAGCATCGCCGTCTTTAGCCAGCTTGGCGCTGTTTAGATTCATACCGGCTGCCTCTTCTTTGGCATCGATCTTTCCGGTCCAGCCAGGAACCGAAATGCCTCCTCCGGCGACTCCTCGTGAAGCCTCCATCGGAGCAGGCGCGGCAGTCTGTGCGAAGTTAGAGGTTGGAACTAATGCGACACCAAGAAGCGCAATTGCGACGAGATAAATGCGCAGCATGTTTCGAATCCTCCATAGTTAATGCAAACTTAGTTTGCGGACGTTGGAACTTGAAGTCGTAGGTCGCGAAAAATTTGGCTGTCGAGAATGATAACTCTCATGGTCAGTGATGCGCCATAACCGTCGAGCCCTCCGCCAGGAAGGAATGCTCGTAAACTAGGCAAAACTTTTCCAGTCCTTCAGTCGTTTTGACAAGTATGTTCTGTCCAAGATGCGGAAGAGCCGAACAAGTGCCTGAGGCTTATTGCCGTCAGTGCGGGGTTTTTCTGCCTGATTTGTCGAAACCGGTCAAACGCGAGATTCCACCGGACGAGCATCTAAAAGCAAACACTTTCCTCAATGCTTTGACTGTAATCGTGAGTTTTACCTTGTCGATTTTGCTCTTTGCGATCATACCGAACAAGCATCCGCTGATCTATGTGACGGCCGGCCTCTTGATCGCGATCGGCGCATGGCACATTCAAACCTTCATCAGAACACAGAAGCTCAATAAGCAGTGGAAACGAAGAACTTCCCTAAATGAAATCCAACCGGCTTCACCCGAAACGCAGTCGGCATTCAAATCCGCTTCGACAGGAAAACTTTTGGATCAAGCAAACTTTGCGGACTCGATTCCAGCGAGTGTGACTGAAAATACCACCAGACATCTTGCTGAAAACCCGTAGTCACAATCGGAACGCTTGCTGAATGATGGGCTTTCAGGTGTCTTCCACTCTGACGCACAACTATTCATTAATGAAGCATTCAAGCAACGCAGAATCAAAAATTCGGGTTGAGGAGTGGCTTCCCGGTGATTCCCTGGTGGACGCGTCTCGAGCGGCTGCTATCGAAGCCGACTTGGATATGTTGGCGGAGGTTTTGCAAGCGGTAGTTCACGGCGGCGCTAGCGTTAGTTTCTTTACGCCATTCTCGACCAACTAAGCGCGCGGGTTTTGGAGTGTGAAAGTCTTACCGGGTGTGCATGCGGGAACACGTCGAGTTGTCGTCGCACGCGATGGTGGTCGCATCGTCGGCACTGTACAACTCCAGTTGGAAATGCCGCCCAATCAACAGCACCGTGCGGAGGTAGCAAAACTACTGGTTCACCCGGACGCCCGGAGGCGAGGAATTGCTAAATCTCTAATGACGGCCCTGGAGGAGATAGCGATCTCAGAAGGTAGGAC
>Ga0134127_10002128_pt1 | contig 14455 bp, 11 predicted proteins | sample KB31753_FD_96459 | JGI IMG/M metagenome (GOLD analysis project Ga0134127, IMG submission 96459) | Terrestrial soil microbial communities with excess Nitrogen fertilizer from Kellogg Biological Station, Michigan, USA - KB3-175-3 | ecosystem: Environmental > Terrestrial > Soil > Unclassified ...
CATTGGAAATCAGGGCAGGCATCCTTTTGTGGTCCAAGCCGGCCAAAAGAGCTCTCGTGAGGTTACGGGGCGCAATGCGCGCACAAAGTCCGGAGGATTCTCTCCCTGAGGGAGAGGGCCGGGGTGAGGGGGAAAGATTCATCTGCAAGTACGCGTGTCCAGAATTGCCTTGCGCGGGGCGCAGACGCCTCGACCGTCGTGATCAGCGGCCGGCTGCGCCCGGCCCCTGCGGCTTAATCGTTTCGAGCAGCTTTTCGATCACTTTCTCAACGGACACTCCCTCGGCTTCCGCGCGATAGTTAATGAGAATACGGTGGCGCAAGACGGGTTGCGCCAGCGCCTGTATGTCATCCGGCGTCACGTGTGCGCGGCCATGGAGCAGCGCGCGCACCTTGGCGCCCAGGACGAGGTATTGCCCGGCGCGTGTGCCGGCGCCCCAGCTCACCCATTCGTTGACGAAGTCCGGCGACCCCTTCTGTTTCGGGCGCGACGTGGCCGCCAGGCGCACGGCGTATCGGGCGACATCCTCGGCAATCGGCACCTTGCGCACCACCTCGTGAAAGCGCATCACGTCCTCGCCAGTGAACAGTGCGTCAATCGGCGCTGGTGCGCGCGAAGTCGTCTGGGTGACGACGGCGACCTCCTGGTCTTCAGGCAGGTAGCCGATGACGACGTTGAACATAAACCGGTCAAGTTGCGCCTCCGGCAACGGGTAGGTGCCTTCCATCTCGATCGGGTTCTGCGTCGCCAGCACGAAGAACGGCTCGGCCAAAACGTGCCTCACGCCGGCCGCCGTCACCTGGTGTTCCTGCATCGCCTCCAGCAGCGCGGCCTGGGTCTTGGGCGGGGTACGGTTGATTTCGTCGGCCAGGATCATGTTGGCGAAGATCGGCCCCGGCACGAAGGACATCCGCCGGCCTTCGGCGCCGTCCAGGAGAATCTCCGTGCCCGTGATGTCCGCGGGCATCAGGTCGGGCGTGAACTGGATGCGCTGGAACTTGAGATGGAAAATCTGCGCCAGCGATTTGACGAGCAACGTCTTGGCCAGGCCTGGCGCGCCGGTGATCAGGCAATGCCCGCCGGCGAAGAGCCCAATGAGCATCTGCTCGATGACATCGTCCTGGCCGACGACGACCTTGGCCAGCTCGGCGCGGATGCGCGCGCGGCTGGCGAGGATTTGTTCGACGGTTTGTTGGTCGTTGGTTGTGGGTTCCACAGGTGTTCCTTTTCGCAGTTGGCTCAAGTGGCTCCGGGCGGGCGCTGTCGTGCCTGGATGATTCGCAATTGTGCAATGGTTTGGTTGTCGTGCGGCCGATTGGTAGCCTGCTTGGAAAGAATCAAGGCGTCGATGGTCAAGATCCGGCAGGCCCCGCCCCAGAGGCGAAGCTCAATGCTTTGTCGCCGGACTTGCGGGTAATCTCCCAGTCCAAGGACCGAACTCAAGCAGTCCAGCGCTCCGACGTCAGTGGGAAGGTGGAAATCCTGCAGCCGTTGAAACAACCCCTCATCAAAGACGAACGGCAGCCGCTGCGGCGTCAGGCGGTGGACCGGATGCAGGTCCTCCAGCAGTGAATGGAGCTTGACGACATTACCGAAGTCGAACGAACAGCAGATATCCGCGTCGCGGGTGCTCAACGAAACTCCGTGCACGACTGCCGCCAGTCCGCCGATGAGCACAAACTCGAACCCTCGCTCGACGAGTCGCCGGATGATGAGATCAGGCTCCGGCATGGTGTTCTTCGAGCGCACGTCTCAGGGCGTCGACCGTCGCCAACGTTCGGCTATTGTCGCGAAGCCGTTCCTCCGGAGTCTTGAGCAGGGCGTCCTCAATGAGCGACAAGTCGATGCCGTCCGTTTCCGCGATTTGTAGCGCGGCAGCATCCTGGCTGATCTGCGATTGTAGCGGCGCCATGGTCGTCGAGCTTAATGCGTCATCGCGTAGACGATGATATTGATGCCCAGCGGGTAGGCGTGCTTCTCCGAAAAGGTCTTGAAGAAGTAATGGTTCTCTCCCTCCCGCTCCCAGCCATCGCCGTTGTCCGTGTTGTGCGTGGCGATGGCCATGATACGTCCCTTGTCGTCGAGCAGCACCCGGTGATGCACTTCCTTGGCGTCCGGACGCTCGTAGGTGCGGTGCTCGGGGTCGTACTGGCTCCACTCGCCCACGCCGATGTTGGGGACCTGCCCTTTTTCCGCTATTGGGAATGCCGTGTGGTAGAGGGGGTGGTCCAGGGACAACTCCTGCCATTCGCGATCTGGAAAAACGCGCTTCATCTCATCCTCGAAGTTCTCCCATTCGTCCGGACCCCAGAAGTCATCTGCCATCAGAAAACCGCCGTTGAGCAGGTAGCGGCGCAGAATCGGCACCTCCGTCTCGCGGAAAACGAGGCTGCCCACCTCCACCATATAGATCCACGGATGATCGAACAATTCCGGGTCCGAAATTTCGAGCAACCGGCCGTTGGGATCCACCGTCAGCGAAGTCATCTGCTGCAGACGGTGTGAGAGGTTCAGGTCACTATCGGGGCAATCGGTTCCCCAATTGCCCCGGCCCAGGCGGTAATTATGGTCGCGGCGGATGCGCACAAACGTGAAAGCGTCCCGCTCGAATCCCGGCGTATTGGTCCACATCGGCGTGCCGGTGCTGTGCGATTCCACTTCGCGGGCGGTGCGGGCGTCGGCCGGGATGTAACTCTCGCTGTACCGATCGCGCCAGCGCCGCTGGCCCAATGCCACGGCCGCGATGAGTGCCAGCAGCAGAACGAGAAAAGGCCGGCGTGCGCGCTTCATAACCAGGCTCCCGGTGCGTCTGCTGCGAAAAATGCGCCGAGTGTTCATTGGGGCACGGCCTTGTTGTTTTCGCGCGGCGCCTGGCGGCGTTGAAGCTGGGTGCCCGCAGGGCTAACGGTTAGATTCGTGGGGCCCGGCTTGTGGAAAGGGGCGTTGGTCATCGTTCTCGTTGTCGGGCCCGCCTCGCCGGTCATCTGCAAGAGCAGCCGATGGCCTTCACGGAAGCGCGGCGCTTCTTCAAGCGCCATTAACAGGTGACGCTTGGCTCCGGGCTCGCTCTGGGCACGGAGCAGCTTCGCCAGTTGGAAGTGCGCGCCAGCCGGGTCCGGTGGATCCAGCCTGAGCAATGTCCGGCAGGCGCGAATGGCCTCGTTGGTTTGGCCAAGAGACTCGCTGGCCCGCGCCAGGTAACCATGAGGTTGATGGACCAGTGGATTCACCGCCAGGTAACGGGCGGCATTCGTCGCCGCGGCAGGCCAGTCGCCCGCGGCGGCGCCTAATTCCATCAGGCGAAGGTAAGCGTCGAGCGCGGCTGCGTCCCGCTCGGCCCAACGCGCGAGCACCTCGCGCTCCTCGTTCGTCTCTCCCAGGCCCCGGTGCGCCTGGGCCATCAACTCGTAGGCATTGTCCGAATCGATGCCACCCGGGTAGAGGCGAAGCAGCTTTTCCAGAGGCACCTTCGCTTCCTTCCAATTCTTCTCCTTGAGCGCCCGCTTTGCTTCGCGAGTCAGGGTGTAGAAATTCTTCGAGCCGCCGGGGAGCGATTCAAGCAGCTCGGGCGCGGGCTGGCCGGGCGGCGGCTTGTCAAAGTCCAGCTCGGGCGCCAGCTTCTCCGCCCGCTCGCGGACGAATGCGGCGAACTCTTTCTCGAGTGTTTCCATCGGCGCGGTGCGCTGGGAGATGGCGGCGTTAATTTCCTTGCCCTCGCCCAGATCGCGCAGGATGCGTTGCAGCGCTTCCAAGCCGAAGCGGCCCACGAGGAACTCCACGGCGAGCGAAGACTCGTAATAGGCGAACTGGAGGTGTTGGTCGGTCCGGGGCGCGAGGAACGCCGCGCTCAATTCACCCAGCGGCACGAAGTCCTTGCCCAGGATCATTTCCCGATAACGCGGGGTCATTTGCTGGCCCCAAGCCTGGTCCTTCTGAAGCTCCTCGTACACCGAAATCCCTTCGCTCAACCAGCGCGGCATCTTGTTGCGCGTGAGCTGAAGCGTGACCACGTGACAGAATTCGTGCCAGAGGACGGCCTGCCAGTTGGCCGGATGGGCGGTCTGCGAGGCAGGGCTGTTGGCGGTGATGACGCTGCCAAAGCAGACTCCCAAGTAGCCGGGATTGCCCGGCATCCCAAACGTGCGCACTCCGAAGTCTTTTGGCTGGGCGAAAATCTCGACCGTCACAGGCTCGGTGAGGGTGAGGCCGTACTTGGCGCAAAGTTTCTCGCGCGCTTGCTCGAGCAATGTCAAAACTTCCTCACCGTAGATTGGCGCCTCGTTCGTCGCCATGCGGACGATGAAGTGCTGGTTCGTCAGCGTCACAAACTTCGTCATGCTGTCGTGGAGCGTGACGAGGTTAAACGCGGTCACGTCGTAGCCGTCGGCCGCGTGGACCGCATGGGCCAGCGACCAGCCGTCCGCTTCCCGGCCCAGGCGCAGTTCGTCCTGCGCCAGTTGAATACGGGCGGGAAGGTAATTCGTGTCGAACGCCAGCGCCTGTCGCTGCCGGGCGGCGCCTTCGGCGAATCGGTACTTCTGCGACAGCTTGCGGCCAATCAGGTGGTCCACCTCGGGATCGCTGTCCCAAAACTTGAGCGCGTTGGCGCGAGCGCGAGCCTCCGCGTTCGTATCATTGTGGAGATGGGCGATGACGGCGCGCAAAGCCCACGCCTCGGGATGCCACGGGTTCACGGCAATCGCCTGGTCGAGCGTCTTGGCGGCCGTGTCGTACTCCTCACCGTCGATAAGATGGTCGGCCAGGAGGAGAAAGCTGCCGACGTGATTGGAATTGCATTCGAGCGCGCGCTGGAGCGACTCGATCATGCGCTTGCGATCGCTGGGAGCAAAGGAACGAGCCAGGCCGTAATGCATCTCCGCGTCGCGGGGGAACTTTTTGAGGCCGTCGGTGAATGATTTGGAGGCCAGTTGGAAATCGCCCTTGTCGAGCGCGAGTTGGCCACTGCCCAGATAAGGGTCGCGGTGCTCGGGTTCGCGCTTGCGGGCACGGTCGAAGTAGAATTCGAGCACGCGCTTGGGATCGATGCCCAGGAGCAACGCGGTCTGGCCGATGGCAGTCATGTTGGCCGCGTCCTGGTAGGACCACATGCGGGCGCCGGCGAGGTTGTCAATCTGGCGGAGCATCTGCGCGGCTTCCTCGGGTTGGCCGTTGCGCCGGCAGACTTCGTGGCCGAGCACACGCAGCTTCACGCTCCAGGGAAAGCGGTCGAGGTTCGTCGTGACAACCGAGTACGCATTGGTGTAGCGGCCGACTTCGAGCAACGTACGGGCGAGCAGGACGCGCCAATCATCGGAGGACTCGTCCTCCTCGATGGCCTGGTCGCACGCCTTGATGCATTCGGTGTAACTGCCTTTGACGAACAGGGCGCGCGTCTCGTCCAGGTCGATTGCGGCGTGCCCCGTCAGGGCCAGGGAGCCAAGAGACGCCAGGAGCAGCCCCCAACAGCGGCTGGGGAAACGCTGGCGCAGCATGCCGTGCATGGGCTGCTTATAGCTCACGGGGGGCTTTTGAACAAGCCCGGCCATCCGGAATGTACGAGTTTCCTGTTCCCATGCCGGCGCGCGGCGGATAAAATTCGTTAAATGGAATCCGCGACTCTCGGCACTGTTCTTGAGCCCGTCGAAGCGCGGGCAGTGACCCAGGCGGCGCCGGCGAAGGCGCGCGCGCCCTGGCATTGCAAGGCGGTGGTGTTCGCCGCGATGTGCATCCTGGTTGGCATCGTGTGGGACATTTCGTGGCACGAAACCATCGGTCGCGACACGTTCTGGACGCCCGCGCACATTTGCATTCAGCTCGGCGCGATTATCGGCGGGTCGGTTTGCGGCTGGCTGGTGCTTAAGGCGACGTTTTTCGGGACCGACGAGCAACGAGCGTCGGCGGTGCGCGTGTGGGGGTTCCGCGGACCGCTGGGCGCGTGGGTGACCCTCTGGGGCGCGTTGGCGATGATTACCAGCGCCCCATTCGACAATTGGTGGCACGATGCCTATGGATTGGATGTGAAGATCCTGAGCCCGCCGCATTCGGTGCTCGCGGCGGGAATGTACTTTCTCGTGTTTGGCGGACTGCTCCAGGTGTTGAGCGTCCAGAATCGGTCCGCGTCCGAAGGCGGCACGGCGGGGCGGTGGCTGTTCGTCTGGGCGGGCGGCATCCTGCTCTGCATGTCCAGCATCATGATCATGGAGAAAACCTTTCCGAACCAGCAGCACGCGGGAGAATTCTACCGCACGACGATGCTGGTGTTCCCGTTCTACATCTTTCCCATCGCGCGGGCAGCAAAGGTGCCGATGCCGGCGACCACCGTGGCGGGAATTTACGTGCTCCTCATGGGCGCCGCCGTGTGGGTACTCCCGCTGTTCCCGGGCCAGCCAAAATTGGCGCCGATTTACAATCCGGTCACGCATATGGTGCCACCGGCCTTTCCGATGCTGATGGTGTTGCCTGCGTTGGCGATTGACGGAGCCATGCTGCTGTTCGGACGCGGCCGGTCCTGGTGGCGCGACGCGCTCGCAGTGCTGGTCGGCGGCACCTTCTTCGCCGCCATCTTCGGTGTCGTGCAATGGCATTTCTCTAAGTTTCTCCTGTCGGACGGGGCGAAGAACTGGTTCTTCGTTGGCGGCCGCCATTGGCCTTACTATTCCCGACCAGACTGGTTCCACACCTTTTGGGACGTGAGTGAGGATCCCATAAACGTCAGCGCCATCGCCTGGGCCTGGGGATTGGCGCTGCTGGCCTCGGCCCTTGGGCTGGCATTGGGCAACTGGATGGCGCGAGTGAAACGCTAGAGCAGCCCGTTCAAAAACTCCAAGTGTGATTGTAGCGGCGGTGTGTGACGTCTGTGACCGCCGAAATCGGGGCAGAATGTGCGCCTTGTTCGGCGCTCACAGAGCGCCGCTACAGTTAGGACTTCCCCAAATCCTCCACGAAACGCAACACCAGCGCCGTCCAGCCGGTCTGGTGCGAGGCACCGAGGCCGCGGCCGGTTTCGCCGTGAAAGTATTCGTGGAAGAGCACGAGTTCCCGCCAGTGCGGATCAGTGCTCCAGCGCGCGTCTTCGCCGTGGCAGGGGCGGCGGCCCGAAGCGCCGGGCAGGAACAGGCTGGCGAGCCTTCGGCTGAGTTCGCGGGCAACCTGCCTGAGGTCCATGAAATGGCTGGAGCCGGTGGGACATTCGACCTTGAGATGCTCGCCGTAAAAGTAGTGATAACGTTCGAGCGCCTCGACCAGGAGATAATTCACAGGGAACCAAATCGGCCCGCGCCAGTTCGAGTTGCCGCCGAACAGCCCTGTGGTGGACTCCCCGGGTACATAGTCCACGCGGTGGACTTCGCCACCGGCATTGAACTCGTACGGCTGGCGTTCGTGAAACTTTGAAAAGGAGCGCACCCCGTGTGGTGAAAGGAATTCGTTTTCGTCGAGCAGGTACCGGAGGACGCGCTCCAGGCGCGCGCGCGACGGGAGTGCCAGCAGACGCTGGCCGCGTCCGCATTCGCAATAGCTGATGTGCCGCGCCAGGTCGCGGCGGTTCTCGAGAAACCAGTTCAGCCGCTTGAAAAACCCGGGAAGAGCGCGGCAGGTGGCTTCGTCCAGAATCTCCACGGCGATGAGCGGCAGCAGGCCCACCATCGAGCGGGTCTTCAACGGGACCTCCGAGTGATCGAACCGGATTTCGTCGTAGTAAAAGCCGTCGGTTTCGTCCCACAGGCCGCTGCCGCCGACGGAGTTCATGGCATCGGCAATCTGGATGAAGTGTTCGAAGAACTTCGATGCCATGTCCTCGTAGGCGGGGAGGATGCGCCCGGCGTCGCGCGCCAATTCCAGCGCCATGTTCAGCATCGTGGCGCAGTAGAACGCCATCCAGGCGGTGCCGTCGGCCTGCTGGAGCGAACCGCCGGTCGGCAGCGGCTTCGAGCGGTCGAACACGCCGATATTGTCCAGTCCAAGAAACCCGCCGGAGAACAGGTTGTTGCCGGTGGCATCCTTGCGGTTGACCCACCAGGTGAAGTTGAGCAGCAACTTCTGAAAAACGCTTTCCAGAAAGTCGCGATCGCGCTGTCCGGCTTGGGCAGCGATTTTGTAAACGCGCCAGGCAGCCCAGGCGTGGACCGGAGGGTTCACGTCGTTAAACGCAAATTCGTAGGCGGGAATTTGTCCGTTCGGATGCATGTACCACTCGCGCAGCATCAGCTTAAGCTGCTCCTTGGCGAAAGTCGGATCCACCCGCGCCATCGGCACCATGTGAAACGCCAGGTCCCACGCGGCAAACCACGGATACTCCCATTTGTCGGGCATCGACAGGATGTCGCGGCTGTAAAGGTGGCGCCACTGATGGTTGCGCCCGGACTGACGGTCGGCGGGCGGTGATGGCATGGCCGGATCGCCCTTCAGCCAATCGTCCACGACAAAGTGGTAAAACTGCTTCGACCAGAGCAGACCCGCATAACCCTGACGGACGACGTTCCGCTGTTCCATCGAGTGCTTCCCGGGCGACGCTGCCGCGAAGAACTCGTCGGCCTCCTTCACGCGCGTCGCGAAGACTTTGTCGAATCCAGTGCCTAGCGGCGCCACCGGCGCCTCGCCGTCGCTGAACAGGCGCAGGCAAACGGTTTGAGAGCCACCGGCCGGAATCGTGAGCACGTAGTGAGCCGCCGCCTTCGTGCCCGCGCCCGAAGGGTTCACTGCGTCCTGCCGGTTGCGGACCACGTACTCATGGAATGCGTCCTTGGCGAAAGCGTTCTCATCGCCCACTCCCCAGAGTTTGCGCCCGTTGCTTTCGTTTTCGGTGAACAGGAGCGGCGGTGGCCGGCCGTCGGGCCCATGCCCGACAGCGAGAGCGAACGTGCCCAGTGTCTCGTGCGCGGCGCCGATGCGCCCGCCGCCCCGGGCCTTCACCGCGTGCAACCGCGGTCGCACGCCCGAATTCTCGGTTGTGTTGCCCCATGACCAGGTGTTCCGGAACCAGAGCGTCGGCAACAGGTGGAGGGTCGCCGGTTCCGGCCCGCGGTTGTGGACGGTCAGGCGGATGAGGATGTCGTCGGGCGACTGCTTGGCGTATTCGGCAAAGACGTCGAAATAGCGGTTGCCGTCGAAGATGCCTGTGTCGGCCAGTTCGAATTCGCCCTCCAGCTTGCCGCGTCGTCGGTTTTCCTCGACGAGCCGCGCGTAGGGGAACTCGGACTGAGGATACTTGTAGAGGGCCTTCATGTACGAATGCGTCGGGGTCGAATCGAGGTAGAAGTACTCCTCCTTCACGTCCTCGCCATGGTTGCCCTGATCGGGCGTGACGCCGAACAGCCGCTCCTTGAGCAAGGGATCCCTGCCGTTCCAGAGAGCGAGCGCAAAACAGAGACGGCACTCGCGATCGGTGATGCCGAGCAGGCCGTCTTCGCCCCATCGGTAAGCGCGGCTGCGGGCGTGGTCGTGGGGAAGATACTCCCAACACGTGCCGCGCTCCGAATAGTCCTCACGCACCGTGGCCCACTGGCGGTCGCTGAGATAGGGACCCCAGCGCTTCCAGTTTTTCTGGCGGCTCGAGTCCTCCGCCAGGCGCTGCGCCTCGGCTGTGCCCGTGGCCCGATGGATGAACTCCGTGCGGTTGGTGGTGCTCATGGTGGGTGCAGATTCAAAGTCGCCGCGACGTCAGGTCCCAGGCCAGCATGGATTCAATTGAGCAATTCGCTCCCGAGTACGCGGCTTTGGGTGGGCCTGGGAGGCTGTCCGCCTGGCTCCAGGGAAAGCTGCTGCCTGCCGTAATGAAAGGTCACGGTGAAACGACGGAGGATTTCACCGCCGATGACGCCTGAGAGTTGCCCGAAAGGGCCGGCTTCTTCTGTCTCTTGCCCAAAAATGACCTCAGGTTCATCGATGAGGAAGTGGGCGATGTGAAGGCTTTTGAATCTGCCAACCCGCGTTTTTTCCGTTCCCGAAAAGAGCACCGCCCGCCCCGCCAACGTTTTGCCAGCCGCTTCACGCAGCGAGTGGTGATTGGCGAAGTCACTCGTGATGTAGAGTGACACGGAAGCGCCGGTATCGATCAAAAACTGGCCTTTCAAGGTGCTCCCATCCTGAGTCACTATCGTTGCCCCAATCCAAGGGCGTCCCCGGTTGAATCGCATGAGCAGGTTCTCACCCGGCCCGGTGTATTTGTATTTGTTCAGCTCACGCAGGCGGATCCGTTTCGCCCGATAGTCCAACTCGACCACAAAGTGTTCGAGTAAGTCCGCCCCAAGAATACCGTCGAGGAAGGGGTCCAACATCCGTTGTGATTTCATCGGATGCAGGGCCACCGTGCGAGGCCGGTAGCTTGCCCCTGCCAGATAAAGGGTCACGCCCTCCAGCGAATCGACGATTTCGGAGCCAAATTGGAATTTCTTTCCCGTCGGCTTCACGTTCAGTTTGGAAGCGGCTCTCTCGGTCAGGGTGCTCAGCCCGCTACCGCTATCGAACAGAAGCCGCAACGGCTTGGAATCATTGACGCGGACGGAAACGATCGGGCGGTTGTGGTGCAATTCTATTGGAGCTTCAATCGCCTTGCGCCCGGCAGCCTCTGCAGGTCGGGCCTTCGCGAGAACTCCCGAATTCTCGCTTCTGGCAGCCGAACTCACACGGGCGGCTCGCAGGACGCCCGGCACAAACGCCGAGGCGCGGCGGCGCGCCTCAACGACCTCGGGCACCGAAAGTTTCTCGGCCAGAGCGGCGCCATCCGCCCGAGCGTTTTCCGCAAATTGCTTCCCCTCTCGGCCCGCCACTTCGTACCACTTCAGTGCTTCCACTGCGTCGCGCTTCACGGCCTGGCCCTCGGCGTACAGGGCGCCAAGCCGGTATTGCGCCCAATCGTCGTTGGAGTCTGCCGCGCGAAGATACCAGCCCAATGCTTCAGGAAGGTTGGTCGCTACGCCTCCTGTCCCGGTTTCGTAAAACCGAGCCAACCAGATGAACGATGCCGCATAGTTTTGCTCCGCAGCCTTGCGGATCCAGCCAAACGCCGCCACGTCATCTTTGGCCACGCCGTGAGCGGTCAAGAGGCACGAACCGAACCTGAACTGTCCCGCTGCATTGGTATGTTCCGCGGCTTTCAGATACCACTTCGCAGCCTCGACAGCGTTCGAGGCAACGACTCTTCCCAGCCGGTAAGCGTCGCCGACGACGACCTGGGCGCCCGAATCTCCTTGTTCCGCCGATTTCAGCAGCGCCTCAAAGCTAACCAGGGCGGGATAACTCATCCAAATGTTCGTTTGGAATCGAACGAGAGGTTGGAATGCCGCACTTGGATCGGCAGCGACAACGCCAAAGCGCCCACACAGCGTTGCCGCCGCAGCAATCAGGAACGCCCTTTTGTAAGGAAGATTGCAGAACGGATTCATCCAGGGCTTCTACTCCGCAAGCAGCTTTTCGACTTTTTCGGCAAGCTTGTCGCGGGCGCTGACGTTGCGAAGATTGCCTTTCTTATCGACGAGCCACATCGCCGGGATGGACTCGATCTCGAACTGTTCGCCGAATGCGTTGCCCTCGGCGCTCTCATCGAAGTGCTGCGGCCATTCCATTTTTTCGCGCTTGAGCACGCGTTCGAGTGTGGCTTTGTCGCGGTCGAAGCTGATTCCGATGATCTCAAAACCTTTCGAGTGGAGCTTGTCGTGGGTCGCCTTGACCTTCGGCAGTTCGGCCATGCACGGGCCGCACCAAGTGGCCCAGAAATCAATCAATACGACCTTGCCTTTCATCGACTGCAGGTCGACTTCGCGGCCGTCCACCGACTTGAACTTCACTTCCAACGGCTTGCCGACACGGTTGATCTTCTTCAAGAGCGCTTGCGCCGCCCGCTGAACTTCCCCCTCACTCGTTCCGTCGGCAACTTCGGTGGCCAGGGCGCGCGCCTTGTCCGGCTCGTTATTGTTCAGGCGTCCTTCCGCCGGGGTCAGCAACAGCGCCGCCAACTCGGTCTGATTGGTAAATTCCTTCTGCAACGCGCGGATCGAGCCCTCCATCTTGTCGAGGACCGCACTGGTGATGGTTTCGGGGTTTTGCGACAAGACTCTCTCGACCTGCTGAAAGCGCAACTCGAAGCGCTCGTCCTCAGGCAGCTTCGGATCCTTGAGCCGGACTTCATCGAGCGCTTCGAGGCGAGCCGCTACATTGGTGTTCCCGAGTTGCTCGGCGACGCCCAGCAGAAAGCGCTCACGCTCGCGGGCTTCGTTCGCTTTCGTGTGGTCAGGATACTTTGTGTAGAATTGGTGCGCCCTGTCGGCGACCACGGCGACAATCATCGCGTTGGTGCTCTTGAACGCGCTCACGGCTTCCGGCGTCGGCGCGGTTGCTTCCCACTCGGCGGGCGGGGAAGGCAATTCCATGGCCTTGAGCAATTCCATCCATGCTTTGTCACCTTCGCTGAGCGGGGCATTGGGCGCAGGTGAGTTGGTGTCTGTGGCAGCCAACAAATCCTCCAGGCTCACCTTAACCTGGGGAGTCGGCGCAGCGGACTCCGAGCGGGCCGAAGTCGAAGGCGGCTTCGGCGAGGCGGACGCGTTTGAGTCGGTGGTCTCCCGCTTGCAGCCGGGTGCGACGGCTAACGCGAGAAGCAAACACAAGTGGAGCATCTTGTTCATGATTCGTAACTCATTCAGCTAATCGCCAGCATCGTCCGCGGCGCTTCGTGGTGGCGGCAGCGATCCCAGTTTCGACAGCAGCCATCGGATGCGCCGCGGGTTGGCGGGCTGGGTGAAGTCCGCTTCGCGTCCGGCTGGCTTCGCCCCCAGGGCCAGACGGACTGTCTCCTGAAGCGTGGCGACTTCCCCGGCCGAAAGTTCCAGGTGCATTTTGTCCTCCTGCTCCAGACGCACTGCTTTGCGGGCGAATTCGAGAAGCACAGCGCACGGTTCAAGGCAGGGGATGAGGCTCTTGGCTCCAGCTTCGTCAGGCCCCAGCCCCGGCACGGTCCAAAGCCGGCGCTTCAGGCAAAAGCGGGCCTCGCAACAAGCCCCGGCGACTCGCGCTGCTTGGGCGTCATCAAGCTTCGTCGTGAGGCGGTACATGCCCGTCTGCCGCGCGGTGAACTCGCGATAGTGTGTGACCGGTGGAACGGGCGCGCTTGCGGCAAACCAGTCGGCTATCGCCCCCGGATACAGCCGCTCCAACGCGAAGCCAAGCTCCTCCACATCCGCAGCGGCCGCCCGCCAGCCTGAGGCGAGGTTGGGCGCGGATTTGAGCGGGCGAAACTCACCGTCCGCAGTGAACTGAGCCAGGGTTCGCAATGCCTCAGGCTTCAAGTCCCGCAACTGGCTGGCGTCCTTCCCCTTGTCGTCGACGTGCCGGAGTTCGAAGGCGGGTCCGTGACGACTGACAAGCACCTGCGCCAGCACGAAAGCGTCGCCAAGCTGGTCGGCGAATTGGTGGAGCGCCGGGTTGAGTGGTGCGGTCACGATTCGTCAACTTAACGCGGCGCGGAAGCGATGGGAATGATTTTAGTTGTCGCTGTGGGAGCCGCGGGGCATTAACCGGACATGCAATACGCGATTGCGGCGGTCATCGGCTTGGTGGCGGGGGTAGCAAGCGGCCTGTTCGGTGTCGGCGGTGGCATCGTGATGGTGCCGGCGATGTTTTACCTGCTCAAGATGGACATCAAGATGGCCATCGGCACGTCGCTCGTGGTGATTGTCCCGACAGCCATCGCCGGGGCGCTGAAGCATCAGGACTTAAGCCATATTGACTGGCGCGTGGCGGCATCCCTGGCGCCGCTGGCCGTGGCGGGAGGGTTCCTCGGGGCGTATCTGACCGGACCGCTGGACGCGGTTCTGCTGAAGAAACTGTTTGGCGGACTGCTCGTGTTGGCAGGCATTTACACGGCTTGCTTCAAATAACTGGCGGAAAGCAGGTTTGAAAACGGCGCGCCATTACACGGCATCAGCGTTCGTGTGTTTTGCACGTTACATACGTAGGATGGAGCAAAAATCTTTCAATATTTATTGACAATTGGGGCCTCCGTTGCAAAGGTTGTCTCGGTTCGAGTGGCAGAACGTTTCTTCAGCGGGGTTCTCCACCCCCACCTCCTTGGCGTCTGTTGCTCGAACCATAATTTCAGCCACCCACTTCGCGATTGACTCAGCGGAGTGGGTTTTTTAGCTTCTGCGTCCCCTTCGCGGGGGTGTAGCTCAATTGGTTAGAGCGCTGCCCTGTCACGGCAGAGGTTACGGGTTCGAGCCCCGCCACTCCCGCCACTCCCGCCACTTTCAATTCTCATGACGTTAGGTCCATAATGTTAAGGCATTCCCCCGCCACATCAGTGATTTCGTTTGGGCGTCCGTCGCCGCGATGTGCCTCAAAAGGTGCGCACTTCAGTTTTTGGAAGGGTCGACCGGGCGTGCATGAGGGAACAACAGATGCCAACGCCCATTGCGGCGGAATGTCTCCAAACTCATCAGGGCTTCATCGCCCGTCTGGCTCC
>Ga0134127_10002132_pt1 | contig 14443 bp, 16 predicted proteins | sample KB31753_FD_96459 | JGI IMG/M metagenome (GOLD analysis project Ga0134127, IMG submission 96459) | Terrestrial soil microbial communities with excess Nitrogen fertilizer from Kellogg Biological Station, Michigan, USA - KB3-175-3 | ecosystem: Environmental > Terrestrial > Soil > Unclassified ...
GAGCGTTCCTGCGGGCGTATCTCGTCCGACTGTTTGACGAACACGAACAGTTTGTCCAACGTCACCAGCGCCGCGATGGTTTGCGGACAACGCGTGGCAATTGCGACCATCTCCCGGTCGGCAAACTCCAACGCCTCCCGAACCGTGGCTGAAGCGTCTGTGCTTCGCTCCGGAAACAAGAACCGCATGAATTGCTCCACGGTCTCTTCACCGAGATCGCCCCGGTACCAATTGAGCAAACGCACGCGCCACTTTGGATAGGGATTGGTCTCACCCACCGAGGCCAACACCGCAGTGGCCAGATGGTCGATCATGATGCGAAGCATCGCGAGCGCTGAAAGACTATCACCGTAGCGCACCTGAGCAATAACATCTTCGCGATATATGTTGTGATTGGAGAGCCCATGAAGGATTACATACGTGGGGAGTTGGTCCAAGAGCAACCGTTCGCGCCAGCGTTCGCAAATCTCCGGGTTTGCCAGGGCAATTCCCACGCGAATACGATGAAGAATCAAAAGCTCTGAGAAGTCGAACCGTTCAAGCTTCCGCAGCTTCGCCTCGGCCGCAACGAGTGCCGGATCGTTAATCAACACAAAGGTCTGCTTCAGCCGCTCTTCAAGTTCCTCGAGATCTTTCTCTCGCCAGTAATTGACGTTGATTTCCGGACCGTCCTCGAGGTTGATCGATAGCTCCTGAAAGCTTGCTTCGTTGACTACTACTCCCTGATCAAGTTCGCGGTCGCCGATGAAGGAAAGATCGACGTCAGAAAGTGGGTTAGCAAGCCCCTCCGGTACGGAGCCTACGAGCATCAGGGTCTCACTCGGATCGAGTGGCCGCACGAATCGCGGTAGATCTTCAACGCGGATTTTCCAACGCCGCAAAAACCTGGATGCGTTTTGTATCGCCAACCCCATTTGTGTTTCCTCCCGTGCGTGAGATCGGCGAGTCTAAACCGCCTCAACAACTTTGCCAATACCGATCGCCGCGAGTCGAAAAGTTTGACATCCCGAAGGTTTGTAATATAGCCTTTGGCCAGCAAAAACTCAGTATTTTCGCTAACAGGCGGGTGGGTACTTGTATGGTAATGCAGCCCGACTGGATTCGCAGAGCGATAGCAGTCGGCAATCAATTCCACTACCGCAAAAGGAACCTTGTTCTTCACAACACTCTTAATCTGTCAGTACTAACTTTGCTACTGCTTGTTATGCTTGGTGTTGCCTCGGCGAGCATGATCGTGCCTGCAATCCTGTACATCCCCGCGGCTGCTCTGCTGTTTGGTTTACTGTACTTTGCTCTCATCACGCTTGTGAATCACGAAGGCTGCCACGGCATGTTTATCGTGATGAAGAATAGGGACACGGCGCAATTCTGGAATCGCGTTTTCGGTTGGTCACTCAGTTTGTTTTTTGCCATGCACTTTCGTGAAGAGTGGGAGAAAGGTCATCACCATGAGCACCACCTGCGTCCGATCGAAAATGATGGCGTGATCTACCATCACCTTCTTGCAGGCAAAGACCTGCTGAAGAGATGCGCGAAGATACTGTTTATTCCAGGCTATCTGTTTGTGTTTGAAAAATGGCTACCGCAGGAACATAAACTGGTACGCACGGGACGACTGGGATTCATAAAGCCGGTAACGGCTCTCTTATGGTTGATTCTTGGAACAGTGACCACACTCGCGTTCGGCTGGGTCGTACCTGTTGCACTGTTCCTGGGACTTCACGTTGTTTCGGTCCTCCAACAAATCAAATTAACGCTCGAGCACGGAGGGAGGATTGGGCAGGACCAAAACCGTTACTTTCGTTCACGCACTTCTCTATTCCCATTGCGTCAGCTAGTGATGCCTCTCAACATTAGCATGCACTTCGAGCACCATCTTAATTATTGCGTGCCCTGGTACGATCTGCCGCGATATCACCGGGCACTTCGCGATATCATCCCGCAGCATGTTCAGCGTCATGTCTTCAATCGGGATGTTTGGGCCCAACTGGTTGGTCGCAAGGATGTAGAGGTTTCTAATATCCTCATACTCGATCGCGAATCTAAGGAAGAAGCATTATCGCCAATGACCACGCGCCTGAACTCAACTGATACCGTCGCACGAGGAGCTCATGGATCAGGCTGAGTATCGAAACGCGGTCGCTGAAATCACAAAGCTGGCTGAGGAATACTTTTTCCAAACCTCGCTCCGCGAAATAGCGCCACGCAAGAGCGACGAAAAACTAATTGAGTTCTGGAGTATGCCCGATCCCGACGACGGCATCTCAATGACGGAAGTTTGCGAGGAGTTGCGTAGTGGTTTCCTTGACGGGCTCACAGGGATAATCAATCCCAGGTTTCTGGGATACATACTGACGCGACCGGTGCCGGAGAGCCATGCTTTCGATCTTCTCGCCAACGCCACACACGCGTCACCGGGGGTCGCGCATCTCACCGCCAGCGGCATTCTGATGGAGCGATGTGTGCTCAGGTGGTTGGCGAACCGCATGGGAACCCCAACCTTCGCGGGGATGTTCACGACCGGTGGATGCGAGAGCACCCTGATTGCTCTCAAATGCGCGAGAGACCAGTACGTTTCCAGAGTAGAAGGAATAAGACGTCCCATAGCGATCTACGCGAGTCGCAATTCGCACTATAGCTGCAGGCGAGCGTGGGATATTTTAGGTGGCGGCGAAAGTGGCGTCAGAGAATTCGACGTGGCTTCTCTGGAGGAGCTTCCGAAACAGATCCGGAGCGATCGAGAATCCGGAATCTTACCGGTAGCCATCATGGGAACGCTTGGTATCACAAACACGGGCGAAATCGAACCGTTGCAAAGATTGAGCGAAATCGCCACCGAGGAGCGACTCTGGTTGCACATCGATGGAGCTTACGGCGCCGGCGTACTCATGCTGGAGGAGTTTGCCTGGCTTCACGACGCTGTAAACCGCGCCGACTCGTTCTCCTTCGATCCTCACAAGTGGCTCGGAATGCCGATGGGAACCGGAACGGTATTTCTCAACGCGAAGCACTCGTTTCAGAAGTCGTTTTCATTCAGCGCCGTTTTTACTGACCATCAGACCTTCACCTCAGTGATTCCCGATCAATGCCAGATGTCTATTCAGGGTACGCGCCAGTTACCGGGACTGCGCGTTTGGGGCGCTATACGGTTGCTGGGCTTTGCTGAGATCAAACGCCGGATTCGGCGCACGCTCGCGCTGGCAAAATTCCTGGTCTCTTTGCTCGAGAGTTATCCCATCTTTCAGATCCTTTCGCGCGGAGAGCTTTCGGTCGTTGTCTTTACAGTGAAGGGGTACGACCAGGAAGCGCTTTTGAGTCTACTGCAACAGCTCGCGGTCAATGACGAGGCCTTTTTGACGCTGACAAAGGTGGATGACGTTTGGGGCCTCAGGGCTACCATCATCTCTGAATACACAACCGAGAAGGATCTCGAGTACATCGTCGAGCGCATCGTCAGCAGAGTAGCAACCGCCGGCAGTTAGTTACCGTTATGTCGTCAAGATCCGCAGATGAATCCATCGAAAGATTCTACTCTCCGGGGTTACACAGACCGGAGATGCATCGAGATATCTTCGGCGCTGACGAATACATCGGGCAACTCGACTTCTGGACGAAATCCGAGATCAAAGAACTCGGCGCGAAACTCAATCTCACAGCGCAAACTCAGTTGCTTGATATCGGCAGCGGTTACGGCGGGCCAGCGCGTTTTTTAGCGTCAGTGTTCGGTTGTAAAGTGATCGGCGTCGACGCCAGTAAAGCTAACTACGAAGTCGCGGTTGCCAACACCGCCGGTAAAGAACTCTCGGACCAGGTACGTTTCATTCATGCGGACGTGCTTGAATTGAGTTTTGCCGAGGACACGTTCGACGCGGTAATCGCGCTCGATAGCGTAGTTCACATCAAAGACAAACGACGCTTGTTCGAGTTGTGTCATAAATGGCTGAAACCAAGCGGGACCATGCTCATTGCGGTTGAAATTATCGATAGCAACATGCCATCCGACCTGAAAGCGATGCGCGAGAGCGCAGGGGCAGTGTTTTGTGAGACTGCCGGCGCGTATCGTGAAGCCTTTTCAGAGGCTGGTTTGACAGTCGTTACTGAAGAACAGTATCCCGGCAAGCGTCTGGAATTCTCAAATCAGGCGTTGCGCTGGATGGATGCAAACGGTCAAACTGAAGGGCGCGAGAGCATGGAATTGATCAATCGTGTGTGTAGATTAGGGTATGCGGAAGAAGTGGTTTTTGTGGTGAAGAAACCTCCCACAAAATCGTCTTCGCGCAAAGAGGGCCCGTAAAAACTTGGACGTCCCTTCATCCACCGCTGAAAAATTGTTAGCGAGAGTGACGGAGTACCTCGAGATTGAACCGCGTGACCAGGCGAGGCTCAAGTTCCTTGCCAGAGGTGTCTATCACGAAAACTACGTTCTCTCGAGTGGTCCAAGAGAATATCTGGTGCGTGTAAACCTGAGCAGCCAATTGGGTCTGTCGCAGGAAGCGCAAGCCGAATATGAGTTCAACACCCTCAGGGACGTAGCAGCCTCATCAGTCACGCCAAAGCCGATCGCCTTAATCTCCGGCGAAAACGAAAACAAGTCAATTCTGATCGAGGAGTTTATTCACGGGCGCGAATTCGATTACAGAGACGATTTGACGGCTGCTGCGGAATCGTTGGCGAGCATTCATCGTTGTGTCCCGAACTTCAACTCTGCAATGGTTCGAGTAAACGCTGGCGAAGCCTTGCGAGCTGATGGAATCAGATGGCTGCTGCTTGCGGAACAACTGGCTTCGGAAGGCACGACACTACGAATCTTAAAAGAGCTGAGCAAGTCGCTGGTTAACGATACGCCGAGCAAATGGCACGGAATTGTACATACCGATCTCACTCATAGTAATTTTATTGTTAACACGCGCTGCTATCTCGTCGACTGGGAATGCGCGAGGTTCGCGGGAATAGAATGGGACCTCGCCCATTTTGTTGCGCGGACAACTACGATGTGGAATGCAAATCGGAGTTATTGTTACTCTGAAGCGGAGGTCGAACATTTTTTGACCGCCTATGCCGACGCTGCCGGCATTCGGGAAAAAGAACTTTTGAGTATCTTAGTGGGAAACCTTTTACCGTTGATTTACTTTCGCTGTTTTGCCTGGTGCGCTGGAACGCACGCTGTGCACGAGCGCGGACTCGTCACGCCGCTTAGAGAGCATGACGCAAATCGCCTTCGTCATTACTTAGCACCGGAGTTCATACAACAATTTTTCGGAAGTGAAGCGTGAGCCGAGACGCTTCGAGGAGAGAACCGCATGAGAATTGCAATCGGATCCGATCACGCTGGATTTCGATACAAGGAAAGAATAAAGCAATTCCTGGAAGAACTAGAGCACACTGTGATTGACTTCGGAACCTTTTCGGAGGAGCCGGTTGATTACCCACTTTTCATCCGCCCGGTCGCCGAGGCAGTAGCGCGGGGCGAGGCAGAGCGGGGAATCGTGCTTGGCGGCTCGGGCAATGGCGAGGCGATGGCCGCAAACAGGATCAAGAAAGTGCGTTGCGCGTTATGCTGGAATGAAGAGGTTGCTCGACTCGCGCGCGAGCACAACGATTCCAATGTCCTTTCGCTCGGACAAAGACTCATATCGCTTGAGACCGCCCTCGAAATCGTCCGCGTCTGGTTGGATACTCCATTTCAGGAAGGCCGTCACGTGCGTAGAATTCAACTACTTGACGCCGAATGAAGTTCTTCGACAACCTGCACGGCCGCCCGCCATTGCTGGAACGATCATCATTCTGTCGCCGTCTTTGACCGGCGTTTCAACGCCATTGGCATAGCGGATATCTTCGTCGTTCAAATAAACGTTAACGAAGTTCCTTAGCCGGTTTCGATCGTTGTACAACTGGCCGCGCAGGTCCTGGTGTCTCTCGATGAGACGTTCCAATACCTCACCCGCAGTCGTGCCTTCAACTTCTATTTGCGAATTGCCGCCCGCGGCTTGTTGGAGGGCCACGGGAATCATTACTGTTACTGGCATGCTTGGTTTCCTCTGATGATTTGTTCTTCGTTGAATTGTGAGCGGTCGGGAGTCAATTGCCAGGAGCGCACGTCGGTGGCCTTACCATTCCAAACTGAAATGACTATGTACGACATCGTTGTCCAGGGGGCGAGAAATTCCAGATCAAAGTCAGAGGGAATCGCCACGTAATCGGGATGCGAGTGATAGTTGCCGATAACGCCCATTCCCTTCGGACCAAATTGAAGCTCCGCCTGCAAATAGTCCTGCGGCTTGATTAACATGCGGTGATAATGCTCGCGATCATCTTCCCAGGCGTTCAAGACGGGAAACACCTCAACCACTTCTCGCGTTTGCCCACCAGCGTCAATTCGCCCGATAAGAAGGCCACAACACTCGTTTGGATAACGCTGTTCGCCGTGCCGCCTGAGAAGCTCGAGCTGCGATTCGCTTATTACCAACATCCTTTTGACTCTTCCCGAAAGCTAACCCCAGATGTCTTCACTCAAGTAACGTTCACCGCCGTCGCAAAGTACAGTAACTACTACCGAGCCGCCCGGCAGATCGCGCGCGAACCTGAGCGCCGCCAGCACATTTGCGCCGGAGCTGACGCCCACAAACAATCCTTCCTCTCGCGCCAGGCGGTGCATCATCCTCTGTGCATCTTCCGTTTTTACGAGGAGCGTTTCATCCATCAACGCTGGATCGTAAATTCCGGGAACGATTGCTGTTGGCATGTGCTTCAGTCCATCGAGACCATGCCAGGGCGAATCCGGTTGTATGGCGATAGCCTTGATATGAGGGTTCAGCTCCCTGAGCCCTCGCGCTGTTCCGACAAAAGTTCCCGATGTGCCCAGCCCGGCAAGAAAGTGTGTGACGCGCCCGCTGGTCTGTTCCCAGATCTCGACGGCGGTAGTTTCGTAATGAGTGCGCCAGTTCGCGTCGTTGTTATATTGATCGGCATAAAAAAACCGATCCGGTTCCTGCGCCGCCATCTTTCTCGCGCAACGTTGCGCCCCGTCCGCTCCCTGCAACGGATCGGTCTCGATCAACTCTGCTCCGTAGATCTTTAGAATTCGCTTACGCTCAATACTCACGCTCGCCGGTAAACAAAGGGTTACACGAAGTCCGCGCGCAGCGGCAATCATGGCGTATGCAATGCCTGTGTTGCCACTGGTAGAGTCGAGAATGGTCTTACCTGGATCGAGAGCGCCGCTTTTTTCACCGCGCAGAATGATCGCCAGCGCAGCTCGATCTTTAACCGAGCCGCTCGGGTTAAGATTCTCAGCTTTTGCGTAGAGCTCGACATCTTCTGGAAGATCGCGCGCGATGCGCTGTAGACGCAGCAATGGTGTATTGCCGATACACGACAATAGATCAACTTCGCGCGAAAGCGATCTTTCACTCGTGAGAGCTCGCATAGCCTTTTGCCAACGTTTCTTCCAACGCACTCAGCGAAAATTTCTGCTCGACTGTTTCCAGCACCTGTTGTCTCAACTCGGGAATACTTTTTTCGCAATCGAGCATAATCATGCTGTTGTGTTGCATCATTGAATCGTAACGTTCCTGGAGCGAGGACAAATACGATAGCAGTTGCTTCTCACCAAGCTTCAGGAAAATCCAATCACCGCGTTCTTTCAGACGTTCCACCGCGATAGAAGGGTCTACGCGGCAATAAAACACGAGGTCAGCGTTTGGGATGTAGGCGCTTACTTTTTCGAACCACTCGCGATAGTGACCTACTTCGGGTAAGTAGGCCCAGTTTGTCTGTAGCCAGCGGTCGAAGAGAAGAAAGTCATATTTCAGATACTTGTTTTTCAGAAGGTTGAATTGAACGATCGATTCGATGATATAGGAGGCGTGTCTAAACTCTCCCGGAATCACGTCCTGATATTTGCCTGCTTCCTTCGCGGGCTTGTCAACCAGGTCCTTGAACACTTCCACCATGCGCGGGGCTAATCGTTCCTTGAGAACTTCATAACGGAGCGAGAGCACGCTTCCGACTTCATCGATCATCGTAGACTTTCCCGCTCCGTCGATGCCTTCGAAGGCGATGATTCTATGCGGATGTGTTGTAAGGAATGACTGCATGTGGGACCGTTAATTTCGAAATAAACTTTGTCGGCTTTGCATCAAAAGTAAGAATCGCACTTGGATCGGGTCAGTACCGTCCAAGAATGATTTCTGATTTTTGAGACAAAGCACCCATGCCTAAGCGCGTATGCGACGCGACTATTGTATTGACGCGCCGCCGTCAATGAGAATGATCTGCCCGGTGATGTAACTGCCCGCTTCCGAAGCGAGCAACACAGCCGCTCCGGCCATTTCGTCTGGCTCTCCCCACCTGCCCAACGGCACCATCTTTTTGAACTGCATGCTTATCAAGGGATCGTTCCAGCTTCCTTCGGTTAGTGAAGTTTTGATCGGACCGGCGCCGAGAGCGTTAACGGTGATTCCGAACGGCGCGAGCTCGACCGCAAAGGCCCTCGTAAAGGAGAGCAAGCCACCTTTCGAGGCACAATACGCCGTTCTGAGCTCTTTGCCGATCACGCCAAAGAGCGAAGACATGTTGATTATTCGTCCCCATTTTTTGTCGATCATTCCGTCCAAAAATGCTCGACACATCGCAATGGGATTAAGGAGATTCAACGACATGATGTAAGTGAGCTCGTCGTTCGTCATGTCCTCCAAAGGTTTTACGAGTCCAGTGCCTGCGTTATTCACGAGAATGTCGATGTGACCAGCCATTTCCAGGACCTTATCGGCCACGCGATCTGCGTTCTTCCAGTCAGAATGATCCGCGACCAGCGAGTACCCCTTTACTTCGGTTCCTTCGAGAATGTCGCGAAGACTGGTATCTAGTTCCGCCTGGTTGCGACTTGTGATCACGACGTTTGCGCCGGCACTCGCCAGGGCCCTGGCTATCGACTTGCCGATGCCTTTGCTGCCCCCCGTGACCAGCGCGGTCCTCGAACTCAGGTTGAACTTGTCATAAATGCTGCCAGTTGCTGCTAACATATGGACCATCCGCCATCGATAACGAGAGTTTGTCCGGTGATATATTCACCAGCCGCCGAAGCTAAAAGAAGAACACTGCCGCTGAGATCATCCACCACGCCCCAACGTCTCAAGGGAATCAACGAAGTCATTTGTTTGCGGGCAAACTGGTCCTCCCACATTGGCAACGTGAGTGGTGTCAAAAACTGGCCGGGTGCAATGGCATTCACGGTTATTCGATCAGGAGCGAACTCCAAAGCGAGCGCGCTCGTCAACGCAATGAGTCCACCCTTCGTCGAGCAGTATGCCGTGCGATATTCTCTCCCAATTATTCCCAATACCGACGAGACATTGATGACGCGACCAGCGCTCGATTCTCTCAAGAAGGGAAGAAACTCCCTACACAAAACGATCGGGGCAAACAGATTCAAAGAGTGCAGCGACTCAAGGGCTCCGTCGGTGCAGTCTGAGAGCGGACTAACAAATCCAGTTCCGGCGTTATTGACGAGGATATCCAAACAGCCTGTTTCGCTGATTACGCGTTGCGCAAACTGTCCGGCCTCGCTCCAGTTGCTATGGTCCACCGCAAGAGCCACTCCCTTTGCTCTTGTGCCGTCCAGTATTTCTTTCAGGCTCGCCTGTCCTTCAGCATGATTGCGGCTTGTTATTGCTATGTCGGCGCCGGCCTGGGCCAGAGTCCTCGCTATAGCTTTACCTAAGCCCTTGCTGCCGCCGGTGACCAGGGCCACTTTTCCTGCAAGATCAAAAAGAGTCTGGGGAGAGAGTTCGTTTGAACTCATCATTTAATTCGGTCCATCGACCTTGGCGTAATTCCCACGGATCAGCATCGAGTCTCCGTGAATGCCAAACGTGTAATTGCGCTCAACGCACTGACGATATGCATCGAGTATTAGATCGCGGCCTCCGATGGCGCAGGCCATGATCACGTGTGTCCCCATTGAGTTATGGAGATTGGTCAGCAGCGCGTCACAATATTTGAACTGGAACCCGGGTTGAATAAAGATGTCTGTGCGGCCCGACATCGGTTTGGGAGGAACAGGCAATGATTCCAGGACTCGCACGCAGCTGGTCCCAATACAAACCACTTTCTTGTTGTTCCGCAAACTGTTTTCGAGAGTCTGGACCGCCTCTGGTCCAATCTCAAACTCCTCAGGATTCATCTTGTACGTTTCGAGGCGGGTTTCGGCCTCGTAGACTCGCCAACTGAAGGAGATTGCAAGGGAAACAAACATTGATTCGATATTCCTGCGCTTGAGATCAGCCACCATCTCCTTCGTAAACCTTCGCGCCGGCTCCGAAAGAAGCACGCCTCCGGTTTTCGTAGTCACGACCGGATTCAACTGTTCACCGCTTAGGGCATTGATGTTTGTGTACCAGGGGTGCATGTATTTCCCGTGGTCTTGCAAAACGGCGCGCAGCTCCTCTTCACTTTGATCGATGCGAATCACGCCGCGGTAGCCGTCGTAGTAGTCTTCCCGGATCCAGTACGGAGACTCGAACTCCAGCGTCTTTTCCACGAATTGCCCGGTAATGCGTCCTTCGGATAATTCCAACTTTCCTTGTTCCGGGGGCTTCGTGTCCGAAAGAACGATTACGTCCCAAAGATCGTCGTTTTTGAGCAGGAAACACACATCGATTTCCTCTCCCGATTGCGCTTTGCCGAGCAAACGGGAACGCGAGATCCCGGTGTTGTTCCAGACTATCAGGTCCTGCTCGTTGAAATAGTTGACGACGTTTATGAATTTGTCGTGAGTGATTTCCTGTCGCTCGGTATCAACTACAACTAACCGGATGTCTTCCAGTGGCCGTTGAGCATCATCGACGAATGCTCCTGGAAAAACACCAAAAGAGAAATCTGCAAATTGAAATTCGTCTTTCAAGGGAACCTCCATTTTTCAGGGTCTACTACACCCTGGGAGATGAGCGTTTATTTGTCCCGGTTTCTTTATGTCGAGGGTCTGAGGAAAGCGGAACAGCCCACTGCGGTCACCATTTGAGATTGGTACTTCTAAGGCAAATCGACATCGGAAGTCAAGAATTATCCTGCAGAGTTTTTCCGCAGCTACCTAAGTCAAGTGATGTTGAGTGCTGTTTGAGGAAAGACGCAATACAAAGATAGCCTAAGCATCCGATTCAGTCGCGACGCGAACCCGCCGTTGGTCTACTCGCTCTCGGTGCATGCGGCGTGTTTTTTCTTTGTGACAGGGCTTGCACAACGTCTGCATATTTTCCAGGCACGTCTCACCACCGTTTGCTACCTCCAGGATGTGATCCGCTTCCCAGTAAGACTTGCCACGGCTCCACTGCAACACTTCCAGAACCGTCACTGCGTCGCGCCAAAATCGAGAAGCGCCACCGCGCTTTTTAGTCAGCGAGGCATACGATCTCGCGGCGTGCCTGAGTACGCGCGTGAGCTTGGCGGTTCTGCATCCACATAACGCACAAACGCCTTTGTCGCGCTTCCGCACCGCCTGCCGCAGAAACCATCCGTTTCTTCTGATGTTGTACTGATCGACACAGAGGTTGCTGCACCAATAACGTCTGGGTGGCTTGACTGGCGATTTGCACCACCGGCACAACGGCTTGCCATTTTCATCTTTGAGACGTGGCAGATCCTTGGTAGTCAGAAATCGCTTCGACATTTAATACGGAATATTGGGTACTGTTGAACTATTCAGCTTTGACATATCTGGCGCAGCTCGTCGCTGTAGCTTCGCTTTCGATTTTGATTACTCCATCCTGCGTCAATAATCTCAACGCACTACGGATATTAGCCGCGCTTATTCTTTTGTGGGCGAACTCCGGGTCCATCTCAACAAGTTTCGCAAGCAACTGATTCTTATCAAAAGAACCTGGTAGTTGCTCGATTGCTTTTCTGGCCGCAGCGAGGACGCCTCGCACCCGCGGGGCTTTTGTTTTCATCTCCCGTACTGGATGCGGCATTGCCTTCAACTCGCCTGGAAAAATCTTTAAGTCATTAGCTCTACGCTGCAGTGTCTGCAATAGCCGTCCGTAGCCCCGATCTTCGAATAAGTCGACCCAATGCCAGCGACTTAAACGACTTGGTACAACGCACTCCTCCAGTCTAAGTGGAATGATGAAAATCGTATCCTCTGGCTGTTCCTCGGCTACATCCAAAGCATACTTGATCTCTTTTTGAACATAGCCGGCCTTTGTAATCGAGGCGCTGGATAAGCAAACCACCACCATGTCGGACGCACGCACTGCCTTCATGATTTCATGCTGCCAATCCTGGCCAGGCAACAGGTTCTCCTCATCGAGCCACGGCTCAACGCCCTCCTTTCTTAAGCGATGATAAAGATTCCGCACGGACTGTTTATCACCGGAGGAGTGACATAAAAAAACACGTAGACGCCGTGATGATTCCGAGTTTAGTTGTATCGTTGGAGATGGCTTTTGAGTAGCCTCACCTGAGTAATGAGAGGCGTTTATTGAGGAATTCCAGTTAGCCGCAAACTCTTGCAGCTTAGCGTTGTGAGGTCTCTCCTTTACGGCAGCTTTGACTAACTCTGCAAGCTGTCCGTGTTCTTCTGCCCAGGTAATGAGGCTTAATACGATTTCCGTAAAAGCACTTCCACGTATGCTTACAAGCTCCTCTAGTCGTTTATCTAAGCTGAAATAAACTAAGTTTTCCAACTCAGTGAGATTAAAAGCCCCTAAAAACGCCTCATATAGCTCCTGACGATTGGCATGAGTTAAAAACATTTGGAATTATCAGCAGTTGAGGTAATCCGACGGACGGCAGTATACGACAACTTAACCGCACAAATGATTCGGTGCGCCGCTACACGGCACGAAAGAACGAATGCCAGATTAAAAGAAGGCTCACGGGAATCATCAGGGCGCCTCCCCACGCGTACTTGCGATGTGCATTGTCGCCTGATGGTATTACGCTTTCCGCTCTGCCCGGCAGGACCGCATAGGTTACGCTCTTTATCGTCATTCCCCATCCACAGATCGTAATGATCACAGGTATGTCCAGGACCCATATATTATGGCCCAGCACGATCAGTAATCCCTGCGGCAGCGTGTACATCGCGATAATAATACCTGCAACACCAGTCTCTTTGATTTTGATAAAGAAGTCTCGCCAAAGACGCGGCTGGGCCAGGTGTGACACCCCAACTAAAAACAGGCTAACAGAAAAAAACCTTGCGATAAGAGTCGGTATTGACATTCCCAGCCTCCTATATGGGATCGAAAGTGTCGCGAAGTTTAATCCATAAAGGACATTTCGGCTCTCTACCGGCAGCTCTCGCTGCTGACTGGCTGGCCGCAACGTGGGATCAAAACGCTGCTCTATATGCGTGCTCGCCGGCCGGATCTCGTAAAAGGAGTAAACGCAGCAGACTCCTGGGCCACTGACGGTCATAAATAGCTCAACGTTCCCTTTGAAGACGTGCAACGATCGATCAATTCAGTCGCACAGGTATTAGCCGGATTTTAGCCACAAAGAAGCACAAGAAGCTCAAAAGATCGGCAGAACCCATTTGAGCTTTTGTGCTTTTTGTGGCTAAAGGCGTTTAGCGAAAAACGAAGACGTCGATCGGTTCGGAGACAGGTTTGTCACCGGCGCAGGTTGCGTAGACGCGCATGGCCTCTATGCCGGCTCTGAAATCCTCCGGAGACAATTGAGCGAGGACTGAGTCAGCCCCCGCTGAGAGTTTCTCAACGTAAGCGGCATAATCCGGAACGATCTTTTGAATGACGAGGTCCGACCGCACTGTGCTGAATCCTGCCGCCTCAAAAACCTCACGCACGAAGGCCACGGTGGGAAGACAATCTTCCAGAATGGGATGGCTCTCAGGAAAAAACTCGACATAAGGATATGACGGAATGCGTTCGCGAATACCAGCGCGCAGGACCGCAACCGCCCCGGCCCGAAGCACGCGCCGGCATTCTCGCGCCGCGAGCATCGGATCTTTAAAGTGATGGAAACACATCGACATGAAAACCAGGTCAACAGATTCGTTTGCGAGAGGTATTGCTTCCGCGCAGCCCAGCTGGTATCGAACCCGGTGGTCACGTAACTTCCTCCGAGCCTGGTCCAACATCTTCTCGGACGGATCAATACCAATGACTTCCGCGTCGAAATGAGCCGCGAGGGATTCGGAGAAGCGACCCGTGCCGCAGCCCAGATCGAGGATTATGTTGAGGCGCTGCTCGCCGACGCACGAAGCGACGACGTTCATCCAGAGTTGTAGAACTTCTGGCCCATGATCGCGGCCACGGTCGTAACCACTGGGTATCTCAGTGGAGTCGTAATCCATGTTTTAGAAGATGCCTTGGCCGGGCGTAAGAATCTCGTCTGGATCAAAGTGGCGTGTCGCTCTCACAAAGGCTCCCCATAGCGGTTGATAGTGTTTCTGCCAGTCGTGTCTTGTCATCGGAACGGAATC
>Ga0134127_10002134_pt1 | contig 14439 bp, 10 predicted proteins | sample KB31753_FD_96459 | JGI IMG/M metagenome (GOLD analysis project Ga0134127, IMG submission 96459) | Terrestrial soil microbial communities with excess Nitrogen fertilizer from Kellogg Biological Station, Michigan, USA - KB3-175-3 | ecosystem: Environmental > Terrestrial > Soil > Unclassified ...
AAGCGTGAAGCAATCTTGCGCGCGGCCACGAGTGTCTTCGCCCATAACGGCTACTTTAATTCGAAGGTCGCCGACATCGCCCGCGAAGCCGGTGTCGCTGACGGCACAGTTTATCTTTACTTCAAAAGCAAAGAAGACATTCTCCATTCCATTTTCGATCGCAGTGTGGAAGAAGCACTCGACGCCGCGAGGAAACAGATCGAGCGTGTTGCGGATCCAAGGGAGAAACTGCGCCAGATCGCGGCGTTGCATCTCGAGCGACTTGGCGCCGATCGCGATCTTGCGGTCGTGTTCCAGGTCGAACTGCGCGGCTCGACGAAGTTTATGGAGGAGTTTTCGGCAGCCGGTTTTGCTGAGTATCTCGCGTTGATCCGTTCGACCTTTGAAGAAGGACAACGCGCCGGCGTCTTTCGCGCAGATCTAAACGCGAACGTCGTTGCCAAGATACTCTTCGGCGCCCTCGACGAAATGGCGACGAACTGGATCCTTTCCAAACGTCGTTACAAACTCGCGCCGATGGCGGACGAGGTGCTGGATATTTTTCTTAACGGAGTCAACGAGCGTGAAGCGAGCGGTTGAGTACATGGATGTTCACTCAAGCACTCCGCCTCAGCGGGTCTTCTCGCCTGACGAGCCAGCCACGCTCGTCGACGTTTTCACCCAAATCGCGCGCGATCACAAACGTCCCGACACACTAAATTACAAGCGCGACGGCCGTTGGGTTCCGATCTCGTCTGACGAACTACTGGCGCGCGCCAGGCATATCGCGGCCGGGCTACATGCGATCGGCGTGCGGCGTGGCGATCGCGTGGCGTTGCTTTCTGAAAGCCGGCCCGAATGGACCCTCACGGATGCCGGTTCGATCTTCGCAGGCACGATTGATGTTCCGATTTATGCAACCTTAACGCCGCCCCAGGTGCGTTATATCCTGAACGATTCCGGCTCCTGCGTTCTCTTTCTGCCCAACCGCGAAAAGTTCATCGAGCTGAAGGATGCGCTTGGCGAGTGCCCGCAAGTGAAGCACGTCGTTTTCTTTGAAGCCGACGGCGCATCAACCGCCGAAGGTCTGACGTTGGCCCAACTTGAAGAAAAAGGACGCGAGCTCGAGCAGCGAGAACCGGATTACATCGATCGCTCAGTGGTGCAGACGAAACCTGACGATCTGGCGACGATCATCTACACCTCCGGCACGACTGGCGAACCCAAAGGCGTGATGCTCACGCATTCGAATCTCGTGTCGAATCTGATCGACTCGTCAGGGCATCACGAATTTGGCGAACACGACACAGCGCTTTCAGTGTTGCCGTTGTCTCACGTTTTCGAGCGGCAGGCGATGTACATGTACTTGCATAAGGGCATGGCTGTTTACTTCGCGGAGTCGTTGCAAACGATTGGTCCAAACCTCCGCGAAGTGCAGCCGACGGTGCTGGTTGGGGTGCCGCGCATCTTTGAGAAGATCTACCAGCGCATTCGCGAGACTGCCGCCGAGAGAGGCAAAGTGAGCGTCGCGTTGCTGGCATGGTCTATTTCCGTTGCGCGTGAGTACGCGAAGTTTGTGCTCGCTCGTAAGCCGGTTCCTGGTCTGCTGAAGTTCAAACATTCAATCGCGTCGAAGCTTGTCTTTTCGAAATGGCAGCGAGCTTTTGGCGGGCGAATGAGGCTCCTGGTATCAGGCGGCGCTGCTTTGTCTGAGGATCTCTCGTGCATCTACGTTGGTGCGGGTATTCCGATCGTTCAGGGTTACGGTTTGACGGAAACTTCGCCTGTCGTCACCACCAGCAGCATCGACGACATTCGACCTGGAACAGTCGGCAAGGCAATTCCAAACGTTGAAATTCGCATTGCGGAAGACGGCGAGATTGAAGTGCGCGGTCAAAACGTGATGCGCGGTTACTACAACAAGCCCGAAGAAACGCGGGCTGTGTTCACGAGTGACGGCTGGTTCAAGACCGGTGACGTTGGCGCACTCGATCAGGATGGCTTCTTGTGCATCACCGATCGCAAGAAGGAGTTGTTCAAGACTTCGGGCGGTAAGTACATCGCACCGCAACCGATCGAGCAGGCGATCAAGGCGTCGCGCTTTGTGAACCAGGTGGTGTTGATTGGGGCGGAGCGCAAGTTTCCCGCGGCGTTGATCGTCCCGGTTTGGGAGCAGCTCGAGTCGTACTGCAAATTGAAGGGGATCGACGTTAAGAGCCGGAGTGAGTTGTGCCGGCATCCGCGCATTATCGATTTGCTTCAACGGCAGATTGATGCACTGACGCCGAATTTGGCGAAGTACGAGCGGATCAAGAAAATCGCGTTGCTGGAAAATGAGTTTACGATTGAGGGTGGGGAGCTTACGCCGACGTTGAAAGTTAAGCGAAGAGTGATTGATGAGAAGTACCGGGATGTGATTGAGGGCCTTTACGTTGAGTGAGTTCGATAGATGCGGCGGACATAAATGGAACGTAAATATTAAACAGGGTTGCAGGATTTACAGGATTAACAGGATGGTTATGGGCCTTTAGGAATTTGGACGTCGAGATGAAGTGTCTTCAGAATTCGATTTCCCGCGTCCTCACCTGCCAGCGTTAACAATCGTTCACGATACAACGGGCTTGTCGGGCTCCGGCCTGGTCCAACGATTATTGGTCCCGTGCGAGTGCCGGTCGTATAACTATGTCCGGTGGTTACGACTTTCGCTGTTCCCGGAGCGAACACTACAAATTCGAGCACAAGATCGTCGTAGGAACGCGCCATATTGTCTAACTTCAAGGTGAGCAGGACGATGTAGCTACCTGTCTCTGATTTCGCTTTCTTGATCGCTTCGCCGCGACTAAAGGATTTATCGGTAATGTCGACGGCGCCCGAAGTTCCCGCGCGCAGGCGATCCACGCAACCTCGCAGCGCGGCGTCGTGGTATGTGAGTGGAATGTTTGAAAAGGAATCGTGACGATCCGCGCCAACATAGAACAGCAGGTCATTTTTCTCAGCTTTCTTCGTGACCGGTGTTGGTTCTGGGGTCGGCGTTGGTACTGGAGCCGCCGGAGGAGGCTTTGTGTGCTTGCGTCCTGACTGTGCGTGGACAAACGAGACGCACAACGTGATAACTGCCAGGGCTGCAAAAGCGCGGTACTTCATGTGGTTGGGAATTGTAAACACTTGCCGTGAGAATGGGAAGTTTGATTTGTTACACTGCCGAACGGATGGAACTCAAAAAACCTCAGCAACTCGTGATTACCGGAGTTCGTGATCAGGCTCGTCTCATACGGGCTTTTGATCTTCGTGCCGATGGCGTTGTCGATTTTACGCCCGGACAGGTTGCGGTGTTGCGAGTGGAAGGTGAAGAGCCGGCTTACTTTGCTTTTGCCGGCGCTCCTGAAGATCGTGACCTCGAAGTGCTGGTGAAGCAAAAGGTGGGCGCCAGCGCCGTGATCTATAACATGTGTGTCGGCGATCAAATCGAGTTGATCGGGATCGCCGGACATGGCTTTAACCTCGACGCGATTAAAGATCGCGATCTCGTATTCGTTGCCATGGGAACAGGCGTTGCGCCATTGCGTTCGGCATTGCGCCATGTTTTGAAACGAAAAGCTGAGTTTGGGCGGTTGGTAGTGCTCTACGGAGCACGCACACCGGACGATTTTTGCTACCGCGATGAGACTGACGACTGGAGCGCGCACGGAGTTGAGTTACGCCAGGTGATTTCCCGTCCGGACGGGCAGGAGTGGTCCGGCCCGACGGGTTATGTGCAGTCGTTGTTGGATCACGTCCTGCCGGAATTGTCTTCACCGGTCGCGCTGATTTGCGGCTCACGCGAGATGATCGAGCAAACGCGCGAACGGCTTGGCAAGATGGGCTTCAAGCCTGAAGAGATTCTGACGAACTATTAGCGGTTGAAGAACTGAGCTGCTTTGACGATTGTGGCGTTGCAGTAGCGTTGGATTGCCTTGAAGTCTGTCCAGTTCTCGGTGACGACTTGTGCTTTCCACCTGCGCGCGCTCACTGCGATTAAAACGTCAAGCGCGAGCCGCTGCGACGCTCCCGGCGGCAGCCGTTTTAGACGCCCCTGGTGTAAACGTCGGCGACTATGGGTCAAAAGAAATAGTATTTTTGACGTCAGTAACCAGTCTTCCTCATTGGGTACTATCAGGCGGCCCTCTTTCCGGTAGGCGCGAAATAGCGTTTCATAAGTTTTTCGTTCGGTACTGTCCGCCGCACCCGCTGAAAGCTCAGTCAAAACAATAGTGGATAAGAGAAAGCTACCCGGCATCGTGAGGAGTCCCCTTACCTTCCTGGAGATGATTACAGACGTGTCGTAGGTGAAGTACGCCATAACATTTTTAAGTTGTTTAGAGACGCAGAGTGTTATAAGCGTCTGAATTCGCCGCGTTGATTACTTTCGTAAGCCATTTGAAAAGCTCGTAAGGTGAGTTCTTCAAGCTTTTTGAGCCGCTTTAGGCGCTCAGCTTTCTTTTTCGCAGCAGTTGATTTTGCCGCTGGCTTAGACGCTTTTGACGCAGCCTTTTTCGTGCGGGACGCAGTTGAGATCGACGCCGAAGACTTCTTAGGAGCTGAGGCGTGAGGTTTTTGTTTCTTTTTTATTGCCATGCGCGCCACTGTAACACAGTAGAGAGTAGCCGAGCAATAGATTTTTGAAGAATCAGTGGGATTCGCTGCCGCGAAGCCAGCCGCAGCAGCGAAGCCGCAGCAGTATTTTAACTCGAGGGTGGTTTTAGACCCATCATCCGCATGTAAGTGATGATGTTGCCGTAGTGCAGACTAGTGTGGCCCACGTTAGAAAACAGTGGTCTATGCTGAGCGTTTGCGGAGCCGTAGGCGGTGTTACATCGTCCGACAGCTTCTTTCAGTTTCGGGAGAAGCGTGTCTTTGTCGGTCGCTCCCTTCTCGACTGGATCGGACCATTCGACTTTGTTGCCCACGCCGTGGGCGCAAAAATAGTTATATGAATCTGTGATGTGGGCGATCAATTGGCCGAAAGTGCGCACCGTGTCCACGGGACGATAGTTGTACTTGTCCGGGGGAACCATGTCGGCGGCTTTTGTCACCCAGCCATTGACTTCGTTGAAGCCGTTGCGCAGTTCAGTAGAAACGTCGGGAGTTTTTTCCGGCGTCGACTGGCCAAAGCTCGATACTACCGGCACCAGCAGGCAACAAAGGATTGAGAGAATTCTGAGTTTCATAAGGGCCTCCTTTTTGGCGGCGCATCCTAAGCCGCAAAGTGTGGAATAGCAATAAATAATACGTGAACGGTATCAATTCCGAGACGAATGGGCTTGAGCGATAGACCAGAGGGAACAAAGCATCGCGGTTGTGAGTGGTTTTCAAATTTATGAGTATCGCGCCGGTCGTCCCTCCGCTCCATTCGCGACGGAGAAGACCGTAGAAAAGTGCGTCCTGGATTTCGCCGTTGACGTGCCGCCCTTTCGTATGAAGGACGATTCGCCTCGACGCGGCTTGCCTCAAGAGTCGCGAACCCTGTCACAGTTGTTCTTAACCGTCCAAATGACTTTTGGAGCAGCTCTTCAGTTGATCCTTCTATTCGTATCGAAGAGCAACCAGTGGATCGACTTTCGCGGCACGTCGCGCGGGCAACCAGCAGGCAATTAGCGCGACGAGTATCAGCAATGAGCCGGTGATGATCAACGTCAATGGATCGCTCAGTTTGATCCCGTAAAGTTGTTGGGTCATACCTCGCTGCCAGGTTCCTGGCCCAAAATATTGACTCTCCAGAAGGCGATTCAATGCATACCAGCTCAACGCTCCGACGGTGAGACCCAACAGCACTAATTTCATCCCTTGCCAGATTACCAACCTTAGTACGGTGGCCATTTGGGCGCCGAATGCCATGCGGATGCCGATCTCCTTTGTCCGTTGGCTAACGGAATAAGCCATTACTCCGAAGAGTCCAATGGCCGCCAAAAGGAGCGCCACTCCGCCGAAGAAACTCAGGAGACGTACGTAGAGTCGCTCCTGGCCCAGGATGCTCTGCGCGCGCGCCGATTGGGTTCCGATTTCTATGACGGGCAGATTGCTGTCCAGTTCGCGCGCCACCTGACGCACCGAGGTGGCCAGGGTCGTCGGTTCGCTCACCGTACGCATGACGAAATGCATCTCGCCCAGTTCGGCGACTTCCTGTTGCCACGGCGTATAGAGCAACGGCTTCACATCCTCGCGCTGGCTTTCGTATTTAGTGTCAGCTACTACGCCAACGATCTCGATCTCACGCTTCTCGCCGGGAAACCTGACAGACTGGCCAAGCACTTCCCGATCGGAAAAGAAGTTGCGGACAAAGGTTTGATTGACGATGCCCACGTGCGGCGCATGCCCATCGTCACGGAGCGTAAATTCACGACCGCTCAGGAAGGGAATTTCCATCGTCGCAAAATAGTTCTCCCGCACGACTTGACGCATGGTGTCGCGCTCCGGGGCAGTGCTTTCACTCTCGCCGGGCAGTAGAAAGTCAACAAACCAGTTGCTGTTCGCAATGAGTGGAATGCGCCCAAATGTTACTGCACTCACACCGGGCAGGTGGTCCAAACGAGAAAAAAGTTGCTGATAGAACTGCAACAATTGTTCATCTTTGTAGCCGCTGTCTTCCGGCTCTAACCTGAAGACCAAAAGGTTTTCTTGATTGAAGCCAACATCGACTCGCTGGAGATTGTAAAGCGTGCGGATGAACAAACCTGCACCCATCAATAACAAGAATGAAACTGCCAATTGCAGGACCAGCAGCCCTCTGCTTAAGCGCGAAACAGGAATACTCGTTCCGCGGCTGTGTTTGAGGGCTGTTGTCAAATCCAGTCTCGTCGCGCGCCAGGCCGGGATCGATCCAAAAAGGAGACCCGTCAATAACGAGATCACGAGAGTAAATACCAGCACGCGCCAATTGATACTGAGATCAACACCGCTCGGGAAGAGTCCGGTCTCTTCTTTAGTCAGCGCCACCAGCATACTTTTACCCCAGAAAGCGAACAGCACTCCCAAAACGCCTCCGAGTGCTGCGAGCAACAAGCTCTCGGTAAGTAATTGACGGATGAGACACCAGCGTCCCGCTCCAACCGCCAGGCGCACGCTAATCTCCGGACCACGCAACGCCGCGCGTGCCAACAGCAAGTTGGCGACGTTAGCGCAGGCAATCAGCAACACCAACGCGACCACGATGAACAGTACATAGAGCGAGGGCGCAAACCTTTTGCGTACGTCGGGCATTCCGCGACGGCCGGATTCGGACAGCAATCGCGGATAATCGTGTGTGTCGAGTTGCGCCGCCGCCAATTGATTTGCTTTTTTCGGAGTTGGCATCAGTTCCAGGGCCGCGCTTTGAAAAGCACCATTCAAACTTTCGCGAGCCTGTTCGTCAGTCGCGCCTGGTTTGAGTCGTCCCATCACATTGAGCCACCATGTGCCGCCTTCGAGATAGCTCTTCTCAGCCAACAGCAACGGTTCGAGAGCTAAGGGAACAGTAACGGCGGGTTTATAGTTCACTTGCAACGTTCCGTTGAACTCGGGAGGAGTCACGCCGACGATAGTGAACGATTGCTTGTTCAGTATCAGCGGTTTACCGATAACAGCGGGATTCGCACCAAACCGCTCTTGCCAAAACTGATTGCTGAGCACCACGACGGGATCTGCGCCTGATCGATCATCATCCGGCGTGATCGCGCGGCCCACGCTCGGTTGCACTCCGAGTGCTGCAAAATAATTGCCAGACACTGCCTGGCCTTTGATGATCTCCGCTTCATCACCCACTTTCGCCGTCAGTTTGCTGATTGGACCAAAGGCAAAGAGATCGCTGAGCGGGGTTTCCGATCCTGCAGCGACCTGTGCTTGCTGCATCCTTTCAACAGTCTCGTATCGGAATAACGAAAGCCCTCGCATGTTTGGCGGCACAGTCACATTTGAAGTGCCGCTCATTCCAGTCGTTCTGAAAGCACGCCCCGCCTGCCATTCGAAGACCAGCAAGCGATCCGGCGCCTCGACCGGCAAAGTTTTCAGGAGTACAGCGTCGACTACGCTGAATAAAGCCGTGTTCGCACCAATGCCGAGGGCCAGCGAAAGTATTGCGACGGTGGTAGCAAAGGGGCTGCGCCGTAACATGCGAGCCCCGTAACCGAGGTCGCGAAGAAACGTTTCTATAAACGGCAAACCACGTCGATCGCGGTATTTTTCCTTGACCTGATCTACACCGCCGAATTTTCGCAGCGCTGCATAACGGGCTTCGTCGGGATTCATGCCGTTACGCACGTAGTCCCCAATCTGCATCTCGAGATGCGATTGGATCTCATCCGCCAACTCCTGCTCGAGATTTCTTTTCAGAAACAGACCGCGCAATCTGGAGAGAAAGATTCTTAGTCTGCTCATCGTTTTTCCTCCGCGGGTGCGAGGAAGCGAGTGACGATAGCAGATGTCCTGTTCCACTCTTCCTCTTCTTTAAGGAGCTGTTTTTGTCCGGTGCGTGTGAGCGAATAGAATTTGGCGCGTCGATTATTTTCCGACACACTCCACTTGGCGCGGATCCAGCCCAGTTGCTCGAGCTTCAGCAACGCGGGATAGATTGTTCCCTGGTTGAGTTCGAGAAGATCGCCACTGACCTGCTCGATGCGTCGGGCAATTCCATAACCGTGCAATGGGCCCATGGTTCCGAGCGTTTTGAGGACCAATAGGTTGAGGGTCCCGGGTAGAACTTCGTGCTTGTCCTGTGCCATCGAATGGCATCCTCCTGTTGATAATCAACAGGAGGATAATGTCATTACATGTTGGTAGTCAACAGAAGAGTTGCAACTCCTGAGATCCACAATTTCATAAAGTGAAATCTCTTGGAGGATAACGCGAATTGATACAAAATTCTCCCGGGCACTACCCACTGAAAAAGCTCACACTCTCTCCAGCGAAAGACCGTGGAGATAGAACTCGAGGGAGGTGTAGTGCCAACCCTCGTAACGGATTTTCGCCGGCGTGAAAGATATCTCATTATCCAGTACCAACTCGTAGTCTGCGGCGTCCAGGTCGAAATCGAGCGAGAAAAAGCCATCCTTCCGCCTGTCATATGGCTCCTTAAAACGTGCGTATATGCTGTTTACGCTGATTGGCCAGTCCGATCCATACGAGTCGACTGAGTTAAAGAACTCCTGTTCCCACCCTTTCGAATTCCGCAATTTCAAGCGACTCCATACTTCCCACCAACCGGAGTTTCCGGTCCCGTGTTCCCCATCGAGTCGCGCGGTGCGATGTATGATCGAGGCTACATGAACGCTGAGTCGCACCTTCACCTTCCCACCTGAATACTTAAAAAGCGGATGCAAGACGTAACTGTGCTGCCGGGTGTTAAGACGGTACATGTGCGCGACGGTGAACGATGTACTGAAAGCGTCTCCCGCATCGTTTGTCAGTGCATGATGGTAGGGTGTGTAGCTCAAGCTCTTGATGCCCAAGTCATCATTGTTACCCGGAAAAGGGGTCTGCTTATATGACTTCTGCGCCCCCGACGGAAGGCCGCGGTAGAGCCGGCTCACATCGAACAAACCAGCCGCCAGCACCTGCTCATCCGGTTTAGATCCGAAAACGGGATAACGAGCCGGCGTGACACCCCCGCGAAGACGTGGATCGATTGGCTTCCCCACAGCAGGTTCCGGCGAGGGGAACGGCCAGAAATAGTGCGCCAGGGTGACGTTGGAGGAGGTCGCATCGTTGAGGATGGCTTTTCCTCCTGACTCAACCAGGTCGAGACAGGGGAAGGCCAGCTCTCGAACGCCGGTGCCGGCAGCGGCAGTGTATCCCGCGGGCGCGATGGCTGGCGGCTTTCCGTTGGTCAGGTTGGAGGGACGAAACAAGGCGCGGCCATAGATTCCCTGAATCGCTGCCTGGATTGAGGGAGGTGATTTGCTCTGATCTCCTTTGCGCCCTACCAGATTCAACGCGGCGCAGATCAGGTCAGCGCGGAGCAGTATTTCATCGACGTGCCCGGGAAACTCGCGCTCACTCATCTCGTCCCGTATACCGGTAGGCATGGTAGGGGCAAGGGTTGAAAACATCAGCCACTCGACAGTCTCGACAAATGCCGCAGTTTGGCTCGCCATCGTCTTGGCGTAATTGTCCTGTATGAAGTCGCTGATGAACTGTTGACCGAGTTGTCGGTCCAAGCCGAGCGCTACACAGTGGACACTGACGGCTTTGAGTTGTATCGCGACGGCCTGGAGAAAATAGCCTTCAAGGACCAGATACCCTGCTTCACGACCAATCTTCTTCCCATTTATCTGCTGCGCCAGTTCCTTGGCCCAGTGCGTCAGCAGTGAAACCTGACCGAACGCCTGCTTGGTCAACGCGACTTGAATCGTTGCGATGCGATCCGGCATGTCAGAAACATACGTGGCGAACTCCTTGGCGGCATCTTGCATTTTTTGTTCTGTGATGCCATCAAAATGGGGCATTTTTTCCGTGAGAAGGCGCAATGAAATGGCGCGTCCTGTAAGGTTCTCGCTGAGCACAACCTGATCCGAGGCACTGCCGTACGCCACGTCAATCCGGGTCATGGCGGCGACCAGGGTTTCGATCTTAAGGCTCTTCTCCATGAAGTCTTTGAGTTCGGCCAGTAGCTTCAAAATCTCAGCTGTCATCTCCGTCAATCGATCCAGCGAGCGTTGCACCTGTACAAGCTGGTCGCTGATCTTGTCGAGTTTAGTAGCCAGATCCGGACCACCCATGCCGATAGCTTCCAGGACTTTGTCAAAGAGCTTTCCGGCGATTCCGCCGACAATTGCGCCGGCTACTTTTTCTCCGGTCCATTTAGTAAGGGCGCCGGCAATAGCCCAGGTCACCGGGTCCAGGCGTAGGCCAGGTGATGAAGTCGATTCGAGCGCAGGCTCTTCATTCGAGTGCGTGGTTGGATTTGTATCTTCCAAGAGTTGACCTCCTGCTCAAGCATTGCTGGAGCGTGATTGAAGTTTTGACGACCGTGTTTCGGGAGAAAAAACGTTTCCCTGATTGGTTAATGCGAGAGACGCAGGCGAGTACTACAAAAGTTCAGCGGCATTTTAGCGCCAGTACTTCAGACGCACAACAAAAAGCTTTTGATTATCCTGACGCGATTCCTGCTTGATTCAGGAAAGTCCGACGAAGAAATAAAGAAGCTGCCTGGATTTGATGAGCAAGTTTCGTTCGAGATGGATCGTGAATACTTAAGGCCCGGAATGGTCAAGGTCAATATCTGTCATGTAGACATTCAGCTTAGTTGGCCACTTTCTTAAGCTTCCAGCCGGCTCCGCAGGCTCGCAATGTCGCGCTGCGGCGGCGCGCCGAACAGCTTTTTATACTCACGACTAAAATAAGAAGGATCTTCATAACCGACGCGGGAACTTGCGCTGGCTACGTCCAGATTTTCGCCGAGCATTATGCGGCGCGCTTCCTGTAGGCGTATTTGCTTCTGAAACTGCACCGGACTCATCGCTGTTACCGACTTGAAGTGATAGTGAAAGCCGGAAACACTCATACCAAGATCTCGCGCCATAGTTTCAATTTTCAAGGGTTGGTCCAGGTTTTCGCGGAGCTGCTCGACTGCTCTAGAAAAATGAGCAAGAACGAAGTTCGCTAGTGAAGTTGGCTCAAACCTCTATGGAGCATCGTCAAGTCGGCAAGGTGATCGTTACAGAAACTGCGACCGCCCTGGAAGTGCTCAAACTGAGATTTGTCTCATGGAGCACCGGTGCGTTTTCCCAGGGGTCTGGCCGCAGTGGTCTTCTCAACAAACAAGAGGGCATCGTAGATTTTTGGAGTAACTTGTTTGAGAAGGAAAGTGGCGGCGAACTGCTCACCGTAGCCGGCGCCTATGCTCTTCGTGGCTCTGGGCTCGTTGAACCAATTCGCCACTTTCCCTTCCTTTGGCAATGTTCGCAAATCAATGGCCGATATTTGGAGTCCCGCAGATGCAAGCATCGTATCGAGACTTCCTTCGGGTGACGAATCGACATTGAAGTTTCGCAAAACGCTTTTAGAAGTGAAAGGCATTTCTATCGCCTGGAAGGAACCCTGGTTAAAGGCGAAACCGAAAACTACCATTTGCTTGCCAAACATCTTTCGCAGTGTCGCTCCCATAGGATCAGACCATTCCTGGCCCCCGATCGAGACGTGTCCATTATGTGCCCAGAGCACGAGCTTGGCGCCGGGATTGTGGTCCAGGATCCACTTGATGTTGTCTGCCATGCTTTGATCGCGCGAGACTTCGTCCGCTCGCATTTGCATGCTTTGCAACACCACTCTCGCGTTTTGAATGCCCCACTCAATATCGCGACTCGCTACACCTTTTTTCGCATACGCCTCGCGAGACGCTTCCAGATGTTGCACGATCTCTTTCCACGTTGCTGATGCGGCCTTGGGATCCTCCCTCTTCGATTCAGGCGCCGAAGCCGAGCGCTGCATGCGAAGACTCTGTTTCGCGTTATGGAAAACTTGCGAGTCCAGCTCCACCGGGTATCCCTTGCCGGTTGTGTTAAAGCCTTTTGGTGTTGAGGATTCGAAGTCCAGATCTAAATCTGTTTTGTCCAGATACGGCGCCCCATCCAACTGGACAGAAAGCCCGTCAAACCAAGCCGTGCCGTTGCCAGTGAGGATCGCTCCAAAGTTAATGTTCTTAGCGTTAGCGGCGACCGGTAATTCAATATCGTAGCGCTTCCAATCAGTAGTCCCGGTGACTCCACGGTCCTGCATGTTGTCGAAGGCAAGAACACCTGAAGCGCCATCCACCCGCCACCATAACCCCGCAAAGCCGTTCGTGACACCGTCCGTTTTGATGTAACCACTGAAACGTACTCGCTTGCCAATCGCGTCCTTGATCGGAAACGTCGCGGTGGCAATGCCGAAGTTCGGACCGGGAGCGAAGTTTTCGATCTGATGGATTGCCTTACGCAGCGAGTCCGTATAGTCAGGATCGACTCCAGCAACGAAGTCCTTAACGATCCCCGCTGCGACGTCCGGAGTCTGCATATCAAATCCGGTAAACTCGATGCGTCCCTTGCCGGACTGGTTGAACTCGCGCATCCACAAGACCATGTCGAGGACTTCTTCTGTGTTCCAGGTCCAAAAATACATTCCCTTGATGAGCGCCGCCGGATCGCCTTTTCCGTTTAGCACGTAATCGTTCAGCCGGTACGCTTCCGGCATGTTGGCTTCGATTGAGAAGATCGTGAAGCCCTTCTCGGTAGCGAGAAATTCCAGCATGCGATGCTTGAGCTGGAAGAACTCGCGCGTGCCGTGAGTGGCTTCGCCCAGGGAGACAATACGGGCATCGCCAACTATCTTCTTCAGAGGTTGCATATCGGCGAAACCATGCCGCGCTTCAACTGTGTTCAGGCGAATCGCGTTGGCGGTTAGCCAGCTCCTGGCGGCCTTGGCGTTGGCCTGTTCCTGGGCTAGTCGAGCGCTGGTCTCTTCCGCGGTAAGCACTCCTTCCTCGAAGTTCAAATTAACGGGTCGTGGAGGAAATTTAGCGACCGGTCGCGTCTCAGTTTCCTCTTTCATTTGCTCAGGAGTCAGCATGTTGGTCGGCGCCACTTCCTGCCCAACCACTTCGAAGTTGAAATCGTCCACCCATGCGAGTCCTTTACCAACAACCATCGCACCGAAGGCAACGTTGACCGTGTTGGCGGGAACATCCAGTGTGATCTCAAACTTCTTCCAGTCGCTCGTTCCTTTGACGCCCCGGTCTTGCATGTTGTCAAAACCGAGCATGCTCTTCGCACCATCGAGACGAAGCCATAGCTGCGCGGAATCAGCGTCTTCTGATTTCAACCACGCTGACATCCGCACGCGTTTTCCGTGATAATCATCAGCCTTGAACATTTGCATAAGGCCGCCGAAACCATCTGCTTTACCAGCAATGAACTTAATGCGAGCGCTGGCTTTGCCGCTGTGCTTCACGGTTGTATCAACGATCACCTCGTAATTTGGAAGATCGCTGCCGTTGACTAACCAACCCGGCGGTGGATCGGGCGTAATAGCAGTCAGTGAGCTTGAGTAGGCGATCGCTCCGAGGGCAAAAAGCAGCAATGCAGCAACAACTGCGATTAGCCTGTAGTTATCAAGAGTTTGCTTGTTTATGGCGAACGGTAAGCGTGAGAGTCTGTTGCTTTCATTTTGTGACATGGTGAGAGGTCCCTTCGATTCATCATTCAAAAAACCGCAAGGTTTGATAGCTTACAAAAGCGATCACTTGCTCGATTAAAAGAGCGATTGATCCCGAGTCCACCAAGCTTGTTAGTGGTAGGCTTCATACATTCATGAGTTATGCGCTTGGCAAGTTGTTCTCGAGTCGAAATCGACCTCTATTTAATGACGGCCAAGGATGGTTCCGGCGTCGGCAGATAAATCCCCAGACACTTTCCGGACGCATCGGTGACCAAAAACGGGTGCGTGAGGTAAGTAGAGCGACCTTCCGACTGTCCT
>Ga0134127_10002136_pt1 | contig 14428 bp, 13 predicted proteins | sample KB31753_FD_96459 | JGI IMG/M metagenome (GOLD analysis project Ga0134127, IMG submission 96459) | Terrestrial soil microbial communities with excess Nitrogen fertilizer from Kellogg Biological Station, Michigan, USA - KB3-175-3 | ecosystem: Environmental > Terrestrial > Soil > Unclassified ...
CGGCGAGGTTCATCTGTCCCGCCTTGACTTGGGCGACATCGTCGCGAGGGAGCAGGTCGGCCGCCCGAACATACTCGCGATATGCTCCCGCCTGATCGTCAGTCGCCCACAGTGCCTCCGCGAGCTTGAATCGAGCTTCACCGAAACGCGCATCCTGCTGTATCGCGTTGCGGTACTGGATGATGGCCTCGGCGGTCTTGCCCTGGGCCATGTAATCGTTGCCGCTCTTGAGGTACTCGCGCTTGGCAACTTCAGGGTCCGCAGAACATGACCACATTGCCGCAGCCAGAACGAACGTCAGAACATGAAGGCGAGAGAAGATTCGCATGTGAAACGGCTTTGCGTGATGGCGGCCGAAACTGACCGCGTGTCGGGTGAGCAATATTCGGCCCATAATATCGCGTCGATCGAAATTCGCCGCAGCTGTCACAGACGGCACTTTCTCCAGCAACTCCTCAGGTAACAGACCACGGGAACGGCAGATTTTAGTCATCAAATCAGCGGACTTCCTCCTCGGCAATTCACCGCATCAGCTTGTTGTGAAGCCAAATAGCGGCGTTCGCAGGTGCGATCCCGCACGAGATCGCGGACACTCGTTTGCTATCGAAGAACGGACCTGCCCATGTTGAAATTTTTGTTCGCCGCGCGGCGTATCTTGTCGCGTTGATGGTTATGCCTCTTCAGTCAAAACTCACCGGTCGTCGTGCGCTGCTCGTGCTTTGGTTGTGCATCGGACCATGGCCTGTCTCGTCAGCCGCCGCGCAATCTGCTGAAAACGTTGCGATCGTCGTCAACGACAACAGCACCAGCTCGCAGCGGATTGGCGAGTACTACGCGCGCAAACATGCGCTGCCTGCGACCAACGTCATCCGGATCAAAACGTCCACCGATGAAGCCGTTGAGCGACTGGCGTATCTGACGACGATCGAAACTCCGATCGCAGCCGCACTGACCCGGCAGAACTTGCAGGATCGGATCCTCTACCTGGTGCTTACGAAGGGTGTCCCCCTACGTGTATCGGGGACCAACGGAGCCCAAGGCTCGACTGCCAGCGTCGATTCTGAGCTCACGCTGCTCTATCGGAGAATGACGGGCCAGAACGCTCCGATTCCCGGTCGAATAGACAACCCGTACTTCCTCGGCGCCCGTAGCATCGACGAAGCGCGGCTGTTCTCTCACCGAGAGCAGGACATCTATCTTGTCGCACGCATTGACGCCTTTACCGTCGAAGAGGCGCTCGCCCTCATCGACAAGGGAGTCGCGCCGACGTCTGATGGACGCGTGGTTTTGGATGAACGTGATGCGCTCATCGATCATGTCGCTGACGACTGGTTGTCCGACGCAGCGGCGCGGTTGTCGGCGCGGGGCGCTGCGGACCGCGTGGTGTTGGAGAAAACCGTCAAACCGATCAGCGATGTTCGACAAGTGATCGGCTATTACTCGTGGGGCTCCAACGATCCGCAAAACCGTCGACGGAAGACGCAGATGGGATTTGTTCCCGGTGCACTTGCCGCGACGTATGTCAGCTCGGATGCGCGAACGTTTCGCGAGCCGCCGGCGACCTGGACGCCTTCGGACAATTGGAAGGACAGCTCCGCTTTGTTCGCGGGTTCCCCGCAGTCCTTGATTGGGGATCTGATTCGAGAAGGCGCTACGGGCGTCGCCGGCCACGTGACCGAACCTTTTCTTCAGAGCACCATCCGACCAAATATTCTTTTCCCCGCGTATTTCGCTGGATTCAACCTCGTCGAATCGTTCTATCTCGCGATGCCACATCTGAGCTGGCAAACGGTCGTAATCGGCGATCCGCTGTGCGCGCCATTTCCGCGCAAGGCGCTGTCGCGCGCCGACATCGACGCTGGAGTCGATCCGGAAACGACACTGCCGACCTACTTTTCGAAGCACGCGCTCGAGGTCTTGACGAAAGGGGGTCCAACGATTCCTCGGCATGCGCTTGAATTGGCTCTTCGTGGGGACACCTCGTTAAAACGAGAGGACTTCGCCAAGGCAGAGGAATCGTTTGAGGAAGCCACCGAGCTGGCGCCACAGCTTATCGGGACTCAGATGCAGTTGGCCCTCTTGTACGAGCGAGCCCGAAAGTTCGACGCGGCTATCGACCGTTATCGTCGCATTCTGGAAATCCAGCCGAACCTCACGGCCGCACTGAACAACCTCGCGTATGCGCTGGCAGTTCGCAAGAACGCCCCTAAGGACGCACTGCCACTTGCGATGCGTGCCGTGACCGCAGCACCGGACGAACCGGTTCTGCTCGATACGCTCGGGTGGATTCAGCACCTTGCTGGCGATGATGGAACCGCGGCTGCGACCTTTCAGCGGGCGCTGCGTGCAAAGCCCAGGAACGCCGAAATTCATTTGCACGCCGCGATTGTCTTTGCCGCCAACAGGCTGTTCGCCGACGCGAAGAGGGAACTGGACGCGTCGTTGGAGCTCGATCCCACCCTCAAAGGGCGTCCGGATACACGCGAGCTCATAGCGCTTCTCGAAAAGAGCCCGCAGTAGGTCGAATGGGCAAAGACCGCGAAGCGGCCGCTGAGGCGATAAAAATCGCCCTTAGGAGCGACTTCGCCGGTCGGCAAAGGGCTGTAACTGAAGGATTTGCTAGGGATTGAAGGTCTTGTCAGGGTGGCGTTCCAATTGCTAAAACGCCGCCGAGGCATATAGGAACTTTTCGCAACGGACGTAGGAGGGGGAGGGTCGGATGAAACGCTTTCTCGGAGCAACGCTAGTAATCGGAGTGATGATGTTGTGGGCGCCAAGCACAGCGCAGGCGATCACGATCGCGGCAAACTGCGGCACATGCGGTTCGCACGCAACGCAGTTTGACATCTCGTTTGCGCTCGTCGACGCCGCGACGCACACCTACGACGTGACCATTGTGGCCACGTACGTCGGGCCCACATTTGATTGGAACAACATAACCGCCGTCGGACTCAACGTCGCCGGCGCGGGTATCGACAGCTTCGTCTCGGTAACGGGGCCAGATGGTCAGACGTGGTCGAAGGTTCTTGGTTCCCTGAACCAGTCGGGAGGAAACGGCTGCGCAGCTAACCCGGGTGAGGCATTCGCCTGCACCGATGCCGCGCCGGGAGCATCCCGACCTGGGCCAGACACATGGGTGCTGAGGTTGGACTTTGACACGGCCTTGAATTTGTCCGACATTGATCTCTCTTTCAAGGCCCGGTTTACGCAGGACGGTCAGTTCGTGGGTCCGCTGCTTTCCGAGAGCGCCAGCACCAGCGTGACGCCGACCACGTCGCCGACGACGCCGACCCAGACGACGAGCCCCACCGGCGCGGTGCCGGAACCAACATCGTTGCTGCTGTTGGGATCAGGGTTGGTCCTCGCGCACCAGCGTCTTCGCCGCCGTCGCGTAAAGGCTTAGCCTACCGTTCCTTGACCCCTCGAAAAAGGCGGCGAGTTTGACTCGCCGCCTTTTTTATTTCCATCCACGTTCTCGCGCCATCCGAAGGGACTTCCCGGTCGCGGTATTGGCGCTAGCCTCCATCACTCGCCTCGCCGCCCTATCCGCCGTTAATCCAGGGCACACCCTGTATTCGGATATGGCCAGATACGATGAAGTTGCACTCCGTTTGCAGCACGGAATTCGCACAGCGGGAGATACCTTCTTTCCGGTCGGCTATCCGGCATTATTGGGTCTGGTGTATGCGATCGGCGGCCGCGACTTTGTATTCGTGGGCACCGTTCAGGCGCTTTTCGGCGTGTTGACAAGCTTGCTCGTGTACGACCTTGCGCTGCGCATCGGCCGGTCGCGCGTCCTTGCATTTATTGCGGGTGGCCTTGCCGCTCTGTACCCACCGTTCCTGTTGTACGGATCGCTCCTGCTCACCGAGGCCGTGGCGCCGTTCTGGTGCACCCTCACGATGTGCTTGCTGTGCCGAGCACAGGACGCCTCCGATCGTTTCCAGACCCTTATCTGGAGTGCGCTAACGGGCATTTCGCTCAGCATCACGGTCGTCACTCGACCGAACCTGCTGCTGCTTTTCCCGGTAATCGCCCTTCTCCCGTTGGCGGCGGCGCAGCGAAATGTATGGTCGTGGATGCGTCCGTTGACGATAGTCGGTTTCGCTCTTCCTCTCGTCATCGTCGTGTGCGTCAACAACTCACGATTGCTTGGCAGGCCCGCCGGCATCAGCACGAACGGAGGGATGAATTTCTTCCTGATGCAAATGGACGTCTACCGTTTGTACACGCCGGATGCGGCGTGGAGTCCGCCCAGGAACAACTTTCGGTACTCACTAGCATTTCGGTCGAATGCGCTTTCAACCGATGAGGCTTTCTACTATCGAGAGGGTATGAATGCTTTCCTCAACCGATCCGACAAGGTGCGCCACACCATCGAAAACGTGCGCGAAGGATTTGGGCTCGAACTCCAGGGTTATTGGCCGGCAAACCGGGACCTTACCGACGATCGGTTCGAGTATCCAGCCGCCCGCCGAATCCTGCGGTGGTGCAGCCGCGGGTTTGTATGGGTCCTGGTCGTACCTGTCTGGATATACGCGGTTATAGGCTGGCGCGTGATGGATCAGGCGACAGCCGCTTGGTGGACGCTGGCGTGCTCGTTGACCGTTATTCTTATCGTGACATTTGCAGTATTTCTCGCGGATCCGCGAATCCATATTCCGTTCGACCCGATCTTGATTGCGTTTTCGACGAATGCATGTGTGCGACTTCCCGCAGCTGGGGCGGCGCTACTCCGGAGGCCGTTGCGGGACCGCAAATCCGCGCAGTAGGATGGGTTCGCCCACAGGGTTGTTCATGTCCCGGAACCGGTTGACCCTCTCGGCTTTCCTCGCCTGGCATGTCTTTGCGTTGGTACTCGGGGACATCCCGTTTCCCGGTATCGATCCGCTGCCTCCGGTCGCACTGTCCCGACACGTTTCAGACGACCCGATAGCGGCCACCGTGGCTCCAGCCCTCGATGCCGCTGTCGAACCGCTCGCGCCACGACTCGCAAGTGTGCTCTACGCGCTTCGGCCCATTCGACGCGTCGTTGATGCGTACCTGGGCACGTTGCACCTCACTCAGCGCTGGGGCATGTTTGCCAGTCCACCCGTCGTCGATCAGTACGTCAAGGTGAAGTACTACGTGGGTTCGAACTTCATCCCTGGCGTCCCACCACGCATCACCTGGACGGCGACGGAACTTGTGCTGCCCGCGCACCGCGAGGATCGGATTCGCGCGCTTCAGTCGTTCCGGGACTCGTCGCGCGACAAGGCCCTTGCTATTGCGCTGGACGATTTCCATGGGAAGCTGGCGGCGTACGTAGATCGTCAAGGGCGTTTACCTCGCGTACTCCCTGACGACCTGGCCCCGATTGGTCACTACTTCGGTCGCCGTTTTGAGCGAGCCTACCTGAAACCAGGCGAACGGCTGTTACGAACAGAAGTGTGGTCCGGAGAAGTTCCGAATCCTGTTCGAGGGGTCGCCATGAACCCTGCCCTCGTCGAGGCACGTCTCGCAGTCCTGCGGACGTATTACAGCGGTCCCGTCCGAGGTCCCACGTCGAGCTACGGCACGCTAGCCTATGGAAGCTTGGAAAACGAGGCGGACATCACGTGGATGCTGAAGTATTTCGAGAACCGATGATCGATTCGTCAGGCCGCCGCATCGCGAAACGGTGGGAGACGTTCTGGTTCGAGGATGTTCCACCGGACCTGTATGCGCTGCTGCGGATAGTGTTCGGTGTGCTCGGTTTGGTGAGCATTTTCGAGTTGACTCCCGTTTCGATGTTTTGGGCCATCGATGGGATTGCACCAATTCCGGGATCGGGCCTTGGAGTTCGTTCGTTCCTGATGGATCACGGATTCGGTGGCATCGCGGGCTGGGCGTATTTCTTGGGATCGGTCATCGGGTTCTCACTCATGACCATCGGGTGCATGACACGCGTCGCTGTTGTGTCCTGTTTCATCGCGACCGCGTTTCTGTGGTCGTGGAATCACCTCCCGTTGTCGTCGGCCTACCAGGTCCTTCTGTCGCTCTTGTTCTGTCTCGTGTGGGCGGATTGCAGCGGCGAACCATCGATTGACGCGTTGGTCCGTCGTACGCGCGGCTTGCAGTCGAGCACCAACATGCAACCAATCTGGCCGCTCCGGCTGCTGCGTTTTCAGGTATGTCTCATTTACTTCAACTCTGGGATGTCGAAGTTTGCTTACCCAGTTTGGAGGGACGGTGCGGCAGTTCATTACGCCGTCAACTTGAACATCTTCCACCGATTCCCTTGGCCGCTGCCCCCGTCGCTCGATTGGGCCACGACGATTGCCACCTACGTCACGCTATTCTGGGAGATCACTTTTCCAGTGATGATGTTGAATCGCATCACCAGGCGATTCGCGCTGGCCCTCGGCATTGCGCTGCATGTGGGAATGTGGAGCACCCTGGAATTGGGGCCATTCAGTTTCGTGATGATTGCGAGCTACCTCGCGTTTCTCGATCCTGTGAAATTCTCGCAACGACACTCTCTTCGCTCGCCTGCGTTCCTGAAGGCGACCCGAACTGTGGCGCAGACGCAGGGGTGAAGCCGCCCGGCGACCGACCGCGGTTTCTTTGACGTCCATCAACTCCTGAAGAACGAAGCCGATCTAGGCATCCATCGCGGATGCCGCGAACGACGGTGCAACTACGTTTCATGACTGTCCAAACTGTAATCTCGGGCGAACGACTGCCGCCGCAAGCGACGACGCCGGACAGTACGTAATCGCCTCTACATCAGGAACTTCCCTCGATTTGTCGCCAGCGCGCGCGGGCTGGCGGCGACATTGCGACTGCGTGTGGGGCGAGCGAGCGGTCGTCCTACGACTTCTCTCCGCACTCCTCCCGCCAATTCAGAGGGTAAGAACATGAGACGTGGATTCGAAGCATTTGTCTGTGCGTTTGTGTTGACCGCGGCTGCAGCGGCGGGGCAGGACCGGTTGGTCGATCTTTCAACGCGAGCCGCGGGTGCCCAACGTGTCGTGCTGGCGAGCGTCTCGGATCTTCGGTCAGCGCTGGAAGTCAATGCCTACGGCGATCAGGTGATCGTTTCCCATCTCCAACTGCAGGTTCAGGAAACGTTGAAGGGACCTGCGATCAACACCATTTCTCTGGCGATGGAAGGCGGCACCGTAGGCGGCCTGACGATGCGGGTCTCGGATATGCCGACGATGGAAGTTGGCGAGCGGGCGGTGTTCTTCGTGGATCCGTCGGCGTCGGGTGAGTTCCAGTCGCACAGTCGCGGTCTCGGCATCATGAAGCTGGACCCGAGCAACCGCATCGTGGGCAGCAGCCTGATGCTCGATGACGTTCGTGGAATTGTCCGCAGGGCAGCCGTGAGAGGGCAGCGATGAACACGCGCACCTTAGAAACCGCTTTCGCGGCAGCGATTGCCGCCGCTCTTATTGCGATCAGTACGGTGTCGCCGCATGCGTATGCTTCATACGCCAGCTGGTCGTCTGCCGGCGCCACTGTTTACGTCAACCCGGCCAACGGCGACGGCCTTTCGGATTCGGCCGTCGTTTCCGCTCTCCAGGCAGCGATGAACGACTGGAACACCCAGGGCGCCTCGCCGTTCCGATTCAATTACGGCGGCCAGGTGCGGGACACGACCACGGGCTACGACGGTCGAAACGTCGTGTTGTTCCGCAACGAGAACAACGGCGGCACCATCGCGTTCACATATTCGTGGTGGGATGGGTCGAACCATTTGCTTGACAGCGACATGATCATTTACGACCCGCCCTACACGTTTTTCGCGTTTGACGGGACGTGTGACTCGAGCAACGGGTACGGCGTCTATCTGCACGACCTGACGACGCACGAGTTCGGACATATGCTTGGGCTCAATCATTCCACTGAGCCTGCGGCGACGATGTACGGCGGCTACGCGGCGTGCTCGACCACCCAGCGCTCGCTCGACCCCGATGATATTGGCGGCATTCAGTCGTTGTATGGCAGGTCGTCCGCGTCGTCTCCGCCGCCTCCATCGTCTCCGACGAACACCGCGCCGAGCGTGTCGATTTCCTCGCCGGGTAATAACGCCAGTTTCGCGCAAGGCACTTCGATCAGCTTCTCAGGGTCGGCCTCGGATACACAGGACGGAAATCTCACCTCGGGATTGGTGTGGACGTCGAACATCGACGGCGCGATCGGAAGCGGCGCCAGCTTCTCGCGCCCCTTGTCCGCAGGAACGCATACCATTACCGCTTCGGTTACTGACAGCGGCGCAATGAGCGGTGCGAGCAGCAGAACGGTCACCGTTGTCGCGGCGGCTCCGACTGTCGGCAGCGGTACGGACCCGGTTGCGACCGGCGGCACCGGAGGTACCGGTGCCACGGGCGGTGCAACGTTGTCGGCGCGCGGCTATAAGGTCAAAGGGCGGCAGCAGGCCGATCTCAGCTGGAGTGGGCTTGACGCGACTCAGACTGACGTGTATCGCAATAACGTCCGCGTGACGACCACATCGAACGGCGGTAGTTATACCGACGCCATCGGAAGCCGCGGCTCGGGGACGTATACGTATCGGGTGTGCGAGGCAGGAACGTCGAACTGTTCGAACATCGTAACCGTCAGCTTCTGATGCCGATTTGAGCCAGTCACAGAGGGCTCCGCCACTGCAGGATCACACCCGTTCCTGCAGTGGTGGAACGATCCGTCCAGCCTGTTTTCCGACTACGCTGACCTAATAACTCTGTTTCCCAAGCCAATAGTCAACCCCTGAACTGACTATTGCGATGCCTGACGAGCGCCGAATAGGGAGATAAGCCGTTTGTTTTCTGGTCGTTGAGCCCGATCGCCAGGCATCGGGCCACTGGTCGCGTGTTTGCTCCGACGGAACCGGCAATCCAGAGATAATCGCTAGACGTCTCTGTAGGAACGCCATGACGCTCGGCGGCGGTCGCCCGAGGCGCGCGAAACGAAGAAATCGTATGAAAAGACTCGGCTTGTGGGCCTCGATTGCGTTATCGGTGGCGGCGTTCGCGTTTCTGTATCGCGCGGTGATCGCCAAGCTGGTGTACGACTGGATTAATGACGGGAACTACTCACACGGTTTCCTCATTGTGCCCGTCGCTGCATATCTGGTGTGGGAGCGGCGAAAGAAGCTGACGGCGACGCCGATCGCGCCGAGCATTTTCGGCCTGGTGCTGCTGGCCGGCAGCCTCGCCACGCTGACTGCCGGCATCCTCGGCGCCGAGCTCTTTCTCAGCCGTGTCTCGATGATCGGGGTTGTCGCCGGAACGGTGCTCTTCACCACGGGGTGGCGCTACCTGCGGGTGCTGATGTTTCCACTCGCCTTCCTCCTCTTGATGATTCCGATTCCCGCGATCATCTTCAACGAGATTGCGTTTCCGCTGCAGTTGCTCGCGTCGCGCGGCGCCGAGGTCACGCTGTCGACAGCGCATATCCCGGTGCTGCGCGAAGGCAACATCATCGTCCTCGCGAACACGACCCTCGAAGTCGCTGAGGCGTGCAGCGGCATTCGTTCGCTGATCTCGCTGGTGACGCTCGCGATCATTTATGGCTACTTCACCGACGATCGCATCTGGGCGCGCGTGGCGCTGACGCTGGCGGCTGTCCCCGTCGCTGTGGCGGCCAACGCCGCACGCGTCGCGGGCACTGGCGTGGCGGCGCATTACTACGGTCCGGAAGCGGCTGAAGGATTCTTCCACACTTTCTCGGGATGGATCCTCTTCGTCGTCGCGTTCGTCATGCTCTTTGCCATTCAGAAGCTGCTGAGCACCTGGCATCCGGCGGGTCGGTTGCGCGGCATGCGCGTCGCGGAGGTATGAACGTGAGCTCGATCGCCCGCTTGTTGATCGTTACTACTTTGCTCTTCGCCGCGACGGTGGTCATCGGCCGCGCCTCGCAGACCGAAACCGTCCTACCGCGCGAGCCGTTCCGCGCGTTTCCGATGACGATCGGCACGTGGAACGGTCGTCCCGATGCGCCATTCCCGCAGCACGTACTCGACGTCCTCGGCGTCGATGACTACTTGAGCCGCACGTACTTCGGCGCCGATCGCTCAGCGGCGAACCTCTACATGGGCTTCTACGAAAAACAGCGCGAGGGCGACACAATCCATTCGCCGCTCAATTGTTTACCTGGCGCGGGATGGGAGCCCATCGACAAGCAGCGCGTCACGATCCGGACGCCGCAGGGGCCGGCGGTGGTCAACGAGCTGATCATCGAGAAAGGGATCGAGCACCAGCTGGTGCTCTACTGGTATCAGAGCCACGGCCGCGTTGTGGCGAGCGAATACTGGGGGAAGACGTATCTCGTCCTCGACGCGCTTCGCCTGAATCGCACCGATGGCTCGATGATTCGCGTGATTACGACCGTTGGCGACAACCCGAAGGAAGGACGGCCGCGGGCGTCTGAGACGGCGCACGATTTCGCGGAGACCGTCGTTCCATTGCTTCCAGCGTATTTGCCGAGCTGAATGCCGACTGCGGAATTCGTCGAGCGGTCGGCGGGGCAGCGCCTGGCCGACGATGTGCGCGAGATGCTGCGCGAGCAGCACGATTATCGCGAGCTGCTCTACCAGATGACCCGGCGCGATCTGCTCCTCCGCTACAAGCAGACGGTGATGGGCTTCGGCTGGGCGGTGTTCATGCCGGTCATCAACACCATCCTCTTCTCGGTGGTGTTCATGCGCGTGGCGCCGATTGACGTTGGCGTACCGTACCCGGTGTTCGCCTACACCGGTCTGCTTGCTTGGAACTTCTTCGCTTCGTCGCTTCGTTTCTCAGTCAGCTCGCTGACAGCGAATATCAACCTGGTCGCGAAGGTGTACTTCCCCCGTGAGATCTTCCCGTTCTCGGCCGTGATTGTGTCGGCGGTCGACTTCGCGGTTGGCGCGATCCTGCTCGTGGCGATGATGGCGTATTACCGCGTTGCGCCGACCTCGGCCATCCTGTTTCTTCCAGTCGTCGTTGTGGTGCAAGTGATCCTCACGACCGCCGTGGCGCTGCTGCTGGCGATGGCGAACCTGTTCTACCGCGACGTGAAGTACCTCTTCGAGGTCGTCATTACGGTCTGGATGTTTGCGACGTCGGTGCTTTATCCAGTGGACCGCGTCACCGGCTGGGCGGGCACGCTGCTCCGGCTCAATCCGATGACGCCGGTCATCGACGCCTATCGCTCGGTGCTGCTGCGCGGCGAGCTGCCGCCGATGATGCCGATGGCGACGACCGCCGCCGTGGCGGTCGTGCTTCTTGCCGGCGTGTGGCTCATCTTTCATCGATCCGAGTTCCAGTTTGCGGAATACATCTAGCGCGACCGATAGAGACGGCAGGTAGCTAGCGTTGAAGGCAATCATTCTGGCCGGCGGTGTGGGATCGCGGCTTGCGGAGGAGACCGCAGTCAAGCCCAAGCCGATGGTCGAGATCGGCGGCAAGCCGATCCTCTGGCACATCATGAACATCTACTCGTGCTATGGGATCGATGAATTCGTCGTCGCGCTTGGCTACAAGGGCGAAATAATCAAGGAGTACTTCCTCAATTTTTACGCGCTGAACAACGACATCACGCTCGATCTCGCGACCGGCGGCACAATCGTCCATCACGGGCGGCAGCCGCGCTGGAAGGTGCACCTCGTCGACACTGGCGCGGCGACACAGACTGGTGGTCGCGTGCGGCGGCTCGCGCGGTGGCTGGGTGAAGATCGCACCTTCATGATGACCTACGGTGACGGCGTTGCCGACATCGACATCCGCGCCCTGCTGCGCTTCCACGAGTCGCACGGCAAGCTCGCCACGGTGACGACTGTGCGTCCGCCGGCGCGGTTTGGCGGCATCGCTTTCGAGGGCGACCGGGTCGCGGAATTCACCGAGAAACCGCAGACGGGCGAAGGATGGATCAACGGCGGTTTCTTCGTGCTGCATCGCGACACGATCGATTACGTGACGGCCGACGAAACGATTTGGGAGCGGGAACCGATGGAGCGCCTAGCGGCCCAAGGCGAGTTGATGGCATACCGGCACGCAGGTTTTTGGCAGCCCATGGATACGGCGCGCGAACGAAAGCTTCTCGAAGAGCTGTGGGCCGGCGGCGCCGCACCCTGGAAACTGTGGACGTGAAGATGGACTGGACCGATCGGCGTGTACTCGTCACCGGCGCCACGGGAATCGTCGGGTCGGCACTTGTGCGCCGTCTGTTCGACACAGGCGCGTACATCGTTGTCGTCGTTCGCGACTGGGATCCGCAAACGGAACTCGTGCGAACCGGCGATATCCACCGGACGAACGTCGTCAACGGGCGCATCGAGGACTACGACACACTCGAGCGCGCGATCAATGAGCATGAGATCGATACCGTCTTCCATCTCGCCGCGCAACCGATCGTGACGACCGCGTACCGCAGTCCGCTGCCGACGTTCGAAGCGAATATCCGTGGCAGCTACAACCTCCTCGAAGCCTGTCGAGTGCACCGTTCGCTGGTGTCCTCAGTGGTCATCGCCTCGAGCGACAAGGCCTACGGCGACGCGTCCACGCTTCCGTATACGGAGAACATGCCGGTCAACGGGCGGCATCCGTACGACGTCAGCAAGAGCTGCACGGATTTGCTCGCGATGACCTACGCGCATACCTACGGGCTGCCGGTTGCGATTGCACGCTGCGGCAACATCTACGGCGCAGGCGACTTGAACTGGAGCCGGATCGTTCCCGGCACGATCCGCAGTCTGTGGCGCGGCGAGCGGCCCGTGATTCGCAGCAACGGACTGTTCACCCGCGATTACATCTATGTCCAGGATGTTACCGACGGGTACCTGGCGCTCGCTGCGTGCGCCGCCGACGAAGGCATCACCGGCGAGGCGTTCAATTTCAGTCCGGAGACGCGCGTGACGGTGCTCGAAATTACGCGTCTGATTCAGCGTCTCTATGGACGCGAAGACCTCGAGCCGCGCATCCTGGACGAAGCTCGAGCCGAGATCAAGGATCAGTACCTCGATTCGGGCAAGGCGCGAACGCGGCTGGGGTGGGCCCCGAAATGGTCGCTCGAGGCGGGACTGACGGAAACGATCGCGTGGTACAGACGCTTCCTGGACTCGACGGCGCGCCAGCCGGCGCTCGCCGACTGATGAACTTCGTGGCGACGCCGATCGATGGGGCCTACCTCGTCGAGCCGACGACGCGCGCCGACGACCGAGGCTTCTTCGCCCGTGTGTGGTGCCGCGAGGAGTTTGCGGCCCACGGGTTGAACGCGTCGTTCGTGCAGTGCAACGATTCGCTGAGCCGGCGTCGCGGCACCTTGCGCGGGCTCCACTATCAGGTGGCGCCCTACGGCGAGGTGAAGCTTATTCGCTGCGTACGCGGCGCCGTGTTCGACGTGCTCGTTGATCTACGTCCGAGCTCCTCGACCTATCTGCAGTGGTACGGAGTCGAGCTCACCGCCGAGCATCGAACGATGTTGTATGTGCCTGAGGAGTGCGCGCACGGGTACCTCGCGCTCGAGAACGACACAGAGGTGATGTACCCGGTCACATCCGCGTATCGTCCGGATGCTGAGCGCGGCATCCGGTGGAACGATCCAGCGTTCGGAATCAGGTGGCCGGACGTGGGGCCGCTCACATTGTCGCCGAAAGATCAGTCGTGGCCGGACTACGTGAAATGAAACGAGTGCTTGTCACCGGCGCGACCGGATCGATCGGACGGCATGTCATCCCGGTGCTCGTGGCGCGCGGGTGGGAAGTGCATTGCGTCTCGTCACGCCACTCCCGCTTGGAACCTGCGGACGTGACTTGGCACGTCGCGGATCTCTTGCATACGCCAGATGTCGAGACCCTCATCGATCAAGCACAGGCGAGTCACTTGCTGCACTTGGCGTGGTATCTGGCGCCGGGGGGCGCGCACGGGTCCGCCCCTGGCGCACATCATTACGTCGCAGTCGAGAACTTCGAGTGGCTTGAGGCGAGCGTTCGCTTGCTCCGTCGGTTCCGCGCCCGTGGTGGGCAGCGCGCTGTCGTGGCGGGATCGTGCCTCGAATACGACTGGCGATACGGATACTGTTCGGAAGACCGTACGCCGTGCGTGCCTCATACCGTGTACGGATCCTGTAAGCATGCCCTCCAGGTTGCTTCGGCCGCTATGAACGCCGACGGTGAGTTTGGCGTGGCGTGGCCGAGAATCTTTTTCGTGTACGGACCACACGAGCAGGCGGCGCGACTGACTGCCGTCGTGACCAGGGCCCTCCTCGCTGATCGACCGGCACTGTGCTCGCACGGTCAGCAGGTCAGGGACTACATTTTCGTAGAGGATGTGGCGGACGCACTGGTCGCGCTGCTCGAAAGCACGTTGACCGGGCCGATCAATGTGGCGTCCGGCACAGCGATCACCTTGAAGGAGATCGTGCAGCGAATCGGGACTCTGCTTGGGCGCGGCGAGCTCATTCGTCTCGGCGCGATTCCCGCCGCTCC
>Ga0134127_10002138_pt1 | contig 14424 bp, 15 predicted proteins | sample KB31753_FD_96459 | JGI IMG/M metagenome (GOLD analysis project Ga0134127, IMG submission 96459) | Terrestrial soil microbial communities with excess Nitrogen fertilizer from Kellogg Biological Station, Michigan, USA - KB3-175-3 | ecosystem: Environmental > Terrestrial > Soil > Unclassified ...
ACCCAGGACATGGTGATCGGCATCCTCAAGGACGAGCAGGGCCACCGGCGCCTGTTCGAGGGGTTCCTGCGCGAGCTCGACGAGAGCTCGGGCCGCTGATCGTCCGGCGGGCCTGGCCGCTAGCCGGTCCAGGCCCGCCCGCCGCGTAGGCTGCGGCGATGGTCGAGGCCCGAAGCGAGAGGCTGACCCGCGTCCCGGCGGAGGCGCTGTTCGTGGCGGGCGCGATCTCGCAGTACGTCGGTGCCGCGCTGGCGGTGCTGCTGTTCGAGGCGGTGCCTGCTGCCGGGGTGGCCTGGCTGAGGGTGGTCAGCGCGGCCGCCGCGCTGGCGGTGTGGCGGAAGCCCTGGCGCACCCGGCTGACGGGGCCCGACCTGGCGCTGGTGGTCGCGTTCGGATCCGCGCTGGCGCTGATGAACCTGGCCTTCTATCTGGCGATCGATCGCATGCCGCTGGGCACGGCGGTCGCGATCGAGTTCATCGGGCCGATCTCGGTTGCGGCAGCAGGGTCGCGCACCCGCAACGACTGGCTGGCGCTCGTGCTGGCCGCCGGTGGCGTCGTCCTGCTCGCCGACACGCAGACCGGGGGCAGCATGGCGGGAGTCGGGCTCGTCCTGATCGCCGCCGCGCTGTGGGCGGGCTACATCGTGCTCGGCGCTCGCATCGCCGACCGCGGCCTGGGCGTCAACGGGCTGGCGGTGGCGATGGTGGCCGGCGCGGTTGTGATCGCACCGGTGGGGGTGCCGGCGTCGATCGACGCCTTCCAGCAGCTCGACCTGCTGGCCGCCTGCGTGGCGGTCGGGCTCTGCTCGAGCGTGATCCCCTACGCGCTCGATCAGGTGGCTCTGCGGCGACTCGACCGGGCGCGGTTCGCGCTGCTGCTGTCGCTGCTGCCGGTGACCGCGGCGATCACCGGAGCGCTCGTGCTCGGCCAGGTGCCCGGCGCGGCCGAGCTGGTCGGGATCGGGCTGGTGGCATCGGCGGTTGCGCTGGCCAGGGGACGAGCGCCCGGCCCGCCCGACGAGCTCGAGTCGGGCGGTTGAAACCCGCCCGCGCCTGGTATACGTGGACGTCAACTGCATGGGAGGCGACGTGTCCGACCCCGGATTGATCCATCGCATCCGGCCCGCTGCCGGCGACCCCCAGGGGGCGCTGGTGCTGGTGCACGGGCGCGGGGCCGGCGAGCACGACCTCGAGCCGCTGCTCGACGAGCTCGATCCGGAGCGGAGACTGGTCGGTGTGCTGCCCCGCGGCCCGCTCTCGCTGCCGCCGGGCGGCGCCCACTGGTATGTCGTGCCGCGAGTCGGCTTTCCCGACCCGGCGACGTTCCACGACAGCTACCGGCGTCTGGGCGAGTTCGTTGACTCCGTGCCCGAGCGGTTCGGGGCGCCGGCCGACCGGGTCGTGATCGGCGGGTTCTCGCAGGGGGCCGTGATGTCGCTGGCGCTGGGGCTGGGTGCATCCCGGCCGGCGCCCGCAGGCGTGCTGGCGCTGTCGGGGTTCATCCCCCGTGTCGAGGGGCTCGACATCGACCCGGCGGCGAAGCGCGGGCTTCCGGTGCTGATCGCGCATGGCACGCTCGACCCGGTGATCCCGATCGACTTCGCCTGGGACGCCCGCTCCCGGTTGGAGGGCACGGGAGTCGACCTCACCTACTACGAGTCGCCCATCCCTCACACCATCGATTCCCGGCTGATCCCCGACATGCGAGCCTGGCTTCGGACGGCGACCGGGGACGCCGGCTAGGTGTATCCGGCCGATCGCGAGCTGCGCTGGCAGGACGGCGAGCGGCTGATCCGGTTCGGCCGCTCCGCACTGGCGGACGCCCCGTCCCTGCTGGCGGAGCGGGGATTCGACAGCTACGCCTTGCTCACCACCGAGCGGGCGGCCGCGGCGGCACCCGTGCTGGCGGCCGGAGCGGTGACGGCGGCGCACGTCCCCCACGGCCCGGTGCCGGAGGCGGCCGCGGCGATCAGGCAGGCGGCCGGCGGGCGGCCCCTGGTGGCGCTCGGCGGCGGCCGGGTGGTCGACGCAGCCAAGGCAGTGGCCGCCGCCGACCGGCTGCCGCTGGCGGCTGTGCCGACCACACTGGCGGGGGCCGAGATGAACGGCCACCACCGCCCGCTACCCGGGTTCGAGGATGCGCCCCGGCGGCGGCCGGTGCTGGTGATCGCCGACCCCAGCTTGATGGCGTCGCTGCCTCCGGCCGCGCTCACGGCCACCGCCTTGAACGCTCTCGCCCACGCGGTCGAGGCGCTGTACACCCCGTCCGCCGGGCCGCTCTCCGAGGCTGCCGGCCTCGAGGCGGCGCGGCAGCTGGCGCACGGCCTGCGGACGCCGGACGCCGCGGCGCTGTCGCTGGGCGGCCTGCTGGCAGGCTACGCGCTGGGCGTCGCCGGCTTCGCCGTGCACCACGTGCTGGGCCAGACCCTCGTGCGGACGGCCGGCACGCCGCATGCCGAGACCAACGCGGTGCTGCTGCCCCACGTGGTCGCCGCCATGGCCTCGCGGGCCCCCCGGGAGATCGGGCTGCTGGGCGACGCACTGGGCCGGCCCGGCGATGCGGCCGGAGCGGTGGCGGAGCTCGCCGCCGGCACCGACGTGCACCGGCTGCGCGACCTCGGGGTCACCGAGGATCAGCTGCCGGCGGTCGCGGACGCTGCTATGAGGAGGCGGGACGAGCTCGACCGAACGCCCGGCGGGCTCTCGCGAGAAGACGTGCTCCACCTGCTCCACGAGGCGATGTGACCGCCGCCGCCCCCTCCGTCGCGAACAGCAGCACCTCGTCCTGGATCCCGATGCCAAGTCTGCCGGCCTCGGCCTCGTAGCCCATCACCGCCGCGATCCCCGCCACGCCCGCGCCCGCGCACGGTCCGGCGTCGATGCCGGCCTCGCGCAGGGCGTCGACCCCGCGCAGCGCATCGGTGTCGGTCACGCTGACGGCAGATGCGATGCCATCGGCCAGCTCCGGCCAGGCGAGCGGCGACACCGATCCGCAGTTGAGTCCGGCCATCACGGAGGCATGCGGCCCCGGCACCTCCACCGGCCTGCCTGCGAGGAGAGAGCGTCGGAGGGAGTCCGATCCGTCCGGCTCCACCGACAGGACGAGCCCATCGCGCGCCTGAGCCCGGACGCCACGCACGACCGCGGTGGCCAGCGACCCGACACCGACCTGGACGACCGTCACCCGGGGCCACTCGGCACCGGCGGCGCGGAGCTGGTCACCCACCTCGTGGAGGATGGTGCCGTAGCCGTCGAGCACCGCTGCCGGCACGTCGGTATAGCCCTCCCAGGATGTGTCGGAGACGATCAGCACCTCGTCTGACGCAAGCCGGGCGGCCTCGGCCACCGCGGCGTCGTAGGTGTTGCCCGCGACGCGCACCTCGGCTCCCTCGCCCCTGATCGCCGCCGCAGCGGCGGCCGGGATCCCCTCGGGCACGAGAATGCACGCCCCGAGGCCGAGCTGTCGCGCCATCCACGCCACCGCCCGGCCGTGGTTGCCGTCCGTCGCCGTGGCCAGGGTGAGCCGCCGGTCGCCCACCAGCCGCCGCAGCCCATCGAGACCTTGCCCCGGGTGGAGCTCCTCACCGAGGTGCTGCGCGAGCGCGACGGCCACCGCCCACGACGCGCCCATGGCCTTGAACGCGGGCAGCCCGAAGCGCTCGGTCTCGTCCTTGACCCAGACACGCGCGATGCCCAGCTGTGCCGCCAGCTGCGGCACCTGCACGAGTCGTGTCGGCCGGTAGCCGGGAAGAGCCTGATGGAACTCGCGGGCCTCGGCCGTGCCCATCAGGATGGCGCCATCAGGGTCGCCGGAATCGGGATCGACGGGAACCACCGCCGCCACTCGTGCTCGACGGCGCCGTCGGCGATCGCGGCTGCAAGCCCGCGGTCGATCGCCGACACGGTCTCATCGTCGCCGAGCCGGCACGCGGCTCCCCAGGCGTTCTGGGTGGGGGCGACGTGAGCGAGGCGGAACCCGCCGCGCTCGAGCACGCCACCGAACGCCGGCATGTCGTCGACCATGGCATCGATCTTGCCCGAGGCGACCGCGTCGAGCATCTCGGCGAACACGTCGTCGGACGATCCGTCGAACGGCACCAGCCGCCTCGCGCCGAGCGTCTCGGCCAGCCGCATGTTGGTCGAGCCGGCGATTGCGCCGATCGTCCGCCCGACCAGGTCGTCTGCCCACCGGATCGAGGAGCTCTCGGCCACCAGCACTCCCTCGTCGAAGGCGGCGTAGGGCCGCGAGTAGGAGAACACCCGGCGGCGCTCCGCGGTGATCGCCGAGCCGCACCAGATCGCGTCGACCTGATTCGCCTCGAGAGCCGGTTGGAAGCGGTCCCAGCGGCGGAATTCCCACACCGGATCGAGGCCCAGCCGCTCGGCCACCAGGCCGGCCACCCGCGGTTCGTAGCCGTCCCGGCCACCGCCGGGGAGTGTCCAGAACAGGGGACGCGCATCCATGTCGGCGCAGCACAGCGTGAGGGCGCCGGCGCAGACGGTCACGCAGCCACGGTAACCGCGAACGCCTCATCGATCGCCGGCGTCCGGTAGCCGTCCTCACGCCACATGACCGGGAAGAATGCCTCGTCGAGCTCGGTCTCGCCGGGCCGGCGGTAGTGGCTGTAGAGGGAATGGGTGTTGGTGGGGTGCCAGGTGGTGCGGGTGGTGATCATGTGGCTGATGATCGCCCGCCGCTCCCGGTCGCCGCGCTCGTTCGGCGGCGATCCGTGCCACACCCAGCCGTCGTGGAAGGCCGCGCCGCCGGCCGGCACCTCGATCGGCACCCAGTCGACGGCGTCCAGCGCCTCCGGGGACAGCTCCGGCCGCTCGATGCGTCGGAGCGCGTTGTGGTTGGCGAGCAGGTAGAGATACGTGAAGGCCTCGAGGTCGGCCTTCGTGCCGCCGCGCTCGAGGCCGAGCGTGTCGGACTTGATACCGTACAGCAGAGCGGTGGCCAGCCGCTGGCTGATCTTGACGTCCGCCGCGCGCAGGTACTCGACCATGATCGTGGAGGTCGCCCCGTAGGACGGGCGCACGTCCTTGATGCGCGCCCGGATCGGCTGCTCGACCGGATGATGATCGATGACCAGGTCCACCTCGCCGAAGTGCCGCTCCTCCTCCAGGAACGAGGGCTGCACGTCCACCATGGCGACGCGATCGAACTGATCGAGCGCGGCCGCGTCGATCGCCTCGACCTCGATCTCGAGGATCTTGCACATGGCCACGTTCTCGGGCCGCGTGATGGTGCCGAAGGTGCACATGGGCGCGGAGGTGCGGGTGCGGCCGAGGAGGGTCTTGAGCGCGAGGGCGGAGGCGATGGCGTCGGGATCCGGGTCGTCCTGCATGAGGATCAGCACGCGCTCCGCGTCGTAGAAGTGGGCGCGCAGCCGCTCGGCGCGGGCTCGCTGGGTGGCGCGCTCGAGGGCGGGCTGGACGATGCGCTCTCCGAAGGCGGAGAGCGGCACCACCGAGGCGTTGGACACCGGCCGGTCGTCGTCCCGCAGGACCAGGAGCGGGGCATCGGGAGCCGCGTCCTTGACCGCCGCGGTCACCCGCGCGAGCTGACCGGCGGGTGCCGCCACCACCACCGGCCCGCGCCCGCCCTTGAAGGCGTGGCGCAGGAAGGTCGCGTCCGTCACCTTGCCCGCCATTGCCCGATCGCCCCGCCGCGTGAGCCGCGCGCGCAGACTCGCGCGAGACACCAGGTACAGCGGCCGCTCGCCCGGGAAGGCGGCGGCCGTGACCACGTGTTCGAGGAGATCATCCGGACAGATCAGCACCGGTCGCATGTCGGCCTCGCTCGGGGCGCTCGAGCCCCGGCCTCCTTATTGTCGACCCACCCGCGGGGGCGGCCAAGCGAAAATCCGGTCAGCGGCGGGGGCCCCGGTAGGCGGCGCGGCCCGCCTTGACGCCCGCCCTGAGTCCCCGCGTGAGCAGGCCTACCTCCCGCGTGATCTTCTTCTGCGACTCGCCGAGCGTTTGCCCGAGCCGATCGAGCGACTGCTTGACGCTCTGGCGCGCCTGCGCGATCTGCTGCGCCGCTTCCTTGCGCGAGCGCGCGCTGAGCAGCGTTCGGCTGAGCCGGTTCACCGACTCCTTGAGCCCGGCCTGGGCGCGGGCCACCTGCGCGGCCATCGACCTCTCGATCCCGGCGAGGCGCTCCCGGGTGAGGCCGCCCCGGGCGGCGGTGCTCCGCACGCGCGCGAGGTCCGCCTCGACCTGGGCCAGCCGCGCCTCGAGCTGCTTGATCTTCGCGGGCGGGCGGGCCGCCGCCGCCTTGCGTCGCTCCGTCATGGGGGTTCCTCCATAGACGGGCAGTATACTCGGGGGCGAGGCTCCGCCGTGATCGCCGAATCCATCTTCTTCCGCGACCTCGCCTACGTGTTTCTCGCCGCGGTCGGGGGCGGGGCGCTCGCTCGGCTCACCGGCCAGCCGCTCATCCTGGGCTACGTGCTGGGCGGGATCCTGATCAGCCCGTTGACTCCGGGGCCCGCGCTCTCCGATCTGCACACCTTCGAGCTGTTCGCGGAGATCGGGGTCATCCTGCTGATGTTCTCGATCGGCATCGAGTTCTCGCTGCGCGATCTGCTCAGCGTGAAGTGGGTGGCACTCCTGGGCGGCCCGCTCGGCATCCTGCTGTCGGTCGGTCTCGGCGTCGGGACCGCCGCGGTCCTGGGATGGCCGCTGCTGCAGGGGGCCATCGTGGGCATCGTGATCTCGGTGGCCAGCACGATGGTGCTCGCGCGTCTGCTCCTGGATCGGGGCGAGCTGCACTCCCGGCACGGCCGCGTCATGATCGGCATCACGCTGGTCGAGGACCTCGCGGTGGTGATCCTGATCGTGCTCATCCCGGTCCTGGGAACCCTCGAGGCGGGCGGGCTGCTCACCATCGCGCTCGCTCTCGGCAAGTCGCTCCTGATCCTGATCCCGGCCATCTGGCTGGCCGCCAAGGTCGTCCCGCCGCTGATGACCCGGGTGGCGCGGCTGCACAGCGACGAGATGTTCCTGCTGGTGGCCCTGGCGGTGGGCCTCGGCACCGCGGCCCTCAGCCAGGCGGCCGGACTCTCCCTCGCGCTCGGGGCCTTCTTGGCCGGGCTGATCATCAACGGATCGGAGTACGCGCACGAGACGCTGGCCCGCCTCCTGCCGCTGCGCGACGTCTTCGTCGCGCTCTTCTTCGTCACCATCGGCGCGCTGATGGACCCGCAGAGCCTGATCCAGAACATCCCGCTCCTCGCCACCATGGTGGCGCTCATCGTGGTGGGGAAGCTCGTCCTGTGGGCCTTCGTGGTCTGGCTCTTCCGCCAGCCCTTCTGGACCGCGCTGCTGGTCGGCGTCGGGCTGACCCAGATCGGCGAGTTCTCGTTCATCCTGGTGCAGGTCGCGCGCAGCGCCGGGCACGTGGGCGCCGAGATCTACAACGCGACCCTCGCCGCCTCACTCGTCACCATCCTGATCAACGCGGCGCTGGTGCGCACCGTCCCCGGCTGGGTCGCCCATCTCCGCGGCGTCGAGGAGCGGACCGCCCCGACCGGCGTCGAGCCCGCGGCGGCCGGGCACGTCGTGCTCTGCGGGTTCGGCCGGGTCGGCAGCGCGGTGGGTGAAGCGCTCGAGACCTTCGGGGTCGGGTTCGTGGTCATCGAGCGCGATCCGGACATCGTGCGCGGGCTCCGCTCGCGCGCGGTGCCGTGCCTGTTCGGCGACGCCGCCCAGACGCGCATCCTCGAGGAGGCGGGCTCGGCCCGGGCGTCGCTCGTGGTGGTCGCGCTGCCCGAGATGGACCGGGCCCAGCTCGTGGTGCGCGGCGTCCGCGGTCTCAGCCCGGGCGTGCCCATCCTGGCCCGCGCGCACAGTGTCGCCGCGCGGGACGGCCTGGTCGCCGCGGGCGCCACCGAGGTCATCGAGCCCGAGCTGGAGGCCGCGGCCACCCTGATCCGCCACGCGCTACGCGAGCTCGAGCTGCCTCAGTCGCGCGTGCTCGACTATCTTACCCGGTTCCGGGGCGCCATGATCACGGGCGGAGCCGCCGCGGGCTCGGGGCGCAGTTCCACGGAGGCGCTACCCGAGGTGCACGAGGTGACGCTGGGCGCCGGGGCGCTCGCCGACCAGTCACTCGGCGAGGCGCGCGTGCGCGAGAGGTTCGGCGTGACGGTGGTGTCGGTGGAGCGGCCGGGCGGCGACGCGGTGCTGAACCCCTCCGCGGATACGCACCTGCGGTCGGGCGACCGCCTCAGGGTCTTCGGCCTCCCCGAGCAGGTCGCCGCGTTCCGGCGGGAAGCGGGCCGCCCGATCTGACCGCGCTCCTAGCGCAGGAATCCGTTCCAGAGGGCGAGGGCGAAGGAGACGACGGTCAGGCCGACCGTGGCCAGCGCGGCGACCCGGTCGAGACCGCGCTCCGAGCGGCGCTCGCCGTGGCCCACCGCGAGCGCGGCCAGGTAGCCGCCCGCGAAGCCGCCCGCGTGCCCCCAGTTGTTCACCCCCGTCATGAAGAAGCCGAAGATGAACATCAGCACCGCCCACTGGCCGTACTGGCGGAACACCGCGGTCCCGAAGGTGCCGCCGCGGCTCTTGCCGTAGGCGACCATCGCGCCGAGGAGGCCGAACACCGCGCCCGAGGCCCCGATCGTCCACGTCCCGCTGGCGATATTGGAGAGAACGAATCCGGCGACCCCACCCGCGGTGAAGATGACCACGAGCCGCGCGGTGCCGAAGAGCTGCTCCACCGCGGGGGCGAGCTGGCGGACCCACAGGAGATTGAAGATGATGTGGAGCAGGCTCCCGTGGAGATAGATCGCGGTGATGAGGGTCCACCACCAGCCCGCCCGCCACGCGGGCTCGCCGGTCATGCCGAGCGTGATCAGCGCCCGGGAGCTCGGCGAGAGCAGGTCGAACGGGCTTCGGAACTGCGCGGCGGCCCGCGGGTCGAGCAGGATCGACGCGACGTAGGCGACCACGCACACGATCGTGACCGCGTGCGCGAAGTCGAGCCGGCCGATCAGGCGGCTGGCGAGCGGGCCGAAGCCCCACAGCCCGGGCCGCCGCGCCCCGCAGTAAAAGCAGACCGCGGCGTCCACGCGGTTGAGCTTGCCGCAGGCGTAGCAGAGGCTGGAGCCGGCGCGCTGCCTCAGGATCGTCCCGGCGGACGCGCGGGGAACGGAGCCTGCGCGTCGAGCCGCTCCAGGAGCGCGGCGACGTGCACCGTGAACGCCTCGCGGCGATGGGCGGGCACGGGCGAGCCGGGGATGAACTTCTCGCCCAGCGGGTTGACCAGGACTCCGCCCTTGCGCACGCGGTAGTCGAGATGGGGGGCGGTCGACAGTCCGGTGCTGCCGACCCGCCCGATGACCTGGCGCTGGCGCACCCGCTCGCCCGGGCGGACGTCGATCTTGGAGAGATGGTTGTACATGGTCTCGTAGCCGCGCCCGTGACGCAGCGTGATCGAGATCCCGTAGCCGCCGTTCCAGCCCGCCTGGGTGACCACTGCGTCGGCGACCGCGCGCACCGGCGTGCCGATCGGCGCCCCGTAGTCGACCGCGAGATGGGGCCGATAGCCGCCCAGCACCGGGTGGAAGCGCGCGTGCGAGAAGCCGGAGGTGACCCGCGTGAAATCGAGGGGGGCCCGCAGGAACATCTTCTTCACCGAGCGTCCGCTCGCGTCGTAGTACTCGCGGCGGCCGGCGGAGTCGTCGAAGCCCACGCTGGTGAGGGTGGAGCGTCCCACACTCGCGTACTGGGCGATCAGCACGTCGCCGTAGCCGAGGAAGACGTCGCCGACGTAGCGCTTCTCGACCAGGAGGCGGAAGAGGTCGCCGGGCAGCGAGTCGGCCGCGAAGTCGAAGTCCCACTCGAAGAGGTTGACGAGCCGCGCGGTAAGCCCCGCGGTTTCCCCGAGGCGCTCCATGCTCGCGAAGAGTGAATCGCGCACCTCCCCGGTGATCGCGACCACGCGCGTGTCCACGTCGGGCCGCACCGCGCTGACCGCCCACCGTCCGTCGGGGCCCGGCCGGATCTCGTAGCGCTCGGCGGGGGAGCGGGTGTAGCCGATCTCGACGGGCTTGCCGTCGGCGCCGGGTCGCACGTTGAGGCGCTCGCCGGGGGCGAGGCGTCGCATGTTGACGCTGCCGCGCAGCGCGGCCACGATCGCGGCCGCCTCGGCGCGCTCCATCCCGACCTGGCGCAGCGCGGCCTCGAGCGTCTCGCCGCGCTTGAGCACGATCTCGACCGGCTCGGGAAAGGGAGTCGGCGCGACCGCGGGCGCCTCGGTCACCGCGGGCGGCGCGGGCTCGCGGATGGGCACGGCGAGGCCGATCACCCCGAGGGCGAGCAGGACCGCGGCGGACAGGAGGCAGTAGGAGCGCCTCATGATCTTTCCGCCAGGATACCGCGAGTGTCCCGCTAGGCCCCGTACTTGGTGAAGCGCAGCGCGTTGGCCATCACGAGCGGCATCAGGTCCTGGGCGGGAATCACGCCGAGGGACCCGCCCGCGCAGTCACGCTCGGTGAAGCGGGTCACCGGGTCGCCCCCGCAGTAAGGGCTCGCCAGGATCGCGGGCACCCCCTGCCAGCCGTGTCCCTTGAGGATGGACGGGGTCGCGTGATCGCCCGAGATGGCGAGGACGTCGGGCTCCCGCGCGAGCACGCGCGGCAGCTGCGCGTCGAAGCGCTCCAGCGGCGCGGCCTTGGCGTCGAAGTCGCCATCCTCGCCCGCCTTGTCGGTGTCCTTGTAGTGCAGGAAGAAGAAGTCGTAGTGCTCCCACTGCTGCTCGAGGGTGTCGATCTCCTCCGCAAACGTCCCGCCCGTCTTGAGCACCTCCATGCCGACGAGGCGGGCGAGCCCGCGGTACATGGGATAGGCCGCGATGGCGGCGGCCCGCAGGCCGAACGTCTCGGGAAAGAGCGGCAGATGCGGCTGCTGATCGAAGCCGCGCAGGAGCAGCATGTTGGCGGGGGCCGCGTCGCGCAGCAGGGGGCGCGCGGCCTCCACGAACGCATTCACGAGCGCGGCGGTCCGGTCCGCCTCGGGGGCGACGGCTCGCACGGGCAGGGGCGGCACCCCGAGCTGCTGCGGATCCGTCTCGGAGAGTCGGCCGGAGAGGCCGCCGCCGCGCAGCACGAGGACGAAGCGGTGCTCCTTCACCGGCTCGAGGAGGATCTCCACTCCCCCGAGGCGGATCGCGCGCAGCCGCTCCACCAGGCGGACGCAGACCTCGGTGCTGATGCGTCCGGCCCGCCGGTCGGTGATGTGTCCGCGGGCGTCCACCGAGCAGAAGTTCCCGCGCGCGGCCACGTCGCCCGCCCGCAGCTCGAAGTCGATGCCGAGGGCCTCGAGCACGCCCCGGCCCACCGGATAACGCAGGGGATCGTAGCCGAAGAGGCCGAGGTGGCCGGGCCCGCTCCCGGGGGTGATCCCGGGGCCCACGTGGCGGAGCAAGCCGCACGCGGAACGGGCCGCGAGGGCGTGCAGGGTGGGGACCCGCGCGGTCTCCAGCTCGCTCTTGCCGGTTCCGGGCCGCGGCAGGCCCCCGAGGCCGTCGAGCGAGCAGAGCACGATCTTGGTGGTGGCGGGCTGGACGAGCGCGTGCAGGAACTCTAGGTCCATGCTTCCTTGTTCTCGCCGAAATCGGCGGGGCACGACGGGCCCCAGACGTAGAGGGAGTCCTCGGGCGGGAAATCGCGCGGCTCCCACGCGCAGCCCTCCGGGATGTAGTCGAGATCGAAGTAGTACTCGCTGAAGCTGCCCCAGGGATCCCGCAGGTAGAAGAAGAAGTTGGAGCCGATCACGTGGCGCCCGAGCCCCCAGCCGGGCTGCCAGCCCCGTTCGGCCATGCGCACCGCGCCCATCGCGATCTCGTCCACACTGCCCACCTGGAAGGACCCGTGGTGGAAGCCCGGCGCGCGCGAGGAGAGCAGCGCCAGGGTGTGGTGATCGGTGTTGCAGCGCAGGAATGCGATGATCCCCCGCGAGCGGTCGGAGAGCTTCATGCCGAGGGTCCCGGTGTAGAAGCGCATGAGGCGCTCCATGTCGGGGGTGAAGAGCAGGACGTGGCCGAGCTTGCGCGGGGCCACCCGCATGCCGCGCTCGGGATAGCCGCGCGCGGCCTCGCGCTGCGTGTAGCCGGGGCCGTTGAGCGTCACCGGCGGATCCGCCGGCGGCGCGGGCGCGGCCTCGTCGCGGACGTTCACGATGTTGCCGTCCGGGTCGCGGAACCAGACGCCCCCCTCGGGGGCGCCGGCGGGGGCGTCCATCTCGGGCACCCCCGCGGTCCGGAGCGCCGCGCGCACCCGCGCGAAGTCCTCGCCGGGCGCGCCGTAGCAGAGATGATGGAGGCGCTTGCGCGGGCCCCCGTAGAGCAGCACGGTGTCGCGCCCGAGGCGCTCGGGCCGCAGGCGCACCGCGTCGCTCGCGCCGGTGCCGTCCACCAGCCCGAAGTCCTCGTAGAACCGCTGCCCGACCGTCTGGTCGGGCACTTCCAGCGCGTAATGGAGGAACGAGCGGACCGCCATGGCGGTGCCCGCCGCCCTCAGGCGTCCTTCACGGTGTTCTCGAGCGAGCCCAGCCCGGTGATCTCGAGCTTCATGCGGTCGCCCGGCTGCAGCGTGACCTGCGGCTTGCGCGAGAAGCCCACGCCCGCGGGGGTGCCGGTCGCGATGAGGTCGCCCGGGGAGAGGGTCATGATGTTGGTGAGGTACTGGATGATGTAGCCGATGTCGAAGATGAAGTTGCGCGTCGAGCCGTCCTGCATGAGCTGGCCGTTGACCCAGGTCTTGAGATCGAGCACGTGAGGATCCGGGATCTCGGTGCGATCCGCGATGTAGGGCCCCACCGGGGCGAGGGTGTCGCCCACCTTGCCCGCGCTCCACTGGGACGTGTGGAACTGGAAGTCGCGCGCGCTCACGTCGTTGATGATGGTGTAGCCGTAGACGTAGTCGAGGGCCTGCTCCTTCTTCACGAAGCGGGCGATGCGCCCGATCACCACGCCCAGCTCGACCTCCCAGTCGAACGTCTTCTCCCCGCGGGGCCGCAGGACCGGCTCGCCCGGATCCTGGATCGCGTTGGCCCACTTGGGGAACACCGGCGGCTCCTTGGGCGCGGGATTGTTGGTCTCGGCCGCGTGGTCCTTGTAGTTGAGGCCGATGCAGATGAACTTCCCCGGGTCCGCGATGGGGGCGTGCAAACGCACCGAGGAGAGCGCGTGCGCCACCGGCTGGAACTTGCCGCCGCGCGCCGCGTCCATCATGGCGGTCAGCATGTCCTGGCTCGCGCTGCCGCCCTCGAGGAAACCCCGCGTGCTGTCGTGAGGGAAGAGGGCCGCCGCGATGACCGGAGCGCGCACCACGCCGCGGGCCGCGAGGAACGCGGCCGCGCTCGCTTCGAGATCGGCGATGCGGTCGGCCCCGAGGAAGCAGCCGAGCCGAGGGGCGTGACCATTCTGGGAGAAGCGGACGATCTTCATGGGCGTATCTCCTTGCGAAACTCGGGGTTGTGGCGCGTGCCGACCGCCGGCACCCGAGAGTCTACGACCCTCGCGGAGCGATGTCGAGGGCCAGCCCGCGCCGGCCAAGCTATTGATCTGCAAGACGTTCGGCGGCCCGCGCCGGCCTCCCCGCGCGATCAGCCGGACGGGGATGCGGGCCGCCGGGCAGCGTCGCGCATCTAGGTATGGATAATCAATTCGTGTACCTTAGATGCGTAGACACCACCCCGGAGAAGGAGACAGATCATGCGGGATGCCACGAAGTGGCTGTGCGGGCTGCTGGTCGCGCTGATGGCGCTGACCGGCCCGCTGCTGTCGCGGGCGGCCGTGGTGCAGGCGGCCGAGCTCTCGCCGAGCGTCGATGTCGAGGTCTCTGACGGGGACCGGGTAGGTGCCGGGTTCCTCAACGTGGCCTACGTGCCCGGCAAGGCGATCGTCTGCGGTCTCGGCACCGTGGTCAGCGCCGCGGTGATGATCGTGACGCTGGGCAGCGCCTACCGCGCCGCGGTCGCCACCTTCAAGGAAGGCTGCGACGGCCCCTGGGTCCTGACGCCCGAGCACGTCGCGGGCAAGATTCCTCCCAAGGACGAGATCGAGTAACCGCGATCGCGTTCCGGCGCGCGGCCGTTCCCGCGCTTTTCCTGCTCCTCCTGGCCGGCTTCGCAGTCGGCATCTGGGGGACCTACCGGGCCGCCTTTCCGGGACCCGGGCTCTACCGGGTCACCGGGATCCTCGAGGCGCGTGGCGGGCCGACCTTGCTGCTGGTCCGCCACGACAAGGTTCCGGGATTCATGGACGAGATGGACTCGATGGCGATCTTCGCCGAATCCAGCGGGCTGGTGGATGGGGCCGACCTGCACCGTGGCGACCGGGTCCGCGTGATCGTCCGGCAGGAGCCGGGCCGACTGGTCGCGGTCGAGATCCAAAAGATTCGGTAAATCCCGCAC
>Ga0134127_10002139_pt1 | contig 14423 bp, 9 predicted proteins | sample KB31753_FD_96459 | JGI IMG/M metagenome (GOLD analysis project Ga0134127, IMG submission 96459) | Terrestrial soil microbial communities with excess Nitrogen fertilizer from Kellogg Biological Station, Michigan, USA - KB3-175-3 | ecosystem: Environmental > Terrestrial > Soil > Unclassified ...
GTAGACGAGTTGCGCGAATCCGTGCGTCATGACGTCCCAGCTACCGAACTTCGTGTGGATGCCCTGATGGACAGTCGAGTCGGGCTGCCAGCTGGTTCCCGAAGACTCGCGTGTCATTGCGTAAGGACCGAACCATGCGCGCATTCCCTGCTCGTGCTGCGCGCCATGGCCGGCATGAGGTTCCGTCGCGGTCGCAGCTTCCACGACCGGAGCGCCGACCACGCGGATCTTGCCGATCATTCCGAGATCGAAGTGATCATCGACCAGGCATGCAAAAAAGACTTCGCCTGGCTTGGTGAACTGCCACGCGATCACCCCCGACTGTCCGGGCGAGACGCGCGCCATGCCCGGCTCATCGTGTTGCATCCCCTCTGGATTCTTTCGCATCATCGCGTTGTGGTCTTCGAGGTTCTTCATGGTCCCGATGACCATCTCGTGCATCTTCTTTCCGGCGTTTACCACGACGAACCGGATCACCTCGCCGGTCCGGATCTCGATTTCCTGCGGAGAGAAGCGGTACGAGTCGAGCATCTCCACGAGGATGGTTCGCTGCGCGGAGGCCGGATCTGCAACACGGCCGAAAGTTGCCTCCTTCGCAGTCGTGTGATCCGCATGACCTGTCGGGGCCGGCCTATTGTGGTCGGCGGCGTGAGGCTTTTCGTCGTGCGCCAGGATATTTCCGGTCGCCGCAGTTAGGAATGCGGCAAGTGCGGCAGCGACAAGGATTGCGTGTGTGGTCTTCACAGGGGCGGGAGCGTCAAGACTTGGCCAGATCCTCCAGGATCGGACAATCCGGCCGCCCGTCCCCGTGGCAGTTATGGGTCAGGTGCTCGAGCGTTGCCACCATCGACTGCATTTCCGCGATACGGCGCTTCAGGACCTGCATGTGGCTGCCGGCGATCTTTTTCACCGAGGCGCTCGGCCGCGTCTTGTTCTGCCAGAGCGCGAGCAGCTCGCGGATGTCGTCCATCGAGAATCCGAGCGTGCGTGCGCGCTTGATGAAGCGCAATGTGTGCACGTCCTTGTCCGAGTAGACGCGATAGTTGGCGTAGGTGCGGGCGACGTTTTTCAGGAGCCCGATCGCCTCGTAGTGACGGATCATTTTCACGGACACGCCGCTTTCCCTCGACGCCAGTCCGATGTCGAGCAGGCCCTGGCCCCGAGCCTCGGCGTGCTCAAGAGCGGGTTCATGCTTTCCCATTTTCATAACTCCAGGCGATTGAGCCGCAATGCGTTGGTCACGACGGATACCGAGCTCAGCGCCATGGCGGCGCCGGCGAATACCGGAGAGAGCAACAGGCCAAAGGCCGGGTAGAGGACGCCCGCAGCCAACGGAATGCCGAGCGCGTTGTAGCCGAACGCGAATGCGAGGTTCTGGCGGATGTTGCGCATCGTGGCGCGCGACAGCACTGCCGCGCGCGCGATGCCGCGCAGGTCGCCCTTCACCAGCGTCACGCCGGCGCTTTCCATCGCAACGTCTGTGCCGGTGCCCATGGCAATGCCCACGTCGGCCTGCGCCAGAGCAGGCGCATCGTTGATGCCGTCCCCCGCCATCGCCACCCTGCGTCCTTCGGCCTGCAGGCGTCTTACGTGCCCCGCCTTGTCCTCGGGCAGCACTTCTGCCAGCGCCTCGTCGATGCCAAGCTGCCTTGCAACGGCGTCGGCCGTGCTGCGTGAATCACCGGTGAGCATTACGATGCGTACGCCCGACTGCTTGAGCATCGCGATCGCGTCGCGAGTGCTGTCCTTGATCGGGTCAGCCACCGCCGCGATTCCCACGGCAACGCCGTTCACCGCAAAGAACACGACTGTCTTGGCTTGCGCGCGCCAGGTTTCCGCACGCGCTTCCCACCGCTGCGTATCGATACCGCGCTGCTGGAGAAACCCGCGGCTGCCCGCAAGCACCTTCTTTCCTTCGATCTCGGCTTGCACTCCCAGCCCATTGACCGCATCGAATGCACCGGCTGGGCGCGGCGTCAGGCCGCGCGCCTTGGCGCCCTCGACGATCGCAAGCCCGATGGGATGCTCGGAAAGCTGCTCGACGCCGGCGACCAGCGCCAGCGCCTCATTTTCCGGGATACCTTCGGCGACGAAATCGGTCAGCGCAGGATGGCCGAGCGTCAGGGTCCCGGTCTTGTCTACCACCACGGTGTCAATGTCGCGCATGCGCTCGATTGCTTCGGCGTTGCGGAACAGAATGCCAGCGCGTGCCCCTTGCCCCATGGCGACCGTCATGGAGATCGGCGTTGCGAGACCGACGGCACAGGGACAGGCGATGATCAGGACGGCGACCGCATTCAGAAATGCATAGGCGAATCGCGGCTCGGGGCCGGCAAACCACCAGACGAGCGCTGTCACGGCTGCGAGCGCGACGACCACCTGGACGAAGTACGCCGCGATGACATCGGCGAGCCGCTGGATCGGCGCACGGGTGCGCTGCGCCTCGCCCACCAAATGAACGATTCGCGAAAGCAATGTGTCCGCGCCCACACGCTCGGCACGGATCACCATCGAGCCGTTGCCATTCACGGTCGCACCGACCACTTTGGCGCCGGCAGCCTTGGCGGCCGGCAACGGTTCGCCCGTCATCATGGATTCGTCAACTCGGCTTGCGCCTTCGAGCACGGCGCCGTCCACGGGAATTATCTCGCCCGGCTTCACGCGCAGCCGGTCGCCGACGGCAACGCTTTCCAATGCCACCTGCTCCTCAGAACCGTCCTCGCGCAGGCGCCAGGCCAGATTGGGCGCGAGCTGGAGCAGCTGCTGGATCGCCTGGCTGGTCTGGCCCATGGCGCGAAGCTGCAGGAAATCGCCCAGGATCACCAGAGTCACAATTACCGCTGCCGCCTCGAAATAGGTGCCGACCGCGCCGTCGTGTTCGCGAAATTCTTCCGGAAACCGGCCTGGAAACAGCACCGCAGCAAGGCTGAACAGGTAAGCCAACCCGACCCCCAGCCCGATCAGCGTATACATATTGAGATTCCAGCCCGCGAGCGAGAGCCAGAACTTGCGCAGGATCGGCCAGCCGATCCACAGCACAACCGGGGTGCCGAGCGCAAACTCGATCCAGCCGCGAAGGCGTGGCTCCAGGCCCAGGGGTTCGTGAAAGCCCAGCATCGGCGCCATCGCGAGCAGAAACAGCGGCAGAGAAAGCGCCGCGCCGATCCACAGGCCCCGCTTCAAGTCTCGCAGTTCGCCATCGTCGGCCGCGGCAGCGCCGCCAATCGGCACCAAAGCCATGCCGCATTTCGGGCAGTCGCCCGGCCCGTCCTTCACCACTTCCGGATGCATCGGACAGGTGTAGCGCGCGCCCGCCACGGGCGCAGGCGCAGCCGCCGCGTGCACGTGCTGATCCGCGTGCCCGCCACAGCAGGAGGTGGTCTTGCCAAGGTACTTCTTGGGTTCGGCCTTGAACTTGGTCAGGCAGCCGGCACTGCAAAAGGCATAGCGCCCGCCCTCGTCTTCGAGGACGTGCCTGGAGGTCGCTGGATCAACCTGCATCCCGCATACCGGATCCGTTGTACGCGCAGTCGTCTGACGCATGCACACAGATTGGACCTTCCCATCATGGGAAGGTCAAGCCGGGCGTGCGCAGCGGCGTCGCTAGGCGGGCATCCGCCTGCCGAAATCCTTCAGCACTTCGCGCGCGCAGTTGTGCCCGGGCGCGCCGGTGACCCCGCCGCCAGGGTGTGCGCCGGAACCGCATAGATACAGTCCTTTAACCGGCGTACGGTAGTCAGCGTGCCCCAGCACCGGCCGCGCCGACCAGAGCTGATCGAGCGAGAGCTGGCCATGGAAGATGTCGCCGCCCGTGAGGCCGAACTCGCGCTCCAGGTCGGCGGGAGAAAGCGCAGAGTGCGCGATCACGCTCCTGCGGAAGCCGGGCGCGTGCGATTCCACGACGTCGAAGATCCGCTCGATGGCTTCCTGCTTGCGGCCGCCCCAGTCGGCATCCGGCGCGAAGTGCTGGCAGAACAGGCTTGCGACATGCGCGCCCCTGGGGGCGAGCGTATCGTCCAGCGTGCTCGGGATGACCATCTCCACAATCGGCGCGCGTGCTATGCCTTGTGCATGCGCATCCAGATATGCGCGGTCCATATAGCCGAGGGACGGCGCAAGGATGATGCCGCTCGCGTGGTGCGGGCCAGGCTCAGGCAGGCAGGAGAAACGCGGCAATTCCAAGAGCGCGACGTTCATGCGAAACGTCGCCGAGGCGCATTTGTAGCGCTCCATGCGCGCCACGAACTCCGGCGCAAGTTCGGAGCGCTGCACGAGTTTGAGATACAGGAGCTTCGGGTTCACGTTCGCGATGACCGCGCGGCCGCCGATCTCCTTGCCGTTCTCGAGCAACACCGATGCACCGCTGACGCGCGACACTGGCGCGTCGCATTCGATCTCGACGCCCAGCCGCCGCGCCTCGGCGGCCAGAGCTTCGCTGATTGCTCCCATGCCCCCTATCGCATGGCCCCACTGGCCGCGTTTGCCGTTCACCTCGCCGAAACAGTGGTGCAGCAGCACATACGCCGTACCCGGGTGGTATGGACTGGCATAGTTTCCGACGACCGCGTCAAAACCAAACACCGCCTTGACCGGGTCGGAGTCGAACCAGTCCTCCAGCCATTCGGCCGCGCTGCGCGTAAAGAGCCCGAGCAAATCGCGTTGCGCCTCAAGATCGAGCTTGCGCATCCGGTTGCCGAACTTCAACGTGCGGAACAGGGACGCGACCCCGCCGCCAACGTTCGGCGGTGTCTCCAGCACCGCCTCCCGCAGCACATCGGCGACGCCCTCCAGCTTTTCCCAGTATCGCGGCAGGCTGGTCGCGTCTCGCGCGGAAAATTTCCCGAACTCGCGCTGCGTCGCTGCCAGGCCGCCGCCGACTTTCAGGAAGCCGTTCTCGAGCGGCAGGAAATTGCCGAGCGGCCGTTCGACGAGACGCAAGCCATGCTCGGCAAGCCGCAATTCACGAATCACCTTCGCCTGCAGCAGGCTCACGGTGTAGGCCGCCGCGGAGTTGCGGAACCCGGGGTGGAACTCCTCGGTGACGGCGGCGCCGCCGACCACGCCGCGGCGCTCGAGGACTTTGACCTTGAGCCCGGCCTTGGCCAGGTAACAGGCGCAAACCAGGCCGTTATGCCCGGCACCTACGATGATGACGTCAGCGCTGACGCCGGAAGTCACTCTACGGTGACGGACTTGGCTAGGTTGCGCGGCTTGTCGACGTCGCTGCCGCGCGCGAGCGCCGTGTGGTACGCCAGCAGCTGCAGCGGCACCACATGCAGGATCGGCGACAGCAGCCCATAGTGTTCAGGCAGCCGGATCACGTTCACGCCCTCGGAGGCGGCGATGTGCGAGTCGGCGTCGGCGAGGACATAGAGTTCGCCGCCACGGGCGCGCACTTCCTGCATGTTCGATTTCAATTTCTCCAGCAGCGCATCGTTCGGCGCCACGGTGACCACGGGCATTTCGGCCGTAACCAGCGCGAGTGGGCCATGCTTGAGCTCCCCTGCCGGATAAGCCTCGGCATGGATATAGGAGATTTCCTTCAGCTTGAGAGCGCCCTCCAGGGCGATCGGGTAATGCAGGCCGCGGCCGAGGAACAGCGCGTGCTCCTTCTTCGCAAAACGCTCCGACCACCCGATCACCTGCGGTTCGAGCGCAAGCGCAGCCACGATCGCCTTCGGCAGGTGCCTGAGGCTGCGCAAATGCTTCTGTTCGTCCTTTGTGGACAATTTTCTTCCAAGCTTCGCCAACGTCAGCGCCAGGAGGAAAAGCGCGACCAGCTGCGTGGGGAACGCCTTGGTCGAGGCGACGCCGATCTCGACGCCCGCGCGCGTGAGGTACTTGAGCCGCGTTTCGCGCATCATCGCGCTGGAGGCGACATTGCAGATCGCCAGTGTTTTCTTTTGCCCGAGCGAGCGGGCATGCTTGAGCGCGGCGAGCGTGTCCGCGGTTTCGCCCGATTGGGAGACCACCACCACCAGCGTCCTGGAATCCGGCACGCTGTCGCGGTAGCGGTATTCGCTCGCAACCTCGACCTGGACCGGAAGCCGCGCCAGCGACTCGATCCAGTACTTCGCGGTAAGCCCGGAGTAGTAGCTCGTGCCGCAGGCCAGGATCAGCACCGAGCGGACGTCGCCGAGAACCTTGCCTTTGGGATCTTCGAACAGGGCCGGCGAGATCGCTTCCGTTCCGGACAGCGTATCCGCGACGGCACGCGGCTGCTCGAAGATTTCCTTCTGCATGAAGTGGCTGTACGGTCCGAGCTCCGCGGCCGCGCCGCTTGTTGCGACGGTCTTCAGCGGCCGCTCCGCCTCGCGGCCGCTAGCGTCGAATACGCGAAAGCCCGAAACAGTGACTTCCGCGACGTCGCCCTCTTCCAGATAGGCGATTTGATCGGTAGTCCCGGCAAGCGCCAGTGCGTCCGAGGCGATGAAATTCTCGTTCTTTCCCACGCCGACGACCAGCGGGTTTCCGGCGCGGGCGCCGACCACACAATGCGGTTCGCCCTTCGACACCACGGCAATGGCATAGGCCCCCGTGAGTTGCTTCACCGCCTTTCGAACCGCCTCCAGCAGCTTTCCCTTGTACAGGCTGTGAATCAGATGGGCGATGACCTCGGTGTCGGTCTCGGTCTCGAATACGTAGCCCTTCGCTTTCAGTTCAACGCGCAGCTCGTCGTGATTTTCTATGATGCCGTTATGCACCAGTGCGATCTCCCCGCGCGAGAAGATGGGGTGCGCGTTGTGGGTCACGGGCGCGCCGTGCGTCGCCCAGCGCGTGTGCGCGATGCCGGTCTCCGCCGCCAGCCGCTTCTTCGCTATTTGAGAATCCAGATCCGAGACGCGCGCGACACTGCGCAGGCGCTCCAGCCGATTGCCGGTGATTGTCGCAACGCCGCAGGAATCATAGCCGCGATATTCCAGGCGCTTCAGGCCTTCGATCAGGACCGGGACGATGTCGCGCCTGGCCGCCGCGCCGACGATGCCGCACATGGCTTACTTCGCCTTGGCCGGTTTCTTCCGCGGCGGCGACCAGCGCGGCAACGATACCTGCCTCGCGCGCGCCACGGTGAGCTGGCCGGGCGGCGTGTCCCTGCTGATGGTCGAACCGGCGCCGATGTAGGAGCCCTTGGCGATCCGCACTGGCGCCACCAGCGTCGCGTCCGAGCCGATGAAGCAATCGTCCTCGATTACGGTGCGGTTTTTCGAGACGCCGTCGTAATTGCAGGTAATGGTGCCGGCGCCGATATTGACGCGCGCGCCAACCTCGGAATCGCCGATATACGCAAGGTGGTTCGCTTTTGATCCGGCACCAATCCGGCTTTCTTTCACTTCGACGAAATTGCCGATGTGGACACCCTGGTCGAGTTTCGCGCCCGGCCTCAACCTCGCATAGGGGCCAATGCGGCAGCCGGCGCCGACTTCGGCATCTTCCAGCAGCGAAAACGCAAGCACCTCGGTGTCCGCGGCCAGCGTGACGTCCCTCAGCACGCAGTTGGCACCGATCTTCACGCGGTCGCCGAGCTTCACCTTGCCTTCAAAAACACAATTCACGTCGATGGACACGTCCTGCCCGCAGGTTAGCTCGCCGCGCACGTCCACGCGCCAGAGATCCGCAAGCGCCACGCCCGCGGCAAGCAATTTCCTGGCCTGGGCATTCTGGAAGGCGCGCTCCAGGATGGCCAGTTCCTCGCGCGAATTCACGCCATCCACTTCGCGCGCGTCGGTCGCCTTTACCGCTTTGACGGACGCGCCGGCTGCCGAAGCAATGCCGATGATGTCGGTGAGGTAGTACTCCTTCTGCGTATTGCGGTTTGCCACCTTGGCCAGCCAGCCCGCAAGCCGTGACGCGTTGCCTGCGAGGAATCCCGCGTACCACTCGCGTATCGCCAGCTCCGCGCGCTTCGCGTCCTTATGCTCGACAATGCGCTGCACATCGCCTTTCGGTCCGCGCACCACCCGGCCGTAGCCAGAGGGATCGGACAGATCGCTGGTGGCGATCGCAATACCCTTGCCGGCTGCGCGCAGCAGCTTGCGAAGGGTATCGGTGCGCACCAGCGGGACATCGCCGTTAAGCACCAATACCGTGGCGCTACGCGGGATTCTCGGCAAGGCCTGCATGAGCGCATGCCCCGTGCCCAGGCGGCGCGCCTGCTCCACCCATTCAACCGGCGCGCCCGCGAAAGCGGCCTTCACTTCGGCGCCGCCGTGACCGTGGACGATGAATACGCGTTCGGGCTTGAGCGACATTGCCGCGTCCAACACGTAGGCGAGCAGCGGACGTCCGGCGATCCGGTGCAGCACCTTGGGCAGCGCGGAGTGCATGCGCTTGCCCTGGCCTGCTGCGAGGATGACGACGTGGATAGGCATTCGGGGTCGGGCAGCGAATTCTAGCACTGCGGCAATTCCTTGATAGTTCTTGGAAAAGAGGAATACACTGCCTGTCACAATTCTGTCATGACCATCAGCGGCGATTACATCGAAATGTGTTTCAGGCTGGTCGTGGCGCTCGGAGCGGGCGCGCTGATCGGCCTGGAGCGCAGCTACCGCGGCCGGCCCGCCGGATTTCGCACCCACGCACTAGTGTGCACCGCCTCCAGCCTGCTGATGCTGGTAACCGTGTACGAGCACCTCTGGTTTTCCGGTGGCAGCGCGCGCACCGTTCTCGATCCCACCCGCATGTCGCAGGGAATCATGACCGGCATCGGTTTCCTCGGCGCGGGCGTCATCGTCAAGGAAGGCCTATCGGTGCGCGGCCTGACCACGGCGGCGTCGATCTGGATGACGGCCTCAATCGGCATCCTCATCGGTATCGGTTTCTATTTCCCGGCAGGCATCGCCACGGTCCTGACGCTCGGTACGCTCTCGGTGTTCCGCTGGATCGAGGGCAAGATGCCTTCGGAGTACTACGCCAATTTCGTGGTCCGTTTCCCGCGCGAAAAAGTCATGCCCGAGTCCGACCTGCGCGTAATGATCGAGGAGCACGGCTTCGACGTCGCCAACCTGAGTTATCGCATCGCCGGCCAGGGGCGGGAGTTTGAATACCAGATGGTGCTGCGTACCCTGCATGCCGCGAACACGCAGAAGTTCTCGGCGCGCCTCGCGGCTGAACCTTCAGTGACGGAATTCCGGATCGTCCCCGCGGGGGACTGAATCAGCCGGGTTCATTCCCAGCCTTCGGTCTGGGCCTGCACGATGGGTGCCGGTTCGCCCGCGCTTCCTGCCGGCAGAAAAAGCGTCACGGCCGCAGCGACCAGCAACAGCACGGTCGGGATCATCATGACCAGAAACTGCAGGTGCTCCTTGATCCTCATGGTCCGCTCCTATTGGGTGGGATGCGGAACCAGCGTAGGCCCGCAAGGCGGCGAGCACAGCGGAGGATTGCGGCCCGCGACTGTGCGAAATGCACATCCGGACTGCCGGCTACCAGTGGTCCGGCGGTTTGCGGTGCAACATTATCCCCGTGCGGGTCTGGGTGAGGTAGCCGCCGGTAGAGAGGTCCTTGAGGATGCGGCTCACCATTTCGCGTGAGGCGCCGATACGGCTGGCGATGTCCTGCTGGGTCAGGCGCTGCGGGATCGACATCTTGCCGTCGGTTTCCTCCGCGAGTTCCAGCAGCAGGCGGGCCACGCGGCCATAGACGTCCATCAACGCGAGGCTTTTCACGCTCGCGGTGAGCGCGCGGGCACGGCCAATGAGTTTGTCGATCAGGCTGAGCGCGAAGGCAGGATTGCTCGCAACGAAATCGCGGAAGTCGTTTTTCTGCACCACCAGGAAACGCGACGGCTCCAGCGTCATGATCGAGGCCGAGCGAGGGCCCTCGTCGAGCATCATTTCGCCGAAGTACTCGCCCGGACCCTGCGTCAGGAGCAGCATTTCACGGCCTTCGCCGTCGCTCACGAACACCTTTACCCGGCCTTCGAGGATGACGTAGAGCGAGTCCGTCGCGTCGCCCTCGGTGACGATGATGGCGTTTTTCGGAAAATTGCGCGCGACACCGTGGGAGCCCACGGCCATCAGATCCGCGTCCGAGAGCGTGTAGTTGCGCCGGTTCTTGGCGGCCATGCGCGCGCGCCCTAGCGCGGCAGCTCCGAAAAACCCGTCAGGAACTCGTCCACCGCGCGGGCACATTGGCGGCCCTCGCGGATCGCCCACACCACCAGCGACTGGCCGCGGCGCATGTCGCCCGCGGCGAACACCTTCTTTACCGAGGTGTGATAGGCGAGAGCGTCATCCGTAGACGCCCGCGCATTGCCGCGGGCGTCTTTCTCGACTCCGAATTCCTCCAGCAGCGACTGTACTGGAGAAACGAAGCCCATCGCCAGTAGCACAAGATCGGCCGGCATCTCGAACTCCGAGCCCGCAACTTCCGTCGGTTTGCCGTCCTTCCACGCCAGGCGAACCGCCTTGAGTTTCGTAACCTTGCCGCCTTCGCCGACGAACGATTTGGTGGCGATCGACCAGTCCCGTTCAACGCCCTCTTCATGCGAGGACGAGGTGCGAAGGCGCGTCGGCCAGTAGGGCCACACCGGATTGCGTTCGACGTCCGGCGGCATCGGGAACAATTCGAAATTTGTCACCGACCTGGCGCCGTGACGATTGGACGTTCCGATGCAATCCGAGCCCGTGTCGCCGCCGCCGATGACCACGACGTGCTTGTCCCTGGCCCAGAGATCGGCCACGCCCTTGTCGCCAGCGACGCGCTTGTTCTGCAGGGGCAGGAACTCCATCGCATAGTGCACGCCCGCAAGCTCGCGCCCCGGGATGGGCAGGTCGCGCGGCACCTCGGCGCCTCCGGAGAGCACCACCGCATCGAAATCAGAGAGCACTTTGGCCGCGGGAACAAAATCCATTGCGTCATTGGGAATGCCCTTGCCTGGAAGTTTCGTGCCAACACGCACGCCAGCGCGAAACTCAATGCCTTCGGCGCTCAGCTGGGCGAGCCGGCGGTCGATGACTTTCTTGTCGAGCTTGAAATCAGGGATGCCGTAGCGCAACAGTCCGCCGATGCGGTCGTTCTTTTCGAATACCGTGACCCCGTGGCCAGCGCGCGCCAGCTGCTGCGCGCAGGCGAGGCCGGCGGGGCCGGAGCCGACAACCGCAACCTTCTTGCCCGTCTTGTGAACGGCGGGTTGCGCTTTCACCCAGCCCGATTCCCAGGCCTTGTCGATGATCGCGTGCTCGATCGACTTGATGCCGACCGCGTCCTCGTTGATGCGCAGAACGCAGGCCTCTTCGCAGGGTGCGGGGCAGATGCGGCCGGTGAACTCCGGAAAATTGTTGGTCGAATGCAGCGTCTCGATCGCGTTCTTCCAGTCGCCGCGATAGACCAAGTCGTTCCAGTCCGGAATGATATTGTTGACCGGGCAGCCCTGCATGCAAAACGGGATGCCGCAATCCATGCAGCGCGCGCCCTGCACCTTGGCATCCTCGTCGGGAAGGCGCAGGTAGAACTCGCGATAGTGCTTCTTGCGCGCGTCCTTGCCCTCGTGCGGCTCCTCGAGGCGCTCGTACTCCAGAAACCCCGTGATCTTTCCCATCGCGCGCCCTACGCCGCCTGGCGCTTGTGCTTGGCGGCGAGTTCGCCCAGGGCGCGGCGGTACTCGTTCGGAAACACCTTCACGAACTTCGCCCGGTACTCGCTCCAGCGCTCGAGGACCCGCTTCGCCTGCGCGCTGCCGGTGTAGCGGGCATGGCGCTCGATCAGGCCGCGCGCGACGGACTCATCCGCCTCGCCCTTGTGCCAGAATTCCCGCGCGAGCTTTGCCTCCTGCTCCGCCTCGGCGACCAGCGGCTCAAGCACGACCATGGAGGCATTGCAGTAGCGGGAGAAATCGCCCCGCTCATCCAGGACGTAGGCGATGCCGCCCGACATGCCCGCCGCGAAATTGCGCCCCGTCGCCCCGAGCACGACCACCGTACCGCCCGTCATGTATTCGCAGCCGTGATCGCCCACTCCTTCGACCACTGCGTGGGCACCGGAATTGCGTACCGCGAATCGCTCGCCCGCGACGCCGCGGAAAAACGCCTCGCCTTCGATTGCGCCATACAGCGCGACGTTGCCGGTGATGATGTTTTCCGTCGGCTCGCCGCGGAATTTCGACGAAGGCTGCACCGCGATGCGGCCGCCCGACAGCCCCTTGCCGCAGTAGTCGTTGGTGTCGCCGATCAGGTCGAGCCAGACCCCGCGCGCGAGAAAGGCGCCGAAGCTCTGTCCCGCCGAGCCGGCCAGGCGTACGTGCACGGTTTCGTCGGGCAGCCCCTCGTGGCCGTAGCGCTTGGCGATCTCTCCCGACAGCATGGTGCCGACGGTCCGGTTGATGTTCCGGATCGGCATTTCGATGATCACTTTCTCGCGCCGCTCGAGCGCCGGCTGCGCCAGCTCGATGAGCCGGTTGTCGAGCGCCTTGGCGAGGCCGTGGTCCTGCGTCTCGCAATGGTGCTTCGCCACCTCGGGCGGCACTTGGGGAAGGTGGAAAATGCGGGAGAAATCAAGACCCTTCGCCTTCCAGTGCTCGATGCCTTGGCGCGTATCCAGTAGGTCGGCACGGCCGATCAGTTCGACCATGCTGCGCGCGCCAAGCCGCGCCATCAGCTCGCGCGCCTCCTCGGCGACAAAGAAGAGATAGTTCACCACGTGTTCGGGCTTGCCTTCGAACTTGCGGCGCAGGAGCGGGTCCTGGGTTGCGACGCCGACCGGGCAGGTGTTCAAGTGGCACTTGCGCATCATGATGCAGCCCTCGACCACCAGCGGCGCGGTGGCGAAGCCGAACTCGTCCGCGCCCAGCAGTGCACCCACGACCACGTCACGCCCCGTCTTCATCTGGCCGTCGACTTGCACGGCGATACGGCCGCGCAGCCGGTTGAGGGTCAGCGTCTGCTGCGTTTCGGCCAGCCCCAGCTCCCAGGGCGTGCCGGCGTGCATGATCGAGGACCAGGGAGAGGCGCCGGTTCCGCCATCGTGGCCGGAAATCGTGACATGGTCGGACTTGGCCTTCGCCACGCCGGCCGCGACGGTGCCGACGCCAACCTCGGACACCAGCTTCACGCTCACCGCAGCCGCCGGGTTGGCGTTCTTCAGGTCGTGGATCAGCTGCGCGATGTCCTCGATCGAATAGATGTCGTGGTGCGGCGGCGGCGAGATCAATTCCACGCCGGGAGTCGAATAGCGCAGCTCCGCGATGTACTCCGAAACCTTCTTGCCGGGCAGCTGGCCGCCTTCGCCGGGCTTTGCGCCCTGCGCGATCTTGATCTGCAGCATCTCGGCCGAAGCGAGGTACTCGGCGGTGACTCCAAACCGTCCCGAGGCAACCTGCTTTATCTTCGACTTGAGCGAATCGCCGGCGCGCAAGGGGATATCCACCTCGACGCGCTCCTTGCCGAGGCGCGACATCATGCTTTCGCCCGCCTTGATCGGGGCGTAACGCCTGCGGTCTTCGCCGCCTTCACCGGTATTCGACTTGCCCCCGATGCGGTTCATCGCGATCGCCAGCACCGTGTGGGCCTCTGTCGAAATCGAGCCCAGCGACATGGCGCCGGTGGAAAAGCGCTTGACGATCTCGGCGGCCGGTTCGACCTCCTCGATTGGTACCGGCTTGCACGCATCGAACCTGAATTCGAACAGGCCGCGCAGCGTCATCTGGCGCCGCGACTGATCGTTGATCAGCGCCGCATATTCCTTGTAGGTCGGGTAGGAATTCTGGCGCGCCGAATGTTGCAGCTTTGCGATCACGTCGGGCGTCCAGGCATGCTCTTCGCCCCGCACCCGCCAGGCGTATTCGCCGCCTGCATCGAGCATCGTCTCCAGCACCGGGTCTTTTTCGCCGAATGCTGCGTGATGGATCCGGAGGGTTTCCTCGCCGAGCTCGAGGATGCCGATGCCGCTCACCTTCGAGGCCGTGCCATTGAAATACCTGTCCACCAGGTTGCGCGAGAGCCCGACGGCCTCGAAGGTCTGCGCGCCGGTATACGACATGTAGGTGGAAATGCCCATCTTGGACATGACCTTCTTCAGGCCCTTGCCGACCGCCTTGACGTAGTACTTGATGGCCTTCGAAGCCGCGCCCGGATCGCCGTCATTCGCCGCGATCAGCGTTTCCAGCGCCAGGTAGGGGTGCACGGCCTCGGCGCCATACCCGCCGAGCAGCGCGAAGTGATGCACTTCGCGCGCCGAACCGGTCTCCACCACCAGGCCAGTGGAAGTGCGCAGCCCCCTCGCCACCAGGTGCTGGTGGATTGCGGAAAGCGCGAGCAGCGCCGGGATCGCGACCCGCTCCCTGTCAACGGCACGGTCGGAAATGACGACGATCGAGTACCCGCCGCGCACCGCGTCCTCGGCCTGCGCGCACAGCGACGCGAGGCGGGCTTCGACTGCCTCCTTGCCCCAGGCGGCCGGGTAGGTAATGTCGAGCTCGAGCGAGCGGA
>Ga0134127_10002140_pt1 | contig 14422 bp, 13 predicted proteins | sample KB31753_FD_96459 | JGI IMG/M metagenome (GOLD analysis project Ga0134127, IMG submission 96459) | Terrestrial soil microbial communities with excess Nitrogen fertilizer from Kellogg Biological Station, Michigan, USA - KB3-175-3 | ecosystem: Environmental > Terrestrial > Soil > Unclassified ...
TACCCCTGGCACCAGATCTCCTCGCACGAGAGCATCTTGGGCGGGTAGCGCTTCTTCTGCTCGTCGGTCCCGTAGGCGATGATGGTGGGGCCCGCCATGCCGATGGCCAGGATGTTGAGCACCGGCGGGGCCTTGGCGAGCGCCATCTCCTGCTGGAGGATCATCTCCTCCATGAAGGTGAGGCCCCGGCCGCCCGCTTCCTTGGGCCAGGTCAGGCCGACGAAGCCGGCCTCGTACATCTGCCGCTGCCATCGCCGCAGCATCTCGTAGGCCTCGGGCCGCGGGATGTCCGAGCCCTGACTGAGCCGCGCCACCCAGTCGTGCTTCATGCTCCGGGACAGGAACCCGCGCACTTCGTCGCGGAAGGATGTCTGCTCAGGGGTCAGCGTGAAATCCAATGCACCCTCCCACGTTGGTGGGTCGCCAGTAATGAGGTTAACCGGGGTAAGGCTGAACGAAGGTTCAGTACGATGATACGAGCGCGCACGAGAAAGTGTCAAGTGGCTGGGGTATACTCGCGGCGGCCATGGCGACCATCGGCATCTCCTTGTCCCGCTTGAAAAGCCACATCGAGACCCTGTCCAGCTACGGCCGCAACCCGGGCGGCCGGGGCATCACCCGGTCGTGCTGGAGCCCGCCTCACGAGGAAGCGCGCAAGTGGCTCCTCGGCCGGATGACCGAGGCCGGCCTCGAGACGCGCGTGGACGCGGCAGGCAACACCTTCGGCTCGCTCCGCGGCGAGGGCGCCGCGGTGCTGACCGGATCCCACATCGACACGGTGCCGGAAGGCGGCCCGCTCGACGGCGCCCTGGGCGTGCTGGCCGGGCTCGAGTGCCTTCAGACCATCAAGGCGGCCGGGCTCGATACGCGGCGACCGCTGGCGGTGGTGGCCTGGAGCGACGAGGAAGGCCGCTACGGGAGCCTCTTCGGCTCGCGCGCCTTCACCGGCAAGCTCGACATGGCCCAGGTGCCGACGCTCCAGGCGGTGGACGGCATCAAGCTCGTGGACGCGATGGCCGGGGCCGGCTATGACGCGAGCCGGGTGGCGGAGGCGCGCTGCGATCCCCGGACGCTCCACGCCTACGTCGAGCTGCACATCGAGCAGGGCCCGCACCTCGAGGCGGCCCGTCTCCCCATCGGGCTCGTCGAGGGCATCGTGGGGATCCGGCGCAACCGCCTCACCTTCATCGGCGAGCCGGACCACGCGGGCACCACGCCGATGGCCTGGCGCAAGGACGCCTTCCTGGCCGCCTGCGAGTACGCGCTGAAGGCGCGCGAGCACATCGTCCGCAAGGGCAGCGGCCGCAGCGTGACCAACTTCGGGCGCATCGAGCTCTCCCCCGGCGTCTCCAATATCGTGCCCGCCCAGGCGGTCCTGCTGCAGGAGATGCGCGAGCTGGACCCCAAGATCCTGGCGCGGCTCGATCGCGAGTGCGCGGCGCTCGCCCGCACCATCACGCGCCGGCGCGGCATCAAGGTGGTCGTCGAGGCCATGTCTCGCACCGACCCCGCCCGCTGTGCGCCGCGGGTCATGAACGCGGTGCAGGCCGCGTGCGAGAAGCTCAAGCTCCGCTACAAGCGCATGCCCTCGGGGGCGGGCCACGACGCCCAGAACTTGGCCCTGGTGACCGACTCGGGCATGCTCTTCATCCCGTCGCGGGGCGGGCGCAGCCACCGGCCCGACGAGATGAGCGACTGGAAGGCGATCGAGCGGGGCACCAACGCGCTGCTCCACACGCTGCTGACGCTGGCCGGCTAGCGCGGCGCTGCCCGGCCGCCAAGAGGGCGCATGTGAAAGTTTCCACTTGGCAACCGTCCGCGGGATCAAGTACACTCCCGCAAGAATCCAGCGCCATCTATCCCATGAGGAAGTTGTGCCCACGATAGTGCACCTGCTGCTGGCCCTGGTCCTGACCGTTTTCCTGGCTGCCCAGGCCAGCGCGCTCGCCTTCGTGCTCCGGTCGCGCCGGGCGGTATCGGCGCGGGGAGCCCGTCGCCGCACCGATCTCCTCTGGACCTCCATCCCGGTGCTCCTCGTGCTCTTCCTGGCCGCCCGCAGCTGGGTGGCCGTCGTCGACGTCCATCGGCCCGCCGTGGCCGCGACCGGCACGCCGTCGCAGTCGGTGGCGGCTCCGGTCGCCAGAGGAGCCCACCCGACACCATGACTCAGCGCCCCCCGACGGTCGCCCGCCTCGTGAAGCGCCTGGACTGGACGCGGCTCGGCCTGCTGGCCGCCGTGCTCCTGCTCGCGAGCGCGTGCAACGCGGTGGGCTGGAACTGGGACACCCCGATGAGCACGGTGACCCCGAAGTCCGACTTCGGGAAGGTCACCCACGGGATCTTCATGCTGATCTCGTGGTGGACGCTCGGCATCTTCATCGCGGTGGAGGCGGCCCTGCTCTACGCGTGCTGGCGCTTCCGCGACCGCCCGGGCGCGCCGATCCCCAAGCAGGTGCACGGCCACACCGTGCTCGAGATCTCCTGGACCATCGCGTTCGCGGTGATCCTGCTGATCTTCGCGATCCCCACCATCAAGGTGATTTTCAAGACCCAGGAGGCGCCGGCGGCGACTGCGCTCCGGGTGGAGGTCGTGGGCAAGCAGTGGTGGTGGGAGTTCCGGTACCCGCAGCAGAAGATCACCACCGCCAACGAACTGCATCTCCCCGCCGGGCAGACGGTGGCCTTCTTCCTGAACGCCCCCGACGTCATCCACTCCTTCTGGATCCCCCAGCTCGGCGGCAAGCGGGACGTGGTCCCTCACCGGGTGAACCACATCACGCTCACCCCGGAGGTGCCGGGCGAGTATCCCGGCCAGTGCGCGGAGTACTGCGGGATGTCGCACGCCAACATGCGCTTCCGGGTCATCGTGCACGAGCCCGCCGAGTTCGAGAAGTGGGTTCAGGCGCAGCAGGCGGCCCCGGTGGAGTCCGCCGACGCGCTCGCCCAGCAGGGCCGAACCCTGTTCGTCCAGTCGACGTGCGTGGGCTGCCACACCATCACCGGGATCTCGGCCGGCCACATCGGGCCCGATCTCACCCACTTCGCGAGCCGCAAGACCTTCGCGGGCTCGCTGATGGCGAGCACCCCGGACAACCTGACCAGGTGGATCGAGAATCCCGAGCACATGAAGCCCGGCGCGCTGATGCCGAACCTGGGGATGAAGGGGGAGCAGTCGAAGGCTCTGGCCGCTTTCCTCCTCAGCCTGAAATAGGGAGACGGACATGGCGACTCACGCGGCATTCATGCCGGGCGCGAAGGTGGAGGCCCCCACGTTCTGGGGGGCCGTCGCGTCCTGGCTCACCACCGTCGATCACAAGCGGATCGGCATCCTGTACGGGTCGAGCGCGTTCATCTTCTTCCTGATCGGCGGCATCGAGGCGCTGATCATGCGCCTGCAGCTCGCCCGCCCCGACAACACCCTGGTGGGCGCGCAGACCTTCAACGAGCTGTTCACCATGCACGGCACCACCATGGTGTTCCTCGCGATCATGCCGATGAGCGCGGCCTTCTTCAATTACATGATCCCGCTCATGATCGGGGCGCGCGACGTGGCCTTCCCGCGCCTGAACGCGCTCTCCTACTGGATCTTCCTCTCCGGCGGGCTCTTCCTGCACGTGAGCTTCCTGGCCAAGGCGGTCCCGGACGGCGGCTGGTTCGGCTACGCCAACCTGACGTCGCACCAGTTCTCCCCGACCCACTCGATCGACTTCTGGATGCTCGGCCTGCAGATCCTCGGCATCTCGTCGATGCTCGCCGGCTTCAACTTCCTGGTGACGATCATCAACATGCGGGCCCCCGGCATGACCCTGATGCGCATGCCGGTGTTCATCTGGATGAGCTTCGTGACCCAGTTCCTCATCGTGCTCGCCTTCCCGGCGATCACGGTCGCGCTCATCCTGCTCATGTTCGACCGCTTCTTCGGCACGCTCTTCTACTCCCCCGCCGCGGGCGGCGATCCCCTGCTCTGGCAGCACCTCTTCTGGATCTTCGGCCACCCGGAGGTCTACATCCTGATCCTCCCCGCGATGGGTATCGTCTCGGAGGTACTGCCCACCTTCGCGCGCAAGCCGCTCTTCGGCGCGCCGGTGGTGATTTACTCCGGCATCATGATCGGCGTCTTCGGCTTCGGGGTGTGGAGCCATCACATGTTCTCGGTCGGCATGGGCCCGGTGGCCGACGCCGCGTTCTCGATCACCACCATGCTGATCGCGGTGCCCACCGGGGTGAAGATCCTCAACTGGCTCTGTACCCTGTGGGGCGGCTCCATCCGCTTCCGGGTCCCGCTCTACTTCTCGCTCGGCTTCATCGCGATGTTCACGATGGGCGGCCTCTCCGGGGTCATGCACGCCTCGCCCCCGGTGGATCTGCAGCAGACCGACACCTACTTCGTGGTGGCCCACTTCCACTACGTGCTCTTCGGCGGCTCGATCTTCGGCCTCTTCTCGGGGGCCTACTACTGGTGGCCCAAGATCACCGGCAAATTGCTCGACGAGCGGCTCGGCAAGGTGCACTTCTGGCTGATGCTGCTCGGCTTCAACGTGACCTTCTTCCCCCAGCACTACCTCGGCCTGATCGGCATGCCCCGCCGCATCTACACCTACGCGGGAGACCTCGGCTGGAACTTCTGGAACCTGGTCTCCACCATCGGAGCGTTCACGATCGCGGTCTCGCTCCTCGTGTTCATCTTCAACGTGATCCGGACCACGCGCGGGGGCAAGGTCGCGAGCGCGGACCCGTGGGACGGGCGCACGCTCGAGTGGTCGATCCCGTCGCCGCCCCCGGTCTACAACTTCGCGCGGGTGCCCGACGTGCACGACCGCGACGAGCTGTGGCTGCAGAAGTACGGCGACGGGCACGGGGGCGCTCCGCGGCCCAAGCCGGCCCCGGTGACCGCGGCCGAGATCGCGGCGATCCACATGCCGCCCAGCTCCTACTGGCCGATCCTGCTCGCCCTCGCGATGGCGATGATGATCTCGGGCCTGCTCATCAGCATGTACCAGGTCATCGTGGGCGGGCTGCTCACCCTGTTCTTGATGTACCGGTTCGCCATGGAACTCCACCGCCCCGCCGATGGGCACGGACACTAGGAGAGCCGCCGTGGCCGATCACGCCGCCACTCACGACGTCACTCATGCGGTTCACGATCCGAACATCGGCAACACCGGGCTCGACCATCGCAAGATGGGCATGTGGGCCTTTCTCGGCTCCGACTGCATGTTCTTCGGGTCGCTGATCGGGACGTACCTCGCCTACAAGGGCAAGTCCATCTCGGGGCCGACGCCGCACGACGTGTTCGACATCCCGCTGACCTCCTACAGCGCGGCCCTGCTGCTCGCCTCGTCGCTGACCATGGTGCTGGCCCTCGCCGCCCTGCAGGACAACCGGGTGAAGGTGGCGGCGGGCTGGCTGCTCGCCACCGCCGCGATGGGACTGCACTTCGTGCTGAACCAGGTCTACGAGTTCTGGACCTTCGTCCACCACCACGGGCTGACCCTCGGGACGAGCCTCTTCGGCTCGACCTTCTTCGTCCTCACCGGCTTCCACGGGGCGCACGTCACCGGCGGCGTCCTCTGGCTCCTGCTGCTCGTCTCGCTCGCCTGGCGGGGCAAGCTCGACCGGCGCGACTACACCAAGGTCGAGATCGCGGGTCTGTACTGGCACTTCGTCGACATCGTGTGGATCGCGATCTTCACCATCATCTACCTCATCCCCTAGGAGCCGCGACATGGCCGATCACGGCACCGCTGCCGCGACACACGGAGGAGGGGGCGGGCACGCCACCGTCAAGACGTATATCCAGGTGGCGATCGCGCTGGCCATCATCACCGGCGTCGAGGTCGCCACCCTCTACGTCCCCGGCATCCCCAACCCGGTCCTGGTCATCAGCCTGCTCGTGATGTCCGCGGTGAAGTTCTACCTGGTGGTCGGCTTCTTCATGCACCTCAAGTACGACCACCCGATCATGCGGGCGCTCTTCGTGGGACCGCTGGCCATCGCCGTCGCCATCATCCTGGCCGTCATGGCGCTCTTCAGCGCCTTCTTGCTGCTGCCCCGTCCGCACTAGATCATGGCGCACGTAGGACCCGGGCCCGTGGGACCGCCCCCCCTCGGGCCCGAGGGCTTCGACTGGACCTCCTGGCAGGCCGATCCCGGCGTCGTGGCCGGCCTCGTCGTCCTGGGGGCGGCCTACACCGCGGCCATCCTCTGGCGGCGGCGGCTCGCCCCCGAGGCGCGCGTGGAGCCGCTCAAGGTGGTCTCGTTCGGGGGCGCCCTCCTCCTGCTCTTCGGGGTGCTCACCGGGCCCATCCACGATCTCTCGGACTACTACCTCTTCAGCGCCCACATGATCCAGCACATGCTGCTCGTCTTCGCGATGCCGCCGCTGCTGCTTTACGGGACGCCCGGGTGGATGCTGCGCCCGCTCCTGCGCGATCCCAAGCTCCTGCAGCTCGGCCGCGCGCTGACGCGGCCGACCGGTGCCTTCGCGACCTTCAACGTGATCCTGATCGCGTGGCACCTGCCGCCCCTCTACAATCTGGCCATGGCGCAGCATCCCTTCCACATCGTGGGGCATCTCCTGATGATGGCCGGATCGGTCATCCTGTGGTGGCCGGTGCTCTCCCCGCTCGACGAGCTGCCCCGCGCGCCCTACCCGATCCAGATGCTGTACCTCTTCGTGGTCGGCCTGCCGATGGTGATGGTGGCCATCTTCATCTCGATGGCCGACGGCCTGCTCTACCCGTACTACGCGGCCGCGCCGCGGATCTGGGCGCAGCTCACCCCGCACGCCGACCAGCACCTGGGCGGGCTCATCATGTGGATCCCCGGGGGCATGGTCTTCCTCGTCGCGCTCTCCGTCGTCTTCTTCCGCTGGCAGAGCGCGGGCGGCGACGACGCGGCGGTACCGCTGGCCGGTGCGCGCCATGGCCGCTAGGCTCGCGTGGGCCGCGGTGGTCGCGGTCTTCTTCCTGATGACGCTCGGCAACGTGGTGAGCGCCACCGGTTCCGGGCTCGCGTGTCCCGACTGGCCGCTCTGCCACGGCTCGGTGATCCCGCCGCTCCGGCTCGACGTGCTGATCGAGTACAGCCATCGCCTCGCCGCGCTGGCCGCCAGCGTGCTGATCGTGGCCACCACCGTGCTCGCGCTTCGCGGGAGCCGCGCGCCGGGGTTACGTCGCCTCGCCTGGCTGCTGCCCACCCTGCTCGCGGCGCAGATCGCGCTCGGCGGCATCACGGTGCTGCTCAAGCTGCCCCACCTGATCAGCACCGCGCACCTGGTCAACGCGCTCCTGATCCTGGGCGGCCTCATCGTGCTGGCGCGCGGGCTCCACGCCGCGGCGCCCGCGCGCGCGAGCGCCGGTGACGACCGCCTGGGGCGTCTGGCCCGCGTGGGGCTGATCGTGCTGCTGGTCCAGCTCGCGCTGGGCGGCTACGTTCGCCACTCGGGGGCCGGTCTCGCCTGTCCCGACTTCCCGCTCTGCAGCGGCGATCTGCTGCCCACCCAGTGGCTGGCCGGCGTGCACTGGGCGCACCGCTGGCTCGGCGTGCTCCTGCTCGGGCTCTTCATTCACGTGGCGGTAGCGGGCCGGACCGCGGCCACCCGTCTGGTCGCCGCGCTCGCGCTGCTCCAGGTGGCGCTCGGCATCGCCACCGTGCTGCTCCAGCTCACGCCGGTGGTGCGGGCGGCCCACGCGGCCGTCGGCTACTCGATCTGGGCCGTGCTCGTCTGGGTGAGCGTTGACGCGGGGTGCTGGCGAGGAAGCCTGGCCCCGACCGCCCGGCCGGGCGCGACCCGGGAGACCGCGCATGCCGCCTAGAGCCGCGACGGCCGCCTCGCGCGGCATCGGCGCGCTGAGCCTGACCGAGCGGATCGGGGCCTACGCCGAGCTCTCGAAGTTCGGCATCGTGCTCCTGGTGCTGGTTTCCGCGGGCGCCGGCTTCATGCTGCGGGCGCCCCTCGGGCCCGAGTTCCCCTGGTCCCAGGGCCTGCTGGTCCTGGCCGGGGTGATGCTGCTGTCCTGTGGGGCCTCGGCGCTGAACCAGGTCCAGGAGCGGGGGCGCGACGGCCTGATGGCCCGCACCGCGGGCCGACCGCTACCGTCCGGCCGCCTGTCCCACGCCCAGGGGCTCACCTTCTCGATCGTGGCCATCGTGGTGGGCGCGGCCGTGCTGTGGCTCGGGATCGGCCCCCTGGCGGGGATCCTCGGGCTGATCGCGAGCGGCTTCTACAACGGCGTCTACACCCCGTGGCTCAAGCCGAACTCCCCGTTCGCGGCGGTGCCCGGGGCGATCCCGGGAGCCATCCCGCCGGTGATCGGCTGGGTGGCGGGCGGCGGCCACATCGCGGACGCGGGGGCGGTCATCCTCTTCGGGATCCTGTTCCTCTGGCAGATGCCCCACTTCTGGGCACTCTCTCTCCGCTATCGGGCCGACTACGCAGCCGGAGGCTTCCCGATGGTCTCGGAGCGGGTGGGGGTCGAGGGGACGGCCCGGCTGATTCAGCTCTATGCCCTCGGCCTGACCGCCTGGGCGCTGGCCGCCCCCACCTTCGGAGTGGGCGGCCCGGCCGCCCTGGTCGCGGCGGCCGCGCTGGGGGGACGGCTCCTCTGGCTGGCCGCCAAGTTCGCGCGGCAGCCGGACGACCAGCGAGGGTGGCTCTCCCTCTTCCTCTTCTCCAACTTCTTCCTTCTTCTGTTATTCCTTGTGATGGTAGGAGAGCGCCTGGTCCGCCATACCCTGTCGTAGCGGTGAGGCGGCCGTCGGTGGCACGGTGGGTCGGTTGTCTGCTACTCTGAGATCCCCGTCTGGAGGCCTGATCGAATGAACATCTGTGTGGTGGGAACGGGCTACGTGGGGCTGGTGACCGGCGCGGTCTTCGCCGATCTCGGCAACGACGTGGTCTGCGTGGACAACGATCAGAAGAAGATCGAGGCCCTCCGGGCCGGCCGGATGCCGATCTACGAGCCGGGCCTCGAGGAGATGGTGGTCCGCAACAAGGACGACGGGCGGCTCAGCTTCACCACCGACCTCCCCGGCGCGGTCCGCCAGGCCGACGTGATCTTCATCGCGGTGGGCACGCCCCCGAAGGACACCGGCGAGACCGACCTCTCCCACGTGGAGGCGGTCGCCACCCAGATCGGCCGCTCGATGGACCGCTACAAGGTGGTCGTCAACAAGTCTACCGTCCCGGTGGGCACCGGCGAGTTCGTCCGGGAGGTCATCACCCGACACCAGCCTCGCCCCATCGACTTCGACGTGGTCTCGAACCCGGAGTTCCTGCGCGAGGGCTCCGCGATCGAGGACACCCTCCGGCCCGACCGGATCGTGATCGGTGCGCCCAACCAGCAGGTCGCGATGACCCTGGTGGAGCTCTACGCCCCGCTCGAGCGACCGATGATCATCACCGACCTGCCGTCGGCGGAGGTGATCAAGTACGCCTCCAACGCCTTCCTGGCCGCCAAGATCTCGTTCATCAACGCGATCGCCAACATCTGCGAGAACGCGGGCGCCGACGTGAGCCAGGTGATGAAGGGCATGGGCCTCGACTCGCGCATCGGGATGCAGTTCCTCCAGGCCGGGCTCGGTTACGGCGGCTCCTGCTTCCCCAAGGACGTGGACTCCCTCATCCACACCGCGGCGCGCTTCGGCTACGACTTCAAGCTGCTGCGCTCGGTGGTGGAGATCAACAAGGAGCGGGCCGCCCACCTGGTGGACATGATGCGCAAGGCGATGGGCGGGCTCGAGGACCGGACCATCGCGGTCCTCGGCCTCGCCTTCAAGCCCAATACCGACGACATGCGCGAGGCCAAGAGCCTCGAGGTGGTCCGGCTGCTCCACGCGGCGGGGGTGGAGGTACGCGCCTACGATCCCGTCGCGATGGACAACGCGAAGCCCCTGATGCCGGAGGGCGTGACCTTCTGCGAGTCGGCCTACGAGGCGGCCGCGGGAGCGGACGGGGTCGCCCTGCTCACCGAGTGGAACGAGTTCAAGTACCTGAACCTCGACCGGCTGCGCGGGCTGCTGCGGCATCGGCTGATCTTCGACGCCCGCAACCTCTACGAGCCCGAGCGCATGCGCCGCCTCGGCTTCGAGTACTACTCGATCGGGCGCAAGCCCGTGCTGGCGGGCTGAGGACCGGGCCGGTGCGGGTCCTCGTGACGGGCGGAGCCGGCTTCATCGGCTCTCACCTCTGCGACTTCCTGCTCGCCCGCGGGTGCGAGGTCGTCTGCATGGACAACCTCCTCACCGGCTCCACCGACAACGTCGCCCACATCAGCGACCCGCGCTTCCTCTTCGTCAAGCACGACGTCACCAACTACATCGTGGTGGGAGGCCCGCTGGACTACGTGCTGCACTTCGCGAGCCCCGCCTCCCCGATCGACTACCTGGAGCTGCCCATCCAGACCCTGAAGGTGGGCGCGCTCGGCACCCACAAGGCGCTCGGGCTGGCCAAGGAGAAGCGGGCCCGGTTCCTGCTCGCCTCGACGTCCGAGGTGTACGGCGATCCGCTCGTGCATCCGCAGCGCGAGGACTACTGGGGCAACGTCAACCCGGTGGGCCCGCGCGGCGTCTACGACGAGGCCAAGCGCTTCGCGGAGGCCATGGTCATGGCCTACCACCGCGTGCACGGCCTCGACGCCCGCATCGTGCGTATCTTCAACACCTACGGCCCGCGCATGCGGCTCACCGACGGGCGCGCGATCCCCACGTTCGTGCGCCAGGCCCTCCGGAACGAGCCCATGACCGTCTTCGGCGACGGCTCCCAGACGCGCTCCTTCACCTACGTCACCGACCTGGTCGAGGGCATCTGGGCCCTGATGCAGGCCCCGGTGAACGAGCCGGTGAACATCGGCAACCCGAAGGAGATGACGCTGCTGCAGCTCGCCCAGCAGATCTCGCGCCTGAGCGGCTCGCGGAGCGAGATCGTGTTCCGCCCGCTCCCCACCGACGACCCCAAGGTCCGGCAGCCCGACATCGGCAAGGCGCGACGCCTGCTCAATTGGGAGCCCAAGGTGGACGTGGAGGACGGACTCGTTCGCACCATCGACTGGTGCCGCAAGCTCGTGGCCCAGCCGTGAAGATCCTCGTCACCGGGGGGGCCGGTTTCATCGGCTCGCACGTGGTGGACGCCTTCCTGGCCGCGGGCCACGACGTGGCGGTGGTGGACAACCTCACCACCGGCGACGCGCGCTGGATCAACCCGCGCGCCCGCTTCCACGAGATCGATCTACGCAGCGCCGGGCTGGCCCGCGTCTTCGAGACCGAGCGGCCGGAGGTGGTGGCCCACCTGGCCGCTCAGGCGTCGGTCGGCCGCTCGGTGACGGATCCGGTGTTCGACGCCAGCGTGAACATCGGGGGCGGGGTCGCGCTGCTCGAGTGCTGCCGGCGCTACGGCGTCCGCCGGGTGATCTATTCGTCGAGCGGCGGCGCGGGCTACGGGGACACCGACGTCATCCCCACCCCGGAGAGCCATCCGAGCCTGCCGATCTCCCCCTACGGCATTACCAAGGTCGCGGTGGAGCAGTACGTCAGCGCGTGGACCGGCATCTACGGCATCAGCGGCATCTCGCTCCGGTACGCCAACATCTACGGTCCGCGCCAGAATCCCCAGGGCGAGGCGGGGGTGATCGCCATCTTCTGCCACCGGCTGCTGACCGGTCAGGCCCCCATCATCAACGGAGACGGGGACCAGACTCGCGACTACACCTACGTGGAGGACGTGGCCGCCGCCAACGTCCGGGCCCTCGAGCATCCCGAGGCCACCGGCGGGGTCAACGTCTGCACCGGCGTCGAGACGTCGGTGAACGACCTCTACCAGGGGCTGGTGCAGGCGTCGGGCTCGACCGAGAAGGCCCAGCACGCGCCCGCCCGGCCGGGCGAGCAGCGCCGGAGCTGTCTCTCCCCTGCGCTCGCCGCGCGCGCGCTCGGCTGGAAGCCCACCGTGTCCCTCGCCGAGGGCCTCCGTCGCACCTTCGGCTTCTTCAAAAAGGAGATCGCGCCATGATCGACGAAGAGCTGCGGGCGATCCTGGCCTGCCCCGCCTGCAAGGGCGTCGAGCTGACCTTCGAGGAGACCCGCATCATCTGCCGCGCCTGCCGCAAGGCCTACCCGGTGCGCGACGGCATTCCCGTGATGCTGATCAGCGAGGCGGAGCCCTGGGTCCCGACGAAATAACCGCGGTCATCCTCGCGGGCGGCCAGGGCACCCGGCTCCGGCCCCTGACCCTGACCACGCCCAAGCCGGTCGTTCCCCTCCTCAACATCCCGTTCATCGCCTACCAGCTCGCTCTCCTCCGCCAGCACGGCATCACCGACGTGGTGTTGTCCTGCTCCTACATGGTGGACGAGATCCGGCGCATCATGGGCGACGGCGCGGCCCACGGGGTGCACCTGCGCTACGCGGTGGAGTCGGACCCGCTCGGCACCGCGGGCGGCGTCCGCAACGCAGTGGACCTCGTGCGCGGCCTCGTGGTCGTGCTGAACGGCGATGTCCTGACCGATCTCGATCTCTCCGCGATGCTGCGCTTCCATGCGGAGCGCGGCTCGCGCGCGACGCTCTACCTCACCCGCGTCGCCGACCCCTCCCAGTACGGGCTCGTCGAGCTCGAGGCGGACGGGCGGGTGCGGAGCTTCGTGGAGAAGCCCCTGCCCGGGCAGGCGACGGTGGACACCGTCAACGCGGGCGTCTACGCGCTGGATCGCGAGGTGGTCGCGGCGATTCCCACCGGGCGCGCAGTGTCCATCGAGCGCGAGACGTTCCCCGGGCTGCTGCGGGACCGCGTGCCGTTCTTTGGCTGGGTCGCGGGCAACTACTGGCTCGACATCGGCAGCCCCGCCAAGTACCGCCAGGGCCAGCTCGACCTGCTGGCCGGGCGGGTCACCAGCCCCCTCGCGCCCCTCGGCGCGACCCCCGACGGGCGCGCCATCGCGCCGGGCGTCCAGGTCGCCCCGGACGCGACGATCACCGGCCCGTGCGTGGTCGGCGCGGGCACCCGGGTCGAGTCGGGAGCGCGGGTAGGCCCGAACGCGGTGCTCGGCGCCGGGTGCGTCGTGAGCGCGGGCGCCCGGATCGAGGGTGCCATCCTGTGGGACGGCGTGGTGGTGGGCCCGGGCGCAGTGCTGCGCGACTGCATCGTGGGCGCGGGCGCCCGGATCGGCGCCAATGCCGAGCTCGGTTTCACCGCGGTCGTGGAGGCCGACACGGTGGTCCCCCCCGGCACCCGCACCTAGCGGATCCGGGACCGCGCCCGGCTCCCGACGGGCCGCGCAAGGGCGTGGTATTCTTAGCCGGATGGCCATCGATCTGATCCGCAATTTCTCCATCGTCGCCCACATCGACCACGGCAAGTCGACCCTGGCCGACCGGTTCCTGTCCCTCACCGGGACCATGGACGCCAAGAAAGCGGTGGACCAGGTCCTGGACTCGATGGATCTGGAGAAGGAGCGCGGGATCACCATCAAGGCCCACGCGGTGCGCCTGCTCTACAAGGCGCGCGACGGGCAGGAGTACACGCTCAACCTCATCGATACCCCGGGCCACGTGGACTTCTCCTACGAGGTCTCCCGGTCCCTCGCCGCCTGCGAAGGGGCGATCCTCATCGTGGACGCCGCCCAGGGGGTCGAGGCGCAGACCCTCGCCAACTTCTACCTCGCGCTGGACGGCGGCCTCGAGATCATCCCGGTCATCAACAAGATCGACCTGCCCGCCGCCGACGTCGAGGCCACCAGGAACCAGATCACCGAGATCCTCACCCTCGACGGCGACGAGGCCCTCGCGATCTCGGCCAAGCACGGGACCGGGGTGCCGGAGGTGCTCGAGGCGATCGTGGCGCGGGTGCCGCCGCCCAAGGGCGACGTGGACGCTCCGCTCAAGGCCCTCGTCTTCGACTCGTTCTACGACTCCTATCAGGGGGTCGTGGTCTACATCCGCCTGATCGACGGGCGCGTCCGCGCGGGCTCGCGGGTGCTGTTCATGTCCAACGGCAAGACCCTCGAGGTCCAGCAGGTCGGCGTCTTCTCCCCCGACATGCGGCCGGTGGACGAGCTGACCGCGGGCCAGGTCGGCTATCTGACCGCCGCGATCAAGCGGGTGGCCGACGCCAAGATCGGCGAGACCATCACCGACGTGCTGCACCCGACCGCGGAGCCGTGCCCCGGCTACCGCGACGCCAAGCCCATGGTCTTCGCGGGGCTGTACCCGATCGAGGACACCGACTACGAGGGCCTGCGCGACGCGCTCGAGAAACTGCGCCTGAACGACTCCGCGTTCAACTTCGAACCGGAGACCTCGCTCGCCCTCGGCTACGGGTTCCGCTGCGGCTTCCTCGGCATGCTCCACCTCGAGATCGTGCAGGAGCGGCTCGAGCGGGAGTTCAATCTCTCGCTCATCGTCACCGCGCCCAGCGTGCGCTTCAAGGTGATCA
>Ga0134127_10002142_pt1 | contig 14410 bp, 11 predicted proteins | sample KB31753_FD_96459 | JGI IMG/M metagenome (GOLD analysis project Ga0134127, IMG submission 96459) | Terrestrial soil microbial communities with excess Nitrogen fertilizer from Kellogg Biological Station, Michigan, USA - KB3-175-3 | ecosystem: Environmental > Terrestrial > Soil > Unclassified ...
ATTGTCGTCAGCGGCCAGGTCGGCGGCAATCGCGCCAAGGCAGCCGTGCTACAAGCGATCGCTCCTTTGACAGAGACAGGGTTGGAACTCGAAGATCGTATTTTGGGAGGTTCATCCTTAGCGGGTCGCCCCTCAAAAGCTCCCTCATCCACGACTCCATCCCAGAAATCTCCAGCTGCAAAAGCGCCTGTACTGGCGGCATCCCCAAATGTGCCTTCCGCCGCAGGACCACCCAAGAAGGTTCTCTCCCCGAAAACGCCATCCGAGGCAGTGGCTCTCACTCCAAAGATTTCCACACCCACTGCCCCATCTTCGAAGACCTCCTCCTTGGTAGTGGCCCTAGCTCCAAAGGCTCCACCCTCGCCGGCAACTTCATCAGCGGCAGAGATCTCTCCTGCCTCGCTTCAGAAGAAGTTGAAGGAGATCCTCGCTCGTTCGTCCATTGAGTTTGAATCAAAAAGCGCCACGATGACTCCCAGCAGCCTTGCCACACTGGATCAGCTGATTGCCGAATTACGCCAGTCCCCTCGCACGGCCATTGAGATCAGTGGGCACACGGATAAGTACGGCGAGCCGGAATATAATCTTCAACTCAGCCAGCGCCGTGCCGATGCTGTGCGGCGCTACCTTACGAAGCACGGCCTGACCAACCAGTTCACCGCTGTCGGCTATGGCGCCTCGCGGCCTCTGTCGGTGGCAGAAAATCGGGCCGGCCTCCAACGCAATCGGCGCATCGAACTACGCGTGAAAGGACAGGCCGACTTATGAGCATGTTCATCAACCAAATGCTGGGATGTCTCATCATCGCAGCTGGAATCGGTGGAGCAGTCGGCTGGTTGCTGAGACATGTTTCTGCCGGCAGGAGCGAACAACTGCTGGCCGACGTGACTGCCATGATGCACCTCAAAGAACAGATGCTGGAGAAGGCGCGGCATCAGTTGAGAGCGGCTGCCTCGAAGATGCAACCGCTAGAAAGTGAGATGATGGCACCGCACACGCTCAGCCATTCCGACGAAGAAGAACTCTCCTCGCAAGAACGTTTCAGCAGCATAGAAAATCAATCTGTCGATGCCGATAAATTTCACACGCGACTCCAGGAATCGGAGGCAGCAGGGGGATTGTTTGAGTGGCTAGATATACAACTCACTGAACGGGATGAGAAACATCGAATCGCACTCCAAGAAGTCGAGCAACAGCTAGCCGAACGAGATCGGCGTATCCACGAACTCGAGCAGATTCATGAGCAACTGAGAAAGCAGGCAGAAGACAACGAAACCCTTCCAACCGACAAAGCAGCCTGATCGTAACCCGCATAGACTCTCTTCACTCAACCCACTGAATCAATCACATCAAGCGGAAACAAGGTGGCAGAGCCCTTCGCTTTCGCCCGCATTATTCACGAAGACTTCTACTGCAAACCGCCGATACGAAAATCAGAACTCATTGCGGTATTCTTTTTTCGCGCCAGGATCATACAAAGGACGCTCGACCTCGCAAGCGCGGTGGCTACCACCTGGACGCGGACGGGCTCGCCGCTCCGTCGGTCAACATACTGTTTCAAGAATGCCTTCCTCCCTCGTGGCCTCGGCCCTGAAGCCTGCCTCGCCCACTCTTACAAGGGGGCCGGCCCCCTTGTAGAATCCCCACGAAGGGGGCACACCCCCTTCGTAACTTCCAAGCGAGGTGTGACCCTGCCTCACGGCTCCGCGCGCCCGTCTCGCATGGCATCTCAGCGATTTCGTCAAGAACCCTCGTGAATAATGCGGGCTACGCCTCCCGATAGCCCGTTCGGACTCTGGAGCAACCTGATTACCACGACCAATCTAGGAATCCACTCGCTTGAGGGGCTCTCCATTTGTGGGGATTGTGGTTGTCTCGGCATTCCCGTACAGAGGAGTCGCTCCATCGTCATACGTGCCTGACCAGCGGGGCGACCTATGGACTCAGGGATACGGATCGTCTCTCTCTCTGGCTCACGACCATGCTCAGCCTGGAAGGGCTGCTGTTCGTACCAGCCTCCTCATCGGGTGCAAGCAACGCGGTGGGGGCAAGCGTCGCGCTGGTTAAATCGAGCGTCACCCTGACGCAGACCAGCGAGGGTGGCCTAACTTGCGCACATCGTGCGACGCATCGCATTTCTTTTTCTCTTGAGGACGAGGCCTTCCAATCCTCTTCATCTCTCGTTAAGAGAGAGGCCACGGCTGCTCTTTACTGCGCTCATCGAGCGAGGTTACAGATGATCCCTCCAAGCTTGCTCGTTCTCTCTTCAGGGATGGGGGCTGATTGATCTTATACTGCGCACGTCCAACGAGGGCCTTCTGCCCTTCGACAGGCTCAGGGTCCCGAGCTGAGTCGAGGGAAGGCCGCGCGTTGCGCGAGCACAGAAGATCATCAGGCTTCATCCCCTCCTTCAGTGCCCCAATCTTCGCCAAGGAATGGCGCCTTCTCGTTCTGTCTTGTAATGCTCAGGATCATGAATCTCCTCTCCTTTTTTCGCTCCCGGCAACACCCAGTAGTCGAGCGAGAACCAATCATTCGAGAGGGTTTTTAAAAATTCCATCTCGGTGCTCGGCCGTTCCAGATCATGGCGGAAGGCAGTGGAAAACTCGCTCCTCATATAGGCGTCGAACACGACCGGTTCGGCGAGGGAGCGTCTGAACGGTGTTTGATGGAGGGTTGAGACCTTCCCGCGAATTTGTGAGATCGTGGCGTTGCGGGAACCCAGATGATCGAACACATCGTAAAACCACATTTGCGCGTGATCGCTAAACAGGCCGGCGATGCCTCCGAAGACATATTTCGGCGGACCGAGGGTCAGCGCATCCAATGCCTCAGCATAGGTGCCGGCAACGGCCCCAATATTTGAGACGACATCTGTGTCGCCGCCGATGTCGGTGTTCAGAAAAATATGAAAGGCGTTGGGGAAGCGTGAATCCACGTAGGCTTGGCCTACATTGGGGCCGGCCACGCCAAACACTTTCTGCACGGAGTACCCATGGTTGGCAAGGATTCGTGAGGCGCTTGCGCTCCGCTGTACCCCGCCGCTGTGGCCGGATAAGTACAGCCGATCGGCCTGCCCAGCATGACGCATGATGTAGGCGGCCTCATTATACCCAGGCCCATGCGAGAGATTGAGCATCGACCACAAAACGTCGGTGATCGTCCCATGGCGGTAGGGAGGGCTATACACATCGTAGTCCGGATAGGCCACTCTGGTCCATGCTGCCCATAGCCCTGTGTCCTGCCCCCATTTATCGCCGCCGTAAATTCCCCGCGACAGAAAAATCTTTTCGCGGATACGACCAGGCTCGGGCGCAAAATCCCAATCCATGTACTTGGGGCTCGTATTGAACTGAAACACCTGTCCGACGAACGGTACTTCGCTGAGGAGATTGATGAGACCCGGGAAAAAATAGTAGGAGGGCTTATGTCCGATCTCCACCTCAAGCGCATTCCATGCCGTTCGAATATTTTGCGCGGGGTAGTAGAGGGGATTATCCCGGCCAAACAGCAACCCGGCAACGGTGCTGAAGGGTATCTTGGCCAATTCGAAGGCGGCATTCTTGATGCCGATGGCCACGGCAAAGGGATACCCGGTCCAGTGGAGCATGCTCCGAGTGTTGGAAAGCTGGGGGGCGGCAGTCTTCGCATCCGTGATGTCTCGTTCGTACTCCCCCTTGGCTTTACCGGACACACCGCTTCTCATGCTGTGGGCAAGAATTGGCTGAGGCGTGGCTTCGTTGGCGTAATCCAATTCATAGCCGATGTATTCGGTTGTAATCGCCGGCTCATCTTTTACGCTTTTCTCGAGATCAAGTGTATCGATGAAATAGAACCGTACTCCATAGCGGATCAGCGTATCGTCTTCATCCCAGGGAATTTCATATCCCAATACGAAAAACCGAACGTTGCGCATCCTCTCGCTTCGTACCTCCTTGACCCTCAGGAGAAGCCGATCGATCAGTTCCTCCTTATCACCATCCTGATACCGGTTGGCATCCTTCTGATTCGTATATGACAGGGTCTTGTTCAACGGCCTCGATTTAGTCGAGCATGTGTGCTCATCCGAGGTTTCAGGGTTCCCGAACCATTGTGAACGGCGATCACACAGCCCCTCACTGATAATAAGCCCTTCGACCTCTCCCACCCGCTCATCCGCAACAACAGGTACCTGCCGGATCAGTTCCCGCGCGAGCTTCCTGGAGTTCAGAAACTCCTCAAAACGCCGCAGTTCCTGATCCGGGTCAGTCGTCTCATAGGCATAGGAGGCGAGCCATTTCACCGACCCCTTGTTCAAAGGAGTCGTCTTGTCAGAGGAACAAGCCAACCCCTTCACCGTTCGATGAAGCTGGCGCTCAAGTGCGATTTGGAAATTCCGAATCGTCCAAGAACTGCTTCCCAACGGGCCGCTAGTCCCCTTCAGCGTCTCGTCCACCACAGGCTTCAACACCAGGGTGCAGTCAGGCTTCTGATCAGAAGGGTCTGTTTCGAGAGCCAGGTGATATTGCAGATCGGAAGACCCGACAGCGCAACCTTGCGACAAGAGGCAGAGCCCCAGAATAAAAGAGCCGATCCACCGCATCTGTACCACCGTCATAAATCCTCCATGGCTCTCCGTGTTAGCATGTTATTCGATGACCCTTCGATCTGTTGCTTCAGACCGCGCGGCCCTTCATCAGTGCAATGATACTCGCCATAGTGACCGGATCGTCGTCGAATCCGCCGTGCGTCGTGCTTTTCGATTCTTTTCCGGGAGCTCCCCAGGTATAGACATTTGGTAAATTCTTCGATGCAATCGTGTCGTTAAAATACTTTTCCATGCCGAGTATCGGCGTCAACTGCCCATGTTCGAGCGACTGCGACACGAGGTAGAGCAGTGAGCGGCTGTAACCAAGTATCGGTTTGCAGGTCGGATCCTTCTGCTCCATGTCATCGGATAGATGGAACTGGTTGAAGCGCTTGACCTTGCCATTTTTGATGGCGGGGATCACAGTGTCTTCGAAGAGATCGACTCGTACCGCCGGCGCCATAAAGTTGACGGTTTCGAATGTCCAGTCCTGCCCTCCCAGACGGTCGACGACATGACTATGCAAGATCGCTCCGGCTGAGTGGCCGACGAGATGCAAGCGCACCTTGGACAGATCGGCAAAGTACGGCGATTGTTGGCAGGCTTTGTAGAGTTTCATGCCTCCACTCTCGGCGGTATTGGAAATCGCGTCCGCATTCTGTTTCATCTCGCTCCAGATCGCCGTTCCTGGCACGGCCAATAATTTTTCCAGCCGTTCATTCCACCAATCCTTGACTCTGTCGAACAAGCCGCCGGTCGGGCGAGGTTGATCCTCTAAGATATCCGCAAGGCGCCCTTTGAGCGTGGACCAGAGGTCGGTTTCCCACATCAGAAAGATTGGAAAGATCTTGTGTTCATACAGCGCAGGAATCCATCTAGCAGCGGTTTCTCCCGCAGTATCCTCGGACGTAAGACCGCCATGCGCGTAGATGGCGATATCCACGGGATCATGCTTGCTCAAGCCCCAAGCTGTTCGTGCTTTACCAAGATGGTGTGTGACTAATGCCGCGATGTCGGACTCCTGTGTGCGGAAATCGCCGGTGTTGCTAAGACGTCCGTTATTCTCCATGTCGATGATGAATGGACTGATCTCGCGTGTACGCAACGAAGACTCACTGGCGAGCTGCACTTTGCCGGCCTCTAGCCGCAAGGTCGTCGACTTCGCGATCGTCAGATGCAGTTCGGTCACCACACCCAGCTGTGCTATCCAACAATCCATCGCATGGTTGAGCCAGTCTTCATACGGTAGCACGGCACGGCCTTTCGTACCCCAACCCGTTCCCCACGAGTTATGCACGATGAATCCGTCTTGGTTATAGCCGACGATCGCAAAGGCGTGTCCACCATCGCTGATGCTTGCCTTCCGCCGTGGAATGATCCAATACTTGTCTTTGGTGTGTGATGTGTTCGCGAATCCTTCATCCCAGCCGGAATGGCAGACCGCGCTGGCATAGAGAATGCCGATCTCATTGAGTGCGACGTGCATATCGGTGACAGACCGCGTGTCGACACGGTAGTACGCCCCGAGGGGACGCTGAACGGCATCGAGCCACCAGTCGTCGGAGGACTTCGTCACTTGGGCTGTTGGCATGGCTTCAGAGGTCCACAATCTATCTGAGCAGGCACCGTGTTTGTACCAGGCTTTCATCGCACCGCGCAGACTCGATCCGGTGTCGGCATTCGGGTCGCCGGGAAATTCGTCATAGCGTCGCGCCATCGAATACAACATGAACGGGGACACGCGATAATCCTTCTGCGTGCGTTTCGCGCTGTGTTGGAGATGGTGCACGACGCTAGCTAGGGCAAAGCCTGTACAGGCATTGGTCTGACCCTGATCAAGCACAGGAATACTGGTTTTCGGAATAAGCATTACGCCTGGCACCACTGCCACCGGCGGCAGATACAGTCTGTCACGCAGATCGAGGCGGTCAGGAACCGCACTGCGTTTCGGGATAGTTGCAGCAGTACGTTTCTTGGTTCTTCCTGCTGTGATCTTGTTTCTTGCCATGAGCAACTCCTTTCAGGGTGAGAAGGAAGCGATCGAGAATCTGTTTATTGATAGTCATACCGGCGAAAATGTAGCGCGTATTTTCAGCTGATTCACTCACTCCGTCAACCATCGAGAGGCCGTATAGCCGCAGAAATACCAGTATTTTGTGAAACTAACGCCAATGAAAAATAAACTCTTACGGAGTTAGTCTCCATGAGAAATGAGGACACGGTTCTCATTCTCGCGCACATGCTAGGCGGTTCAGCATTGTTGACTTACACTTCCTCGCCCGCCTAGAATTCCGCTCAAAAATCGTACATAAGGAGGCGACATCTTGGCCAAAGAGCGGAAATATAAAGGTACGGTTCCCCTGCATGACAAATATGGTCCGGAGGCAAAATATGCTGTTGAAGCTGAGGCGCTGCTGCCGACCACGAAGCTTGAAGAAGAGATCGCGCGAGGTCTTGAGTTAGGGCTACCCGGCGCCGACTCCATTAAAGACCGCCGGATTCCCACGTTCAGTCGTGGAGAACTCCCCCACTTCGCCGGAATTAACACGTTTGTCAAAGCTCCCTATGTCGAAGACGTCCGCAAATGCGGCCAGTACGATGTGGCCATTCTCGGAGCGCCGTTCGATGGCGGCACAACCTATCGGTCGGGCACGCGATTCGGTCCCCAAGGCATTCGCAAGATTTCAGCCCTCTATGGATCCTATAGCTTCGAACTCGGCGTGGATCTGCGGGAATCCATTTCCATGTGTGATCTCGGCGATGTGTTTACCATCCCCGCCAATATTGAAAAAACCTTCGATCAGGTCAGCAAGGCCGTATCACACGTGTATGCCAGCGGAGCGTTTCCCGTGGTGCTCGGCGGCGACCATTCCCTTGGCTTCCCGACCGTGCGGGGGGTGGCCGAGAATCTCAAGGGCGGCAAGCTCGGCATCATTCACTTCGACCGGCATGTGGATACGCAGGATACTGATCTCGACGAACGCATGCACACCACGCCCTGGTTTCACGCGACGAACATTCCCAACGTCCCGGCAAAAAATCTTGTGCAGATCGGAATCGGCGGCTGGCAATCTCCGCGGCCCGGCGTGAAGATCGGGCGTGAACGTCAAACGACGATCATGACCATCACCGATTGCGTCGAGATGGGAATTGAAACTGCCGCCAAACGGGCGCTCGAGGTAGCGTGGGACGGCGTCGACGCGGTCTGGCTGAGCTTCGATGTGGATTGTTTGGACGCCGCCTTCGTGCCTGGAACCGGCTGGCCTGAGCCGGGCGGGTTCTTGCCGCGCGAAGTGCTGAAGTTTCTTCAGATTATTGCAGACAGTAAGCCTATCGCCGGAATGGAGATCGTCGAGTGCGCTCCTCCCTACGACGCGGCCGAGATCACCAGCTTGATTTCCACTCGCGTGATCTGCGACGTGCTGGCCTGCCAGGTGCGCTCCGGCCATCTGCCGAACCGGAAAAAGCCCTAAGCCGCGTTCCTCGTGAAGCGTATCTCGCAAGCGACAATACAGACACACTCTTTCCGTCCTGCGCTTCCCGCGCAAGCGCAGCAAACCGGCGATTGCAGCAGAACCGTTCTTGAATAAAGTCGGCGGACCACGTGCTACCGATTTTTCACTGGGATCTGAATACTGATTGCACCGGCAAGATCACCTTCCTGGGCACCCTCCCGTGGATACCCAGAAATATCCAAGATGCCTTTCGGGTTGCCATGGCAGGCCAGACAATCTTTCGAATAATATATAGGAGTTAAGACTCTCAGGATCGTTTCATTGTCAATCCATTCGGTGATGGAAGTGTCTGAGGCCGGTTGGGTAGCCAGTCGTCTCAACCCGTTTTCTTCGTATGCATCTGGCGTGTTTTTCAAATTCCTTGGATTGAGTGTAGTTTGCTTGATTTTCACGTGGGAGCGATTGGAGAACTTTCGAGCAGCTTGGCTGCCAAAGGTAGCCGGAATAAAATTCTTATATCCGATGCCTCGTTGATTGATCACAAGTTGCGCATCAGCCACCACTTCCTTACTCGACTCAAGCAATAGCGTTAATAATTCTTTCGTAAGAGAGGGAAGATGCGTGGGGAGATCCTTCAGATCAAGGTGTGTCTGACGGATGAACTCATTGGCAACCTCATGTTCAAACACCTCCGGCGTAAATCCTTTATCGCCTTTCTTGGAATCATTAATCAGTATTTGATTGCGTTCGACGATGAGACGTCCCACATTGAGCAATGCCACTAGATGTTGGGCAGTTTGTTCGCTTTCTTCACGAAGTGACTGCGCCCACCCAACTCTTGACCACACAAGAAAAAACAGAAGACTCAGGAATATGAACAGCAACACGCGAGAGTTCATCGGTATGTCTTTCTTGCTCACCTTCCGGTAGCGAAACGGCACTGTCCCTGGTCGTAATGTTCCGGCACTTTTGAAACTTCAAACGGCAGGCCTTCCGTAGTTGCCCGCCGAGTCGGCGCATAGTCTTCTTCCAACCAACGCCTGCGCGTCTGCTCCAACCACCCTGATTCCTCTAACCGATAGAGCAGGTTGTTAAGGAACCACTGCAGCCGTCTGTGTTCTTCGATCGTGACAACGGAGAAGTATTCCTGCGTCAGGATCAAAGGCGTTCCATCATTCCGTGTGAGGAGGCGCCAGTCCGGCCAGACGTGCTTCGTCACATAATGGAGGATGGAATGTTTGGATAAAATCACATCTATGCTTGGGTCCTTCGTCTCGACGGCGGCTGGAAGGGAATCGCATATGAGCAACCGGATATTTTTAAGATTGGCTTCTGCATAGAGGTGAGAGGTTCTCCCCTTCTGAGCGGCAACGGTCAAGCCGGAAAGCCCTGCTTGGATCGCTGCAAGCGTATCAGGATTTCCAGCTTGTTTTTGAAATTGCGCCCGTACTTTCTCAGCCACTTCCGGTTTTTGGATCATGGCCCCGATACCGCCGTTATGAAAATACGGAATTGAATACCACAGGCCTGCAGATATTGCGCCCGGTACATTCCCACCGATCGAAGAGATAAAAAGATCAAGATGCCCTTCATTCATCTCGATGAAGAGATCACGGAACCGGGTAAGGTGCAATGTAGGAACGATGGGTTTCTGACCGCCACAATATGTGGTCAGAGCATTGGCCACCTCACGGATCAACTCCACATCGAGGCCTGTGACACGAACCCCTTCATCGGTGAAAACAACTGGAAATACAAATGGACGGAAAGGTTCAACAGAAATTCCAACACGCAACTGTTCTCGCGAACAGATCGCAGACATTTCATCGCGTGCAAGAGGTTGCACCAGTTCCACAGCATCGAAGACAAGTCCGCATCCTTGCAAAAAGATTCCAATCGCGACCAAGAACAGGACGATGCCTTGTGAGCCGTATACTTTCAGGCCGTGCCATAGCCTCCGTGTCATCGATGGTACGCTCATGATGGATCTACCGACAATCATACTGTTTAGAATCGAACTCCGATTGTAAAGAGCCATTGTTCTGATAAGTCAGATTTATCCTTGAAGTCAATTTCAAGTCGTATGTATTGGAGCCCCATATCGACAGAAAATCCTCTAGCCACAGGGAATCGCACTCCCACCTGGCCTCCATAGAGATAGCCTGGGGAGTTAGAATCTCGGCCCGGGATCGTTCCTCCAGCGAGTGCTCCAAGATATGGCACCGCCCGGTCTTCCAGCGGTCCAAAGAGAACGTGTCGAATCATTCGATTAATCGGGTAGTCTTTTGGAAAATCCAAAACATCGATGAAATTATTCCAGCGGGGATTCAGATACAAAGAATTTTGATCTGTAATAAATGTAGGGGTATGCTGACTATAGTATTGATAGACTGTTCTCACCTCAAGGTTGCCGTAGCGGAAGGCAGTGAGTCCGGCCTGAGCAGCAATGACTCTGGTCTCTGGCGCAAATGTGCGCTGATTAAACGAAACGTCGAAACTAAATGGACGAAGCGGGAAAAACTCTAGAATCGACTCTCCGGCTACCGCGTGAGGTGGCAGCGCCATTGCCAATATAATATTGCCTAGTACCAAAGCAGCGCGGGTTAGAAATCGCCGGATGCATGGTCGCAGCCATTTCCCGCTCTTGTTAGATAATCTCCTCATTGAATCTCTTCAACAATTTGCCGCCGGGCTCCCTATCAGCAAGGTGCATTTCTGAGTGCACGCTACTGGATATTCGGTGAAGGAGAATCATTCATTCTATTAGCTCCGGCGGCTTTTATCGATCAGTACATAGAGCGTTGTGATACCGAGAATATTGCCCAACACCAGCGGTACTGCCCAGAGCTGCCACCAGGGCGCATCGGGCGCCACAGCGTAGGCACGAGGCCAGGCGATGTTGACAAATTCAAACAGCGACCAGAGAAAAGCCGTCACATTGATCGCCAATCCCAAGCCTCCGAGCTTCAACTCACCCAGCGCGGGATTCCAGCGGCCTATGAGCCGAGTATAGAGCCCGACTCCTGTCGTCATCGCGAACATGGCGTACAACCCGCCTGTGCCAAAGGCAATAATTGTGGCCACTGCCCCGTCGTTCAATCCAAACAACAGGCCAAGCCCCGCAAGCAACACGACGCAGAGTACCGCATTGCGTGGAATCTTGGAGGCCGTCACCTGGCTGAACATCAGAGGCATATTGCCCTCGCGGGCCATCGAATACACGATACGCGACGTGTATTGCACCATAGATGCCCCGCACGCGAGGAACGCAATCATGACGATCGCCAGAAACGGCGCTTCGGCCCAGGCTCCAAAGTTGCTGGCAATCACAGGTGTGACGGGATCGGACGTGGCGCTGGCAGTCAGCAGTGTGGCACGATCGAAACTCAACGTCAGGGCGGCGGAGTTGAAGAGTACCACTCCTCCCACCATGCAGAGAGACAAAAAGATAGCGCGTGGGACCATCCGCTTGGGATTATGGGTTTCTTCGGCAATGGTGGAACAGGCATCGAAACCGATGAAGGCCCAACCAGAAATGGCGAGCGCCGCCAGAAAAGCAGCCGTCTGGCTGGGCGCAGTCCCCGTGCCTAGATGCTGGAACAGTTCGGAAAATGAATGCTGTCTGAAAAAGAAAAACAGCAGCAGCGCCACGCCGAACGAACCGACGATTTCCGCATAGACACCCAGCGAAATGACCAGTTTAAACACATTCACGTGAGCCAGGTTGAGGAGCGTGCAGAGCAACAAAAATATGACGCCCCACATGACTAAGGTGAGTCCTCCACCACTCTCGAATCCAAAAAAAAGCGCAAGCCACACCCCGCCGGTATAGGCGGTCGTGGTGAGCATGGCGATCGTAGAACTGACGTAGATGACACCGGCATATTTCCCCGTGGTGGCGCCTCCGAGTTGCCGCGCCCACTTGTACGCGCCTCCCGCAATCGGAATCTGCGAGGATAGCTCAGCGTAGACGGTCGCCACCAACATCTGCATCACGAGGCAGAGCGCCAGCGCGCCAAACCAACCGCCCCCCGTCACCACCGTCTGCACACCAATGATGGCATAGAGCCCCGCCACCGGTGAAACGGTTGCGAAGCCGATAGTCAGGCTATTCCAGAGACTCAGACTGCGGTTGAGTGTTTCGGCGCCAGTCGTGGCGGTTATAGGAAGGTCCGAATCCAGACTTTTTTTGATTAGCATAACAGTCCTCCCTGACTTGGCAGCAGGTCAGACTGACAAGGTCCGGAAAGAACTATGGGATGGAAGTGCATAACGAAGCCTCCTTGTCGAGCGGGTTAAATTCCGAGAAGGGCATGTACCTCTAGTACATGATCTCCCGGGCTTTTATCCCTCCGTGGAGCCTCGTCATGCGAGACCGGAAACTCTTGGACCAGACACTCCCAGTAAAGGCAGCCGGAACCCTAGTTTCCCCTTCAGCGAGATATTACGATCTTGCGGCAGCGAAGTCACGAAAATTTTGTCTGCACAGTAGTCGTCACAGTCTTCGGTCGGGATTCTGGCACCCGTTGAGCCGTTTCACTAGCATACCGATAGACGAAGGCGCGGAGGCCAACCCGCCATCTTTTGGAGAACGAGGGGTCTTTCGCGCTCTTGACTCACAGCCTCTGACGACCATGAGACTATGCCACGGTACCTCTCCGGCGATCACCGTCAGAACAACATGGAAGTTCCTCGGCCGGTATCCTCACAAGCCTTCGTTCACGAATGTGTTTACATTTCTACGGCAGTGTATAGGTCATCTCCGGCCAGTGTGCGCTTCCGTGAATCCGTCCTGCTTTCCCTTGCTCGATAAAGATCGCGGCGACGAATGGCGTCGTCCCTGTAATGCCCTTGAAGCCTCCCTTTCCCCAGGCCCATGTCATGTCGCCTTTGCATTCGCCCTTTACTCCAACACATCGTATCTCCACGTACGCGAGGTCCTTGTCGTCATGCGCTCTGATGATACAGACGCCCGTCTTCGGTCCCTCTTGATTCTCGCTGATATGGAGAATCGCCTGGCAATCCATTTTGCCCTTATGGATCTGTGACGGAGCCGAGCCGACGGGAAGATGCTTCACGAGCATGGTTCCGGTAATCGTGCCTCGAAAGATTCTCTCTCCATCGCCCAGATCATCGATGAAGCCTTTTCCCGTCCAACTCACGGTCGCATGGCCTGCGTCGATGGTTGTGGCCTCGGCTCCGTGGAAAAGCCCCAGGCTCATGACGAGGAGGGTGACTGTCAGGATGATGGATTGTCTGAATTGCATGGATACTCCCTTCTAATATGCGGCGTCATCCTCCCAAGGTGATGGGAGTACTCGCGCACCGGTGAATAAAGAACCCCGCCTTTCCGGGAGAGGTTTTCGAAAACATCTGTCACTGCATCGCTTGACGCCTCTTGCTTCATGAAGCCGGATATATTTCTCAATCGCGGCTGCACCAACATGCCTTCGCGACGATCTGCGTGGCACACGTCATTCTATTGTTTAGGCCCGCCCTTGCTTGGCAGTAGTTCCGAGAGATCATAGTTGAGCAAGTCCCCGATTCGAGTGATCGTCACGTCCGCCGGTGGATAACGAGCCAGAGCCTGCCGGTCCAGGGCATAGTGGCCTTGACAGGGAAACACGGTCGTGACGCGCGAAGTCCAGGTAGTTTTTACGGCCGAGAGAATACGTAGTTTGTCATCGATCAAGACGTAATGCTCAGCAGGGTATCGCTGTTCTACATCGTTCAGTTCCTGCTCTTTATGAATATAAATCAGGACATTCCCCCCGACCGCATCGAATATTCCGGATTGTTCGACCTTTCTCGGTTGGAACACGACATCCCCGTCGGAGAGGATGACGGCTCGCCCCCACTGTTTGACGCGTTGAATCACTTTGAGGGCATTGGGGTACAGCCGCTCGGCGAATGGATAATGAATCAAAAAATGAGAGACCGTCAACAGATGCGGGTCGCGAGGGTACTCAGCGCGGTACCGTTGAAGAGCCCCCAAGTAATCCGCATAGCCCAACTCCCCACGCAACTGCTCGAAGATCGCCCAGTATCGTTTTTGCCGCTCGTGGCCGACTTCGCGCTCAAGATAACACCGCAAGTCTTCCGTCACCCGATCATTGTCCAGCAGCGTATTATCCACATCGAAGAGAAAGACAATGCTCGAATGCTCAGCCATGTGACTCAATAGCCCACCGTGAAGCGCCGGCGAATATGCTTCGGCATTTCCACCTCATCGATCATCGCCATTGCATAGTCCTCGACCGAAATCCGACTCGCTCCGTTTGCGTCCCTGATCAGCTGGTCCGTGCCGAGGCGGAACGTACCAGTGCGCTGACCCGGGAAGAGATCGGCTGAAGGAGAGAGGAAAGACCATTCGAGGCTCACTTCGTTA
>Ga0134127_10002145_pt1 | contig 14393 bp, 17 predicted proteins | sample KB31753_FD_96459 | JGI IMG/M metagenome (GOLD analysis project Ga0134127, IMG submission 96459) | Terrestrial soil microbial communities with excess Nitrogen fertilizer from Kellogg Biological Station, Michigan, USA - KB3-175-3 | ecosystem: Environmental > Terrestrial > Soil > Unclassified ...
ATCGAGCGCCGTGTCGTGCCCGATCGCGGTCCAGTCGGGCAGCGAAACGCCCAGCCGCGCGAGTCTCCGGTACTGCTCGTCCTTGGGAAACTCATGGCCCTGGCAGACGGCTCCGGACGGCGGCGAGAACCGCTTGATCGGCATCGGCGATACGGTCAATGTGGGCGCTCCGCGCTCGAACCGCGGATCGGCCCAATCCGCCTGCTTGGTATCCACCACGAAGGCGCGGATGTCGGGTGCCTGCTCGGCGACCTGCCGCGCGATCGTCTCGAAGTCGCCGCGGTCCTGTTTGGTCTGCTGGTGCACCAGGATGAGGTTCAAGGTCCGGCGATTCTAAGGCCCGGAAGACGCGGCTTGCCGCGAGTTAAACTAGGCCATGCTCGATGCCCTGATCCTTGAGTTTGACCGCGCGCTGCGTACCGTGGCCGGCGTGCACCGCACTGAGCGCGCATCCCCCGCGGCAGGCGTGCCGGAAGGCACGCTCGACGCCGTAGCGCGCGCGGAGGCGGCGGCGCTGATGCGGGTCAACCATGTGGGCGAGGTCTGCGCCCAGGCGCTCTATCAGGGCCAGGCGCTGACGGCGCGGGAACCCGGAAACCGACGGGCGCTGGCGCAGGCGGCGTTGGAGGAGCAGGACCACCTCGTATGGAGCGCGGCCCGCATCGAAGAGCTTGGCGGCCGCACCAGCCTGCTCAACCCGCTCTGGTATGGCGGAGCACTGGTCCTGGGTGCGGCCGCGGGTGCGCTTGGCGATCGCTGGAGCCTGGCGTTCCTCGCCGAAACCGAGCACCAGGTCGAAGAGCATCTCTCCGGTCACCTCGAGCGCCTGCCCGCCGAGGACCGCAGGACCCGGGCCGTGGTCGGCGCCATGCGCGACGACGAGGCCAGGCACCGCGAGAGCGCAATTGCATTGGGAGCCGCCGAGCTCCCTGGGCCGGTAAAGCAAGTCATGCGCGCGATGGCAAAGGTGATGACGACCGTCGCATTCCGCGTCTAACCTGCCGCCGGCTACTCCTCGACGATCTCGAAGTCCTTCGTGATCTCGGCGGTCTTGGCGAGCATCGCGGTGGCCGAGCAATACTTCTCGTGCGTCAGGCGCACCGCCTGCTCCACAAGATTCGGCTTGAGGTTTTTGCCGCGCACGGTGAAGTGGTAATGGATCCTGGTGAAAACTTTAGGATCAGACGCAGCCCTTTCCGCCTGCATCGAAACCTCGCAGCCCGATATCGCCTGGCTGTTCTTCTTCAGGATGACCACCACATCGTAGGCCGTACACCCGCCGGCGCCCGCAAGGACCACTTCCATGGGCCTGGGCGCGAGGTTCCGGCCGCCGCCCTCGGGGGCCCCGTCCATCGTCACCAAATGGCCACTTCCTGTCTCGGCAACGAAGGTCATTCCGTCACCCCAGCGCACTGTGCAGTCCATTCCGCCCCCACTTTAAAGCCATGATTTTAATGTCTTTACAGGGGGGTGCATTCTTTGATACTATTCGCGGCTTTTCTCAGACCACCAAGCAAGGAAATGAAGACTTTCAGCGCCAAAGCCGAGGATGTTGTTCACGCTTGGTACGTCGTGGATGCCCAGAACAAGGTACTCGGACGCCTCGCGTCCCAGATCGCCATGCGCCTGCGTGGCAAGCACAAGCCGGAATACACGCCCCATGTGGACACCGGCGATTTCATCGTCGTGTTGAATGCCGCCAAGATTCGCGTGACCGGCCGCAAGACGCTCGGCAAGAAATATTTCCGCCACACCACGTACCCGGGCGGCATCAAGGAAACCGATTTCGCGAAGCTGCATGCGCGCTTTCCGGATCGCGCACTGCAACGCGCGGTGAAGGGCATGTTGCCCAAGGGCCCGCTTGGCTACGCGATGCTGAGAAAACTCAAGATATACGCCGACGGCAAGCACCCGCACTCGGCGCAGCAGCCAAAAGTACTGGAGATCTGACATGGTCGGCGACTATTACTACGGCACGGGACGGCGCAAGAGTTCGGTGGCGCGCGTGTTCCTGAAGCCGGGCAAGGGCGGGTTCATCGTGAACGGCAAGCCGGTCGATACCTTCTTCGCCCGCGAGACCGGCCGCATGATCGTGCGCCAGCCGCTCGAGCTGACCAAGAACCTGACGACCTTCGACATCAAGGTGAACGTGCACGGCGGCGGCGAGAACGGCCAGGCGGGCGCGGTGCGCCACGGCCTTGCGCGTGCGCTCATCGAGTTCGATGCAACCGTCAAGCCGACGCTCAGCGCGGCGGGCCTGGTGACCCGCGACGCGCGCGAAGTGGAGCGAAAAAAGGTCGGCTTGCACAAGGCGCGGCGGCGCAAGCAATACTCGAAACGCTGACATCAGGACCGGGCTCGGAAAAGTCAGAGCGGGGCCCGGGATTCAGAGAATGCAAAAGCCGCCTTCGGGCGGTTTTTTGTTTCAGGAAGACAGAGCGACATGGTCAAGGCTGGCATCGTTGGAGGTACCGGCTATACGGGAGTCGAAATGCTGCGGTTATTGGCGCAGCATCCGCAGGTCGAACTCGCGGCCATTACGTCGCGCCAGGAAGCCGGAAAAGCGGTAAGCGCGCTGTTCCCGAACCTGCGCGGCCGCGTGCCGCTTGAATTCTCCCATCCCGACAAGGCGGAACTGAAAAAATGCGACGTGGTCTTTTTTGCCACGCCCAATGGCGTGGCGATGGGCGAAGCGCGTGCGCTCATCGATGCCGGCGTGCGCGTCGTCGACCTATCCGCCGATTTCCGCATCAAGGATGTTGCCGAATGGGAGCGCTGGTACAAGGTCAAGCATGCCGCGCCGGAACTGGTCGCGGAGGCGGTATACGGCCTTTGTGAAGTGAACCGCGACAAGATCCGCGGCGCCCGGCTGGTCGCGAATCCCGGCTGCTATCCTACGGCGGTGCAGCTCGGCCTGCTGCCGCTGATGGAAGCCGGCGCGGTCGATTTCGAGCACTTGATCGCGGACGCCAAATCGGGCGTCTCCGGCGCCGGGCGCAAGCTGGAATTGAACTTGATGCATGCCGAAGCGTCGGATAATTTCGCGGCCTACGGCGTCGGCGGTCACAGGCACTGGCCGGAGATCCGCCAGGGGCTCGCCCAGGCCGCGGGACGCGAAGTCGGCCTCGTGTTCATTCCGCACCTGACGCCGATGATCCGTGGCATCCACGCCACCCTGTACGGGCGGATTGCGAAGGAAATGGATTTTCAGGAGCTCTACGAGAAGCGCTACGCGGGCGAACCCTTTGTCGACGTCATGCCGGCCGGAAGCCATCCGGACACCCGCTCGGCGCGCGCGGCAAACGTCTGTCGCATCGCGGTGCACCGGCCGCCCGAGCAGGGCGGAAACGCCGGTCGCCGCGATACGCTGGTGGTGCTTTCCGTCATCGACAATCTCATGAAGGGTGCATCCGGCCAGGCGGTGCAGAACATGAACCTGATGTTCGGCATGCCGGAAGCGATGGGCCTCGAGCAGGTTGCGGTGGTTCCGTAGCGATACGGCGATGGCCAAACGCTTCGCAAAACTGCGCCAGAGATTCGGCATCGCCGCGCCGAAAGTGTCGGTGCGCACGCACGTGCCGTGGTACCTGCGCTGGCTCGGCATCGCGGTGTTGCTTTCCTTTTCGGCCGCGCTGGCGGTCTGGATGTACGACGCCGGCAGGAAATTTGCAGGTTTTGATCGCAGCGAGGTCGAGCAGGAGCTTTCGACGGCGCGCAGCGAACTCGCCAAGCTGCGCGAAGAGCTCGAGCGGCTGCGCGCCATTGCCAATGCGGCCGACAGCAAGGTGTCGATCGAGCGCACGGCGCAGCAGAAGCTGGCGCAGCAGGCGCGCAGCCTGGAACAGGACAATGCCCGGCTGCGCGAGGAGCTCGCCATTTTCGAGAGCATGCTGTCGGCGGATACGGCGAGCGCCGCGCCCCTGTCCGTGCTGCGCTTCAAGGTAGAGCCCGACATGCTGCCAGGGGAATTCCGCTATCGGGTGCTGCTGCTCGCCTCCGGGCCGCGCCGCGGAAAGGATTTCCAGGGCCGGCTCGAGCTGATCGTGAATCTGACGGAGGGCGGCCGCAGTGCTATGATCATGGTCCCGGGGCAAGGGCAGGCGGACAACGCAGCGTTCCGCTTGGGATTCAAGCACTTCCAGCGGGTTGATGGGACTTTCCGGGTGGATCCCAAGGCCAAGGTCGTGAGCGTGCAGTTGCGCGTCTACGAGACCGGGTCGGCGGAACCCAAGGTGATCCGGACCGTGACGCTGGGCTGAACAGGGGGCACGCATGTTTCGCAGAGAGAGCAAGCCGCAGAATCGCATCGACAGCCTGATCGGCGCCACCACGCGCATCGAGGGCAACGTCTTCTTCAGCGGCGGACTGCGCGTGGATGGCGCGGTGCGCGGCAATGTCGCCGGACTTCCCGACCAGCCCGCTACGCTGGTGGTTTCGGAACAGGCGCGCATCGACGGCGAGGTACAGGCCGCCCACGTCGTGGTCAACGGCACGATCAACGGGCCGGTGGACGCGCGCGAGACCCTCGAACTTCAACCCGGATCGCGTGTCAGAGGTGACATACACTACAAGAGCATCGAGATCCAGCAGGGCGCGGTGATCGAGGGGCGGCTGGTGCATCACAGTGTCGAAGTCGGCAAGGCAGTAGAACTCAAGGTCGCAAAGTAGGGCCACAGGAGCAAGTCATGAATGCAGTCACTGACAAAGCAGTAACCGACGCAGCTTCCGAACTGCCGCCGCCGCTGATCTTTTCGGACAGCGCCGCAGGCAAGGTAAAGCAGCTGATCGAAGAGGAAGGCAACCCGGGGCTCAAACTGCGGGTGTTTGTCACCGGCGGCGGCTGTTCCGGATTCCAGTACGGCTTCACCTTCGATGAAGTGCAGAACGAAGACGATTCCGTGATGGAGAAGAACGGCGTCAAGCTGCTCATCGACCCGATGAGCTACCAGTACCTGTCGGGCGCCGAGATCGACTACACCGAGGGCCTGGAAGGCGCGCAGTTCGTGATCAAGAACCCGAACGCGACCTCCACCTGCGGCTGCGGCTCCTCGTTTTCTGCCTAGCCGGGGTAGATAGCTCCCAGCACGCGTGCCGCGCGTGCGCCTGTGACTGAAGGCAGATTTCCAGCCTTGCCGTCCAGGGCCTGCTTCGCAAGCCAGCCGAAGGCCGTCGCTTCCACCAGCTGGGCATCGATGCCATGGCGGTCGCTTGTCTCCAGGACCGCGGGCGCGGCCAATTCGCCGAGCCGCCGCATCAGCGCGTGATTCTTCACGCCGCCGCCACAGGCAATCAGCCGCCGCGCACCGTCGCAATGCCGTGATATCGCCTCCGCCAGGCTGCGCGCCGTCAGTTCGAGAAGAGTGGCCTGCACGTCCTGCGCATTCTCTTCGCCCGTCAATTTTCCGTGCAGCCAGGTTTCATTGAACAAATCCCGGCCGGTGCTCTTGGGCGGCGCGGCGGCGAAATAGGGCTCCAGCCGCATGCGTTCCAGCAAGGCGGGAATTACCTTTCCTGCGGCCGCCCAGTTCCCGCCAGCGTCATGCGGCTGGCGCAGGTGACGCGCAGCCCACAGGTCGAGCAGGCAGTTCCCGGGGCCGCTATCGAAGCCGATGACGGCGCCGCTGCCGGGAAGGAAGGTCAGGTTGGCGATGCCGCCAAGATTGATCGCGACTCGGTCTTCTCCGGCATCCGCAAACACGGCGGCGTGAAAGGCGGGCGCCAGCGGCGCACCCTGTCCGCCGGCGGCAATATCGCGGCTGCGGAAATCGGCTACCACGCATATGCCCGTGAGTTCCGCGAGCAGCGCCGCGTTGCCGATTTGCGTGGTGTAGCCGAGCTCGGGCCGGTGACGCACCGTCTGGCCGTGGCAGCCGATGGCGCGCACGTCGGCCGCGGACGTATTCGACCTGGCGAGAATGTCGGCGATCGCAGCCGCATAGATTCCCGCCAGGGCGTTGCCGGCGAGCGCGGCGCGCTCGATTTCGTTTGCCCCGGGTGAATTGAGCGCGAGCAGTTCGCGCCGCGTTTCGGCGTCGAAGGCCAGGTGCGTGTTCGCGAGCAGCCGAGGCCTGCCGCCCTCGAAATCCGCCAGTACTGCATCGACCCCGTCGAGGCTGGTGCCCGACATCAGGCCGGCATAGATCTGTCCGGTCACTCTAGCGCGGCGACCTGGCTGTTCGCGAGCAGATCGAGTTGCGCCGCCAGCACCTGCGTGCGGCCACGGAAAGCGTCCATTTCATGGCGCGCAATCGGCGTGCCTGCCGGCAGCGGCACCGAGAGCGGATTGCGCGCGGCGCCTTCGACGCGGAATTCGTAATGCAGATGCGGTCCGGTCGCCCATCCGGTCTGGCCGACAAGGCCGATGGTGTCGCCTTGGACGACACGCGCGCCTTTGCGGATGCCGCGCCCGGCCGCCTTCAGGTGCGCATAGAACGTTGAAACCCGGCCGTCATGGCGCACAACCACGAGATTGCCGTAGCCGCCTTGCCGGCCGGCGAACTCGACGATGCCGTCGCCGACCGCGCGCACACGTGTTCCCGCGGGCGCGGCGTAGTCCACACCCTGATGTGCGCGCCAGGCCTTATGCAGCGGGTGCAAGCGCATGCCGAATCCGGAACTGACGCGCGATAGCTCCAGAGGCGAGCGCAGCATGCCCTTGCGCATGTTCTTGCCGTCAGGTGCGTAGAAGTTGTCGCCATAGCCAAGTGCGCGGTACTTGCGGCCGTGGTTGATGAACTCCGCCGCGAGCACGCGTCCCGCGCGCAGCGGCCGGCCCTCCACCGTGTACATCTCGTAGATCACCGAAAAACGGTCCCCCTCGCGCAATTCGCGGTGGAAATCGATGTCGCTGCCGAATGCCTCGGTAAGCTGGATCGCGACACTGTCGGGAATGCCGGCGACGTCCGCTGCGGCGAAGAGCGAGGAGCGGATGACGCCTGATTTCAGCATATTGCGGTTTACGATTTCGGCGCGCTGTTCGCTCGCCACCATGCCCTGGCCGACACGCTCTATTCGGGCGACCCTGTCGCGCCCGGTGAGGAAGCCTAGCCAGATGAGTTCGCCTTCGTGATCCTTTCCAGCGCGGACTTCGGCCGTGACGATGGTGCCCGGGCGCAGTTCCCGCAGCGCGCGCTGGCGCAGCAGAGGGCGAATATCGGCCTCGCGAATGCCGAGTCGCGCGAGCAGGCCCTGGTTGGTATCGCCACGCTGCATGCGATCCTCGCGCACGTATGTGGCTGGCGCCGGCAGCAGGGCATCATCGAGGCGGATCGCGACCGGCTCGAGCACCGCCGTTTTGGCAAGCAGCAGCTTCGCATCGGTGGAGGGCACGACGGTGGCGAGAGCGGCGACTGCGCTCGAGAGCGCGAACACAGCCAGCAGCGCGGCGCGCCGAAGCGGACTCCCTGGCGTCTCACCCTCCCGCACGTCCATCCCCATGGATCGGCTAGAATCCCTTGTTATTCAGAGACCTGGGAAGTGTAGCACGCATGACGGACGTTACCGAGGCGCTGGCGCGGATCAAGCGGGGTTGCGACGAGCTGATCGTCGAGGAGGAACTTGTCAGGAAGCTCAAGACGGGTCGAGTGCTGCGGATTAAGCTCGGCCTCGATCCCACCGCGCCCGATCTGCACCTCGGCCACACGGTGGTGATCAACAAGTAGCGCCACTTCCAGGATCTGGGGCACCATGTGCAGTTCCTGATCGGCGATTTCACCGGCATGATCGGCGACCCGACCGGGAAAAACCAGACGCGCCCGCCGCTGTCGCGCGAGCAGATCGTCGAAAACGCCAAGAGCTACCGCGAGCAGATGTCCAAGATCCTCGATCCGGACAAGACGCAGGTGATGTTCAATTCCGAGTGGTCCGACAAGCTGGGCGCCGAAGGCATGATCCGGCTCTCCGCCCGCTACACGGTCGCGCGCCTGCTCGAGCGGGACGACTTCAGCAAGAGATTCAAGGCGAAGCAGCCGATCGCGGTCCACGAACTGCTCTATCCGCTGATGCAGGGCTACGACTCGGTCGCCATGAAGGCCGACGTCGAACTGGGCGGCACCGACCAGAAGTTCAACCTGCTGGTGGGCCGCGAGCTGCAGAAGGATTTCGGGCAGGAGCAGCAGTGCATCCTGACCATGCCGCTGCTCGTGGGCACCGACGGCGTGGAAAAAATGTCCAAGTCGCTGGGCAACTACATCGGCATCGCCGAGCCGGCGCAGGAAATCTTCGGCAAGCTGATGCGCATTTCGGACGAGCTGATGTGGCGCTACATGGAACTGTTGTCGTTCGAACCGATGGAGAAGATTCTCGCTAAGAAAAAAGCAGTGCAAGCTGGTTCGAATCCCCGTGACGTGAAATTCGATTTCGCGAAAGAGATTGTCGAACGATTCCATGGGCCCAATGCTGCGCAAAATGCGGCACGCGAATTCATTGCTCGTTTTCGGGAAGGAGCATTGCCCGAGAATCTGGAGGAGCATACTTTCAAGTCCCCGGATTCCAATGGACTGGGGATCACGCAGACGCTCAAGCTTGCCGGCTTCGTTCCCAGCATATCGGAGGCGCAACGACTCATCGCGCAAGGCGGGGTGAAGGTAAACGGCGAAAAAATTGAAGACCGAAACATCAAGTTTCGACCAGGCGAGACGCTCGTGTTGCAGGCAGGAAAACGCAAGGCCGCAAAGATCAATATCTCGTGAATATTCCGCAATACGAGGTCTACGCGATCAAGTACGCGCATCACGCGCGGCGCAAGGCCGAGAACTTCATCGGCGGAGACCCGCACGACGGCCCGATGCCGCTCGATTACTTCGTCTGGCTGATTCGCGGCACCGGGGAAAACGCGGGCCGCGAAATCGTCGTCGATACCGGATTTTCCGCGGCCATGGCTGCCAAGCGGCAGCGTGATCACATCCGCTGTCCGACCGAGGGATTGCGATTGCTTGGCTGCGAATCAGGCACCGTCAGGGACGTCGTGATTACGCATCTGCACTATGACCATGTCGGCAACTTCGACCTGTTCCCGGAAGCGACCCTGCACCTGCAGGACCTTGAGATGAACTACGCGACCGGCCGGCACATGGCGCAGCCGGTCTTCAGCGGTGCCTACGAGGTCGAAGACGTGGTCGGCATGGTGCGCCGCGTCTACGCGGGCCGGGTGCGTTTCCACAGCGGTGACGCCGAAATTGCCCCCGGCGTCTCTTTGCATCTCATCGGCGGCCACACGATGGGCCTGCAGGTGGTGCGCGTGGCGACGCGCCGCGGCTGGGTGGTGCTCGCCTCCGACGCCTCGCATTTCTACGCCAACATGGAGCAGGCGCGCCCGTTTCCGATCGTCTTCAGCGTCGCCGACATGGTCCAGGGCTATGACAGGATGCGCGCCCTGGCCGAGTCCCCCGCGCACATCATTCCGGGGCACGATCCGTTGGTGCTGGAGCGCTACCCTGCGCCCCCCAATAGTGCGCTGCAGGGCATCGTGGCGCGGCTCGACTAGGCCTCTCGAATCCCTTCTTTCGTCATTGCAATTTCCGGCCAAATGGGCGTAACTTAGCGCGGTAGTTCGTCCAGAAAACAAGGGGAGGAGTGGTCATGGGTCAGCATAGAATCGCAATCGCGGTTTCGGTCGCCGTTGCAGCAGCTTTCTGTTCGGGCGCGGGCGCGCAGGCGCCAGCGGTAAAGAATCTCAAGCTCCAGGGCAGTTGGCCCGCCAGCCTGACGATTCAGGACCATTTCAAGGCCATCACCGAGCGCATCGAGAAACTCAGCGGAGGCTCGATCAAGATCGAGACCATGGCGGCGGGGCAGGTCGTGCCGCCGTTCGAGGTGCTTGACGCCGCCAACAAGAAGGTGATCGACGGCTGGCATTCGATTTCGTACTACTGGGTCGGCAAGAGCCCGGCCGCGGCGCTGTTTTCCGGACCTCCGGGCGGCCCCTTCGGCATGGACCATATGGATTGGCTGGGCTGGCTCTACGTCGGTGGCGGCCTCGAGATGTGGCGCGACTTCTACCAGAACGAGCTCAAGCTGAACGTCATCGTCTGGCCCGCGCAGCCGTCCAGCCCGCAGGCACTGGGCTGGTTCAAGAAGCCGCTGAAGAGCGTGGCCGATTTCAAGGGCATGAAGTGCCGGCAGACCGGCCTCAACGCGGAGGTCTACGCCAAGCTCGGCCAGGCCGTCGTCAACCTGCCGGGCGGCGAAATCGTGCCGGCGGCGCAGCGCGGCGTGATCGACTGCGCCGAATGGGTCGGCGGGGTCGAGGACCTGCGCCTGGGGCTCCCGGGCGTGTTCAAGTACCACTACACGCCCGGTATGCATGAGAACAATTCCGTCGGCGAGTTCGGCTTCAATCTGGACGTGTGGAAGACTTTCACGCCGCAGCAGCAGGAAGCCACGAACTCCGCCGTCAAGGACGCGTTCATTACCTGGATCACCAGGTGGCAGTACCAGAACGCCGAAGCGATCGAGGAGATGATCAAGAAGCATGGCGTGCAGATCCGCCGCACGCCGCCCGACATCCTGCTCGCTTCGCTAAAGGCCTGGGACGAGGTCGCGGCCGAGAACTCGGCCAAGTCGGCGACCTTCAAGAAGGTCTACGAGTCGCAGCGCGCCTATGCCGCCAAGGTGGTGCCGGCCAAGCGCTACATGTTCCCGCCGTATTCGTTCGCCGCGAACTACTACTGGCCCGAGGGCGGGGCCAAGCCGGCGGCGGAATCGAAGAAGAAATAGCTGAGCATGCTGGAAAGGGGGCGGCGACGCCCCCTTTTTTGCGCATTGAACCAGGGTTCTTCACATGGCTGAGACGGTTGCCGGTCACATCCGGATAGTGCGAAGCATCGACAAGTTCACCGATGCCACCGGTGTCTGGGTGGCATGGCTCAACGTGCCGCTGGTGCTGGCGGTTGCCTGGGAGGTGATCGCGCGCTACGTGTTCAACGCGCCGACGGTCTGGTCGTACGACGTCACCTACATGCTGTACAGCGCGATCTTCATGCTGGGCTGCGCCTATGCGCTGCACAAGGGCGCCCACATCCGCACCGATTTTTTCTATGAAAAATGGACCGACCGCACGCGCGGCTACGTCGACTCGATCTCGTACATCGTGTTCTTTTTCCCCTCGATCATCATGCTCATGGCGGCCAGCTGGAACGAGGCCTGGTACGCGTACACCATCAACGAGACCTCCGAGCAGACGAACTGGCGGCCGCTCCTGTGGCCCTTCAAGGCGGTCGTGCCGCTCACCTGCGCGATGCTGCTGCTGCAGGGCGTCTCCGAGCTGATCAAGAGCTTCTACGCGGCGCGTACCGGCATCGTGCTCGAGCACAAGGAGAAGGTCGAGCTATGACCGTCGAGATCCTGCTCGGGCTGGTGATGCTGATCGTGATGCTGGGCGCGATCTTCATCGGCATCCAGATCTCCTTCACGCTGCTGTTCCTCGCGCTGAGCTTCGGCTACTTCGCCCTGGGCAAGGTGGTGTTCGACCTCGCCTATTTCCAGACCATCGGGCTGATGAAGGAAGAGGTGTTCGCCGCGGTGCCGCTCTTCATCTTCATGGGCTACCTCACCGAGCAGGCCGGCCTCATGGAGCGCCTGTTTTCCGCGCTGCGCATGATGCTCGCGCCGGTGCGCGGCTCGCTCTACATCGTCGTCATCGTCACTTCCACGATCTTCGCCATGGCGACCGGCATCGTGGGCGCGGCGGTGACCGTGCTCGGCATCATGGCGGCGCCCATCATGATCAAGACCGGCTACGACGCGGAACTGTCCGCCGGCGCGATCACCGCGGGCGGCACGCTCGGCATCCTCATTCCCCCTTCGGTGATGCTCATCGTGATGGGCCCGGTGCTGGGAGTGTCGGTGGCCGACCTTTACTCGGCGGCTTTCGGGCCCGGCTTCCTGCTGGCGGGCATCTACCTCACCTACCTGATCGGTCGCAGCTTCATCAACCCGAAACTGGGGCCGCCGGTGCCGAAGGAAGACCGGGTCACGGATGTCGTGGCGATCCTGCGGGAAGTCGTGATCGGCGTGCTGCCGCTGTTCCTTCTGATCGGGGCCACCATGGGGTCCATCCTGGCGGGTCTCGCGACCCCGACCGAGGCGGCGGGGATCGGGGCGCTGGGCGCCATGATCCTCGCGGTTTGCTACGGCCGGGCAAGCTATGCCGGGCTCAAGCAGGCCTGCATCAGTTCCATGATGACCTCGAGCATGGTGCTGCTGCTTGCCGTGACCTCGAACATCTTCGGCGCGGTGTTCGCGCGCATGGGGACGGCAGGCTGGATCACCGAGGCGATGGTTTCGTTGCCGGTGCCGCCGCTCGTGATGCTCGGCTTCGTCGTGTTCCTGATTTTCCTCCTCGGCTGGCCTTTCGAATGGCCCGCCATCATCCTCGTGTTCCTGCCGATCTTCTATCCCGTGGTCGAGGCGCTGCGGCCGTCGGTAGCCGCGACCCTCGGGATCGCGCCCGACGTGTTCATGATCTGGTTCGGCGCCGTGGTCGCGGTCACGCTGCAGACCGCCTACCTGTCGCCGCCGGTGGCGATGTCGGCGTACTACCTCAAGCAGGTGGTGAAGGAGTGGTCGCTCGCCACCATCTACAAGGGCATGTTCCAGTTCATGGGGCTGCAGTGCATCGCGATCGCGGTGGTGATTTTCGTGCCTTCCATCGCCACCTACCTGCCCCAGGTCATGCATGCGGAATCGCGCGCCGCTATCACGGAAGAAGCCGACGACAGCATGAACAAGCTGGAAGAGGACCCGCTCAAGGCGGCCAAGGAACAGGCCGACGAGGACGACAAGGCCGAAGCACTGGAGAAAGACGCCGCCAAGGCAGGGAAGAAGTGATTGCCGCAGTTCTATTTTGACCAACCGGTAGAACGCCGCGGCACCTGGAGCACGCGCTGGGAGCGCTATCCGGCCGGCGTGATTCCGCTCTGGGTCGCGGATACCGATTTCCCCGCGCCGCCGAAAGTACTCGAGGCCATGCAGCGGCGCCTCGCGCACGGCGTTTTCGGCTACAACGTTCCGCCTGCCGCTTTGCGCGACGCGGTCATCGAACGCATGCAGCGCCTTTACGCGTGGCGGATCGAGCCCGACTGGGTGGTGTTCATCTCGGGTATCGTGCCTGGATTGCACCTCGCCGCGCGCCACCTTACGAGCGCGGACCAGCATGCCCTGGTGCCAACGCCGGTCTACCATCATCTCAAGCGCTCGCTGGTGCTTGCGAAACGGGATCACACCGATGTGCCGCTGGTGCTGTCGAAGGGCCGTTGGGTGTGGGACGAGGATTTTCTCGCCGGCGCTGCGCGGCCCAACTCGCGCCTCCTGTTCCTCTGCAATCCCCAGAACCCGGGCGGCACGATATTCACGCGCGAAGAACTGGCGCATCTCGCCGCCTTCGCGCAACAGCATGATCTTGTGATCTGCTCGGACGAAATCCATGCCGACATCCTGCTGGACAAGGGCAAGCCGCACGTGCCGATCGCCAGCCTCTCGCGCGATGCCTCGCGCCGCTGCGTCACGCTGATCTCGCCGAACAAGGCGTTCGGCTTTCCGGGCGCGGGCTGCGCGTTCGCCATCATCGAGGACGCCGAGCTGCGGCGCGCGTTCTCTTCAGACCATCACGCCACGGTCCACGATCCCTCGGTGTTCGCCTATGAGGCCGCCCTGGCCGCCTATCGCGAATGCGGCGACTGGCTGGCAGCGCAGCTTGACTACCTGCGCGCGAATCGCGATCTCGTCGAGCGTGAAATCGGTGCCATGCCCGGATTGAAAATGGCGCATGTCGAGGCGACCTATCTCGCCTGGATCGACGCTTCCGGCCTCGGCGTCGCGGACCCGTTCGAGCATTTCCTCAAGAACGGCGTCGCGTTGTCCCCGGGGGCGCAATTCGGCGATGCGAAATTCGTAAGATTGAATTTCGGGACTCAAAAGTCCGTTCTCGAACAAGCCCTGAAAAGAATCAGCTCCGCATCCAGGCCGAGCCCCAGAGGTTGAGCGTGCGCTGCTCGTGGGGCCAGGTGCGATAGGCCGCGTCCTGCGGCATCAGTTCCAGCTCGGCGGAAAACTCCACCTTGTGCCCTTCGGGGTCCTCGATCATGAAAAACAGGTTGTTGCCCGGCCCGTGGCGTCCCGGCCCCCACCAGAGCGGAATCCGCAGCTTCGCCATGCGGTCGCCCCAGTCGCGGATGTCGTTCCAGCTGCTGGTTTCGTAGCAATGGTGGTCGGCGCGCGACTCGGGCGCGCGGAAGGTGGCGAAGCTGTGGTGCTCGGGATCCGAGCGCAGGAACACGGCGGAAATTTCGTCGTTCTCCAGCACGCGGTCCGATTCGCTTGCGCCCAGGACGTCGCGGTAGAACGCCAGCATGTCAGGCACGCGTGTGCTGGCGCAAACGAAATGCTGCAACCGG
>Ga0134127_10002146_pt1 | contig 14390 bp, 6 predicted proteins | sample KB31753_FD_96459 | JGI IMG/M metagenome (GOLD analysis project Ga0134127, IMG submission 96459) | Terrestrial soil microbial communities with excess Nitrogen fertilizer from Kellogg Biological Station, Michigan, USA - KB3-175-3 | ecosystem: Environmental > Terrestrial > Soil > Unclassified ...
GGAGAAGCGGTTGTCAAAAGGTGCCGCGGCGGCGTGGTCCGTCGTCAACGATGAAACGGCGTACGGTTTCAGCTCCAGGTTGATCGACTGCGCTGGTGTTTCCAGGCCGACAAGCGTACCTGCCGTAGAGGGTCTGAAGATGCCGTCACGGCCGTAGGCCCGGGGAACCCGTGTCAGGAAGGAGGTCTCGTTCTTCCATTTGACGATTCGTCGAAAGTTGATGCCCCATACCTGAGGGCCGGATCCTCGATAGCGAAGCGACTTGAACGGAATGGCCATTTCGACCGTCCAGCCTCCGTCGAATCGCCCGCTCTTCACTTGCCAGACCGTGTTCCAGTTGGAATTGGGGTTGCCTTCGTCGGTGAACGCCTGATCGCGCAGCGCGCCGAGCGGGGTGGTCTGAAAAAAGAATCCGTTGCGGCGATCGTGGAACGTATCGAGTGCAACCGACAAATTCTCGTTCTGGATGATGTTGTTGTTGTCGCGGCGCAGCTCGGTCACGACCCATCGTTCCGGATGATCGTCCCAGCACCGCGCGGCAATGTAGAGGTTCTCGCGGTCGAAGAACACCCACGTGTCGGTCTGCTCCGAGGCCGCGTCGCCATCGCGCGGCTCTTGCATGATGAAACCGCCGGCGGCAGGTACGGTGCCGTAGACCTCTTCGTCGAGTTGCCCGTCGATCTTCAGCGGCTTGTCGATGCGGACGGCGCGGATCGTTGCGCCGCCCTTGTCATCGCGCGTGATGACCGCCGGCGCGACCGGCGACGGTGGTCCGTCAAGATCCGCGGGCTGCCGCCGTGGTCCTTGCGGACCGGCCAGGGCCGGCGCCGCCCACAGCATCATCAGGCCCAGGATCGCGAGCCGCCGTGAGGGCGGCATCAGTGAATCGTTTCCATGCGCGGGTGAGTTTAGCGGAGACCGATGAGCCGATCCATTGCCGAGGTAGTCACTGCCTCGTGTAGTTGTTCGACACGTTCTATCGGTACTCGATACGATTGTTCGTGCGTTGTCGTCCACATCGATGCAATCACCGGCCGTCATGAAAATAGCGCGTGCGCACTAAATACAAGGGATCTCTCTCGCTGGGTCCCAACGAGCTGCTCAGCGTCGAGCTGCTCGAAGAGCATGCCAGGCGATTGGCAGCGCTGCTGTCGATTGTTCCCGGACGCGGCGGCAGCGGACGTCACCACCTGCGCCGCCTCAAAGAACATATGGGTGCCCTCCGCGAGGTCTACACGGCCCTCGCCGAGGACGCACGTCAGGAGTCGATGTCGCCGGCGGCCGAATGGCTGCTCGACAATTTCCACATCATCTCCGCCGCGGCGCGCGATATCCATCACGATCTGCCGCCTTCCTTCTTCAAACGGCTTCCGCGGGTTGCTGCCGACGAATTCGCCGGCCTTCCGCGCATCTACGCGCTCGCACTCGAACTGATCCGCTCGAGCGCCGGGCGGCTCGATGCGCAGCGCCTGCAACGGTTCATCACGGCCTTTCAGTCCGTGACGCCGCTCACGATGGGTGAGCTCTGGGCATGGCCGAGCGCGCTGAAGCTGGCGCTCCTCGATCACTTGCGTGCACGCGCCGACGTGCTCGCCGAGGTTCGCATTCATCGTCTGAAGGCGGATCGCCTGGCGGCGGGAGTCGAAGTCGGAGCCGTCGGTTTGGACCAGTGGCCGACGCACGTCCACCATGCGTTTGTCACGCGCCTGCTTCAACGTACCCGTCCCCTCGGCGCGATGGCGTCGGCACTGCACCGCCATCTCGAACTTACGCTCGCATCGCTCGGGCAGACGATTGAGGACTCGATTCGGGCGGAAGGACAGCAGCAGGCGGCCGAACAAGCGGGCATGGCCAACCTGATTGGCAGCCTGCGCCTGATTTCGGCATTCGACTGGAGCGAGTTCTTCGAAAGCGTGAGCCTCGTTGAGCAGGTGCTGCAGCGGGATCCGGCTGGCGTTTACGGTCAGATGGACTTCCGTAGCCGCGACCGGTATCGCCACGCCGTCGAGGAGCTGGCGCCTTCGACGGGCGAGGGACAGCTACTGATCGCGCTGAAGAGCGTCGAGCGTGCGCGTCAGAGCCACGTGCGGGCGCCGGATGCGAGGGAGTCGCACGTCGGGTACCACCTGATTGGCGCGGGCCGCCGGGCATTCGACCGCAGCGTCGCGTGGCGTCCGGATCTGAAACAACGCGTGCGGCGCACGTTCTTCGCGTGCGCGACGCCAGGGTATCTCGGCGCGATTACCGCGGGAACGGCGCTGCTCGTTGCACTAGCCGTCATCCACGCCCGCAGTTACGGATGGCACGGCAGCTCGCTGGTCGTGGTCGCACTGCTGACGATGGTTCCCGCAAGCGAACTCGTCATCCAGGTGCTGCAGCGGCTGATCAGCTATCTGATTCCCCCCCGTCGCCTGCCCCGCATCGATCTCGCCGCCGTGCCGCCATCGGCCAGCACGATGGTTATCGTCCCGACCATCCTCGACAGCGTCGAGGGTGTGCGCGATTTGATCGCGCACGTCGAAGTGCAGGCGCTCGGCAACCTCGATCCCCACATCCGCTTCGCAATTCTCAGCGACTCTCCGGACGCGGCGAGCGAAACGTTGCCCGACGACGCCGCCATTCTGGACGCCGCGCGCGCAGGCATCGCCGAACTGAATGCCAAGCATGCGGGAGGGACCGACGACCGGTTTTTCTTGTTTCACCGCTTCCGTCAGTGGAACGAGCGCGAAGGGCTCTGGATGGGATGGGAGCGCAAGCGCGGAAAGATCGAGGAATTCAATCGTCTACTGCGCGGCGCCACCGACACGAGTTTCGCCGTCACGGTCGGGGATCTCGCGGTGCTGCCGCAGATCAAATACTGCATCACGCTCGACAGCGATACGCGGCTTCCACGAGGCGTCGCCCGTGAGTTGATCGGCATCATCAATCATCCGCTCAATCGACCTGCGTTCGATCCACGCGTCGGCCGGGTGACGGAGGGGTACGGCATCCTCCAGCCACGCATCAGCGTCACGTTCATGAGCGCCGCAGGGTCGCTGTTTGCGCGGCTCTATTCGGGACACACCGGCGTTGATCCCTACACGACGGCGGTCTCCGACACGTATCAGGACTTGTTCGGCGAAGGCATCTTCACGGGCAAGGGGTTGTATGACGTCGATGCGTTCATGGCGGCGCTCGAAGGTTCGGTCCCGGAGAATGCGCTTCTCTCGCACGACCTGTTCGAGGGGCTGCATGCGCGGGTCGCGCTGGTCTCGGACGTCGAGCTGGTCGACGACTATCCGTCGAGCGTGCTCTCGCACGCACGACGACAGCACCGCTGGATTAGAGGCGACTGGCAGATTCTCTTCTGGCTGTTTCCCTTCGTTCCATCTCGACGCGGGATCAAACGGAACACGCTGCCGATCATCGGCCGATGGAAGATTCTGGACAACCTTCGTCGCAGCCTGGTCGCGCCGACGCTGCTGGCGCTGCTCGTTGCCGGATGGACCGTGCTGCCCGGCCCGAGCTGGTACTGGACCGTGATGGTGATGGGCGCAGCGGCGTCGCAGTTGCTGCCCGTCGCCGCGCGGCTGCTCGTCGGCCCGGGACGGGCCCAATCGGTCCCCGTGTTTCTCGGCAACCTGCGCCGCGATACGGCCACAGCGCTGGCGCAGATCCTCCTCAGCCTGACCTTTCTTGCCTTTCACGCTTTTGATACGGCGCATGCCATCGGCGTCACGCTTGTGCGCGTGGCGGTCACCAAGCGCCGGCTGCTGGAATGGGAAACAGCCGCGATGACCGCCGCGAGGGCGGCGGGGCTGGTTGGGCAGCGACTTGGTCGATTTGTCGGTCAGATGGCCGCCAGTCCGATCATTGCGACCGTCGCCGCCGTCGCCGTGGCGACGCGTAACCGGGAGGCGCTGCCGGCAGCCACGCCGTTCCTTCTGCTCTGGACGATCGCACCCTTCGTCGCCTACTGGCTCAGTGTGCCGGTTGGTGCACGTGTTCGTCCGCTCAGCGATCGCGAGCGAACCCTGTTGCGCCGCATGGCGCGGAGGACATGGCGTTACTTCGACACCTTCGTTACGGAAACGGATGCGTGGCTGGTCCCGGACAATTATCAGGAAAATACCGACCCGCCCCGGGTCGCACGACGAACCTCACCAACCAACATCGGCATGAGTCTGCTGTCGATGCTGGCCGCGCACGATCTCGGATACATCGCCACCGACGTCCTGGTGGACCGTCTGGACAGAATGCTGAGGACGCTCGAAGGTCTCGAGCGATTTCAAGGCCACTTCCTGAACTGGTACGACACGGCCACTATGGCGCCGCTGCGTCCGCGTTACGTGTCAACGGTCGACAGCGGCAATCTTGCGGGCGCGCTCATCGCGCTCGCTCAGGGGCTGCTCGAGCTCGAAGAGCGGCCTCAGACACGCGCGCAACTTCTGGCGGGACTGGCCGACACCGCCGATCTCCTTGCGCAGGCGTCCTCGACGAGCGACGTACGACTTCCGACTCGGGAGGCGCTCGTCGGGATCAACCGCGCGGCGCGGGCGATGGTCGTCGCTGCGCGTGGTGAAGGAACCGATGAGGCGACCGTCGCGGCCGTCCAAACGTTAGGCACGCAGCTGGCCAATGCCGTCGCCGAGCTCCATGCGCTGGAGACACCCGACGCTCACCACGACATCGGCTATTGGTGTTCGGCAGCCCTCGCAGCCGTCCGCAGGCTGATCACGAGCCAACCGGTGCCGAACACGATGCTGCGGACACTCGCAACGCGGGCCTCCGAGGTTGGCGACGCCATGCGGTTCGACTTCCTCTACGACCGACGGCGCCGCATTTTTTCGATCGGATACCGGCTGGCTGATGCAGACGGACCAGGACGACTCGACGGCTCTTTTTACGATCTGCTGGCATCGGAGGCGCGGCTGGCCAGTTTCGTCGCCATTGCGAAGGGCGACGTGCCGCAGCATCACTGGTTTCACCTTGGACGCCTTGTGACCAACGTCGACGGCCGCGCGACGCTGATGTCGTGGGGCGGCACCATGTTCGAGTATCTGATGCCCCAGCTGCTGATGCGCAGCTTTCCTGGGACGCTGCTCGACCAAAGCTGCCGCGCCAGCGTGCGGCGTCACATCGAGTACGGACAGCAGCGCGATGTACCGTGGGGAATTTCCGAGTCGGCGTACGGCTTCACCGACCGCGACGGCAATTACCAATATCGCGCGTTTGGCGTACCTGGACTCGGGCTGAAACGCGGCCTGGCTACAGACCTCGTCATCGCTCCGTACGCGACGGCGCTTGCAAGCCTCGTCACGCCCTCCGCCGCCGCCGAGAACTTCGAGCGACTCGCCAGCCTCGGCATGGTGGGTCGCTTTGGCTTTTATGAGTCACTCGATTACAACCCCCGCAGTCCGGGGGCCGACACCCCACCAGAAACGATCCAGCGTCCCGCGGTGGTGCGTGCGTTCTTCGCACACCACCAGGGGATGTCACTCGTCGCGTTGGCCAATGTCGTCTGTCGCGACGTCTTCGTCTCGCGTTTTCACGCCGATCGGCGAATAGAGGCGACCGAGCTCCTGCTGCAAGAGCGTGTGCCCCGCGAGGCCATCCTCTCGGAGTCGCGACCGGCTGAGAGCGTCACTGCGGCGCCATCGCTGCCGGTGTTCGCGTCCAGACGCTTCCGATCGCCGCACACGACGGCCATCCACACGCACTTCCTGTCGAACGGGCGATACACCACTGCGGTTACCAACGCCGGCGGTGGGTTCAGCATGTGGCGCGACGTGGCGGTTGTCCGCCGGCGAGAGGACCCCACCTCCGACGCGGGCGCTCACTATATTTACGTGCGCGATCCGTGGTCGACCCGCGTGTGGTCTGCCACCTATCAGCCTGTCTGTCGCGAGCCGGACCGTTTCGAGGCCAGCTTCGATCTCGACAAAATTACCTTCCGCCGCCGCGATACCGATATCGAGACGCACCTCGAGGTGACCGTGTCGTCGGAAGACGACGTCGAAGTGCGGCGCCTGACGATTACCAATCGCGGCGCGCAAACCCGCGAAATCGAGGTCACGAGCTATGCGGAGATCGTGCTCTCACGCCCCGAGGACGATCTCGCGCATCCTGCCTTCGGGAAGCTGTTCATCGAGACCGAGTTCGATCCGCAAAGCGCGGGCCTGCTATTCAACCGCAGGCCCCGTTCGTCCGACGAATTGCCCCTGGTCGGCTTCCACGTGCTCGGCGTTGACGGGCCCCGTCTCGGCGGCGCCGTCGAATGGGAGACAGACCGTGCACGATTCGTCGGCCGCGGACGCTCGCTTGCGAACCCAATCGTGCTCGACGGACGAGCGTTGTCGGGCACCACGGGCGCGGTCCTCGATCCTATCGGAGCGCTTCGGGAGCGCATCCGATTGGCGCCGGGAGCCGTCGTTCGAGTGACGTTTGCGACGGGCGTCGCATCCGATCGCTCTACGGCGTTGGCGCTGGCGCGCAAGTATCGCGACGGCACCGCCGCGGCACGTGCGTTCTCGATGGCGTTTACTCACATCCACATTACGCTCCAGCATCTCGGGCTCGACGATGAGCATGCAATCCTGTTCGACCGACTCGCCTCGCGTGTCTTTGGATCGGATACGTCGTGCCTCAGCCCCGAAGACATCGCGGTGAATGCATTCGGTCAACAGAACCTCTGGGGCTACGGCATTTCCGGCGATGTGCCAATCGTGTTGCTCCGCATCGGAGATGCAGCGGCGCTGCCGCTGGCTCGCCAGCTGCTCGTCGCCCAGGAATACTGGCGCGTGAAGGGACTGCGGGCCGACGTCATCCTCCTGAACGAGCAGTCCGCGGATTATCTCGACGAGGTGCAGAACGCGCTGTCGCGGCTCACGCAGGAGCCTTCGTGGGCCGGTTGGTTCGGAAAGCCAGGTGGAATGTTTCTGCTGCGCAGCGAGGGTATGCCAGATGCCGACCGACGTCTTCTCTCGGCAGTCGCCCAGGTCGTCCTCCGAGGTGACCTTGGAGATCTCGTGTCACAACTCGAGCGCCCCGCACCATGGCTCTACGACGGTCACGATGTGCCTCGATCGGCGGAGCTCACGGCACCGGGCCCGGCGCCGCTGACCGTGGAAGTCCCGCCGCTCGTCATGGAGAACGGGCTCGGTGGGTTCACGCGTGACGGACGTGAATATGTCGTTGTTCTCGACGGGGAACGCGAAACGCCGTTGCCATGGTCGAACGTGTTGGCAAATTCCTCGTTTGGCACCATCGTGAGCAGTTCCGGCTCCGCGTTCACCTGGGCCGGTAACAGCCGTGAAAACAGGTTGACGCCGTTTGCCAACGATCCCTTGGCTGACTCCACAGGCGAAGCCCTCTATTTGCGCGACGAGGACTCGGGTGTGGTCTGGGGAGCCACGCCCGGGCCGCTGCCTCGTCGCACCGACGGACGATGGCTCATTCGTCATAGCGCCGGCGTCACGCGTTATCAGCATGCCGTGGCCGGGACGGAACAGGAGCTGGCCGTATTCGTAGCACCCGACGATCCCGTCAAACTGGCGGTTCTGACCATCACGAACACGACACACGTACGCAAGCGACTCAGCGTGTTTGGCTACGTGGAGTGGTGCCTGGGTCCCCCGCGCGCCGGCGAACGTCGCTTCGTGACTACCGAAATGGATCACGAGGCGCGGGTCATGCTGGCGCACAACGCCTACAACGTCGAATTCCGCGATAGCGTCGCGTTCTGGGCAGCGACAGTGCCGCCGCGATCGTACACAGGCGATCGAGCTGAGTTCGTCGGTCGCAACCGCACATTGAGCGCGCCCGCTGCGCTGTTCCGCGAGCGACTCGAGGGCAGGACCGGGGCTGGATTCGATCCGTGCGGAGCAATGCAGCTGTTTGTGGAGATCGAGCCGGGAGAATCCCGTCGCGTCGCGTTCGTCCTCGGAGAGGGGCGAGATCGCGCTCACGCGATCGAGTTGGCGACACGTTATTCCTCGCTGGAGCAGGCGGAGACCACGCTCGCAGCCGTCGAGCGGACGTGGGATGACATTCTCGGCGCCGTCCAGATCCGCACACCCGATGATTCGTTCGATTTGCTTGTCAACCGCTGGCTGCTCTATCAGACGTTGAGCTGCCGCATCTGGGCGCGAAGCGGTCCCTATCAGCCGGGAGGCGCGTTCGGGTTTCGCGATCAGATACAGGACGTGCTGGCGCTGATCTACGCGCGCCCGGATCTCTGTCGGTCGCATCTGGTCTACGCCGCGTCACGCCAGTTCGTCGAGGGAGACGTCCAGCACTGGTGGCATCCGCCCAGCGGTCGGGGAACCAGAACCCGCTGTTCCGACGATCTGCTCTGGCTCCCATACGCGGTCGCCAGCTACGTGTCTCAGACCGGCGACGAGTCGGTGCTCGATGAAGTGGTCCCCTTCCTCGAAGCGCCGCCGCTCGAGTCCGGACAAGCGGAAATGTACCTATTGCCGCATGTGTCCACCGAGACCGCCTCCGTCCTCGAGCACTGCATGCGCGCGATCGGCCGCGCGATGAAATACGGCGCGCACGGGCTTCCGCTGATCGGATCTGGAGACTGGAACGACGGGATGAATCGAGTCGGGCAGGCAGGGCGCGGCGAGAGCGTATGGCTTGGATGGTTTCTCGTGACGGTGTTGAACGAATTCGCGCCAATCTGCGAACGCCGAGGACGAACGGAGATGGCGCAGCGGTATCGAGACGAGGCGCATTGGCTGAGCGGCATGGTTGAACTCGCCTGGGACGGCGACTGGTATCGGCGCGCCTATTTCGACGATGGAACGCCGCTCGGATCTGTCCAGAATGAGGAGTGCAAACTCGATTCACTCACGCAGTCATGGTCCGTGCTATCGGGGGCAGCGCAGCTGCGCCGAGCGGAGCGGGCGATGAACGCCGTGCGCGCGCATCTTGTGCGCCGCGACGCGCAGATCGTACTGCTGCTGACGCCGCCGTTCGATCGAATGACGCACGATCCCGGCTACATCAAAGGATATGTGCCGGGTATTCGGGAGAACGGCGGTCAGTACACGCACGCCGCGATCTGGACCGTGATTGCCCTGGCGCGACTTGGCATGGGTAACGAGGCGATGGAACTGTTCCACATGCTGAATCCGATCAATCACATGCGCACGCCCGATGACGTCGAACGATACCGCGCCGAGCCATACGCGGTTGCCGCGGACGTCTATGCCCATCCGACGCACATCGGCCGCGGTGGTTGGACGTGGTACACAGGATCGGCCGGCTGGATGTACCAGGCTGCCATTCAGGGACTGCTCGGACTCCGTCGGAATGGCGCGACGATCAGCGTCGATCCATGCATTCCAACGGTCTGGCCGCAGTATTCGCTCGACGTGATGATGGGACGCACGCGGTACCGCTTCACCGTTTCGAATCCCGACCACCGGTGTCAAGGCGTCGCGTCGGCAGAGTTCGACGGCTCGGACATCCATGCGCGCGCGATTCCGTTCGATGATGACGGTGGCGTTCACGAAGTGCGGATCACACTCGGCGTTGTTCCCGTTGAGCTCCCGGTCGGATCGGCGCCGGCTTCGTCGCTCGCGTCGACTCACACGACGGATCGTGGGCAGCGAGGATAAGGCGGGAGCATCTTCAACGCTCCCGCCGTTCTCGGCGCACCGCTAGCGCGTTGGCTGCGCGGTTCCGATCGATTCGCCGGAAACCACAATCTCCACACGTCGGTTCTGCTGACGTCCCTCCGCCGTGCCGTTGGTCGCTACTGGCTTGCTCTCGCCGAGGCCCGCAGTGCCAACCACGTCGCGATTGACGCCCTGCTGCACCATGCTGGCGCGCACCGATTCGGCGCGGCGCTCGGATAACCGCAGGTTGTAGCCGTCGGATCCGACGCTGTCGGTGTGCCCCTCGACCTGTATCCTCAAATCCGGATGGGACTTGAGAATACCGGCGACGTGCGCGACCTTCTCGCGCGCGCCGGGCTTGAGATTGGCGCTGTCGAAATCGAACAGGACATCGGACACGTTGACGACGAGGCCGCGCGCTGTTTCGCGCGTTTCGAGAATCGTGTTCAGCTGCACGCGGAGTTGCTCGCGGAGCTGCGCCTTCTCACGTTCTGACTGCTCCGCGAGCGTGCGTGCCTGCTGCGCCTGCGCATCGGCAGCGGCACGCGCGGCCTCGGCATCGAGACGCGCACGCTCAGCCTCCGCACGCACGCGGTCCGCGTCGGCACGCTGGCGTTCCACCTCGAGCCGACCTTGCTCGGCTGCGGCGCGGGCGGCATCCGCCGCCGCTTTCTCCTGTTCGGCGCGCTGATCGGCAAGCAGTCGCTGCTGCTCCGCCAGCTGGCGCTGCTGCTCGGCCTGCTGACGCTGCTCCTCCGCCTCCCGCCGCTGCCGATCGGCCTCGAGGCGTTGCTGTTCCGCCAGCAGACGCTGCTGCTCCGCCTGCAAGCGCAGATCTTCCTGTGCCCGCGCCCGGTCGCGCGCCTCGTTTTCGCGCTGCAGCGCCGCCGCACGCTGTTGCTCCTGATAGATCTGTTCCTGCCGTTGCAGCGCGATGATCCGCGCGTCCTCCGCGGTCTGTGCGGCCTGCCGCGCAGGCATCATGATCTTGTTTCTATCCTTGTGGCGCGAGCGAGCTTCCTCCGCCTCGGCGAGAAGCATCGCCGCCTTGCGATACGTGTCGGCGGCGTACTGGTCTGCTCTCGCCAGGCGAGAGATCTCGACGGCGTTGCGTGCCTGCGCCAGATCGAGCGGCACGCCAGGCTCCGGTGCCGGCCATTTGACCGAACCGGCATCGGTGTTGACCAGATACGCACCGCGCTTCAACAGCTCGTACTTCGCCTGCAGCGGCTCAACACGTCCGCTGGTGTTGTCCCAGAGACCCTTGCGGACAACATTCTCCAGAACAACGACGTCGCTGGGCTGAGTGACAGCGAAGTACGGTTCTGCAGTGACGACGAGCGCAAACGCCTGCAGCTCGGTCGTCACCTTCAAGCGGCCGTCGTCGCCCTTCACCTGCAGCTCGCCAAGATTGGTCGCTCGGCCTTCTGGCGTAATCGCCCACATCACGTAGGTGAGGTACTCCGGTCCGAATCGAGTCGCCGGTTCAAGCTTGTCGAACTTGGCGTCGATCTGGATGTACCCCTTTTCGCCGCTGATGTTGGCGTGGCCCTCGGCTTTCGGCAGCAGCGAGGTTCCTGCGAAGTCGAGCGGCGTGTCGTCGTGCCGGGGACGATAGTTGATCGCCGGCGTCGTGCGGCTCACCACTGTCACGCGATAAAGCGTGACGGGGTCCTGCGACGAAGCCGGAGAATGCTGCGTTGGATTGGGCGCCACCTGAGCAAGTGCTGGTGCTGAGATCAGGACGAAAGCCAGTAGGGCTAGGATCGGGTGGTGACGCATGGGCTGAACCTCCGCCGCCGGGTCTCGCAATAGTTCCGCCACGCGCACACTGTTGGATGTAATTAAGGTTTTGAACCGCAGGCCCCTGGCGGAGGCCCTGCGGAGCTTCAGGTTGCGTTGTCCGTTGACCATCGGAGGTAAAAAATTACCGATGGCATCTTCGCAACGCGGGATGACTCGATGCCGAAAAAAAAGTTGAATCTGAGCACTGACCGACTCCTTGAACTCGCTCGTGCGGGCGCCGAAGTGACCGTCAGGCAGCTGCGGGCGGAAATCATCGCGATCGAACGTGCATTCCCCGAGCTCCGACTGCCCGCAGGTCGACGTGCGCTCCGCAGGTCGTTCAAGGAAGTTCAGACACGCACACGGACGATGTCGGCGGAGGCGCGGAAAGCGGTCTCGGCGCGGATGAAGCGCTACTGGGCAGAGCGACGGAAGGCGCAGGCGAAGGTGAAGTAGACGCTACGGCTGCGTTGCCTGGAACGCGCGGAGGTCTTCCAAGACTCGCCGCTCAGCGGCTCGCTCCGCGCGACGATGTTGCGCCCTGGCAACGGCCCGAATCGCACGCGTCGTCAGCTCGCCGACCGGAATAGCGACTTTCACGATCTCACCGTTCGTATCGGGCGGCATCAGTGTCAGGACACCGAGGCGGGTCGAATGAACTTCAGGAGGCGGAACGGCGCTGCGAATCACCAGGGGCGGCGCCGATCGCTGCAAGGCGGCTCGAATCGCGTCAAGCGACACAGGCGACGCGGACCGCTGCGCTGCTGCGGGTGTGACGAGTACGACGGCGGCGATCATCGACCAGCCGAGCGTGGACCGCATCCCGACGATTAGACCACGGTCCCATCCGAATAGTCGGGTTCAGCGCCCAGTCAGCAGCGGCATGGGCATCGCGCTCGTCAACATCGCGATGCTCCACAACAACACCGCGACCCATAAGGGTGCGCGCCCGAGCGCACTCAACACCACACACGTCGCGGACAAGAGAACAATTGCCAGCGAGAGAAATAGCAGTACCATGCGCGCCGTCGTCAAAGAACAACGAATAACCGGCGCGTTTCTAACCGATGGCGCTGGCGGTGGGGCCGTGGTTCTCGGGCGCCCCGAGACGGCTGTATACTCTCGACCGCGGGAAGCGATTCCCATTTGCGAAGGAGCGGTCGATGGGTTCGAAACGACTTGATCGAAGGGAACTCCTCAAGCGCGGCGCCACGTTGGCTGGCGGTTTGACGCTGGGAGCAGTAGCGCCGGCGAGCGCCCAAACACCGGCTTCCGGAGCACAGGCACCAGATCACGATCACCCAACGATGATCAGGGGCAACAAGGATCTGATTGCCTATGGCGATCGCTCCCATTTCGTGACCTCCGTACGGATACCGCACGGCGGTCGGCCTTCCCCCGACGCCTTCGGCCTCGTGTTTCATGTGGCGAGCCCGCTTCAGGATTCAGTCGGAGTGATCACGCCATCCTCGCTCCACTACTGGGCGACGACGCGTGGCTCCTTCTTGCCGGACATCGATCCGAAGGACCACCGTCTCATGATCCACGGCCTGGTGGACCGTCCTCTGACGTTCACGATGGAGGACTTGAAGCGCCTGCCCTCAGTCACGCGTCTTCATTTCATCGAGTGCGCCGGAAACAGGTCGACGGCGAAGGCGAAGAATGTCCAGGAATCACACGGGATGACCAGCAACGCCGAATGGACCGGCGTCCTGCTTTCGACGCTGCTCAAGGAGTGCGGCGTGAAAGGTGGGGCAACCTGGTTCGTCGCCGAAGGTGCGGAGGAAGTGAAGGGCGCATCGAGCATGCCGATCGCCAAGGCGATGGACGACGTGATCGTCGCCTATGGGATGAACGGCGAGGCAGTACGACCCCAGAACGGTTTTCCGCTCCGGCTGATGGTTCCCGGCTTCGAAGGCATCTTCTCGACGAAGTATGTGCGGCGAATCAAGCTCGTGGACCGCTACTACATGAACTACAACGACTACGGCCATCTTCGCCAGGACGAGAAAGAGACGGTGTTGGGTTACCAGTGGGGACCGAAATCGGTCATCACGCGCCCATCCGCCGGACAGCAGCTGCCAGGCAAAGGTTTCTACGAGATCACAGGCCTGGCCTGGTCGGGTGGCGGAGCGATGAAGAGAGTCGAGGTCTCCACTGACGACGGCAAGCATTGGATGGACGCGGAGTTCAAGGGAACGCCGCAGCGGATGGCGCATGCCAGGTTCGGCTGCGCCTGGAACTGGGACGGAAAGGAAACCGTGCTGCTTTCGCGCTGCACGGATGAACTCGGCCAAGTGCAACCGACGCGAGCCCAGGTCGCCAAGTTCTTCAACGTGCCGCTCGGCGAAGTGCCCGGGCTGGACAACACCATTCAGCCGTGGCATGTGGCCAGCGATGGGAGCGTGACCAATGGGCACACCACTTAGGTTTCTCGCGTGTGTGCTCCTGGGAGGATTCCTCCTGGGAGCGTCCGTGCTGGCGCAATCGTCGGCCAAATATGGTGTCGGAACAACGCCGACCGCGGAGGAAATACGAGCGTGGGATATCTCCATCGGTCCTGACGGAGCGGAACTCCCACCGGGCCGCGGCACGGCCAAGGAAGGCGCGCAGCTCTTTACGAGCAAGGGGTGCGTGGCCTGCCACGGGGCGAACGGGACCGGAGGCCGGGCTCCCGAGTTGAAATCGAAGGACGGTCCAAGCGTCGAGACGTGGAAACGGGGGCGGATACTGCCGGTACGCGCACCGTTCGCGACCATCGTATGGGATTACATCAATCGGGGGATGCCGCTCGGACGCGAGGGATCGCTCAAGCCAGACGAGGTCTACGCGCTCACGGCTTATCTCCTCAGCCTCAACGAGGTCATCCCGGAGGACTTTGTGCTCGACGCGCAGAGTCTTCCGAAGGTGAAAATGCCGATTGGCGAAGACTACGCCTCGCTGCCTGACTGGAAGCCGAAGACACGAAGGCTGAAAGGCTATCCGTACTAGAAAGCACCC
>Ga0134127_10002147_pt1 | contig 14385 bp, 16 predicted proteins | sample KB31753_FD_96459 | JGI IMG/M metagenome (GOLD analysis project Ga0134127, IMG submission 96459) | Terrestrial soil microbial communities with excess Nitrogen fertilizer from Kellogg Biological Station, Michigan, USA - KB3-175-3 | ecosystem: Environmental > Terrestrial > Soil > Unclassified ...
GTCTGGTGGTCCAAACATCACAGCCACGTAGCCGCTTGGACCGGGTCAGTACCACCTGCGATAGCGCGTGGGTGCGCAGCCGTGCTCAAATTCTACGGCAGAGAGAAGACCACAACCTTGGCGTTGCCGGCGTTGGTTTTCCAACTCATCGACGTGATGCCTGTCGCTATGGCGACGTATTGTTTGTTGCGAGCCAGATAAGTAATCACGCCGCCACCGATGGGCGCTCCCGTGTTTTGTTTCCAGAGCAGTTTGCCGTCCGCCGCGTTGAAGGCGAGCGCGTCGCCATTTAAATCGCCGGTCAAGACCAATCCGCCGCCGGTTGTTGTAATACCCGCCACCATCGGCGTCGGCGATTGATATTTCCATTTCACCGAGCCATCGTCTGCATTGACTGCCGTGACATAACCCTTCCACTTTTCTTTCGGGTCAACTATGCCATACGGCTCCTCTACGCTCGTTCCGCCCGTGAAAGGCTTGCCCGCTTCGCCTTTTAGACCTTGGGGAAAGAGCTTGAGGCTGAAACACCAATCAATCGAGTTGACGAAAACAAGGTTCGCCGCTGGGTGAAAAGCCGGACCGTTCCATTCGACGCCGCCCTGCACGCCCGGACAAAAATGCGTCATTTTGTCCTCCGAAAAAGGCGTGTTGGCGTTTTCAATAGTCGTCACCGGCGTTTTATAAATCTCCTTTTTCTGCGACGGATCGACGGCGTGCAGAACTCCGTCTTTGCCGCCTGCGACAAACAGACTCTTGCCGCCAGTCGTCTTTATCAAAGCGGGCGCTGCAGCAACGTCCCAATCGTGAAAATCGCCTGGCGTCAGTTGATAGTATTCCTTAAATGCGCCGGTTTTGGCGTCGAGAATGACGATTGAGTTGGTGTAAAGATTCAATCCCGGACGCGCCTTGATGTCGAAATCCGGCGCGGCGTTTCCGACGGGAACGTAAAGCAAGCCAGTCGCAGGGTCGAGCGAGTAAGAAGTCCAGGTCGCACCGCCCGTGCGCGGATTCTCTTCAGTGGCAGGCGGCCACGTGTCCGAGCCCGGGCCCGTCAGAGGAACTAAATCAAAGCTCCAAAGCTGCTTGCCGTCCGTTGTGCTGAACGCCATCATCCGTCCGCGCACGCCTTTGTTATCGCCGCCCGCCTGACCGGTAAAAACCATTCCGTTCCACACAATAGGCGCGGCGGGAATGCTTTCGCCTTTTGCCGGATCAGCCATTTTTGATTCCCACAAAAACTGTCCGGTGTTGGCGTCGAGCGCCATCAAATAGCCGGTGTTGATGCCTCGAAAGACTTTGCCGTCGGCATAAGCAACACCGCGATTGACTCGCAATCCAACGGGCGTCGGCTTTTCGTAATGATGCTTCCACTTCTGCTGACACGTGGCCGGATCAATGGCGAAGGTATTTGCATCGGTTGTCACGTAGAGCGTGTTGTTGACGACGATGATTCCACTTTGAAAATTTCCGCCTTCGCCGAGATCGAACACGCAAACCTGCTTTAGACCGGCGACGTTTTCCGTCGTGATCTGATTGAGCGGCGAAAAACGCTCGCTCGTTAAAGTTCGGTTGTAACCTGCCCAATCGCCGTCGGCGATAGTTGTCGTCTGCGCCGTCGCGGGTGTCGCAGTCGGTGTCGTTTGGGCCACATTGGTGTTTGCTGGTTGTTGTGTGCAAGCCGCGTTTAGGCCGAAACAAATCGTTACTAAAAATCCAATCGCATAACTGCTGCTGTTTTTATGCATACGCTCTCCTCTTCTGCGAACTATCGTGATTTCAGCCAAGCGGAGGTGTTTTTACTTCGGAGGTTGTGCGATTCGCCTCGTCCACTCCACAAGATTCTGAAGTAGCTGGCGGATGAATTCTTTCGTCGCGTCATGGGTCAGGTTCCCCTCGGCATCGAATCGCTCCGAGGCGTTCCCGATCATTACCTCGGGCTGATTGATGGGAAACATGTTGAGGAATACGAACATCTGGCGCAGATGGTATTGCGCCCGCGCCGTGCCGATGGCCCCAACGGAAGCACCCATGATCGCTGCGGGTTTTCCATTCCAGGCGCTGTCGCCATAAGGTCTCGATGCCCAATCAATCGCATTTTTCAAAACTCCGGGGATGGAGTAGTTGTACTCAGGTGTCACGATCAGGATCGCGTCCGACTCGCGTATGCGACGCTTCAACTCTGCAACTTTGGCGGGTGGGTTCTGCTCGTCGTCCTGATTAAATCCGGGGATGCCGTCAAGCTCGAAGATGTCGATGGTCGCGCCTTCAGGCACAAGTTGTGTTGCGGCACGCAGAGCGGCGCGATTGTACGATTCGCGACGAAGACTGCCGGCGATGCCGAGAATGCGAATGGGTTTACTCATTTTATGCTCTCCTCACAGGTTACGTTTTCGTAAGAGTTAAATGCATTTCAGACCGCTTCCGTCTCAATCTTGTTGTCGCGGCTGAGTGCACGGGCGATCAATAACAGCATCACAATGCCGAGAGTGTTGGCGAGTGTTATCATCACGAGTACATTCGGATGGTCGCTGAAGTTTTGGGTGGCAATATTATTCCGGCTGCAGTGTTGCGCTGTGCAGTGCCGAGTCCGCCGGCATCCTCGAGGTGATCCTTTCCTGCTCTCGCAAGGTAACCGACGCCGAACGCCGCAGCGACAAACGCTAGACCGACGAGTCTAGCCGAGTCGTCCGGGGCAGTCTTTTCTCTTTCCTGACTTTTGTTTTCCAATCTTGACTCTTTTTCGTGTGGTAGGCAGGGTGGGGGTTGAACAAGCAGCGGAGAAAGTGAGTGCGTAACCGACAAATCTTCACTCGTGTTTACATAGTGTGCTTCTGTCTGTTAGACAAATGATCAGGAGCACTAACTAAAAACACAAACGATGAAGATGAGTCACATGACCCAGTCGGCGCAACTTGACCGTCTCACCCGGCCGTCAGTCCGCGAACTCGCTGATCAGGCTTTCTCCCGCGCAGCCGGCGCGCCGTTAATTGAAGGCAACTGTGTCATTCTCCTTAAAGACGCACAAGAAAATTACCCGGCGTGGCTCAATGCGATCCATCTGGCGAAACGTTACATCCACTTCGAGAGCTACATAATTCATGAAGACGATACAGGATGGATGTTTGCGGATGCGCTTAGTGCTAAAGCCCGCGAAGGTGTGCGTGTTCGCCTTCTTTACGATTGGATGGGTGGCTTCGGCAAGACCTCACGCTCCTTTTGGAATCACCTCCGCGCCGCAGGCGTCGAGGTACGCTGCTATAACGCGCCACGATTCGACTCACCGCTGGGATGGGTCAATCGCGATCATCGCAAAACCCTTGTGATTGATGGCCAGGTCGGGTTCGTCACAGGCTTGTGCGTGGGGCGCATGTGGGTTGGGGTGCCCGAAAAGAAGATTGAACCCTGGCGTGACACGGGGATTGAAGTGCGCGGTCCGGCAGTGTCTGATATTGACGAGGCATTCGCTCAAGTTTGGGCACTGACTGGTGCGGCCCTCACCAAAGACGAAGTGGTTAAGCAAGAGTCGCTCCCGCAGATGGGCGACGTGGCAGTTCGCGTTGTTGCGAGTGCGCCCGCTACCGCCGGCATGATGCGCCTGGATCAACTTGTTGCGGCGCTTGCGCGAGAACGATTGTGGTTGACGGATGCTTATTACGCCGCCACGAGTTCGTACGTTCAATCCCTGCGTGCTGCGGCGAGAGACGGCGTTGATGTGCGTTTGCTTGTTCCAAACGGAACTGACATCCCGATCTTGAGACCGTTGTCGCGCGCCGGTTACCGCCCGCTGCTGGAGGCGGGAGTGCGCGTGTTTGAATGGAACGGGACGATGTTGCACGCGAAAACAGCCGTTGCAGATTCCAGGTGGGCGCGAGTCGGTTCAACAAACCTTAACGTTGCGAGCTGGTTTGGCAATCTTGAAATGGACGTTGTGATCGAGAACGAGTCCTTCGCGCATCAGATGGACCATCTGTATCTAAAGGACCTGGAGAATGCGACTGAAATAGTCCTGGATTCGCAACATAAAGTACGTGCACCGAACGAACCAGCCCACCCGCATCCGCTGCTGACAAGCGGTGGCGGAAGCGCCGGACGCGCGGCCGCCGGAGCCCTTCGCATCAGCAACACCGTAGGCGCGGCCTTTACCAACAGGCGTGTGCTGGAGCCGGTCGAGGCGCGCATCATGTTTACAGTTGGATGCCTGTTACTCGGGTTGGCAATCCTCTTCGCCTGGTTTCCGCGCGTGTTGGTCTACCCGCTGGTCGTTATCCTGGTTTGGATAGCTCTCGCCCTGTTTTACAGAAGCTACAAGTTGACCCGCGGCGGTAGACAAGATACCAACGCATCAAGATAAAGTACCGTAGGTGAAGTCCGCGACGATCGGTAAGTGATCTGAAGCGATAAGCGCAAGTCGGCTTCGATGGACCGCGACTTTTTTCACTTGAAGAGGTGAATCGTAATAGATGTGATCGACGTGTGCTAACGGGAGAATGCCGGGATAGCTCCATGCTCGACCCAAGCGGCGCCGTGGTTCGGCGGTGTTGAAATGCTTACCCAGCAGGCTTGAAACGAGTCCACGCGGCCACTCGTTAAAATCGCCGAGCAGCAGACGCGGTCTCGCCTGATCATCATGATCTCCGAGCACCTGGATCAACCGCGTCGCCTGATAACGCCGCTCAAAAAAGCTGGTGCCCAAATGCACGTTGTAGATTCGCAAGAGATGCTCACTCGGCTGTTGGTCTTGTACTGCCAGGATCACTTCCAGGCACCCGCGGGGCTCGTTTTTGAGCCGCGTGATATCGTGATTTTGCTGAGCAATGATAGGCAGACGCGTAAGAACAGCATTGCCGTAGGCTCCGCCGTGTACCCGGCGGTTCTCACCAATCCGGTAATCAAACCCAAGTTCCTCCGCGATGAAGCGCACTTGATTTCGCTCGAGTTCAGCCTCGTCCATGCCGACTACCTCTTGTAGCGCAATGATGTCGGACTCTGTCTCCTTAAGTACTTCCACTATCCGCCGTGGACGCACGCGTCTATCCAGCCCACGGCACTTATGAATGTTGTAGGTCGTGATGCGAAAGGTAGCCATGCGCAGGTAGTCCACTATTTCAACTTCTGCCGCAAACCGCACGCTCAGGATCATCGAATTAAAGTCAAGATTAGAAAATAAAAGTCAAAAAGAGAAAAGACAGCCCTGGCAGACTCAGCTTCAATACTCGGTTAAGTGTGATGCGGCGCTGACGGCACAAGGATTCTGATTTTATTCTTATCCAACTAATAAGGTCATTGGTATTATTGATGACATCGAAGATTGTAAAGCCGCTCTGAAGGATCTGAAGGCCGCGGGTTTTACCGCCGAGGAAATAGAAGTCCTGAGCGGCGAAGAGGATGCGCATCGCCTTGATCCAAGGGGAGCGGAGCATGGACCGCTGGCACGTTTTGCGCGCTGGATCGAGAAGGCAGGTGACATGGAAACAGAGCATGTCAAACGGCACGAACAGGAAGTGCTGGCAGGTCATTTCGGTGTTGGAGTTAAAGCTAAAGAACCGGAAGCACGTGAGAAAGCAGGAAAGATCCTGAAGGCTCACAACGGACACTTCATTAACTTTTATGGTCAGTGGGCGATTGAAGTATTCGAGCCCTAACCCTGAGATAAGGAGCTAAGCAATGAGGATAATACGAGGTGCAGCGCTCGCAGTTCTGTGTGCACTGCTCATGTCGGCGCCGTCGATTAACAAGGTCACAGCGAGGTGGAAAGTTGCGACGCAGCAACCGGCAACCAAAGTTAACTACGCACCCATTCCCAGTGGGGAATACAAGATCGATCCGGCCCATAGCGTTATCGGGTTTGCAATCCGTCACTACGAAATTTCTTTAGTAAGAGGGCGCTTCAAGAACTTTACCGGCACGATTAGTTTTGACGAGGCAGACATTTCAAAATCATCTGTTGAATTCGCTGCCAAGATCGAGAGCATTGATACCGGAGTCGATGCTCGTAACGCGCACTTGCGCACAGCAGATTTCTTCGACGCGGCTAAGTATCCGGACATGACCTTTAAGAGCACACGCGTCGAGCGCAAGGCCCAGGACCAATATGTTCTCCACGGCGATTTCACGCTCAAGGGAGTGACCAAGCCGATCTCATTACCGTTTACGGTTACAGGCGCGATCAAGGATGCGCAGGGCAACACGCGCTTTGGTGTCGCCGCTCAAACAAAAATTGACCGACGCGACTACGGCATTACGTGGGGTAAAGCTATGGCCAACGGCGGAATGGATGTCGGAAATGAAGTAATGATCGATCTGCAGCTTGAGGCACTGAAACCGGCTCCCAAGCCTGCTGGGGAATAGGACGCATAGAGATATGAATACCGCGCCTGCGCTGAAGGTCTGTTGATGGCGGTCTGCATCAACAGGAAGTGTGAGGGCAAGATTTGCGAGATCATTGTGAAGTGTTGCTAAGAACTGCATGGGGCCGGTAGTCGTGCGCCCCTTACAGTTGTCCGTAACAAGAGGACTAAGTCCTGATCATGTACCGCCTAGCGTAAGCGCGGCAACCGTTTGGTCGTGTCCGCCTTCGGCTGCGAGCATTAAGGCTGTTTTTCCTTCCTTATTCTTCACCTTTACATCAGCCTTAGCTAAAAGTAACGCCCTTACAACTTCATTGTGTCCGAAGCGTGCGGCCAGGATTAATGCCGTATTGCCCTGATCGTCCACACCATTAACGTCCACGTTCGGAGAGGCCAATAACGATCTAACCGTGTCGGCATTTCCCGCGCTCGCAGCGCGCAACAACGCTTCTGTTTCCTGACTGCGCGAAGTTTGTATGGCACTGCTACATCCAAAAGTCATCACTAACAGTGCAAATATAATCGTCGGTATTCCTATGCGCCGCATCCCGTTCCTCGATTCATGTCTTCGTATTAAAGCTGTCTTGGCCTCAATAATTTTGACCGTGACGTCAGTGGTTTGTAAAGCATGTAGGGTTGGAATAGAAGCTCTAAGGGGATTCATTAACATGTTTAATACACTGCCCCTGATTCTTGAATGGACCAACCGGCGGTCCGAAGTTCTTATAACCGCCGTCCTTGCATTCACCTTTGTTCTTCGGCGCCACAGCAGGCGTTATAGCAATCCCAGTGGGACAAGATTCAACTGGGATGGTAGCGATAACTGAGTTAGTTCCCGTGTCTATCACGGAAACTGTGTTGCTGTCCTGGTTCGTGACGTAGACTCGTTTGGAGTCGGGTGTGGTAGCTACTCCTATAGGACCGGACCCAACGATAACAGATGCAATTACTGCGTTACTCGCGGTGTCGATTACAGCAACCGTGTGAGGACCTGGGCCTCCCAAAGTTGTCACATACGCACGTGTCCCATCTGGAGTGATTGAAATCGCGATCGGAAAGTTAATCGGGATATTGCCAATTACCGTGTTGGTGGTGATGTCAATGATGATGACTGCATTATTAGTGACGACATAAGCACGCGTGCCATCGGGTGTGGCGGCTATCCTGAAAGGAACGCAGCAAACCGGTATGACAGCGATTACTGTATTTGTCGACGTGTCGATGACGGAAACAGAGTTGCTGGTGATATTAGTCACATAAGCGCGTATGCCATCGGGTGTCGTCGTTACATCTGAAGGTCCCAGACCAACAGGGATAGTTGCCGTCACTGTGTCAGTTGCCGTATCGATAACAGAAACGGTGTTGCTGGTCTGATTAACGACGTAAGCAAGTGTTCCGTCAGGTGTGATAGCCACGCGGGAGGGATTGGTACCCACCGGTATAGCATGAATCACGATGTTAGTGGCTGTGTCGATGACAGAAACTGTGTTGTTGAAAAAATTAGTCACATAAGCTTTTGTGCCGTCAGGGGTGATTGCTACTCCAACGGGGCTGGGAACGGCGATGGTAGCAATTACGGCATTGCTCGCTACTTCTATTACTGACACGCGGTTGTTGCAGGTGTTCGCCACATAGGCGCGTGTCTGGGCGTAGGTCGTGCTCGTCGCGCTGCTGAGACCACTTAAGATCAGCAAAACGCATGTCAGGCTAAGAGCGAGCGTCTTGAATATGGAGTAGACCTGTGTGTCATGTTTAGCCCCTTGTCTAGCTGCAGGTGATAACTTGTGCTGTGGCATAACGCAGCGCGCCAGGTGAGTTAAGGGTTAATCTCGGTCAGCCGCCTTTTATACCCATTAACCAGTAATGTCAATCAGGCAACAATCCCCACATTTGAGGATGCCGAAAGACAACTGTAGGGGCGGCCCTCCGTGGCCGCCCCTGCTAATGTCTGTAACAGCCCTCATGACTTTTTGAATCAAAGCTACTTCGTAGAAACAACACAAGACCATGACAACTGAGGCAAAATAGCGGAGTTATAATTAGCCAGCCCCCAAATTCTTCTATTGAGAACGCGGAAATTTGCCTGCAAATCTGGAGAATGGAACTAAATCATGCAAACGATCTATGAAGCCGCAGGAGGTCTCGACGCGCTGCTGAGGTTGGCCCAGGCATGGCACACGCGGGTGCTGGAGGACGAGGTGGTTGGCCATGCATTCAGCCACGGATATCACCCCCAACACACCGAGCGCCTTGCCGCGTACTGGGCGGAGGCACTCGGTGGGCCAACAACGTACTCCGACCAGTACGGTGATGAGACGTCAGTAGTGCGGATTCACAGCGGAAACGGCCTGCACGAGGAGATGGACCAGCGAGCAATCGCCTGCTTCGATCAGGCCCTTCGAGATGCCGGACTTGATCGCGACGAACGGCTCAGACGCGTGCTGCACGATTACTTCGCGTGGGCAACGACGACCACCATGTCTTGTTACCACGACTCAGCGGAGGATGTGCCGGACGGTTTGCACATCCCGAAGTGGTCCTGGAACGGACTCGTCAGCGGCGCCTATTAGTGAAGTCGAAAAGATGATGCTGATGCTGGTGGTCTCTCCCGAGCCGGGCGAAGCACTGATTTCTAATCAAATAAAATTCATTCACACCAATGAATCCACTTCACTCAGAGAAAGAATTTATTTTGCAATGTATTAAGGCGCTGGTTTTTCGTGAGGACTTATGCGTGGAAGAATCAGGTTTTCCGGAGGCACTTGACTGGGATTGGATCGTCAGAACATCTTACGACCATCGTCTGCTTGGATTTATAGCCTTTATTCTGGACAAAGGAAATCTGCTCAAACAACTGGACCATGAAGTTCAAGTGAAACTGAATGCGGGCCTCCGCGAGAGCCAGTTAAATAATCAACTCAGACAAAAGCAGTTTCAAGAGGTCAATGCGATTCTGAGCACAAACTCCATTCCAGTGATCCCGTTAAAGGGACTCGCCTTAACCGATCTCATTTATCATGATGTTCCCTTTAGGGAAATGAATGATATCGACATTCTTGTGAAGCAAAGCGATGTGAAGGAGTCGTTTAGGTTACTGGCAGAGGCCGGGTTTTGTCTTCTCGAAACTTATCAATCAAAGAACAGATGGCATCAAAGAATTTACGCTGAAACAGACTCTCTCTGGGATGGCCGCATTCTTGGTCGTTTGGCTGTGGTTCGCGACGAATTATTACTCGACGTCCATTTCAATCCTACGTACCGGGTTGAAGAAAAAAATATTGACTTAAATGTAGCAGGCATATGGCAAAGAGCACTGCCTTGTCCCGAGCTTGGTTCAAACGTTTTCATCCTTGACCCAAAGGATCTCCTCCGCCACTTACTAATCCATACGGTAGATTTTTTCAAACCCCACCTTATTCAGGTCCTCGACACGGCCTGTGTAATTAGAAAATATAATTTCTCCGGGTCAGATATCTCAGACCAAATCAGCGTTGCTCCGCATTCTCCCACATCGGCATTAACTGCTCTCGTTAATGCCATTCAGGAATTGATGAATATAAAGCAGGGGAGAGTAGATTTTTCTCGTGAGACAACAGAAGTATTTGAACGTTTCTTTTCCCGGCCACTGATCCCTGACGAGACTGAACAAGCTCTTGAGACTGAAGATTCTATTTTCGGCATAGAAATGTTTAGGAATATCAAATCTCGAAGGAAGCGTCTGATCTTTATTGCGGGATATCTCCTTCCTAATCCGGATTATTACCGCCAGAAAGGAGCTAAGTTTCCCTACCTCATACACTGGTGGGAACTGATATCAAAGGTTTGGAGACTTGGAAGATCTAGATTTAGTAAACAGGGGTTCTGAATCCGTTTGGGTAACTCAGCTCTTTCTGGTGCGATGCTTTGCGGAGGACTTTACCTCTTTGCATCCTTGCGTGGCTTCCGCAAAATCCTTTTTTGGATCCATTTGCACCAGTTCCTTGAGATCTTCGACTGGAGGGCCAAAGTATCCTGGTCCCTTCAGGAGCCGGCGACCGTGGTAGATAAGACGGCTGCTTTCATCGAAGTATGCGCGGTGCTGTTCGCGTGTGCCGTTGGCGACGTAAGAAGTCATTAACACAAACCGCAATCGACCAGCATCGTCGTAGTAGTAGTTATCATCCCAGGATGAATCTTCCCCTTCCTGATAATGCTGATACCACCTGACGATCCCCTTTGAGTCGCGGGCAATGCGAAGTCGACTAAACCAGCCTTCCTCACAAATTCTATGCTCAGTCTTAAACGCGCCCTTCCTGACTTCGGTATTGGCCGAATCGACGAGCTTGCGGATCGCAACGATCTTGGGATTGGTTTGCCAGTTTTTGTCATTGATTTCGTCTTCGGATTGAGCCGTGGTATCCAGCGAAGGACGCGGATCGGCTAACATTCGAATTTGCATTCCAGTGATTGCTATTGCCGAAATCACTCCAATAGTTAAGACAAGAGTACGTCTCGTGTTCATTCTCTTTCCTTTTTCTGAGTGTTTCTCCGCACTTCCTCCGTTATCCACAGAGGTAACACTCCGTTGGACGGTTGGCCCAGGGTGACGAATCAGTTGAGTTTGATGCCAACGCCCTCCGTCGGGTCGCGGCGGAAGAAGCGCCAGAGAATAATCACAAGCGAGATGACGGCGACGCCCACAACTATGTAAAGGCCATAGGTTCCCAAAAAAGGGGCCGAAACAATCTTGAAGATAATCAGGGTTCCCAGCATGAAAGCGAGTTTCTGGAATGGACCACGTCGAAAGAGCCACATGGGCCTGCTGGGCACGTGAGCAAGCTCTTCGTACGAAGCGAACTCCGGCACGGCCCTTGGCGCAGCTGGAGCGTTTTGCGTGGTCCGTTTCAGCGCGTTCCGCTCGCCGCACTGCCAGCAGTGAGCATACTTGTCTTCGATGCCGGTTCCACAGTTGCTGCAGCGCCACATAATGGCGAGAGATATTAATCCTTCTCCATCTTCAGTCAAGGCAGGAACCTGCCGGACGAGGAAAAACTTTCGCGATCGGGTGGTTGGGATATTTTTTGCGTCCTGGGGTTTCGCTCGCAAAGCCTCGCTCCACCCCAGGCTATATGCGGACGCCTGCTTCGCAGGCTCGACTGTCACGTTGTCCTGTTCATCATTCCTTCGACCTGAGTAAACGCTCAGCAAAAAGCGTTTGACATCTCTTCGATCTGAGTTCGCGCGTCAGGACTGATTTCACCGACGGTTCGCAGGAATTGCGGGTGTGTCATCGCTGAACCTAAATAGGTCCAACGCTGGGCTTGTCTCTGAACCGCGTAGAATTGGTCTTGCTCAGGTCTGCTGAAATTGCGCCCGGCGGCGCGTTGTAATGCCTGCATGTCGAACTTGACTTGCTGCGGTATCCCGCTATCGATCAAAGCGCCTATTGCCGAGTAGTCGCTAATGCCTCTTTCGATATCCATGGCGCGGTTGTTGCCGGTCAAGGCTTGGACCATCAGTGTGTCCAGCTTCGTGTGTTGTGCTTCCTCTATCCAGTGATGACGCAGCAAGCTCTTGAATTGCGGGTCGAGATATTCGTCGTCGCGAACACTCTCGAGATAGTGCTTTTGCGTCATCCACTCAATTCCCAGGATAACGAGTGCCACACCCAGCGGGCTGTGGGCCAAGACGGCCTTTCCGATTTCCTCGGGCGGCCCAATCGTTTCGCAGTTCGTCACGAAGCCTGCCTCGAACTCCTCCGCGAACTTCTTGAACAGATGAATGTGCTTGGCCTCTTCACTTGCGAACTGCAAGAGAGCGCGAGTGCGATAATCGTCTTCATTCAGGTGCGGTCGTGCGTGGTCGAGCACGAAAGGCAGAATGAACTCCTCGACCACGCCGAAGGTGTAGAGATAGCCGTAGCCACGAATTTGATTTAGCAGGATCTTCTCCTCTTCGCTGAGAAAATCGAGCGACTGAACTCGCGCCAGCGACTCCGGCATGAAAGGTTTGGTGAAATCCAGGCGTTTGTCGCCGCCGATAATGTCTTCAATTCGCCAGTTGGCCTTTGCGGACGCTGCTAAAGTTTCCTGATAGTTGTAATTAGCTGTGAGCATAGTGTCCTCCTTCAGTGTGTATCTTGAAATCATTGCGGCCCTGCCGCGTAACAACTAAAATCTTGCGCTGCAACCGGCGAGTAGACCATGCTCGCGAGTCCGAAGAAATTGACCTAACGTCCAGCGAGCACGATCACTTTGCTGCGAATACGGCTTCTTTTTGCCGTTAGTCCAGACGCGACATGGATGCCCTTCCTGAAATTCTTCGCGGAGTAGTGTTGAAGGGCGCGTTGTATTTCAACGCCGAGTTCTCAGCACCCTGGGGATTTCGTACACCGGCGACGGCGGAGTTGGCCCAGCTGCTCACCCCCGGCGCGCCTCATCTGATGATTTATCATTTTCTTGTTGAGGGTTCGGGAATCGTTCGTGTCGAAGGCGATCTGGAAATTGCGCTGACCGCCGGCGATGTAATCGTCGTGACACACGGCGATCCTCACGATATGTGCAGTGCGGTGGATGTCGCGCCCAGGCTTTCAGACGAAATGAAGGCGAAACTTCGAGCACACGATTTCACTACAATGCAGGCTGGTGGTGGTGGCGACGTCGCCCGTTTTGTTTGCGGATTTATGGTTTGCGATCCGCTGTTGTGTAGCCCGATTCTGCGAAGTCTGCCGCCGGCCTTTAAAGTTAATTTGCGTACGGACCGCGCGGGTCATTGGCTTGAGAATGCGTTGCTACATTTGGTGGAGGAAGCCAATTCCGGAAGAGCAGGCAGCGAAGCCGTGCTGGCAAAGATGTCTGAGGCGCTGTTTGTTGACACGTTACGTCGTTACTTCGCGGGCTTGCCGGAAGAGGAAGTTGGCTGGCTGGCTGCAGCTCGCGATCCGATGATTGGAAAGAGTTTGATGCTCCTGCATTCGCGAACTGCGCATCCCTGGACCATTGCCGAGTTAGCGACCGAAGTTGGGTCGTCGCGCTCAGCTTTCGTGGAGCGCTTCACACGATATCTCGCTGAACCTCCGATAGCTTATCTGATGCGGTGGCGGTTGCAACTCGCCGCACGCGCTCTCGGTTCAACTTCCCGCGGCGTCGCAGACATCGCTGAAGAAGTGGGCTACGAATCTGAAGCCGCATTCAACCGTGCATTCAAGCGCGAATTCGGTTCGCCGCCCGCCCGCTATCGAAGGGACCAAAGAGCAGCGAAACTATCGCTCTAATGTGTTCGGGTTCGGGCGGCGAGGAATGTTTTATGGTGCTTTGACTTATGTAGGACTTAGGTTGGTGCCGAGCGCGGGAGTCCGACGAGCTTAAAATTTTTTGAGTAAATCAACGGAATCAATAACTTTGTTTGAGTTTCTCAGCGTCCTTGTTTTGCACCGCCCGCACCTTTGCATCTGCGGTACTCCGTTGTGACTTAGTGTGACAGGCTGGCGGGCGAGGGGCGAGGACGAATCAACTTACCGGAGAATAGTTTCCTAGCCATTGAACAAAAGTTAATCTGTCTCTTACCTGCTTGAATAATTTTTCGTCAGCTGTCCAGAACTCGCACTGGCTCAATTCCGCGAGCGCAAGATATGTGGCGTCATAGACAGTCGTGAATTGAAACTCGCTAGCTATTTCCCAAGCCCGTTGTCTTTGCTCTGCTGAATGCTTGGTCTTAATGGGTAATGCCCGGAGTGAGGCAAAGGCGCGTTGAGCTTGGTCAGTCGTCAATTCTCGGCGCAATGAAGTCTTTTGTCGAAGAATACTGTCCGTCTCGACTTCAAAGAACACCGGAGCAATCAGTTGTATCTCCTCGCCGGCCCATTGATTGAATAAAGCATCTGCCTTATCGCTTTCAGCCTCAGGTACAACGACTTTTATCGCAAGGCTAGCATCCACAAACTTCCGTTGATTTCATTGCCTTGAGCGTACCTCACGGAGTTCTCTCAATATGTCAACTGAATCGCTGGTGAGCGGAAGTTCCGCTCGCATGTTTCGAGCTGTGATCAACCACTCCCGCA
>Ga0134127_10002148_pt1 | contig 14382 bp, 11 predicted proteins | sample KB31753_FD_96459 | JGI IMG/M metagenome (GOLD analysis project Ga0134127, IMG submission 96459) | Terrestrial soil microbial communities with excess Nitrogen fertilizer from Kellogg Biological Station, Michigan, USA - KB3-175-3 | ecosystem: Environmental > Terrestrial > Soil > Unclassified ...
GAAATGACGAAACTGCAAAAGGGCTTCACCCTCATCGAGTTGATGATCGTGGTGGCCATCATCGGCATCTTGGCCGCCATCGCGATCCCCGCGTATCAGGACTACACGATCCGCGCGCAGGTCACGGAAGGCATGAACTTGGCTGCTGCGGCGAAGGCTGCGGTTGCCGAGACATTCCTGAACCGTGGCACGGCGCCGGCCAACCGCGTCGCCGCGGGTATGTCGGCGAACGCTGACGACACGGTCGGTAAATACGTGACGCAGGTTGAAGTCATCGACGGCACGATCGAGATCACCTACGGCAACGAAGCCAACACGGTGATCCAAAACCAGACGCTGGAGCTGATTCCGTACATGTCCCTGGACCGCTCGGTCTCGTGGAAGTGCGGCGGTGCTCCGGAGCCGACGCCGACGCCGATTACGGGCGCCTCGAACACCGGTGGTGGCGACCTCGCGGCTGCCAACATGGTGAAGTACCTGCCCGCTGCCTGCCGTCCGTAACGACTTGAGTCGCGCCACGACCTAATAAGTGGCTTGACTTGAAAAATGCAAGGCCCCTCATGAAAGTGAGGGGCCTTTGCTTTTTGCACGCATGAACTTAACGGCAGTTCTCCAATCGCGTTCGGGACGCGGACACCGAGCCGAAGGCGGCTTCACGCGAGTCGAGGCCGTGCTCGTGGTCGCCGCTACGGCGCTGGTTGGCGCGCTCGGTGCGACGGCATTGCACACCTATCTCGTCCGCGCAGAGGTCGAGGAGAGCATCGCGTTCGCGCAGTACGCTCAGGATCAAGTCACGCGTGCGTTTCGGCGTAACGGGGCGCCTCCGGCCGACCGCGCGGACGCGGGCTTGTCGGACGACGGCCCCGATAGCAGAGGCCGCTACGTCGCGGAAACGTGGGTCCGTAATGGACGCATCGACCTCGTCTTCGGCGCGGAGGCGGACGGGGCTCTCGAAGGACGGACGCTCTCGCTCACGCCGTTCGAGACGGCCGACCAGCAAGTCGTCTGGATCTGCGGCAGCAAGCCGCCGGGCGTCGGGCTGAAGCCGCTCGGCTTCGCGGGCGGCGGGCCTCTGGCCGTGCAGCCGCCGATGGCGATCGAGCCACGCTATCTGCCACCGGCCTGCCGCTGACAGGTCCGTCGCGCGGATCGGGCATCGATCACGCACCGCTTTGACCTAATGAGCTAGGATCGCCGGCGATGAGCGCTGTTGTTCCCGACGTTCGTGCTGGAGCCTCACGAGGCGCGTTACCGGATCTCGCGACCTGCCTGATCTGGGTTGGCGCGGTTCTGATCACGGTCTTCTTCGCGCTGCTCGTGCGCGACTCGACGATCATCGACGGCGTCTACTTGCCGCGCACCAACGACTCCTTCTACCACGCGCGCCGCATCCTCGACGCGGCGGTCGGCTCCCGTGGTTTCTACGAGTTCGATGAACGCCTCCAGGTCCCCGAGGGAGCCTGGATTCCGTGGCCGTGGGCATACGACTATCTCATGGCAAAAGCCGCGCAGCTCGCGCTGTGGATCGAGCCGACGCTCGATCCCATGGCATTCATTTCCTACGTGCCTGTCGCGTGGATCTCGATCAACGCGGCGCTGTTCCTCGCCGTGGCGCGCGCCATTGGTCTGTCGCGGCAGATGCAGCTGCTGGCCATGCTGTGCTTCGCGCTGTCGCCGCTCACGCAGCTGCTCCACGCGATCGGCATGGTCGACCATCACTACGTCGAGCATACGTTCGTGTTGCTCAATACCTGGCTCGGCCTGCGCTGGCTCGAGCGGCCCACCGACACTCGCCGCGCCATTGTTCTCGGCGTTGCGCTCGGCGCCGCACCGGCGTTTCATAACGGCCTGTTCATTCTTCAGCTCGTACCGCTCGCGACGGTGTTCGTGCTGTGGTTACGCGGCACGGCTCCGGCACTCGCAGCTCTCCGCGGTTTCGCGATCGCCCTCTTGGCCGTCACTCAGCTCGTGCTCTTGCCTTCGCAACCCTATCGCGAGGGCATGTTCGAGTTCGGCCTCCTGTCGTGGTTCCACTTCTACGCAGCGGCGTGCACGGCGGCGGCGGTCGTGTTCATGGCGTGGCGGCCGTTCACGCGCGCGAACCTCGCCTGGTTCATCGCGCTGTGCACCGCGCTCATGATCCCGGTGTCCGCCCAGATATTCAGCGGCGCCGGGTTCCTCACGGGCGGGTTTTCGATCCTCTCGCGAATCACCGAGGCCCGCAGCCCTTACCAGCTGTTCACCGAGACGTGGGGACCCGTGGAGACGGCCGGGTACTACAGCTGGCTGCTATTGCTCGCACCGCCGCTGCTCGTCTATTACGGCCTGCGCGCCTGCCGCGAGCACCGGCCCGCGCGCCTGTACTACGCCGTCGCCGTTACGCTCGGCCTCGCGCTGCTGCTGGATCAATTCCGGATGCACTATTTCGGATTCGTCGGCTTGGTGACGGGCGGCCTGCTGCTAGTGGAACAGCTGCGGGCGCGGCGTGAATGGCACCGAGGGTTGACGTTCGTTCTGACGTTCGCCGTGGTCGCCCTGGCTTACCAGCCGGCATTGCGCGGCCGATTGTTCATCGTGTATGCGCCGGGAGCCGACGCCGAATACGCGAGCGGGCTCGCCATCTTCGAGGACTTGGGCAAGCTCTGTGCGCAAGATCCCGGCGTCGTGCTCGCGAGCCCTGACGATGGCAGCCCGATTCTCTTCCACAGCGAATGCAGCGTGATTGCCAACAACTTCATCCTGCGAGCCGAGGACGAGAGGCATATCGACGAGATCAACCGCCTCATGCAGCTGTCGCCGGACCAAATCCGGACGCAAAGGCCCGATGTGAAGTACGTGCTGGTTCGCGCCCGGGATTTCAGCGTCCTTCGCGACGGCGTTCCGTACCTTCCCGCGGGCAACGCGGTTGCGAAGCAGCTCCTCATCGATGAAACGCCGCCGCCGGGCTTCGCGCTCTTGAGAACGGTCCACACGCGCCCCGGCGAGCACGGGAGCTCGAACGTCTACGCGAAGCTCTTCAAGGTTGCGGAGTAGAGTCGGCGGCCATGAAAGCACCCGAAGAGCTCGAAGCGCTGTTGACCGACGGCACGTCCACGCCGCCGCTGGCGAGCCGAGACGAGAGCGCTGCCGTGCCGCGGATCGCCGTCCTGATCCCTTGCTACAACGAGGCCGCGGCGATCGCGGCCGTCGTGAAGGAGTTTCAGGCCGCGCTGCCGACCGCCACGGTCTACGTCTACGACAATAATTCCACGGACGATACGGCGCAGACCGCCGCCCACGCGGGAGCTACCGTGCGCACGGAGGTCCTCCAAGGGAAAGGCAACGTCGTGCGACGCATGTTTGCCGACGTCGATGCAGAAGTGTACGTCCTCGTGGACGGCGACGGCACATACGACGCGAGGTGCTCCGACAAGATGGTCCGGCTGTTGCTCGAGCGCTCGCTCGACATGGTCAACGCAGCGCGCGTTCCGGTGACCGGCTTCGCGTACCGTCCGGGCCACGCGCTCGGCAACAGGCTCCTCGCGAGCACCGTGGCTGCGATCTTCGGAGACCGCGTGCGAGACCTGCTCTCGGGTTACCGCGTGATGTCGCGGCGCTTCGTCAAGTCGTTCCCGGCCCTGGCGACGGGCTTCGAGACCGAGACCGAGCTCACGGTGCACGCGCTCGAGCTGCGCTGTGCGATCGCCGAGGTCGACACTCCGTACCGCGATCGGCCCAGCGGCTCGCTAAGCAAGCTGCGCACGTTCCGCGACGGTTTTCGAATCCTGCGGACCATCGTGAAGCTAGTGAAGGAGGAGCGACCGTTCGCGTTCTTCACGGGCACGGCCGGTCTATTGGCACTTGCTTCGGTGGTTGTCGCATGGCCGCTGTTCGTGACCTACATGGAGACTGGGCTCGTGCCGCGATTCCCCACCGCGATTCTCGCGACCGGCCTTGTGATTCTCGGCTTCGTGAGCTTCGTTGCCGGGCTGATTCTGGATTCCGTGACCCACGGCCGGCGCGAGCTCAAGAGATTGCACTATCTCGCTTTGCAGGGCCCGCGCGTGCGCGAGCGCCGCCGCACTCAGACCGCAACGGCGGAGCCGCTCGAGAGGTAACGATGGGCCTGACGACTTTGCTGCCGATTCTGGGTATCGCGGCGCTCTTTGCGAGACTCCTTGGAGCGAAGCTCTCCGTGGCCCTGCTGTATGCCGTATCGTCCATCATCCTGGTCCTGTACGTGGGTGGCCTCGCGCAGGTTCTCTGGTGGACCGCGCTTGCGGTCCATGTGGTCGGCGTCGGCCTGCTCGGCTACGAGCTGTGGAGATTGCGTCAGAGCCGCGAGCTGCCGAAGGTCTCGATGCCGATCGCGGTGCTCGTTCTATGCGTCGCACTTTTCTGGGTCATACACGGAAGCAGTCTGTATCAGTACTACGACGAATACTCGCACTGGGGTATCTACGTAAAGGAGATGCTGGCGCTGGACGGGTTCTGGCTTGCGGATACGAGCTCGATGCATCCCCGCTACCCACCGGGGGCACCGCTATGGCAATACCTATTCAACGCATTCCGCGAACCGACGGAGGGGACGACTTATCTCGCTCAATTCGTGCTTCTGTTGACGCCGCTGCTCGTATTGTGGGAACGGATCACTTGGCGTCAGGCACATTGGTCGCTGCTCGTCCTGGCGCTCTGCCTCCTCGCCCTCACGAATTTCGGCCTGGGCGTCAGCTCGATCTATGTCGACCACGTGATCGGCACGTGGTTTGTCGGAACGATTCTGTGCTTCGTCACGGATTCGCCTACTTTGCGCCGCAGCTTGGTTTATGCACTGCCGCTGACAACGCTTGCCCTGCTCAAGGAGTCGAGCTTCGCGTTCTCCTTGGCAGCCGCCGGCATTTTGGGGTCGCTGATCTTTCTTCACACGTGGAACGGCTCGGGACGCCCGATTGCGAGCTCGGTGCGCGCGGCGTGCGTTGCGCTCATCATCACGCTACCGGCCGTACTGTGCCTTCAGGCTTGGCAATGGAGGCTCGATCGGATTGGTGCGCCGACCGAGCACGAGGCTGTCGGAGGTATCGTCTCGGGATTGACCGAGGACGTCGAGGCGGTCGATGCCGAGCAGGGCGCCGAGGTGACGAGACGCTTCCTCGAAGTCTTCTCGCAGCAACAACTCAGCAACGACGGCGTTTCTCGCCAATTCAACGCGTTCAGCTATCCGATACGCGAGCTGTTTACGGACCGCTACCGGCTGACGACGTTGGGGCTATTTCTGACCTTCGCCCTCTGGTGGACAGGACTGTCGGTGCTCGTGCTGCGCGGCTCCGAGCGCTGGACATGGGTAACGGTGGCTTGCGGCGTTGCGCTGACTGGCATCGGGTTCGTCGTATCGCTCTATCTGACGTATCGATACGCCGCAGGTGAGCAGGGGCTTCTGCTCTCTTCCTACACGCGATATGTGCACACGGTCGCATTACCGATGCTTATCGTTTGCTTCGCTCCGCTGGTTCCTGCATTCCGACGGCGTGAGCAGGAACGAGCTTGGCAACTTGCCGGAAGGTCGGTCCCACGCGCGTCGATTCTGGCATTGGCCGGGTGCATTGCTCTTTACGTGTTCGAACCGCCTTATCTACGACCCGTGTTCGAGCGAAACGACGTCGTCAGGCTCCGACCGCAACTTGAGCCGATCACCCGAGCGATCCACGCCGCGGTCGGCCGATCATCCGTTTGGCTCTATCTGCCGAACGACCAGCCGAACGGCTTCGTTGGCCGGTTGTTCCAATATCTCATGGCGCCCACTCCCGTCCATGTGGAGAGAGAAAGGAGCTTCCTGGAGCGGGCCCCAGACGCAATCCTCAAGGACTGGTCTGCGTTCGACTATGTCTGGCTTCCCGCCGACGTCGAGCCCGAGCTGTCGCATCGCTTTGTCGAGGTCGCCGGCGTGCCGCTAACCGATCGGCTGTTCGTCGTGTCGACCGATGAATCGGGGAAAACGCGGCTCAAGCCGGTCGTGTCGCAAATGTAGACCCCGGGCGCGGACCACCGAAACGCCGGCGAATCCATGCCAGTAAACTGTGACGTTGTGCCTGCAGACATAGCGTCGGCGTAATTTAGGGTAAGCTCCGGCGGGCGCTTGCGATGCCTTCCGCGTCAATGGTGGACTCGAAGACGGGGACGATGGAGCGATGAAAGCTTCGAGCGAAACGAGCAGGCGCTTCGGCGCTGCTGAAACGACGCGCGCGTCTCGCCCCGAGAGCGCCGACGACAGGGGCACACTGCCTGTCGCGCGGCGGAAACTCGTCATCCAGATCCCATGCCTCAACGAAGAGGCCACCATTGGCACGACGCTCTCGGAGCTGCCGCGGCACATCGACGGCTTCGACTGCGTCGAGTGGCTCATTGTCGACGACGGTAGCGTGGACGGCACCGTGGCGGCCGCAATCGCGGCCGGCGCCGACCACATCGTCTCTCTTCCGCACAATCAAGGCCTGGCACGCGCATTCATGGCAGGCATCGAAGCTAGCCTGAAAGCCGGCGCCGACATCATCGTCAACACCGATGCCGACAATCAGTACGCTGCCGAGTCGATTGCCGATCTCGTTGCGCCAATCCTCGAAGGGAAGGCCCAAATAGTCGTCGGTGCACGCCCGATCTCGGACATTCGCGAGTTCTCGCCGGTCAAAAAACTGCTACAGCGCCTAGGCAGCGCTGTCGTTCGTATTGCGAGCGGCACGTCCGTACCCGACGCGCCGAGCGGCTTCCGCGCGATTCACGCAGCCGCGGCGATTCGCCTCAACGTGTTCGGCGACTACACCTACACGCTAGAAACGATCATCCAGGCCGGACGCAAGAGCATCCCGATCACGTCGATCCCGGTGCGTGTGAATCCAGCGACTCGACCATCGCGGCTCGTACGCAGCATCCCGTCGTACGTAGGTCGCTCGATGCTGAGCATCGCTAGGGTATTCGTGCTGTACAAGCCGCTACGCTTTTTCTCGGTGATCGGCGTGTTGCTGCTGTTGCCCGGAATGGTGTTGGGACTCCGCTTCCTTTTCGAGTACTTCGTCAACGGCGGCACCGGTCACATTCAGTCCCTCATCCTCTCGGCAATCCTAATCGTCACCGCAATGATCGTCTTCGTCGCGGGCGTCCTCTCGGACCTCATTGCCTCCAATCGCATTCTGCTCGAGGAATTGCGGATGCGGCAGTTGCGATCGGAGATCGATGGCAGCACGCGAAGTAGCGACCTGGCTTGAAGCTGCGCACGAGTCACGCGAGTTGATGCGACCGCCCAATAAGCTCCTGCACTGGTTCAAGCGCAATCGAGAGGCCTTTCTGGACGCCCACGTAGACGCGGCTGACTGGCAGGGTCGCATGCTATCCGGCGCGACGTACGCCTTCTGGGCTGCAACACGACCGATAATGGCGGCGCATTGTCGCGGGGTGGTCCTCGACGCAGGGTCGGGCCGCGGCGCGTGGCGGCGAACGATTCTCGATACGGCGACGACGTACGAGTCGATCGAGTTCGCACCGCGCCACGATCATGTGCCGACCTGGATCGGCGACGTCTGCGAGATGTCGCAGGTACCGGACGCGCGTTACGACACCGTCGTGTGCCACCAGGTGCTCGAGCATGTTCGCAGACCCGTAGCCGCGCTAGGGCATATGCACAGAGTGCTGAAACCGGGCGGACTGCTGATCGTGAGCGTGCCTCACTTGAGCAGGAGGCATGAGTTGCCCAACGACTACTTCCGCTACACGCAGGAGGGGCTCGCGAGCACGATGTCCGACGCCGGATTCTGCGTCGAACGTATCGTCGCCTACGGCGGCGTGCTCGCGTTCGTGCATCACCAAACCAGCATGCTCGTACCCGGCCTCCTTGCCGGGATCCCAGTGATCGGACGGCTGCTCGTCGCGCTAAACGCTGCGCTATCTTGGAGTGTCGTCAAGCTCGATGAAGCGCTCGATCGCGCGCGGCTGTTGCCCACCGGCGTCATCGCCGTCGGGCGAAGAGGTGCTTGACGGCTATCACAGCGCGATCACGTGCTTGCTTGCTTGCCGTTCCGCTCGCTGCGATTCCGCCCACTGCAATAGCGCCAAGATCGCCCAGATCGGCTTCGACACGTCCTGGTTCCGGTTGCGATGTGCGTCCAGTAGTGCGAGCAGGCGTTTTCGATCGAAGAAGTCTCCGGCCACGTCGCCTGCAAACAATGCGTCGATGCGTTCGCGCAGATCGACGTTGATCCATTCCCCTATAGGCGCCTCGAAACCGTGCTTGGGTCGTTTTGCGGTGTCCGGAAAACGCCCGGCCACGAACGCCCGCAGCAAGCGCTTGGTCCGCCCGCGTCGTATCTTCAGCCGCAACGGCACGGTTGCGAGGAACTCCATGAGCTGGACGTCGAGAAACGGGCAGCGCACTTCGAGGCCATGCGCCATGCTCATACGATCGACCTTCACGTTGATGTCGTCGATCAAGTAGGTATCGAGGTCAGTCCAGAGCATGCGTTCCGTCAAGTCGAGCTGCGCGTGCTGTCGCACGTATCCCAGGACCGCGTCCTCTTCGCGATTCGCTGCGAGCGCCGCGCGGAACCCCGGCGAGTAGAGCGCGGTTCTTGCTTCATCGTCGAGCACTATCGGCATGATGTCGCCGGGATTGGTTTCGAGCCGATCGAGGAAGCGAGACAGCAGCTTCAGCCTCTTGAGGAAGCTTTTGCCGTAATAGCCGCTGTCCTCGGGCAACGCGGCAATCCATTTGAGCGGCCAACGGGGCCGCAGGTGTCGCGGCAGGCGCTGCCAATTGGACGCGAACTGACTCGCCACATAGCGGTTGTATCCCGCCAGCACTTCGTCCGCGCCATCGCCCGACAACGCGACGGTGACGTGCCTGCGCGCCATCTCACAGAGATAGTAGGTGGGAATCGCGGAGTTGTCGCCGAAGGGTTCGCCGAAGTGCGCGAAGATCTTGTCGATGTCGCCGACCTCGATTCGTTCGTGGACCTCGACGCGATGATCCGTGCCAAGCGCCGTAGCAACAGCCGCCGACTCGCGGCTCTCGTCGAAAGACTGGCTACCGAACCCGATCGAAAATGTCGATACGGGTCGGTCGGTCTGCTCACTCATGACACTCACGATTGCCGTCGAATCGAGACCGCCGCTCAAGAACGCCCCGAGAGGCACATCTGCGACGAGCCGGCTGCGAACGGCCTGACCGAGCCTGCTCCGGAACTCGTCGTGAAAGTCGTCATCCGACATGGTCCCGTCGGGCTGCGGCACGGGCATCTGCCAGTAGCGTTTCGTATCGATCCCACGGGCGTCGACTCTCATCACGTGCGCCGCCGGCAGCTTGCGTACTTCGCGGTAGATCGAGAGCGGAGCTGGCACGTAGTTGTAGCGTAGAAAGGAGTCCACTGCTTGCGGACAAATACTGAGCTCGAGGCCCGACAGCTGCTTGAGCGCCTGTAGCTCCGAGGCGAACGCGAACTGGCGCACGTCGCGATAGTAGTAGATCGGTTTCTTTCCGGTTCGGTCGCGCGCGAGCCAGAGCACTCGGCGCTCGAGATCGTAGATGAGGAAAGCGAACATGCCGTTTAGGCGATCGACGAAGCCGAGGTCGCCGCGATCCTCGTAAAGATGCACGAGAACCTCGGTGTCGCTGTCGGTGGAAAAGCGATGACCCTTCGCTTCGAGCTCGCGACGAAGCGCGCGATAGTTGTAGATCTCACCGTTCAAAATGGTGACGACGCTGCGCGTCTCGTTGAAGATTGGCTGGTGACCGGTATCGAGATCGATGATGCTGAGACGACGGTGCACCATCCCGAAGGACTCGTGAATGAAGATGCCCTCGTCGTCAGGGCCACGATGGCGTATCGCGTGGCCGACGCGGCGAAGCTGCGCCTCTTCCGGTAGCCGCCCGTCGTGATACAACACGCCACCGATTCCGCACATTGCTAGGCGTCCATCGCTTCGCGGTAGATTTCGAGCAATCGTCGGCCGTGGTTCGACCAGCTGAGTCCGAGGCTTGCGACACGCTGCGGACCCCCTGCCGCGAACGTCGTGGCCAGCTCGCGCTCGGCGAGGACGCGGGCGATGCAGGCGCGCAGACCCGCGACATCGCCGGGGCGAAAGAGCAAGCCGTCCTCGCCGTCCCTGATGAGCTCCGTGGTGCCGTTCACGGAGCTCGCTACGACGGGTGTTCCGCTGGCCAGCGCCTCGAGCACGACGTTGGGCCTGCCCTCGCTGTAGCTTGGAAGCACCAGCACGTCTGCCGCGCCCATCCACAGATGAACTCGGTCTTTCGCGATGCCGCCGACAAAGTGGACTCGGTCCCGGGCTTTCCCGTGCCGAGCCAACTCCTCGAGGCCGGCGCGCTGCGGCCCCTCGCCCGCAAGGTACGCTTCAACGCGCCTTTCGGAGACTCCGCGCGCGAGTGCCTCGATGAGACAGCCGACGCCCTTGCGCTCGATCAAGCTGCCGACGTAAAGGACGATCGGAGCCGCTTCGGGCAACCCGAGCTCGCGGCGGCACGCACTCCTGTCGCGAGGATGGAATTGTGAGGTGTCTACGCCGTTGTAGAGCGCGACCACGGGTTTCCGGCACGCGAGCTCCGCGAGTAACAGGCCGCGAAACTCGTCGCTCACAGTCACGACGCAGCTGACCCGGTCGATGACTGCCCGCGTGAGCCAGCGGCCGGAGCGAGACTTGCGTGCGATATTGATATCGGCACCGCGTACCGACACGACGACCGAGATGCCACGCAGCATTCCGACGATGGATGCGATCGCAGCGGTCGGGATCCATTGCGCGTGAATGATCGTCGCACCGCGCGCCGCACGGAACAACCCGAACGTCAGTGCGAGCAGGAGGCACGGCAGCTGAATCAACGCGAGTCCCGAGCTGCGTAACGTTTCGAACAGTCCTTCGTGCTGATACGCAAGACGCTGCAGTCGCGTTGGCCAGAAATACCGCACACGTCGTACCTCGAGCCCATCTATCGTTTCGCGGCTGGCGAGTCCCGGGGCGTGCGGGGCGACGACCACGACGGATACTCCGGGATCGGCCGTGCGCAGGCTCTTTGCCTGCTCGTAGATGAATCGAGCGTAGTGATCGCTGGCCGATCGCACGAACGATGTTGTGACGAAACACACTTTCACGGTGATCGGTCACTCAGCTCGCACTGACCGGCTGAGAGTGCGGGCGATAGAGTGCCTCGGCGACATAGCCGTCGCCCAAGTCCGTCCCGAAGAATCCGCGCTGGAGCGCTATGAATGGCGCCAACGTCCGGCGAGTAAGAATGCGCGACAACAGCAACGAAACCTCGGAGCGCTCGACTCCGCTACGGATGCTCAGGCTCTCACGTGTCCGCTTCTCCGGAGCGGACTTCTGCGATGACGCAAAGCGCGCCAGCACTTGGTTTCCTCGCCGCGTGAGAACGGCCAAAGGAAAGCCGTAGCTCCGTATTCGCGTCTCGGTGCATCCGGCGGTTTCGAATAGCTGTTCTAGCTGGCGCCTCTCATAGCGCCGGTAGTGGCCCACAGCGCGATCCTCGTCGTTGAATTTGCTCATATGGGCCGGTACGGACACGATGATCCGACCTCCGGGCTTCAAGTAGCGAGCCCACGATCTCAGCGCCTCGGCGTCGGCAGCGATGTGCTCGAGCACCTCGAACGCAACGACATAGTCGAACGTCCCAAGCTCAAGCATCGTCAGGCTGTCGACAATTTCAATCGCAGCACCGAATCCTGCGAGGTTGCGCCGCAACACTTGTCGGTTCGCGTCGCCCAGGTCATAGCAGACTCCTGAGAAGCCGCGCGCAAGAAACGTCTGTGTCAGCGCTCCCGTACCGGCTCCTACTTCGAGGAAGCGTCCGACAGGCCAATTCGAGATCGCGCGCGTGACGCAATCCCGGCGCAGCATGAACATCGGAGTCTCCGCCCAGCGCTGTCCAGTCATAGTTCTTTCAAGACGTTGCGTAAGCTATTCGCGTCAGTGTCAGGTCATCATCCTGCCGATCGCGCGCACAGAGTGTGCGCTAGTCGACTTTTGATGGCCTGCCGCTCCGACTTGTGGCATCCGTCGCTTTCCAATTTCTTGGTCATCTCCGAAGATGTCGCGCCAGCCGGAGTCCGCCGCGCATGGATTATGAATCAAGCGAAAGGAAGTTGAGACCGGCCGACAGCAGCGCCGCCCACTGGTATCTGACCTTCGACGTCACGATCGCTTCCACGCTATGAGGTTTGCGCGCCTCGTCGGCTACGTCATCTTGGCCATAAGTTCGGCCTACTTTTTCGCGGCCTTGGCGCGACACGCGAACGCATTGCCGCCGATCGCCTGGAACCACGTCACGCTCGCAGTCGTTACCTTCTGCATGGGACTCTATCTAGCGCAAGTCTCGGCGGCCGGGCTCGCCTGGCATTATTGGCTTCGTGCCGCGCGCGAAGGCTCGCATCCGGCGCTGGCTGTTTCCTTATTCGCAGTGTCGCAGTTTGCGAAATACGTTCCCGGCGGAATTGCCCAGCACATAGCTCGCGTCGCTCTTGGCGAGCGCCACGGTCTCAGTCGAACGGGCTTGATCTTCACGATCGCTCTCGAGCAGAGCTGGGCGCTCGTTGCGGGAGTCGTCGTTGCCCTGACCGTAACATTCTTCGTTGGATCGATACCAGACGGGATTTCGCTGCCGTCACCGTTCCGCCTGGCCGTACTCATCGCCCTGGCATTGATGTTGCCGCCCGCCATCCTGTGGTTGGGTGGCCGGCATCGACCGTCGTTTCTCGATCGATGGCTGGGAGCTTGGCGAGCGACTCATCCTAACGCGGGAACGGTCGTAGTCTGCTTTCTTCTCTATGCCGTTGGCTTCGCGAGCTCCGGCTGGAGCATCGACCTCATCGCAAGGTACATGCTGGGCGCGAACGAAAGCCATGCCGTACTCTCGATCAGCGTGTTCGCCGTCGCCTGGGTCGCGGGCTTCGTGACCTTGGTGTCTCCCGCCGGGCTTGGCGTCCGAGAGGCCGTCCTGTTGGCTGGACTGACGCCGGCTTACGGTCCTGGGATCGCCCTAGCGGCCGCCGTGAGCCATCGGGTAGTAACGTGTCTCGGTGATGGGCTCGCGTTCCTGCTCGGCCTTCTCATGGAAAAACGCCTACGGAGGACGAATCGTGTGAAAGACGGTCGCTCCGGTTAGCGCCGCTAGACGCCAGGTCCCGCCACCGGGGCAGGCGCTCGAGCACCGTGAGCCGGCGTGAGATGGCCGTCACACTCCGGCGGCCGGGAAGCGCGGGCGGGCCCCCCGCTGGCCTCAGAAGACGAGCGGCCTGGAGCCACCGAACGCGGGTCGCGGCGTCGTTCGCGCCGGGGGCAAGGTCACACGGCGCAAGAATCGCCGTGCCGGCCCGGGCGCTGTGGGCCCACGCAAATCTCTGTCACAAAAGGAGAAGCGTGCGGTTGACAGTTTCGCCCCGTCGCGGTGAAAGTAGGACGCTTATTGTAAAGCTCGGCCTGAGCTGTAAGCCACGGAATTCATGGCTGTTACCGCAACCCAGGGTCCCTTGACCGGCCTTCCCCGCCGGTTGGTCCAAGACGGTGTCGTCTCGGAGGCCGACCTCGTGGCGGCAATGAATGCCATCGAGGGCAAGAGCGCCAATCTCGTCCCGCACCTCGTTGCGAACCGCCTCGGAGATGCGCGGCAGATCGCTATCGCCGCCGCTCATGAGTTCGGCGTGCCGCTGCTCGACCTCGACGCCGTCGATCTCGACTTGGACGTCGTCAAGCTCGTCGACGAAAAGCTGCTGTTGAAGCACCGCATCTTGCCGATTCTTCAGCGCGGAAAGCGCCTGTTCATCGCCGTCTGCGATCCGACCAACCTCCAGGCTTTGGACGAGATCAAGTTCCAGACGACGTTGCGAATCGAAGCCGTCGTCGTCGAGCAGGACAAGCTCGACGCGCGAGTGGCGCGAGCCATCGAAGCCGTCGATACGACGATGCAAGACCTCGGGGACGATGCCGACGGGTTCGACCTCGAGAACCTCGAAGTTTCCGGCGGCGACGAGGATGCCGGCGCCGACGTCACGAACTCGGACGTCGACGACGCGCCGATCGTGCGGTTCGTCAACAAGGTCATGGTCGACGCGATCAAGAAGGGCGCGTCCGACATCCACTTCGAGCCCTACGAAAAGCACTTCCGCATTCGCTTGCGTCAAGACGGTGTGCTGACCGAGATCGCTCGCCCGCCCGTCGCGCTCGCGATGAAGGTTTCCGCTCGTTTGAAGGTCATGGCTCGGCTCGACATCGCCGAGCGGCGCATCCCGCAAGACGGCCGCATCAAGATGAAGCTGTCGAAGAATCGCGCCATCGACTTCCGCGTCAACACCTGCCCGACGCTGTTCGGCGAGAAGGTCGTCTGCCGGTTGC
>Ga0134127_10002149_pt1 | contig 14379 bp, 10 predicted proteins | sample KB31753_FD_96459 | JGI IMG/M metagenome (GOLD analysis project Ga0134127, IMG submission 96459) | Terrestrial soil microbial communities with excess Nitrogen fertilizer from Kellogg Biological Station, Michigan, USA - KB3-175-3 | ecosystem: Environmental > Terrestrial > Soil > Unclassified ...
CTCCACACGAACGAGGTTATCAAGACTTACCCAACCAATCTTTGACGACGAGACGATCATCCGTTTAAGCCCTTCAACACTGGCGCGGGATTCGCCGATCGCGCGCACGCGAACGTTGTATTGATCAGTACCGGCGTTGAAAGTAGAAACCTTCTGCCCGGCCACGAGCGTGTTGAGCGCCTGGGCGATGTCGCCAACTCGGACGCCGAGATCTGCAGCGCGCGGCCGATCAATCACGACTCGCAGTTCGGGTTTTCCCGTTACCAGAGTCGAGTCCACATCGACCAGATCAGGCACGGTCTTCATCCGTTTGAGCAACTCATCGGAATACTGCGTCAGCTTGTCCAGATCCGGTCCGCCTATGACGTACTGCAAGTCAGCGTTGCGGAACCCGCCGCCTGAAATTGCAGCAACTTGCTGGACGCTAGTGCGGAGTTGATTAGGAAACTCCTTGAGATACTTCGCGAGAATCTCAGAACGAGTGCGGAGCATTAGATTGCTCTGCGTCGTGGAGCGTTCTGAAATCGGCTGAAGCTTGACGTAAATAGTCGCGACATTGACGAGCTCCTGCTGGCCACCGCCAATCGTTGTCAACGTATCTGTGACGCCAGGAAGTTGTCGCACATCAGCAGAGACGCGTTCGGCAAGCGCTGAAGTCGCTGCGAGCGTGAATCCTTCCGGCGCCCTGACGTTGATCTCAAACTGTGATTGGTCGTCTACCGGTAGGAAGTTCTTGCCGACAAACATGAACAGCGGAACTATGCTGACAACAACGAGAAGACACGCGACAACAATCATCCAGCGATGCCCCATTGACCAGGTAAGCATGCGCGTGTAGAAGCGGTCGATTGGCTGATAGAAGCGCGACTGTTTCGAATCGTGAGGCTCGGATTCTCCATCCTGCGATTGTTGTTTCTTGCTGCGTTTGAGAAGCCGTGCCGACAACATCGGCGTCAACGTGAACGAGACAAGCAATGAAACCGCAATCGCAAATGAAGAGGTGAAGCCAAACGACGACATGAAGCGACCGGAGATTCCACCCATGAAGCCAACGGGGACGAACACGGCCAGCAGCGAAAGCGTCGTGGCCATCACGGCGAGGCCGATTTCCTTGGTGCCGTCGATCGCTGCCTGAAACGGTGGAACACCTTTCTCCTCGATGAAGCGGAAAATGTTTTCCAGAACGACGATCGCGTCGTCGATCACGATGCCAACCATTAACGTCAGGGCCAACATTGTGATTTGATTCAGCGTGTAACCCATCGCCGCCATCAAACCAAAGGTGGCCACAAGCGAAGTCGGGATTGCCAAAGCCGCGATGATTGTCGAACGGAAGCTCCAGAGAAAAATGAAGACTACGATGGCCGCAAGAATGCTGCCCTCGATCAGGTGTGTCTGGATGGCTTCGATTGAAGCTTTGATAAAGATTGACTGATCGCCGACAACCTGTGTCTTAAACCCCGGCGGCAAGGATGGCTCGATCTCGCGGAGGCGCTCCTTGACGGCGTCGGCCACTGCGACCGTGTTCTGCCCTGATTGTTTGGAGACGACAAGAGTGACTGCGGGCTGTCCGTTTAGTCGCGCTTCGGTTCGAGCTTCTTCGGCGCCATCCTCGGCATAACCCACATCGCTGAGTTTCACCGAGTAGGTTCCGCGATTGGCGACAACCAGGTTATTGAATTCTGAAGTATCGACAATCCGGCCCATCGTGCGAACAGTTAACTCACGCGCACCTTCGTCTACGCGTCCGCCAGGCACTTCCAAATTTTGAGCGCGCACTGCCGCTGCCACCTCGGCGACGGTCACGTTGTATGCACGGAGTTTGTCGGGATCGACCCAGACCTGAATCTCGCGCTGGCGGCCGCCAATGATCTGCACCTGGCCTACGCCGTTGAGTGATTCAATTTGTTGCTTGATCTTCTTGTCGGCTATGTCCGTCACTTCGCGCAGCGAACGCGGTGCTGAAACAGCGATGCGCACGACCGGCGCGGCGTCTGTGTCGAGCTTTTGAACGATTGGCTGTTCCGCCGTGACGGGAAGGTCGTTGGCGATTAGGTCGATCTTGTTGCGAACTTCCTGCGCGGCAATATCCGGATTCTTCTCCAACAGAAACGTAATGAAGACCTGGGATACACCTTCCACGGAAGTTGAACGGAGTTCGTCGATACCGCTGATCGTATTGACCGCGCCTTCGACCTTGTCAGTAATCTCGGTTTCAACCTCCTGTGGTGAAGCGCCGGGGTTGACGACAGTTACGGTAATGGTGGGCAGATCAATCTTGGGAAAGAGATCGACGCCGAGCGACTTATAAGAAAACAGTCCGACGACTGTCAGACTCAGGATCAGCATCGTCGCGAACACCGGACGCCTGACGCATATTTCAGCTAGTTTCTGCATAAAAATTGGTTTTGGGTCTTTGGTCTTAGGTCTTTGGTTCTGGCCTCCTCGGCGGTAACCGATGGCGATGAAAGGCCAAAGACCTAAAACCCAGGACCCAAGACCTATTGCTTTACGGGTATTCCGTCACTCAACTGGTCAACGTTGCTCGTAGCTACCTGCTCATCCGCGCCTACTCCGCCTTTCACTTCAATCAGGTCGCCTTCAGTTTGTCCCAGCTGCACGAGTCGCTGTTGCGCATGCCCGTCCTTGATCACGAACACGCGACTCACGCCTGATTCAGTCTTCACGGCGCGAACGGGAACGAGTACCGCCGGCTGCGGGCGCGACTGAAGAATGCGCACCGAAGCGAACTGTCCCGGCTTCAGCACGCCACTGCTGTTTTCAACTTCGGCTTCCACGGTAAGAGTGCGCGAGCTGGCAGACACGCTGGGGGAAATCCTGGCAATTCGGCCACTGAAATTCTTGTCTGGCCAGGCGCTGGTTGTTACGGATACTGATTGGCCTACCGATACCTCAGGAATTGCCTGTTCGGGAACGTCAATGCGAATGCGCAAGGGATTGATCCGAACTATTGTGGCCACCTTTGATGTGGGCGACACGTATTCACCAAGGTCCGCAGTTCGTTCCGCGACGTAACCATCGATGGGCGAAAACACCAGCGCATAAGAAAGATTCCGACGCGCCAATCCCAGCTGTGTTTCAGCGTTCGCAACATTTGCGCGGGCTGTGGCGACTGCCGCGAAATTCTGTCGCGCCAGTGACAATGCCGCTTCGTACACTTCTTTCAACTGATCGCGCTGCGCTCTTTGCTGGTCGTAAGTGGAACGCGAAACGTCGCCTGATTCGATTAACTTCTCGGCCCGACGCAGGTTCTTTTCGGCAAGCTCCAACGCTACGCGCGCGTTTGCCACTTCCGGAACTTTGTTAACGTCAAAATTCTGGCCTGGGCGGATGCCAACTTTTTCCTCAGCCTGGCGCAACGCGGCCTTCGCCTGATCCAATTGCGCCTGCGCCTGTTCCACCCGCAGCTTCGAATCGACGTCATCCAAACGAACAATCATTTGCCCACGCCGGACATAACTTCCCAGGTCAACGCCAACGGCTGTGACCTTGCCCGCAATCGAAGGAGCTACATCAGTCTGTTGATCTCCGGCAAGACTACCGGACGCCTCGAAGAATCGCGGCAACTCGCGCATGATTGCTGGTGCGGTTGTTACGTCCACAGCGGCCGGCGCAGCTGGGGTGGATGGCTCACGCGTAACATTTGCCTTGGAACCGCCACACGCAATAGCGAGAACTGCAATCCCTGCGATTAAGCCCACCAGGATTAGAATTTTTAGCTTTCCACTAGAGGGCATTCTGTTATCCCTGGGCATCGGATCCATTACTTTCATTTTTTTTGGCGCGCTGTTGCTGACGCGCTGTGGTGGTGCTGGTGGTAATGCCATTGAGGAGAATTTCAGTAAAACTTCGAGCGGCTGTTTCATTGGACAAATTGAGCAAGTGCCGCTTTGGATCCCAGAGATTGTTATTGAGCGAATGGTGAATGATCATTCCGATGAAAGCGCGCACAACGATTGCGGGATCGACGTCGATCATCGCTCCATCACGCTGGCGCTCACGAATGTAGCCACCGAGAAACTCGTACACCCGCCTGACAAATTTCTCAAAAAACATCTGCGCCAGTTCGTGTCCTTCCAGCGCCGCGTGTAGTAGTAAACGCTGAAACTCTGGATCGTGTTCATGATGCTCGAGTGCGCCGAAGGCAAGGCCTTCAAATACAGCGTGGTCATCTTTGCGCTCGACCGCATCAGCCACCATGAGTTCGAGATCGATGGCATCGCCGGAACAAGCCTTGTGGTCGAGGATGGCAGCGTAGAGTTCTTCCTTGGTCGCGAAGTGACGAAACACCATTGCTTCCGAAACGCCCGCAGCCTGCGCAATCTTCTTGGTTGTCGTGCCGCGAAAGCCTTCGCGGGAAAACATGCCCACGGCTACGCGCAGGATCTGCGAGCGTCGCTCGTCGCCGGCCATTCGCGCCCCCGGGAATGCCGTGCAAACGTCCTTAAGAGTGGTGGTTTCTTTCGTCATAAGTACTCTCCCAGCCCTTCGGGCCGCAAAGTAAGTACTTACTTACTATTTGTCAGGAAAACCTGTCAACTCCAGTAGGGCTTCGCGAGAAATTCGGGGCAGGTGAGTTGAGTTGTATCGTTCCCGACCTTTGGATTTTTAGCGCTCGTACCCTTTCGCAACAAGGAAATCAACGCTTTTCGCGAAGGAACCCATCTTTGTTTGTTTTTGAGCGTTCGCCCAGTCGGCACGTCTCTTGCACATTGATTCTTCATAACTTTGCGAACGAAGTAAGCATCGAAAAAGTGTTCGCAACGCTTTCAAATAAGGAGAATGAACAGATGTCAGAAAATCGAATGTCAGAAGGTCTTAACACTACCGGCAGCACGACTGGATCCAACAGTGGCGCAAACACCGGTACAGGCACGGCAACGGCGCTTTCGCAAACTGCTCAGGACTACGGGCAGAAGATCACCGAGGCGGCGACTCATGCCAAGGAATTCGTCACCGATAAGGTGTCAGTGGTAGGAGACAAGCTGAAAGAGTTGCAGAGTGCCGACATCGGCGAGGTCGCGGAGAATGCCAAGGAGTATGCACGGAAGAATCCGGGCCAGGCGATTCTGATTTCTGCAGCGGCAGGTTTGTTACTCGGTTTGATACTTCGCGGTAGCAGACGCTAACAACCGGGCGGAACATCTACTAAGGAGGCTGACCAATGGCTGCTCCAGCAACGGCTATGACTACTGGTAAAGACGCCTCAGCGCCACCGGAGACGGAAGGATTACCGTCTCTGGTTGGGCGACTGGGCGATGACGTTATGCAGCTCTTCGACACCAAGCTGAGCCTGCTCAAAGTTGAAATCAAAGAAGAGGTAAACGCCTACGCGCGTGGCGGCGTGGCGATCGCTACAGGAGGCATCATCGCGGCCGTTGGCTTCGCTCTGCTCAATGTAGCGGTGGCCTTCGGAGTGTCCACACTCTTCGCAGCAGCAAACCTGAGCCAATCGACCAAATACGCATTGGGTTTCGTTATCACGGGATTGTTCTATCTCATGATCGGCGGTCTCATGGTGTTGGTGACCAAGAGCCGTCTGGCGAAGCAGGATTTGATACCGAACCGAACGGTTCAGGAGTTGAGAAAGGATAAGCAATGGCTGAAGAACGAACTCTAGGACTAGCTCGCGCCTACGACAAAGAAGAGCTGGGAAACGACGAGCTTTCCAAGGAAGCTCTCCAGGCACGGATGGACGAGGCGCGTGATTCTATTTCGCAAACCGTGACGGAAATCAAGGATAACGTCACCCAACAATACGAGAACGTGAAGGACGCACTCGATTGGCGAGAACACTTCAAGAAACGACCGGTCGCCTGGAGTCTGGGCGCAGCTGGCGTCGGATTCTTTCTCGGTTACGGGATCGCCGGGGCAATCAAGGATAGCGGAGGTGACGACCTCTACTTTGATTCACGACGACCGTATGCTACCGAACACCTCGGCGAACCGCTGACCGCGTCGCCCGCGTCGATCGCTCCGCAATTTGCCGAGACCAACGGCAAAGACAAAGGACCGGGCCTATTTAGTCGGTTCAAGGAAACTCGTGCTTTTGATCGGTTGGAAGCCGAGGTCGGAACCCTGGGAGATCGCCTAGTTGACGAACTCTCTGCGACTGCCCAGGAAGTTGTTCTGCCGGCATTACTGGCAAAATTGAAGGACTGGATCGGCGCTGATCTTTCTAAGCCGAAGGCCAGGCCAGAAGCTGCAAGCATGCGACCAGAACGTGAGAACTACGAACCGGCACTTGAGCGCAACCCGAGCTAGGTACGAAGCAATCCAGGAACGGATATACACATAGCGGCCAAGGTGCCGCACTTTGAAGTGCGCTGGACTTCTCAGCGTTTTTAGAAGAGGCGAGTCTCCGGGCTCGCCTTTTTTAGGCATTTGCATTGACACCTCCTTGCAGCGAACTCTAGACTTGCGACGCACTTCCACTCTAGAGCAGTAGCCCACCACTGAATCATGCGTTACCACAATTTATCCTTAAAGTTGTTCGCGGCAAGTCTGCTTGTCGCGTTCGTTTGTTTGATGCCAGTCGCCGTTGCCGCTCAAACCCAGGAGCAGATTCGCCAACAGGCAATGGAACTCTTCGACGCTAATAACTTTGTCGCTGCGGTGCCGCTCCTCGAAAAATCGGCCATTGCTTATCCGAACGACGTGGCCATCGCGTCCCGACTTGGTTTTGCCCTCTATGCCCTGGGGACCACTTCCAAAGATCCGGCAGTACGCAAACAGCATTGGGAACGAGCTCGCAAGGTTCTGTTGCAGTCGCGAGCGAACGGCGATGACAGCAATTTGACGCGCATCACGCTCGAGTCTCTTTCGCGGGAAGATGTAACCGCTGTTCCCTTCTCTGACAAGAAAGCTGCCGAAGCCGAGATAAGAAAAGGTGAGGATGCCTTTGTCCGTGGCGAAATAGAAAAAGCCCTCGCCGCATATAAGCACGCCCTCGAATTGGACCCGAATCTTTACGAGGCCGCTCTTTATGCAGGCGACATGGAATTCCGGCTAGCTCACGATTCTAAAGATGGCGGGGATCGCAAGCGGCATTTCGGACAAGCAGGCATCTGGTTTGCCAAAGCGATTGCGATTGATCCGGATCGCGAAACCGCCTATCGGTACTGGGGCGACTCCCTGGATGAAGAAGGAAAAACGGAGGAAGCGCGCGACAGGTTCATCGATGCAATTATCGCCGAGCCATACAGCGGTGATCGGGCCTATGTGGGCTTATCGCAGTGGGGCGAGCGTCATCAGGTCTTGATGCAGCACCCAAAGATAGAGATCCCGACCAATCTGACCTCAAAAAAACCTGGCGAAGTAAACATCACACTCGACTCGAAAGTGTTCAAACGAGACGACGATGGATCAGCCGCCTGGATGATGTACGGGATTATTCGCGCGGGCTGGATGGACAATAAGGACGGCAAGCGCAGTGAGAAGTTTAGTAAAGCTTACCCAAACGAGACGGCTTACCGGCACAGCATCGCAGAAGAAGTGGAGGCATTACGCGGGGTGTTGGAATCGGTGCGGGTGCAAACGAAAGAAAAGAGCGCGACGAAGCTAACATCATCCCTCGAGAATTTGCTCAAGCTCGAAGAGGCTGGCGCGCTCGAGGCTTACATTTTCTTCGCGCGACCTAACGAAGGCATTGTTCGCGATTATTTTCTTTACCGGAAAGCGAAGCGCGATAAGCTTAAGGAATACTGGCTAAAGTTTGTGGTGGCAGCGAAATAGTTCGCGGCCAGGATCCAGGCAAGAGTACAACAAAAGGAAAAGGGTGGGGTCGAATTCGACCTCACCCTTTTGTTTTGATCCAGGTTGCTGCTTCGTTCAATTCCAGCCAAGTGTCCTACTTGGAGTTCTTGCGCGGCAATTTCTCGTCGCGCATCGCAGTGTTGTAAACAAACGCTGCCATGATCGTCGCCGCCTGCTTCATGTCGTCAGCCTGGATGCGATCAAAGACATCCTGGTTTGAGTGGTGGGTACGGCTGTCGTATTCCACCTGGTCCTGGATGAATTGAAAACCCGGTAAGCCAATCGCGTCGAACGAAAGATGATCGGTGCCCCCGGTGTTTGAGATGGTCAGCGTCTGCGCGCCCATATCGCGGAAAGGTGCCAGCCACTGCCGGAACAATGGCCGCACCGCCTCGTTCCCTTGCAGGTAAACGCCACGAATCTTTCCAGTGCCGTTGTCGAGATTGAAATAAGCGGAAAGCTTGTCGTATTCAGCGCCCTTCGTGATGTTCGGCGCCGCCCCACCGCCCTGGATCATCCGCGCAAAGTTGCCATCAGGTGATTCTGCCGACTTGCCGAAATGCTGCGCGACGTAGGCCTGAGAACCAAACAGACCCTGCTCTTCACCACTCCACAAGCCAACCCGAATCGTTCTGCGCGGTTTCAGATTTAGAGCTTTGAGAATACGCACTGCTTCCAGCGCCACGGCGACGCCGGCGCCATTGTCTGTGGCCCCGGTTCCGGAGTGCCATGAATCCATATGCCCGCCGAGCATCACGAGTTCGTCGGCCTTGTCGCTGCCGGGAATTTCAGCGACGGTGTTGTACGACATCAAATCCTTATCGTAAAACGCCACGGCGAAATCCACCTTCATGTTCACTTTCTCTCCCGCCTGGATCATCCTTGCGAGGCGGTTGTAGTGCTCAACTGCGACGACAGCCTGAGGAACGACCGCAGGGGCGTCCTTGGCGTAAGGCGTAACGCGACCCAGGAACAAACTTCGAAGCATCGCCATCGGCGACGACGAATCGACGTCCTGAGGAATGCTTGCCGCGCTCACGAAGATCGTTCCACCATCACCTTGTGCGGCATCGAGCAACAAGGCGGCGCCTTCGTCAGCGAAGAAACGCAGTTTCTTCATGCCGAACACCTGGTTCTGAATGAACGTGGCAAACTGCGGGCTGTTCATGAAACGATTTCCACCGGCATTGCTGGCGGGGTCAGGCGAATCGGACAGCTCCAACAATTCCTTTTCAGTCATCCGGCGGCCCGGGGCTTCAAAGCGTGCTTTGACTTCGCGAATCGGGCCCGTCAAGACAATCTTGCCTTTAAGCTTTCCTTTGAAACGTTCCAGGTCTTTCTCGTCCTTCGCATCGACATAAACAACTTCAGCACTCTTGATCGTCACCCCAGGAGACCAGGCCTTCGGATAAGCGATCAGTGGGATTACCTGCGGCGAAATCACCTCTGCTGAAAAGTCTTTCAACTCCCAACCGCGGCCAAAAGGGCCCCACGCTTCGAGGTGCGCGTTTTCCAGACCCCACTTCGTCATCTGATCACGGGTCCATTCGTTCGCTCGTTTCATATTCGGCGAACCAGTCAAGCGAGGACCGATAACGTCGGAGAGGTAGCTCAGCGTGTTCATCACCTGAGAACGGTTCATGCCTTCGTCCTTGATTCGCACGATCGGATCATTCGGATCAGGAGTCGGAGAAGGCTGCTGCACCGGCTGCTGAGCAGGCTGAGCTTTGGCGAACGGGGGTTTGTTGGGGGTTTTCGGCGTTGCCGACCGACCGAAAGTTGTTGTCGGCGCGAGCAGAGAAATAACAAGCAGCATTACAGCCGCATAGCGTCGTAGGGTCATATTAGTCTCCATAAAAATGCGTAAGGGGTGAACGGAAAGATTCATGTGAAAGTTCGAATCGGCTAATACTGGCCTGCTTGATAGAAAGTTTCAGAGTTTTGGAATCCGAAACTTTGGAGGTGGAAGGGTAAGTCCGTAGCTTGTCAGGTGCTAGGTGCCGAGTTTCGAGTTACGAGTTTCGAGTTTCGAGTCGCTTGTCTACCGCAGCTGAAGCTGCAACCTCTTATCCGACACCTGATAACTGGCACCTGATACCCGTCACACGGAACTCGAAACCCGTAACCAGTTCTTCCTATCTTCCCGGCATGGATTTGCGGGGGATCTTCTGATCGAGCATTGCTGCGTTGTAAACAAACGCTGCCATGATCGTCGAAGCCTGCTTCATGTCATCCGCCTGAATGCGGTCAAAGACATCCTGGTTTGAGTGGTGCGTGCGCGTGTCGTACTCAATCTCGTCCTGAATGAACTGAAAACCGGGAAGACCGATCGCGTCAAACGAAAGGTGATCCGTGCCGCCAGTATTTGAGATTGAAAGCGTTGAAGCTCCCCAGACAATCTTGTCTTCGGGTCGATCGCGAAACGCCATCAGCCATTGGCGGAAGAGCGGCCGCACCGCTTCATTGCCCTGGAGGTAGACACCGCGGACTTTTCCAGTGCCGTTATCAAGATTGAAGTAAGCGCTGAGTTTTTCGTAATCAGGTTTCTTAATCAGTACAGGGGCGGGAGCCGAAGTGGCGCCGTTTCCACCGCCATTGCCGTTACCATTACCTGCACCCGCGGGTCCTGCCGGCGCCTCCATCTTTCCGAAATGCTCCGCGACATACGCGCGAGAGCCAAGCAGTCCTTGTTCTTCACCGCTCCACAGCGCAATCCGGATCGTGCGGCGCGGCTTCAACCCGAGGGCCTGAATTATTCGCATCGCTTCCATTCCCACTGAAACGCCCGCGCCATTGTCGGTTGCCCCTGTTCCGGAGTGCCATGAATCCATGTGGCCACCCAACATTACAATCTCGTCTTTGAGGTCCGTTCCGGGAATCTCGGCGACTGTGTTGTAGCCCATCAAATCGGCATCCTGATAAGCAACCGCGAGATCGACTGACATCTTCACTTTCTCGCCTGCTTCGATCATGCGCACGAGGCGATTGTAGTGTTCGACTGCGAGCACGAGCTGCGGTGTCATTTTCGGGGCACTCTTGTCGTAGGGCGGGATCCCTCTCGAGCCCGGTTCTGTGGGACCCGGTTGCGGCACCGTTGCTGACTGAACGAAGATCGTTCCGCCATCGCCGGCGCGGCTTGGGTCGATCGCGACAGCAGCCCCCTCATCAAGCATCATTTGATACTTTTTGCCGCTCAATTGAAACGCCGCACGCTGCTCCGGAGTCATCTGAAAATTACGTCGCTGAACACCGCCGCGAGGTTCAGGAGCATCGGCAAGTGCCAGGAGGTCCTTCTCGTCTCTGCGCGTGCCGAGAACTTCAAAGCGCGCCTTCACTTCGCGCATCGGCGACGTCAGAACGATCGCGCCTTTCAACTTTCCTTTGAACTGTTCAAGTTCCGCCTCGTCCTTCGGATTAAAGTAGACAACGTCAGCAGTAATCACTCCATTTGTTCCGGGCGACCAAGCCTTTGGATAAGCAATTAGAGGAATGTCCTGCGGCTCAACTACCTGCGCTGAAAAACGCTTCAGTGACCAACCGCGTCCGAATGGTCCCCATGCCTCGAGATGTCCGTTCTGCAAGCCCCAACTTGTCAGTTGGTCGCGGGTCCACTCGTTGGCTCGCTTCATATTGGGCGAGTTAGTAAGGCGAGGTCCGATTACATCTGAGAGGTAGCTCAAAGTCTTCATTACCTGCGAGCGGTTCATTCCCTCATCTTTAATGCGATCGATCGGGTCGGTGCTGGGAGCGGTTGTTTGTGTAGCTGCGGTCTGCGCCGCCTGCTGGGCAAACACGGCATTTGGCGACAGTACGAAAACTGAAAGCAGGGCCACTGCTGCGTAGCGTCTTAACATGATTAGATCTCCTGACTGGTTGGTATTAATTAATGGACGGTAATCCAGATTATAGGACTGAAACGATTGCGGTCGCTAGCGCTCAGCGAACTGCAGTCCCGCCTTGGCTGATCAAATAGAGAGGGCCCCGTCTGCGAGCGACCCGGATTGGAAGGTATCGCGCTCGCTACTGATTAGGAGACCACTCTCACGGGGCGTTTTGTTTTGGGTTCTTGCGGGGCAGCAACTTCGGGCGTAGCTTCGGCGGAATTGTAACCACACTCTTCATTCGCACAGTAATAGAACGTTCCTTGTTTCTTGGTCGTCTTTTCGAGGAGAAACGGAGCTTTGCAGTTCGGGCAGGGCTCAAGGACAGGCTTGTTCCAGTAGACACTGTCACAATTCGGATACTGAGAACACCCGTAGAATGCTTTGCCGCGCTTCGACTTCTTAACGACTATCTCTCCTGCGCAACCAGGGCGGGGACACGACACGCCAGTAGATTCCTGTTTGATGTATTTGCACTTCGGATAATTTGAGCACGAGATGAACTCCCCAAAGCGGCCAAACCGCTTGACGAGCTGCGCGTCATCAACCGGACACTTTTCGTCGAGCGGAACTGGCGCGGGCGCAATAGCGCCGCCCTTGGAGACCTTGCGGATGTTCTTACATTCCGGGTAACCCGTGCAGCCGAGAAACGGACCGAAGCGTCCGCGCTTGAGCTGCATCGGTCTGTCGCAGAGTTCGCAAACTTCCGGTTCAACCGCTTCTTCACCCCCGGCCGCGGCTTCACCACTTTGAGCGCCGCCATTCGAACCACCTTTTGGTTCGGCGTCGCGCGATGCGCCGCAATTCAGGCATTTGAGATATTTCCCAAAGCGACCCCACTTCAACACCATTCCCTTCGTGTCACATTTAAGACAGACCTCTTCGGTCGGTGTCTCAACGTCTTTGATGTCTTTCGTGTACTTCGTGAACTTAACCAGGTCGCTGGAAAACTTGCCGTAGAAATCATGCAGCGCGTCCGTCCACTTAAGTTTGCCTTCCTCGACGCTGTCCAGCTCTTCTTCCATTCGCGCGGTGTAGGTCTCGTTAAAGAGATCGGCGAACCCGCCCTGAATCAACAGGTCGTTAACGGTCTTTCCTAAGTCTGTCGGGTGAAAGCGCCCTTCAAGTTTTTCAACGTATTCCCGCGCCAGGATCGTTGTCATGATCGCGGCATAGGTTGACGGACGACCAATTCCCTTTTCTTCGAGGGCTTTCACCAAGGTAGCTTCAGTGAATCGCGGCGGAGGATCCGTGAAGTGTTGTTCCGGCGTAACCTTTTTCAGAGCGAGATTCTCACCCTTCTCAACGGGTGGCAGCGTGCGCTCGGCCTCTTCATCCTCTTCAGTCTTCTCATCGCGCCCCTCTTGATAGATCTTCAGGAAGCCATCAAACTTTTGCACCGACCCTGTTGCGCGAAACAGAAAACGCCCGGCCCCGATGTCGATTGTGGTCTGATCAAAAACGGCAGGGGTCATCTGTGAAGCGACCGTCCGCTGCCAGATCAAGCGATAAAGCCGCAGCTCGTCGTTATTCAGGTAGCTTGAAAGTGAGTCAGGGGTCCGAGCGACATCGGTAGGGCGAATCGCCTCGTGAGCGTCCTGGGCATCTTTCTTCGAACGGTAGTGAATTGGCTTTTCAGGCAAATAAGGCGCGCCATATTGTTTGCCGATGAAATCCCTTAACTCACCCAATGCAGCATCGGAAACTCTCGTCGAGTCGGTACGCATATAGGTGATCAACCCGACTGAGCCTTCCGCACCAATCTCAATTCCTTCATACAGCTTCTGAGCGATCATCATCGTTCGTTTGACGGCGAAGCCGAGTTTGCGCGCCGCCTCTTGCTGTAACTTGGAAGTGATGAATGGCGGGACCGGATTTCGTTTGCGCTCTTTCTTGGTTACTTCGCTGACGACGAACGCCTGTTTTTCAGCTTCGGCAACAATCTCAGTCGCCCTGGCCTCATCGTTAATCAGGATTTCGTTTTTCTTGATGTCCTGATCGAATCCACCGGTCTTTACTGTTTGGTCACCGACTTTGAAAAGACGGGCGTCAAACGCGGGTGGCAGTTTGGCGCCGAGATTCGCGAAGATCGTCCAGTACTCGGTCTTGATGAAGTTCTCTATTTCCCTCTCGCGTTCGACCACCATGCGGAGAGCCACTGATTGCACGCGTCCCGCACTTAGTTTTCCACCCACGGTACGGCAAAGCAGCGGTGAGACCTTGTAACCAACCAAACGATCCAGAACGCGACGGGCCTGCTGAGAATCGACGAGGTTCTGATCAATCTGTTTCGGATGTTCAAACGCTTCATTTACCGCTCGCTTGGTGATTTCATTGAACATCACTCGAAAAGTAGGTTTGGCTGGGCGCTTAGGAACAATCTCTTCCGCAAGATGCTGGCAGATGGCTTCGCCCTCGCGATCAGGGTCAGCCGCCAGGTAAACGGCGTCTGCTTCCTTCGCAGCCTTCTTGAGTTCAGCAACGATTCGTTTGTTGTTGCGCTTCCGGGAATCCGGAATTACTTCATAGGTGGGTTTGAAATCGTCTTCAACATCGACGCCGAGACCCTTGGAAGGGAGGTCCTTGATGTGTCCGATCGAGGCCTTAACAAGATAGTCCTTGCCCAGGTATTTGTTAATCGTCTTCGCCTTTGCCGGCGATTCAACTATTACGAGATTCTTTGCCATGCTTTAACTATTTTCAATTTCCAATTGCCAATTTC
>Ga0134127_10002150_pt1 | contig 14378 bp, 10 predicted proteins | sample KB31753_FD_96459 | JGI IMG/M metagenome (GOLD analysis project Ga0134127, IMG submission 96459) | Terrestrial soil microbial communities with excess Nitrogen fertilizer from Kellogg Biological Station, Michigan, USA - KB3-175-3 | ecosystem: Environmental > Terrestrial > Soil > Unclassified ...
GATCCGAAACTAGTTGAACTCAAACCCCGATCATCTTCATAAAAAAAAGATTGACGGGGAGATGCTGATAGATACTGTAAATTGGAAGAAAGAGAATACGAAACAAACGGCTCGGTATTGAAGTGGTCAGTTTCCTATTATAATAATCTGTAAATAGATTTATCTATATTGAATTGAATATGCTTCAGATTGCATTTTGATTTTCTTCCGCTGCTGCTGCTATAAATGATGATGTTGCAAGCAAAGCAGCCATCAAATTATGGATGTCTTGATATCGAATGATTATACGATACTTTTCAAATGAAGAATAGAGCGATGAACCAATTTTTTATTGGCATGTTTGTTGAGTAAAAAATACCATAGTATTTGCTATCGTCATATGATAAAACAGTGTGCTTGTCATACGCTCTTCTCTATAACTTATAGAAAGAATAATTCGGCCACTACAAAAGTATGTTTGTTCTTTGCATATAGTTATTGAAAGAATTTCTTCATCCTTTGAATATGGAGTTGACTGTACATGGACTAGTACTATACAACAAACAAATAACATTCCGATATAATATTGATATAAATCATTATAAAAGATCAAATTGGTCCAAAATAAATAAGCAGTTTTAACTATTTTTCAAATCATGCAACAAAGCAGTATGGGACTAGTACAAGAAGAAATAAACTTCAATTAGGAACATGCTAAAAAGAAAATAGTGATAGAACACACCATTTGCAGATTGAAAAAATATAGGACACTTTAAGATACATTTAGAAACAAATTAAGAAACTATAACCAGGTGTCAGATATAGTAGCAGGTAAGGTAAACTATAGAATAATGACATCATAACTAGTCATAATCAAACACAAAATCTATTGAATAGCATCCATTTATAGATAAAAGGCAGTGTTAGAAAGAGATTTGCATGTTTGATTTAAAGCTGCACCTGCACCTTGAGTTGCATTAGCTCCACGAGATGTTTTATTCATTGAAGCGTCTGCACTCGATTGTGTTTGATTAGTTGCTGCAGCTGCTGCTGACTCACTAGTGGAATTTTGGAGAATGATGATTGTGTTGGTGGTTTTGATTGATTTTCTGTTCCTTTTATAGTTTGATTATATGGAACAGTTATCTTTTTTCTTGATGTATTATTTTGCCTTAAATGTCTGATGAATTACTGATTCTCTCAGATGTTGTTTCTTATGTTACTTCTTTTGTTTCTGTTACAGGTTTCTTTTTAACTACTACTTCTTCTTTGACATATGGTGTTTTTTTAACTTCACCTACTTCTTCTTTTTTAACAGGTATTGTTATATCTTCTTTTGAGGAAACAGGCTCCTGTGCTTGTATATCTCCACTTGGAGGCCTTGTTTCAATGGTTACTTCCTCATGCGTTAATGGAACTTGAACCGTTTTGGTTTCTTTTATGGGTTCTTTAGTAACTTTTACCTGACTTTCTTGGGTATGTTTTGATACATTCAGTTTTTCATCGGATAACGGAACTTTTGTTTCTCCTTCTTCTACTTGGCCAAAGTCTTTATTATTATCTTCTGATCGTTGAATTCTACTACTTGTAGGTTTAGTAAAAGAGGACGGAGGTGGAGGTATATCAGACATATACTTACTTTTTATTTCGTCTTCTGAAATTGTAAATCTAAGAACAGAACCATCATAGCTTTCTACCTGATCTTGAGGAATATAGAATTTTTCTTTATTTATCATGCCTCTCTGAACTAAAACATAACCATCTGTAACCTCTTGAACTTCACCTAAATCCTCATCATTGCTTCCTCTAGCTTCTTTTTTTATTGTATCGCCCCATTCTATATTTGAGATCATATTAAATACAATATATCATTGTTTAAATATTTAGGTAGAAACGTTTTCAATAAAATGTACTTTTAAGTATTTTATTACCATTTTAATTATCGATATAAGAAATAGTAACGATCAAAATTTATCAATTATATTCTATGTATCTATTTTAAAGGAATATAATTGAAAATCAACATTATATCAAAAAGGTAGTTATAGAAATAGTTATCTGCTTTTCCTATTGAAAATATATTTTGATGCAAGGGCCATTTCTTCCTTAAAGCCAGTGTAATGCCAGTAGTATTTGTTAACAACAGTCGAGATTAAAAACCAGATAATGCTGTTTACTATTATTGAAAATAAGAATCCATAATAATATGTCATGATTATACCTGTTATTGTTCCCCCTATCAGATAAGGCAATTGACGTTTTAATACCGATTTTAATAAGTAGTCCACTAGATTTCAAATTATTATAAAGCAACAAAGTTTAATATCCCATCAACAAAGTTTGCAGTTTTCAATAAACATTCTGGATTAATTTTGCACCTTGGATGGTATTTTAGACTAATATTAATTAAAAATTTTATGCTCAATTACAATTTAATATTTAAGTAATATATTTGCCAACTGCAGTTAATTTGCCTTTTTACATTTTTATCGCATATTTGCATAATGATACTAGGTATTTTAATACTTTAAAATATTTATCTACTGTATATTTATTTATATCTTTAAAATCGTCAATGGTAACAGCAGTATTTAAAATTGCTGCATTACATATTATTATTTTACTAATACTTCTGTATAGTTTAGATTAATAATTTCTAAAATTTGCCCATTATCATCAATATTTGATACATCCAGCAATTTATTTGCTAATCTATTGGACACTATACTATATAATAATTAAAATTTTTATAATAACATATTTTCATTTTAAATATTTATTGAAATTGATTCCAATATACATCGTCAAAATACTTTTTAACTATATAGTAGGTGTTGTTATTTTATTCAAAGATAAGGATTTAATTCATATATTTATATATTGAAACTAAAATATATAAACTATGGAACAGGCTGGCATTACAAAATAATGCTATAAACCCATACAATAGGTAATGATTCAAACTTTAGCAGTTCCAATAACAGTACTATATCAAGTTGTTTGTTATGGTTAATTGCTTTTGCACACAACTTATTGTTAGTGCAAATAAAAGACGTTTTATTTTAAAAGCAAATAGCGGTATTAGAAAAAGACTTTAGATAAAATAACAATACTCAAAGAAGAATGATGGACCAATTCTTCTTTGAGATATCAGACATGTAAATAGGTTTTGTCAGTTAATGGCTATGCAAAATTAAAAAAACGATATTGCCAATATAAGGGTTTCGTTAGAAATATATCGGCATAATATATGATTTTATAATTTTATTGCTTTTCAGATTTACAAAAAAATTAGAAACAGCATATCTAAAATGAAAAAATTAATACAAATAAAATAAAATAAGTAAAACATAGAGATAATACATATATATATCTACTAAAAGAAAAACATACCAAATATTACAAAACAATCAAATTAAAAATAGAAAGATTGTTTGTTGAAAGTAAAAGAGAGATCATTATCAAATAGAAATTTAAAATCAGATACTTTTGATCCTATAATATAAGAACCCGATAAAACAAAATAGAAAATTTAAAAATCAAGATGTAATATATTTGTTGAAAACTAGCATTAAAAATGAAGCTTAATCCTACCAAAATGATGTTAAAAGATAGCAAATAGTCATAAAATCCAATTTCTATTAATAAAATATAACTTTTCAATATCCCTATAGATTATATTTTTAGTGTCTAATGCTTGTTATATATATATTCAAGAATATTTTTGTACAAAATTTTTTATGAATATAATATTATGAACCATATAAAATAAATCCTTTGTGATAAAATTATATAATTTACTTTAGATATTTGCCTTATTAAATAAATAGAATAAAAATTCTATTTTATATTTTATGTATTAATTTTTTCATGAGTTACATCTTCTGTTACTTCTTTTGTTTCTGTTACAGGTTTCTTTTTAACTACAACCTCTTCCTTAACATAAGGTTTTCTTGTTATTACTGCCTCTTCTCTTTTCAATGGAATAGATATTTCTGTTTTCTTATCAACAAAATCCTCTATTGATGGTGACTTGGATGACTTTCTTTCTGTCGATTGCACTGATAGATTATTTGCATAAGAACCTTCTTTAGATGGTCTCCTTTCAATTAAAATCTCCTCGCGTTTTAGATTTATCTTTACTGTTTTTGTCTCTTTGACTGGTTCTTTTATTATATTAACATCAGCTTCAGCAATATTTTTTGTTACTTCTACATCTTCTGCCATGAGCGGAACTGTTATTGTTTCCACATCCTCTGATGCTTTAGATGATTCAAAAGAAGGTTTGGTAACTTCAGGCTTTTTATCATTTGTTTTCTCAAAATCAATTAATTCTCTTTCAGTAACTTTTAATCTAAGTATAATACCATCAAACGTTTCTACTAAAGATTTAGGAATATGATACCATTTCTTATCTAAAAAGCCTTTTTGTGTAACAATATATTCATCTTTTATTTCATTTACTTCACCTAAATCTATACCACCTATTCCAACTGCTTCTTTTTTTATTACACTATTCCAATCAATACTTTTATCAGTCGACATATCAAATAATATTTAATAACAAGACATATAATTTCAATACATTTTTTATAGTATTTCTTCTTTATGATTATTAGGATATTTAATGGTTAATTTTTCTTTTTTAACATCTACATCTATCTTCTGCTTTTCAATTGTTTGATATTTTCGTATAACAATTTCCCCGATTTTCACCATTTTTTTATTAATTGTTATTTCTTCTCCCCAAAGTGATATTATATTTTCTTCTTTTTTATTATTAGAAGCAACTGCAGTATCACCATCTTTTTTGCTATCAAGTGAAAATGGAACTGGTTTTTCGTTTAAATTTTTTTGATCTGAATTATTTTCTTTTTTTGAATTTTCATGATATACTTTGACCTCTATTTCATTAGATGTATGTTTTTGATTTGGATGTTGATAATTTTGCCCAGCATATTTATCTTTATCTTCAGTTCCATGAGACGAAAATACATCAGTTATTTTGTGCTTTAGTTTTGAAAATATTTCTGTAATTTCGTGTTCATTATACGAATCCAATTCTTTATTATCGATTAAAATCTCTTCATATTTTACAGGAATTTCAATTGTTTTTGTTGTTGTTACCCATTTTTTTGTCAGATTTAATTGTGTTTCATCGATTCTTTTTGTAACATCAAAATTTTCTGCAAACAAAGGAATTTTTCTCATTATTTCTTCATTAGATGAAAAAGAAGATTTAATTCCAGGCAAATTATCTTGATCTTTAGCTAATTCTGTTTTAATATCAATATCATTTTTATTGTCTATTGACTCACTCATATAAAACATATACAAAAACAATTTATAATAATGTATACATGCTATCAGAAAATTTAGAAATGGTAATTGGGTAAGAAAATATGTTCCTTTATAAAGAGTATTTTATTACTATGTAGAAGAGATATTAGTTAATTGCAACAAGTTAATTCAAGGTTTCATCCTTCGTCCTATAAATAAAATTACATCAATAACAAATTCCTCTTATGAATAACAAAAAAGAAAAGAAAACAATTTATCAGCAAATTTATCTTTTTTTATTAATAAATTTTAATTCAAATGTCATTTTCCCTCTAAATCCTATATAATATCCACAGTATTTGTTATCAACAGTTAAAAGTGCAAACTAATAGTATTTTTATAAATTACAATATAGAAAATGCATTAAACATTAAAAATACAATTCAGTGGGCAAACTAATTTTACATTGTAAGTAAATTGAAACTATATTAATCTCATTTTATTTGCAAATGATATGGCTTTATTCAACGAATCAACTATATCAACTTCAGGAAAAATCTTAAACAGCATTGACTGGGGAATTTCTTGATTTATCTTCTTATGCTGATTAATTATGCTATTATATTCATCTATTTTATATATTGGAATTAGGTTTTTTCTCAATAATCATGTCTATACATTTTTTGGGTATAGATTCTATTTCACGTTTCATTTTCATAGGCTCGCTCGAATATATTAATGAATTTTCAGCAATTCTTCTTGTGAAATTGCAACATTCAATAAGAATTCGTTTCGATCGCTCTTTATAATAATGCTCTTCAATTACATGATAATCACGAATAATTTTAGATAGAATATATCTTTCAGGAAAATTTAACTTCCTTAATATTGCGATTAGTTTAGAATGAATTTTTTTACCATTTTTGTCAATACCATATAATTCGACTTTAACTAGATTTTTTAATAAAGTATTATATTCGTTTAACTTTATTGAAATATCTAGAAATTGAGATCTTTTTGAAATATAACAATCCGGAATATCGATAACTACTATTATTATTTCTAGAAGAAACAACATTTAACTACAAAAAATAAAAGACAAAATTACACGAGAAAGAGACGAAGAAGATGCATTTAGAGATTATCAACATGAATCTATAAAACATCTATATCAATAAGGAGCCCTTGTTATTCTTGTTTATAGAACAATCAGATAATGCTATAAATAGAATTTACAGTATCACTGAAACTGCAAAACTAGAAAACTTGGATGTAAATTATAATGCGCTGTCCAAAGTGGCTGGATATTATAGTTGCTCAACAATATATCGGCTATTAGCACCTTTTTAATTCTTTTTTAAAGCAATTTTTTTAATTATCATAAAAAATTAATAAATGAAATTTTATTGTAAGCTTTATAGGCTATTTATATTATGTTATTCCAAATATAGAATGGGAGAAATAGTTGATAAGATTAAAGAAAAAGCACAAGATGTTAAGGATACCGTTGTAGATATAGCAAATTTACCTTTAAAAATCAGGATATTATCTCAAAAGTTCATTTTAGAATTAAATGGTGCTCTGGCAATGGAGAATGCAGGAATAGAAAGACTGCAAACTAGAATTTCTGAAACAATTGTACCAGAAGCAAGACAACGAATGGAACTGCATATGAAAGAAAGCTTGGAGCATCAAAAAAGATTGCAAAATCTAATTACTACTTTAGGTGGAGTGCCTACTCAAGAAAAATTAGGTTTACCATTGCCAAGTTATCCACAAGATATGTTTAAAGCAATGACTGATACTATGACAAGGCAGGAATCTGAATTAAAAAAAGGAGAAGAGGACATTATTCTTGAAAAAGCCGAAGTAATTTGTTATTTTATGCTAATACAAAAGGCTCAAAAGGCAGGAGGAATTTTTTTGAGCGCTGTAGAGCCACTAACTTTGAATATGAAAGATGAAGAAAATATGGCAGGGTGGGTCAAAACAAATTCTCCTGGAATAATGAGTCAACTTTGGCCAAAAATACAATCTGCTGTTGTCTCAGCCACCTCCCCCTATCTCTCTCAATCACCCGCACAATTGCAATAATAAATATTTTTTAAAATTTGTTTTACATATTTGCTGCCCTTGCCCATCATTATAGATGTCATTTGCACATATCAGCACAGTCTCTGCATAACATCATACAGCGTGCCATATTCATGTTCATAGTTTGTTGTTGATTTCTAGAGAAGACATCATTATCATACATTCAGTATAACAAGATTCGCATGCCACATACACTTATTTCAGCTTTCAATGCATGTTAGAGTATTGTCGATTTTTTAACATAAAAGATAGCTTTATTCATTAACTTTTCTAATAATTAATATATTAAAGATATCTTAAAAATATACAATAGTTTGCACATTAATTTGATAAAAGAGATCCAATAAATATAAAATATAATACGAATATTCAGTTTACATAGCATTTATAGTATGTTATAACATAATCATTATGACAAAATTAGATACTGCAGAATTTATGAGGCAAAAGTTCATTTTAGAATTAAATGGTGCTCTGGCAATGGAAAATGCAGGTTTGGAAAGACTGCAAACTAGAATTTCTGAAACAATTGTACCAGAAGCCAAACAACAAATGCAACATCATTTAGAGGAAAGTAAAGTTCACATTGAAAGGTTACATCAATTAATAACAACTTTAGGAGGTCAACCTTATCAAGGAAAAGTAGGCCTTCCTTTACCAAAATATCCACAACCGATGATTGAAAAAATGAATAATTCCATGACAAAGCCAGAGTGGGAGCTTAAAAGATCAGAGGAGGATTTGATAAGTGAAAGTGCTGAATCTATTTGCTATCTAATGCTAATACAAAAGGCTCAGATGCTTGGAGGAGTATTTCAAAATACTATAGAACAATTATCGCTTAATATGATTGATGAAGAAAATATGGCAGAGTGGATAAAGACAAATACTCCTGCGATGCTTGACAAGTTATGGCCTCAAATTGAAGAAGATATTGCATCAACCCCTCTTGAATCATCACCAGCCACATCTTCACAATCTCGATAATAAAAAAGGAATGTATGAAAATGAAATCTTTAGTTTGGCATGGACCTATGGATGTTCGTATTGATGATAAACCTCAGCCATCTATTCAACAACCAGAAGATATAGTATTACGTATTACTTCAACTGCTATTTGTGGCTCGGATATCCATTTATATCATGGTACTGTTCCTGGTATGCAACCTGGTCAAACACTAGGTCATGAATTTATGGGCATAGTTGAAGAGGCAGGACCTCATGTAACAGAAGTAAAAAAAGGAGATAAGGTCGTAATTCCTTTTAATATAGCATGTGGACAATGTCATTGGTGTAGGAATAACTATTGGTCTCAATGCGATAGAGCCAATCCTAAAGTAGGAGATATTGGAGCTGCTTTTGGATTTACTCAGCTTTTAGGTGGATATGATGGTGGACAAGCAGAGTATGTAAGGGTGCCTTTTGCAAATGCAAATATATCTATACATGTTCCAGAGCACATAAAAACAGATGAACAAGTACTCTTTCTTTCTGATATATTGCCAACTGGATATTTTGCTGCTGATATGGCTAATGTAAGACCAGGTGATGATGTTGTGGTATTTGGTGCTGGCCCAGTCGGATATTTTGCTGTTTTAAGCAGCTTTCTTCGAGGTGCAGCAAGAGTTTTCTCAGTTGATCACTGGCCCAATCGTCTTAACAAAACAAAAGATCTGGGAGCAGAGACCATAAACTTTGATGATGAGGATCCTACTGATTTTATTAAAAAAGAAACTGCAGGAAAAGGTGCTATATGTATAGATGCTGTTGGTTATGAGGCTGTAGGTCATATGGCGGGAAATGTCAGAATGATGGATGGAGAAAACCTAAAGATTCATGGAACTGATGTAAATATTAACAAAGGACATGAACATGAAAAAGTAAATCTCCCCGCATATCAACCGTCCAACCCTCTACAAATAATAACATGGATGAGCCAAATTGCAAAGAAATATTCTACTATATCTATTCCAGGAGTATATGCAAATGCATATGATCAATTCCCTCTAGGAATTTTAATGAATAGAAATATTTCAATTCATATGGGCCAATGTCCTGTCAAAAAATACAGTGAACAATTGTTTCATCTTATTGAAACCAAGAGGATAGATCCTACCAAGATTATAAGCCATACTATGAAATTAGACGAGGCTCCAAAAGGATATGAGAACTTTGATAAAAAGGAAGACGTAACAAAAATTGTACTTAAACCATAGATTGTTTTTAAAGAAAATATAACAGATAAAATTTATAATGTCCTCGTCCTCTTTTTCAAATAATACAGCAGAAGTAGCACTAAAGCCTGGATCTATTGCCCCTGATTTTACTCTTAAAACTACACCCGATCAAACAGTATCTTTGAAAGATTTTCTTGGAACTCCAGTAATCTTGGCATTTTATCCTGCAGATTTTTCACCTGTCTGTGGAGATGAAATGTCATTGTACAATGAGATTTTACCTGAATTTCAAGGATTTGGTGCGGAGATCATGGGAATCTCTGTAGACGGAGTATGGTGTCATCTTGCATTTGCAAAGGCAAGAAACCTGCATTTCCCCCTGCTTTCTGATTTTGAGCCTAAAGGGGAAGTAGCTCGAAATTATGGAGTATATAACAAGAAAGAAGGTATTTGTGAACGTGCATTATTTGTAATTAACAAAGTAGGAGTCATTCACTGGAGCTACATATCTCCGGTAGGAATCAACCCTGGTGCTGCAGGGATTTTAAAGGCTTTAGAGTCTTTAGATACGAACAATAATAATAACCAATCAGTACAAAAAAACCAAGAACAAGTACAACAAAACAATACAATAAATGAGAAACGAAAATGAGTAGTAAATATTCAAGTCTTAGTTTACCTATTGACACAAAACGTGATCACATTCAAGGACCAGATACTGCACCTATAACTTTGGTCGAATATGGTGACTACGAATGCCCTTATTGTGGTCAAGCTTATCCAATAATTAAGCAAATTCAAGATTATTTTGGAGATAATATTCGCTTTGTATTTCGCAATTTTCCTCTGACTCAAGTTCATCCTCATGCTCAAAGAGCAGCAGAAGCAGCAGAAGAGGCCGGATCTCAAAACAAGTTTTGGAAGATGCATGATTATTTGTATGAACATCAACAAGCACTAGATGATAATCATTTAGAAAAATATGCAAAAATAATAGGACTAGATTTAGAGAGATTTAACAAAGATATGGAAAACCATATACATGTACCTAGAATACGTGAAGATTTTCTAAGTGGCATACAAAGTGGTGTAAATGGCACACCTTCTTTTTATATCAATGGAACAAGGTATGATGGTTCCTGGGATTTTGATACTTTAGTGCAAATACTGACATCTGTTATTGATAATCCATGAATTTTATAATTGAATGTTGATTTTAACAATAATATTCGGGTTAGATAATCAACAAAAAGTTACAAAAATTGATTGCTATCGCATGTAGCAAAATCAAATATTTTTCCGATGTCTCCGTGACTCCGGATAGGCATAGAATATAGTGATAAAAGCCGGAGACATTTTTCATTTTAGAATTTTATATCCGGATATATGATTTGTCTCCGGTGGATTAAGAAAAAAGTAAGCACAAAAATCAAAGTTTCGGAGACACCGGATACATTTTCGATATACTCTTGGAGATACTGTGATTTTTTAGATAGAAAAAAGAACATAATCGGCAATTTAAGAAAAGTAAAATGCATATCTTTGTCATCGAAAAAGCATTATGCAAACTAGTACAAATTTGCTTATAGAGATTATTTTTCTAGGAAAAACAGAGAATTAGTGCCTGGTATATATTTTACAATAGTATTTTTCTATCATTTAGCAAGATAGCCAACGGCGCAGGTGATTCAGAAGCAAGAGAAATATGTTATATGCCAAATTCAGATTCTCCTTGATAAGTATAATATGCAAACTAGTACATATAGTGAAAAATGCTTATAACGATAGTAGATGAAGTTGTAAGAGAAAGCAAGTCCCTGTTAAATTCTCTTTTCTATTATCAAATTATGACAATTAAGCAAGGATAGTAATATAGTATTTTAAATAAATATCCAAAGAAAAGGTCATATTAATAATGTATTATAAATTTGTATATACTGCAAAACTGCTTATAAGTATCTTGCAATATTAAAAGAAAGTAATTTGCTCATAGTTATTTGTTAACTATAATATATCGTCGATAGATTCTCAGAGTATAAATTCAGTTTATTAATAAAGATTTTGCTTGTATAAAAGATCATCTACTTTTACTTTTGCCACAATCTGGTCCTTTTTTTATTGTGTTTGGATTTCAATACATAGCAAGTTCTCGATTCTCAAACATTAAACATGTTTTAATTTACATTACAACTAGCACTCCTATAAGAAAATATAATAATTAATAAATCAGAAAATAACAAGGTTACTCAATTAGTGTTACTATTACATATACACATTAAACATATTAATTTAGATATACATTAAAACGATTTATAATTGTCTCCTACATATGAAGTTTTAAATGGATATGCAACTTCAAATGGAACTAAAAAATATTTAGAATGTGCAGTTCAAAAGGGAAAACCAACTAGTCACTTTCGGCTTTTCGAGAGATTATATTTATCAAGCATAGGTATTGGTACTTATCTTGGCAATCCAAATACAGAAGATGATGAGGCCATGGAAAATGCAGTTTATGAATCAGTTAAATCAGGTGCTGTGAATGTAATAGACACAGCTATTAATTATAGGGCAATGAAATCAGAAAAAAGTATAGGTCGAGCACTATCTCGTCTGATAAAAGAAGATATAATATCAAGAGAACAAGTGTTTATCTGTACAAAGAATGGATACATTACAAATGATGGCGATTATCCAGGAATAGATGTAATGGAATATATTCAAAATATGTTCATTTCAACAGGCCTAATTGATTTAAAAGACATAAGTTCTGGTTATAATGTTCTTAATCCAAATTACATTGCTAGATGCATTGACAAATCGCTTTTGAATATGCATCTAAGTACTATAGATTTAATATATATACATAATGCTTTTGAAAGCTGGTATAATGATGTTAGCAAAGAACAATTCTTAGAAATGCTATCAAAGGTATTTGAAACATATGAAAAATACCGTTCAAATAACAAGATACGCTATTATGGGATGGCAACATGGACTTGTTTTAGAGTACAAAAAAATAGTAAAGAATATCTATCCTTAGAAGAAGTCGTTAATATTGCTCAAAAAGTTGGGGGCAAAGAACATGGATTTAGATTTATACAACTTCCTTATAATTTAGCTTATAGCGAGGCATTGCTACTTGAAAATCAAAATGTGGGATTAGAGAAAAATTTGACAATACTAGAGGCAGCAGAAAAATTAAACATAAAAGTATTTACAAGCATTCCGTTGTTTCAAAGTCGTTTGCTTAGAGCAAAAATTCCAGATTATATGGGATTAGATGATCAGATTGCAAAACTGATTCAAATTATACGCTCAAGTCCATCTGTTATTGCACCACTTATAGGATATAAAAAACCTGAGCACATCGAACAAAACCTCAAGGTTGCAAATATTCCTCCACTCAATGAACAAGAATTCAAAGATGCTATCAAACTATTATTGAAAGGAAATTAATAATATATAATAAAATATTTAAGTGCATATATACACTTTACAAACCATTGTGCATTCTAAATAAAAGGGAAATGAGTATCTAAAAAAAGTAAATCAATTCTTTCATAAAGAACAGAAAAACCAAGTATTTTACTTGCATGCAACAATGTATATGGGTAAACATACAACAAAAATACTTTAAACAAAGATTTATGGTAATAATTTTTATCTACAATAAATAATATTTATTTAAAAAAAATAATAAAACTATGAGCCTTTATAAATCATCTTAATTTATCTCCATTACCAGTAAATAGTTAAAAGTAATAGGCAAAATCTAAAGATATAGTTCTGTGGATAATACAAACTTTTTAAAAACAAAGTAGAAATAAACATAAAGTATAAGAAAACATTAGATTAAGAGAAATGTCTGCCGATAATAAACTATCCCACCAGAGCACTAATAATAAAGAGATAGGAAAAACATTTGTATCAGAAAAATTTTCAAGCACCATAGATTCATTTTGGATTGTTATAAATTCAAGCGTATTAATTAATCCATTTGACTTTGTATCTGTAGATAATAAAAACAATACTAAAACCATTGGGATAGTAAAAGAATTACAACGAACATTTTTATTATTTGATTCTAAACATAGTGGATTTTTTTTCTCAGAAAAAGATCAATCAATAAACAGTAAAGATATGCAAGGAACAGGAGTTACCATTGCAAAGATCGCGATCATGACAAATATCATCAATAACAACAATAATAATAACAATAATAACAATAATTTTCAAGAATCATCAAATATTAATGAAAGTGAATCAAGAGTACAGGTCAAACTAAAGAATAGGATTACTTTGTCGATCAACATGCCCATGGAAGAAGGAAAATCAGTAGTATTTGCAAATTCTAACGAAGTTATAGAATCTTTAGGAATCCCTGAAATGGAAAACCCTATTCCTGCAGGGATCATTCAAATGACTAATGGTACAAATATTCCAATATTCTTAGATGTTACATATATTTTAGGTCCAGACACTGCACATGTTAATGCTTCTGGAATATCTGGAAATGTAAAAACAAGTTATCTTTTATTTCTACTTCAGGCAGCATATCAAACACTTTCAAAAGAGGGAATAGCATTAATCTTATTTAATACAAAGGAAAAGGGTTTACTTTATCTTGAAAACAGTAGTGAGGAAAATTTCGATAAAAGAGACATGGATTTTATGAATCTTTTAAATATGAAAGTAACACCTTTCCAAAACATAAAATATTTCCTTCCAAGAGGTAGAAATGGTAAACCTAATTCTGCATATATCCCTGAAAAAAACTTTAAAACATACTCGTATGAACTATCGGACATTTATGATAGACTAGAGCTATTATTTCCCTCACAAGCA
>Ga0134127_10002151_pt1 | contig 14375 bp, 11 predicted proteins | sample KB31753_FD_96459 | JGI IMG/M metagenome (GOLD analysis project Ga0134127, IMG submission 96459) | Terrestrial soil microbial communities with excess Nitrogen fertilizer from Kellogg Biological Station, Michigan, USA - KB3-175-3 | ecosystem: Environmental > Terrestrial > Soil > Unclassified ...
CCAGATTCTCACTGAACCGCGTGTCGCCCGAAATCAGGACGGATCGTCCTCTGCAATCGATCCGGTAGCCGTAAGCGGGCTTGATCTCAGGGCCGTGATCCACTTGAAAAGCTGTCACACGAACACCATTCCGCTCGTACACTACGCCATCTGACGAAAACTCTTCTACAGTGCGGGTAGCTTTTGATCCGCAATGCGAATGCGCACGTCAGCCGCATAGGCTCGTTCAAGATTAGCCATGAGTTCTTTCGCGCCAGTTGGCCCGATCACGCGGAACGGTTTTGTTCGCCCCCCGCCTCCCGGCAACCAGGCTGTGAGCCATAAATCAGGGATGCCGTTCACGTGGTCGGAATGGTAGTGAGTAATAAACAGCGCATCCAACCGCGCCGGCGGAACCCGAATCTGGGCGAGCCTGATCGGCACGCCTCGACCCGCATCAAACAAGAGCTTCTGATCGCCTGCTTCGACCAATGTGCCCGGTCCGAATCTATCTGGACGAAGCTGTGGATTTCCGGTGCCGAGGAGGGTGACGCGGAACGTCTCCTGCGCATTCGCTCCCAGTGCAGTTATCAGCACGATGAGTGCTGTGGCCATCAGCCTCGTCAGCATCGCAAGTCCTCCCTCTAACCGGCCGATTTCGGCAAATCGCGCATGAGGACGCACACATGATCGCCAAGGGTCATCGAAAGACTCACCGACCCCGGAGGACGGACCTCTCCCCTCGGGAACGCCGGCGCGGTCGGCGCTCCGGTGCTGAGACAGGTCCTCGAGCAACAGGAGGAAGTTGCTGGTCGTATCGTCGAAGAAGGCTCCATAGCACGCAGGGACGCGCACGCCGATCGCCGCGCCCACCTGCTGATAGAAACGCACCTCGGTCCTGTACCCGCCGCTGGCGCGCATGATCTCCGCGGCGGCCGGATTCGGCGATGGCAGCTTGACGATCATGGTTGGCGGGAGATTGCTCGCGCCGCTATACGTCAGGGAGAGCCGCACGAGAGTGCCATAGACGGCCTTCGTCGCGTCCAGGGACTCGGTATGAACATGTTCGACCGCGCCCGCGCACAAGTGGCCTGCCTTTCGAAGGGCTGACGTCAGCCATGGGGCCGTCAGTTGCTGTGGCATGGTCGGAGTGCCAGGCGATGTCATGGAGGAGACCCCCGATCCAGAAGGCGCCTACGGGCGGGATGCCAGGGGAAGGGTCAGTAGGGGCAGCAGCTGTTGCATTGCGCTGTGGATCATACGCGATCCGGTGAGTCTAGGCCGCCCCAGGGTGCCGTGGGAAACGGAACCCGCGTACGGCTGGTTTGATCTCAGGAAGGAACGTAAGACAGCATTCGCGCAGGTCGAGACCAGCGCTCGTTGCCGTACCGGTGGACCTTCTTGGGCCCGATCGGTCTACCCATTCGACACTAGCGTTAGCTGAAAGTGTCTGCGTGTTGTTAGGCAGGCCGTGCCAGTGCGACGGCAGCCTGTTCGACCGTACGTTCAACTATCGACGCGGCAGAGAGCACCTCTGTGATGCCCTGAACACCCTGCCCTGCATACATTGCCATGGCTTCTATCTGTCCGGTCATGCCCGCCATTGGTGGAGTCACTGCGTAGCGCGGTACGCTACGACCATCCGATCTGGCGGCGATGCTGTTGCCGTCACCCGGTCTCGGGCCTCGCGCGGGCGACCCCGCTTCTTCCCACAGCCTGGCCGTACTGTTGCGCAATACCCGATGGGGCGCCTCTTGCCATCCAATGTCGAAAAGGGGGACGGCCAAGACGGTGTCAGGGTGCTTGGCAGCGACGAGGGCGCGCTTGTAGTCTGGATGCGCGCGCGATTCGTCCGATGCGACAAACCTTGAGCCCATCATCGCGCCAGACGCTCCGAGCGCCAGCGCTGCCGCCAGGCCTCGCCCGTCAACAATGCCGCCGGCAGCAACGACCGGTACGGCACCCGCCAGGTCGACGATGACGGGCACGAGGGCAAGGGTTGACGTTGTACCTCGCACGTGCCCGCCGGCTTCCCAACCTTGTGCGATCAAGACGTCGGCTCCCGCATCGAGCGCTCTCTTGGCCTCGTCTTCGCTCGCCCGTGGACAGGAGCTTTGCTCCTGCTGCGCGCACGAGCTGCACGTACGGCGCTGGATCGCCCCAGAACAGGTGGATCACGCGCGCCCCGGCATCCAGCGCTACACGGGTATGTTCGTGTTGGTTCAAGTCAGCCCGTATGTTCACCGAGAACGGCCGGCTGGTCAGCGCGGCGAGTTCGCCGACAAGACGCGCCGCAATGTCTGGTGCGTATGCCCAAATGGCCATGGATCCGAGTGCCCCAGCGTTGCTCACGGCGCCGGCAAGCTCCGGCCCCCCACAAGTTCCAATGGGCGTCTGAATGATTGGATGCCGGATCAAGAGCTTGTCTGTCAGAGCTGTCTTCACATGCCCCCCCTACTAAGCATGAGTATCTAGACCATCTGTGTCAGACAGACCTGGATAGTCCGGCTGGTCATAGCCGATCATGCGGTCCGCGGGCGTGGTTCCGGGCGAGCTTCCAGGCACGGATCCGGCCGATGTTCTTCGCCTCGACCGGCGGCAGTTCCAGGGACTCCGCGCGTAGGGTGTCGGGCAGGCGCTGATAGAACGTGTTGCTCACCACGATCTCGTCGCACGCAGCGACGGTATTGAGGCGGTGCGCGAGGTTGATGGAATCGCCGATCACGCCCATGTGCGTACGGCTCAGGGGCCGCAGAGAGAGCACCTGGAGGTCACCCAGTGTTATGGAGACGTGCACGCCGGCGGCCGGTTGGATTTGGTCGAGCTGGCGCTGCCACTCGGTCGCGACCGAGGCGCCGATGTCGAGAAGCCCACGCGCACACGCGACCGCCTGCTCCAGGTATCCAGGCGAAGCCTCGGGGACACCGAAGAGCCCCACCACGGAGTCCCCGAGGAACTGATAGAGCATCCCGCTGTCGTTGACGATACGGTGGCGCGTCCTGGAGGCGAATGATGTCAGGGAGTGGCGCGACACCGCCTCGTCTCGCGTGTCGCGAACGTAGCTCGAGTACGAGCAGAGATCGGCCATCAGGACAACGACATCCCGGCAAAGGCCTGGCGGCAGGATCGAGCGGGGTAGACTCCGACCGGCCTCGCGCAAGCGGCGTACGCGCCAGAACGCAAGGTGCCAGAGGAGGGCGGCCTGGAGGGGGTCGTTCTGGAACCCCTCGCCAAAGGCATGGACACCCTTGACGTGGTCGACAGCGTTCCGGAGGGCGAGGAGGTCGTCCTCACCCAGAGCGTCGAGCGCGATCCCAAAGCGCCCACCGAGGAGCCGGAGCAGGTGGTGCTCGTCCCAGATTTCCAGGGCCAGCCCGGGCCTCAGAGCCTCGCGCAGCAAACGCTCAACAGCCGTCCGGTCACTGAGGGCATGTCCGTCAGTGGCCACCACGACCCGTGCGGCGCCGTCGGTGGCGGGGACGGGCTTGCCGTACTTTCGCCGGATGCTCTGGAGCAGCCGCTCGCGAGAGTAGCCCGTGTCGACCTCGACGAAATACGGCGGCGCCTGACCCGCTCGGACCTCGATATCAGCGAAGGCGCCGCCGCCGAGCGCTACCTCCTGCCTGATCCGGATAGCCTCGGGCGGAACGCCCTCGTCAAGATGGCGGAATAGGAGGTAGTCACAGCACATGCCCTGGAGAAACAGGCGCAGCTCGCTGGAAGTGTCCTCCATAGTGGCCGATCTTACTCTTGCTGGGGAAGCACGTGTCAGGCCCCCAAAACGTGGGGGGCAAGAACTCCAGACGCGACTTCTTGGTGAGGAGCCTGGTTTCGAGGGAGCAGTGCGCTCAAGCTACCGAGACATTTGGTTAAAATGTGGCCAAACGCGCGCCTAGTAGACATCAATCCAGTACGTCTCCAGGCCCGTGTTGACCAGCCGCCGCGGCAGCGCATCCAGGTGCTCCAGATTGCTCATGACCCACGCGGGATGTACCCGCGGCGGCGGGAAGGGCAATGGCGTCGGGCTACCGATCCAGCCAGACGGCCATCATGCGGCCGCCGTAGTCGAAGCCGTTGTTGGGCCCGAAGTTCTTCACGTAAGGCTCCCACGCCGATACGACTTTCTGCGAAGCGTCGTAGAGATAGTAGGCGTGGTGCGCGACGTGGCGCTGGATGTCGAAGATGAGATCACGGCGCTTCTTCTCGTCGAAGGTGCGCCGCTGGAGCCGGAGCATCTCGGTGAGCTTGGGGTCGTTGACACCCGCGGCGTTGAGCGGCTGGCCCGGCATCAAGCTCCGGTACAGATACGCGTCCGGATCGATCCAGGCTCCCCGAAGCCCGAACGTCATCTTGTCGAACTTGCCGTAGATCGTGCTGGAGATGTAGGCGCCGTACTCCTTGAGCTTGAGGTCGGTGTCAATCCCCGCCGCCTTGTAATTCTTGAGTGCGATGCTCATGCGGTCCACGTAGTCGGGACCGTAGCCGGCTGTACTCTCGCAGGGCGCCTTGAACCCGTTGGGATGGCCGGCCTGGGCGAGGAGCCGCCTGGCGGCTGGGATATCCTGCTCGTAGAGCTCGCGACCCTCGGGCGTCAGCTCAGCGAGCGGGATGGACCATTCCGCCGAGGCCGCGGGCACCGCCATGTTGGGGGCGCCCTGGCCGAGAGCGTGCGGGCTCGACTCGAGGAACTCCCGCCAGTTGCTCGCGCGCCCCATGGCCCGGCGCACGCGAACATCCTTGAAGGGCTCCTGGTCCAGCTTGACCGCCGTGTAGCCGCCGGTGAACCAGACGTACTCCGCCGTCTGAAGGCCGGGCTTGCGGGGCCGGGCGATGTCGAGATCGGTGCGCCGGACGACCTGCTGGTACTCGGGGCCGAAGTCGTACTTTCCCGACAGCCAACCGGAGAAGCGGGACGCCGGGTCGGCGTCGATGGTGAGATCTACCCCGTCCACGTGGGGCAGACCCGCCACGAAGTAGTAGGGGTGCCGGACGAAGGTCATGCGCACGTTGGGCTCATGCCGCTCGAGCATGAACGGGCCGGTGCCGATCGCCGCCTCCGCCTTCCTGAGATCGCCGAACTTTTCCACCGCCTCCTTCGCGATGATCCACGTCGAGGTGGCGGCGAGGGCGTCCATGAACCACGCGAAGGGCTCGGACAGGGTGAACTTCACGGTGTAGCGATCCACCACCTCGATGCGGTCCACCATCTCGAGCACGGGCCGGTTGCCATTCCCCTTGATGGTGAGGAAGCGCTCGTACGTGTACTTCACATCCTCGGCGGTGAGCTCCCGTCCGTTGACGGGCGGCTTCGGGTGCCAGCGGACGCCCTTCCTGAGCTTGAAGACGTAGGTGGTGTCGCTGGGCTGAGTCCACGACTCGGCCAGGTCCGTCTCCACCGGATAGGTGCCCGGCTTCACCATTGGTCCGGCCTTGACCTTCATGAGGCGACTGTAGATGAAGGAGAGCGGGATCATGGTGGCGAAGGAGATTGTCTGGTGCGGGTCCAGACCGACGGGATCGAGCTGGTGGGCAAGGCGAAGGATGCCGCCCCGCTTGGGCGTCTGGGCGACGGCCGGGCCCGGGGCCACGAGATCCGTGACCGCGATGACGCCTCCTGTCGCGACCGCAGTGGCGCCTAGCTTGAGGAGATCACGGCGAGTGGGGGCGATGGAGTGACGGCACATATCCATGGAGGCCTCCTCGTTTGCACGGGCGGTTCTCGGCGAGCTCTAGTGGGGGGTAATCGCCGGGCATTCGCCGAGCCGTTCACGCCCGGAGCGTATTGCCAGGGTCGGCGAGGGTCGTCCTGCGGGACGCCGCTGCACTCCATGCCTTACTCCTCCGTGCCCGTCGGGTTGGCACGTGGGGATCGAGGCTGAGATGGCGGACACTCTGGGGTGGCGGCACGTCAATGTCAAGGGCATGCACTGCCGCCTTGGCTTCGGCACTCTAGACGCCGGCACAGCGGCACGGCACTGCATACCGTGGGAAGGGCGTGCACGCTGCGGCTCGCATCGCGGCGCTCGCCGAGGCCGGCGAGATCGTGGCGAGCCGGAACACCACTGTTTCGCCGAGGGCACGACGGCCTCCCGACGTCAGGGGTGCCGGGGCTGGAAAAGCTCGATGGGATTTCCCGACGGGTCCTCCAGTAGGATCTGTAGGCCGCCCGGGCCCGTGATGATGTCGTTTCGGAACCGCACCCCGGCAGCCCGAAGTCGATCCACCTGAGCGGCGAGGTCGTCGACGACGAAGTGGATGCGGTTCCACCCACCAGGCGTAGGCCGGCGGCCGTCGGGCATGGGTCGGCCTGCCGAGCTGGTTGGCCCGCTGAGCAGCAGCCGCAGATCGCCGAGGGCGACGTCGGCGAACGCCGGCAGCGTCTTGGAGATCACCTTGAACCCGAAGTGCGTCGTATAGAAAGCGATCGCCGCTTCGACGTCGTCGACCATGTAGCGGACATTGACGGTGGTCATCGGTGTCCCCTTCCTCCCATTGGAGATTGCTCCGCACCTTTCGCGAAGCGTACACCCGTCGGGATCGGGACCTACCAGCCGCATGGCGGGTTGCCTTGGATCCGGTTCAATTGGTAGCGAAGTAAGCTACTATGCAAGACCGAGTCTGGCGGCCTTTCATGCAAGGAGGTGCGATGCCTGACCATCCTCACCACCACGAGCACGATCACAGGGCCGAGCACCATCGCGGCCACGACCACGGGCATGGACATACCCACGGCGTGGTTGACCCGTCGATCGCCTCGACCGCGCGTGGTCTGTGGGCGCTGAAGTGGTCGTTCATCGGTCTGATGATCACCGCGCTGTTGCAGGTCGTGGTGGTCGTATTGTCCGATAGCGTCGCGCTGCTCGCCGACACGATCCATAACTTTGCGGACGCGGCCACCGCGATCCCTCTCGGCATCGCCTTCGTGCTCATCAGGCGGGGAGCCACGCGGCGGTTCACCTACGGCCTGGGGCGCGTCGAGGACCTTGCGGGCCTGATCATCGTCATCACCATAGCCGTGAGCGCGGTGCTCGCGTTCTACCAAGCGGGCCAGCGGTTTCTCCACCCGCAACCGGTCGGCTTCCTCTGGGCCGTGATGCTCGCCTCCGTCGTCGGGTTCATCGGCAACGAAACGGTGGCCATCTTCCGGATCCGGGTGGGCCGGCAGATCGGCAGCGTCGCCCTGGTCGCCGACGGCTACCACGCGCGCGTGGATGGCTGGACGAGCCTGGCGGTGCTCTTCGGCGCCATCGGAGTCTGGGCCGGCTACCCGCTGGCCGACCCGGTCGTAGGTCTGCTCATCTCGGCGGCCATCTTCGTGATCGTCTGGCAATCGGCTCGGGCGGTCATGGTCCGGATGCTCGACGGAGTGGACCCGGAGACGCTGGAAACAATTGGCCACGCAGCGCGTCACGTTCCCCGGGTGGAAGAGGTCACCGATGTCCGAGCGCGGTGGATCGGGCATCGCCTTCACGCGGAGGTGAGCATCACCGTGCCCGCGGGGTTGTCCGTGGGAGACGGTCACGAGATCGCGAAGGAGGTCCGGCACCAGCTCCTTCACCACCTGCCGCACCTCGGCCGAGTCATGGTTCACGTTGATCCCTACGGGCAGGGAGGGGAGCAGTACCACCGGCTGGCGGAGCACACCCACGACGGCCTCCCCGCACACTCGCACGAGTGAGCGCACGGTTCGGTCTCCCGACCCCTAATACTTCGATTTGTCGAACTAACTGTGCGTTCTCTCATTGACGTTCGCCCACGGTCGTTGGTACCGTGCACGGCATCGACGTGTTCGATCCGTTCCTGGACCGGGATCAGAGGCGTGATATGGCCCCTTCAGCCGCACTCCGGCAGACAGGAGGTCGAGCGCGCTGTCGCGTCTTGATCGAAGGGGTTGTTCAGGGGGTCGGCTTTCGTCCGTTCGTCTACCGGCTCGCTGAAACCCATCGGCTTGGTGGCTCGGTAAGGAACGGGCAGCACGGCGTCCTGATCGATGCCGAGGGCGATCGAGATGCCATCGATCGATTCCTGGACCAATTGAAGTCCGCGGCTCCTTCCTCCGCCCGTCTTCGGCGCATCACCGTCACCTGGGGCACTCCGCATCATGACTCCGAGCCGTTCAGGATTGACACGAGCGCGGGGGAGGGCGAACCGGCGCTGTTTCCCGCTCCGGATCTGACGGTCTGTGTCGCATGCCTCGCCGAGATGCGCGATTCCGGGAATCGGCGCTACGCCTATCCATTCCTGAACTGCACGCAGTGCGGTCCGCGCTACACGATCATCCGAGCGTTGCCGTATGACCGCGAGCGAACCTCGATGGCCTCGTTCAAGACGTGTCCCGCCTGTCGCGAGGAATACGAGGACCCTCGGGACCGGCGCTTCCACGCGGAGCCGACGGCCTGTCCGGCGTGTGGGCCGCGCCTGGCGCTGCTGGGCTCGGTCGGCCAGACGCTGGACGTGGCCGACCCACTGGGGAGTGCGGTCGCCGCGCTGCGGGCCGGCCAGATCGTCGCGGTCAAGGGGCTCGGCGGCTACCATCTCACCTGCGATGCGACCGCTCCCGGAGTGGTGAGCGAGCTGAGGCGGCGGAAGGCGCGCGACGCGAAGCCGCTGGCTGTGATGGTGGGCAGCCTCGACGCGGCACGGCGGCTCTGCGTTGTCTCGGAGGCCGAGGCCGAGTTGCTCCAGTCGGCCGCGCGGCCCATCGTGCTCCTGGAGCGGCGGTCAGTAAGGGCCGGCGAGGCGGTGGCCTATGAAGTGGCTCCACGGCTGCGTCATCTCGGTCTGATGTTGCCGTATACCCCGTTGCAGCATCTGCTCCTCGACGGAATTGGTCGTCCGCTGGTCATGACCAGCGGGAACCGTAGCGACGAGCCCATCGCCTACCAGGACGACGATGCCCTGGCGCGGCTGGACGGGGTCGCCGATCTCTTCCTGGCTCATGACCGGCCGATCGAGGTGCGCTGCGACGACTCGGTGGCGCGAGTTGTCGACAATGCCCCAGTCGTTCTGCGCCGGGCGCGAGGCTATGTGCCCCTCGCGATCTCCCTGACCCGCGAGGCGGTTGAGCCGATCCTGGCCTGTGGCGGGGAGCTCAAGAATGCGTTTGCGCTGGTCCGTGGTCGGGAGGTGTTTCTGAGCGAGCATCTCGGCGATCTTGGCGATGAGCGCGCATACCGGGCTTGGACGGGCGCCATCGCGCATCTCGAGGGCTTGCTCGAGCTCGCGCCCCGGGTGGTCGCCCATGATCTGCATCCCGGCTATCGATCCACGGCCTACGCCGCGATGCTCGACGGGGTGCGTCGCGTCCCGGTCCAGCATCACCATGCCCACATCGCGAGCTGCCTCGCGGACAACGGAGTCGACGATCGGGTGATCGGTGTCGCCTGGGACGGCACGGGCTACGGCACGGACGGGCATGTCTGGGGCGGCGAGTTCCTGCTGGCGGATCTGGAGGGATTCGAGCGCGTGGGCTCCTTCCAGGAGGTCGCCATGCCGGGCGGGGAAGCGGCCGTCCGCGAGCCCTGGCGCATGGCCGCCGTCTTCCTGCAGACGGTGTATGGCGAGGCCATGGGAGAGCTGGACCTGGCCTTCATGGGGCGCCTGGATCGTTCGGCGTGGCGGCTGCTGAGCCGCGCGACGGAACGAGGCCTGAATGCGCCGCCGATATCCAGCGCGGGCCGCCTGTTCGATGCCGTCGCCAGCCTGCTGGGTTTTCGGGATCGCGTGGACTTCGAGGCCCAGGCGGCCATGGAGCTCGAGGCGCTGGCGGAGCCGGAGGCCGACCGGGTGTACGCGGTGAACCTGGAGGAGATGGACGGGCGCACGATTGTCAGGACGCCGGACATCGTCCGGGGGGTGGTCGAGGACATCCTGTCGGGAGTGGGTGCCGACCGCATCGGAAGCCGCTTCCACGCAACGCTGGCCGACGTGATCGTGAACACGTGCGAGCGCCTCCGGGAGCGTTCCGCGCTCGATCGGGTCGCGCTCAGCGGCGGTGTCTTCCAGAACGTTCGCCTCTCCCGGCTGGCGGTGGAGGGACTCGGCCGGGCCGGCTTTCAGGTCTACACTCATCACCAGGTTCCGCCCAACGACGGCGGGCTGGCCCTGGGCCAGGCGGCGATCGCCGCCCGCTCCCGGGAAGATCGGAGCCGTGTCTGATGTGCCTGGCGATCCCGGGGAAGGTCATCGAGGTCTTCCAGGACCGCGGCCTCCGCATGGCGCGGGTCGACTTCGGAGGGACCGTGAAGAAGGCCTGTCTCGAACAGCTACCCGAGGCGGTCCTGGGCGACTATGTGCTCGTCCACGTCGGATTCGCTCTCAGCGTGGTAGACCCGGCAGAGGCCGAGCGGACCTACCGGTTCCTCGAGGAGCTGGGGCAGCTCGACGAGATCCACATGCCCGAGGGCCCGGCGTGAAGTACCTGGACGAGTATCGAGACGGTCGGGTTGCGGCGAAGATCCTGTCCGAGATCGGGCGGGTGACCACGCGGCCGTGGACCCTCATGGAGGTCTGCGGAGGCCAGACGCACTCCATCGTCAAGCACGGCGTGGACCGCATGCTGCCTTCCCAGATCGAGCTCGTGCACGGACCCGGATGTCCCGTGTGCGTGACGCCCCTGGAGCAGATCGACAAGGCCCATGCGATCGCGAGCCGGCCCGGCGTGACGTTCGCCTCTTTCGGCGACATGCTGCGAGTCCCGGGGTCTCACACGGATCTCCTCCGGCTGAAATCGGAGGGGGCCGATGTGCGAATCGTCTACGCGCCGCTGGATGCGGTCCGCCTCGCGCAGCAGCACCGGGATCGGGAGGTCGTGTTCTTCGCGATCGGCTTCGAAACGACGGCACCCGCCAACGCCCTGGCGGTGACGCAGGCCGCCGCGCTTGGCGTCAAGAACTTCTCCATGCTCGTGTCTCATGTCCTGGTGCCTCCCGCCATCGCGGCCGTCCTGCAGTCGCCCGGCAATCGGGTCCAGGGCTTTCTCGGCCCGGGACACGTCTGTACGGTGATGGGCTATCGCGAGTACGAAGCTCTTGCGGCCCACTTCCAGGTCCCCATCGTGATCACCGGCTTCGAGCCCATCGACCTCCTGGACGGAGTGCTCCGAACCGTCCGTCTCCTCGAGGCCGGGGAGGTCGAGCTCCAGAATCAGTATTCGCGGATCGTGACGCGCGAGGGCAACGTGGCCGCGCAGCGGCTGGTGTGGTCGGCCTTCGAGGTCTGCGACCGCAAATGGCGAGGGATCGGGACCATTCCCAAGAGCGGTCTGCGGCTTCGGTACGAGCTCCAGGAATACGACGCCGAGAGGCGATTTGACGTGGGGGCGATGGAGACGCTGGAGCCGGCCGCCTGCATCAGCGGCCAGATCCTCCGCGGCCTGAAGAAGCCGTACGATTGCCCTGCATTCGGAAGCGCCTGCACGCCCGAGCGGCCGCTGGGCGCGACCATGGTCTCGGCGGAGGGGGCCTGTGCCGCCTATTTTGCGTACGGCCGTCACCGCCAGGAGGCGACGCGATGAAGGACGCGATCCTCCGCAAAGCGCGTGAGAGCGCAGACGTCAAGGAGCAGTTCTTCCGGGCGGAGGCCGACCGTATCGAGGCGCTGGTGCGGGCCATGGCGGGGCGCTTCTCGAGCGGGGGCAGGCTCTACGTCATGGGCAACGGGGGCAGCGCCACGGATGCCCAGCATATCTCGGTCGAGTTCTTCCATCCGATCGTAGAGAAGCGGAAGCCCCTGCCGGCCCTCGCGCTGACCGCCGATCAAGCGCTGCTGACCGCGATCTCCAACGACCGGGACTTCGCCAAGGTCTTCGCCGACCAGTTGCGTGTCCTCGCGCGGCCCGGGGACATGGCCCTGGCGGTGAGCACGAGCGGGAAGTCACCCAATCTCGTGCAGGCGCTCGAGACCGCACGGGGGCTGGGCCTTCTCACCATTGCCTTCACCGGCAAGGACGGGGGGCGCCTCCCGGATCTGGCCGAATACTGCTTCGTCGTGCCGTCGTTCAGTATTCACCGGATCCAGGAGACCCACGTCACGCTCTACCACATCGTCTGGGACCTCGTGCACGTCGCCCTGGGAGAAGACGATGTCATCTAACGGAGGGCCGAGCAGCTTCGCGCTGAGCTGCCCCGCTCCGCTCTCGACCACCGACCGGGTGCTCCTCGGCCACGGAAGCGGCGGCAAGATGACTGCGGATCTCATCGCGCGGTACTTCTTGCCCGCGTTCCGGAATTCGTATCTCGACCGACTGGACGATCAGGCCGTCTTGAACGTCGCAGGGGGCCGGCTGGCCTTCACGACGGATGCGCACGTGGTGACGCCGCTCTTTTTCCCGGGCGGCGACATCGGGATGCTCGCGATCAATGGGACGGTCAACGACCTCGCGATGGCGGGAGCCCGGCCCCTGTACCTGAGCGCCGCGTTCATTCTCGAGGAGGGGTTCCCACTCGCGCAGCTCGGGCGGATCGTGGAATCGATGAGCGCGGCCGCGAAGACCGCGGGGGTCCTGCTGGTGACCGGGGACACCAAGGTGGTGGATCGAGGCAAGGCGGACGGCTGCTTCATCACGACCAGCGGCGTCGGCATCCTCGGGCATGAGCAGGAGATCACGGCCGCCGGCGCTCGCCCCGGAGATCTCGTGATCTTGAGCGGGGCCATCGCGGAGCACGGCATGACCATCATGGCCGCGCGGGCCGATCTCGAGGTCGAGTCTCCGGTCGCGAGCGATTCGGCGCCGCTACACGAGCTCGTGCACGACATGCTCGAGACGGGCGGGAAGATCCATTGCCTGCGAGACCCCACGCGGGGTGGGGTAGCCACCGCGCTGAACGAGATCGCGCGACAGTCCGGCGTGGGCATGGTCCTGGAGGAGGAGGCGATCCTGGTGAGGGAGCCGGTACGCGGGATCTGCGAGCTCCTTGGATTCGATCCCCTCTACGTCGCCAACGAGGGGAAGCTGCTGGCGATCGTCGAGCCACGGAGTGCCGATCGGGTGCTGGCCGCCATGGGGCGTCGGCCCGAAGGACGGGACGCGCATGTCATTGGCGAGGTGACCGAGGATCCGGACCGACTCGTCGTGCTCAAGACTCGAGTGCGGGGACGCCGGATCGTGGACATGCTCCAGGGAGACCAGCTGCCGCGCATCTGCTAGCGCGGAGATCGGGAGCCGAGACATGGCGATAGTGGAGCGGGAAGTCGTCAGGGGCGGGCAGCCGCCCACGCCGGAGGCGAAGCCTGAGCCGGCGCGAGAGCGTCTGCCGCTGGGGCCGCTCAAGACGATCCACGTCTACTGGCTCGCCGGGATGAGCTGCGACGGCTGCACGATCTCGGTGGCCGGCGCCACCAACCCGGGCATCGAAGGGCTCCTGGCCGGGGTGGTGCCCGCAATGCCGAAGGTGATTCTCCATCACCCGGTGCTCTCGGCCGAGGCAGGGGCAGAGTTCGTGCAGTCCTTCATCGATGCATCGGAAGGCAAGCTCGGAGCGCCCTACGTCGTGGTGTTCGAGGGGTCCGTGGCGGACGAGCGGATCGCGGAGCGGGCGGGGGGGTATTTCTCCGCCATGGGCGTCGAAGCCATCAAGGGCGGGGTGGGGTCGCGGCCCGTGCCGACCGCGACCTGGCTGCGCCGGATGGCGCCGGGAGCGGCCGCAACGATCGCCATTGGAACTTGCGCGACATGGGGCGGCGTCCCGGCGGCCGAGGGCAACCCGACTGGCGCCATGGGCCTGATGGACTTTCTCGGCAAGGACTACCGGAGCGCGTTCGGCCTGCCGGTGATCAACATCCCGGGCTGCGCGCCGCAGGGGGACAACTTCACCGAGACGGTCTTCGCGGTTCTGCTCTTCCTCCAGGGCCTGGGCCCCCTGCCGACGTTCGACGAGCTCGGGAGACCGGCCTGGCTGTTCCGCGACACCGTTCATCAAGGCTGCTCGCGCGCCGGATTCTACGAGGAGGGCGTCTTCGCGCAGCACTACGGCGACCCGGAGTGCCTCGTGGAGATCGGCTGCTGGGGTCCGATCGTCAACTGCAACATCGTGCAGCGAGGCGCCATCAACCACATGGGGGGTTGCATGCGTGCGGGCGGTGTCTGCATCGGATGCACGATGCCCGGCTTCCCCGACAAGTTCAGCCCCTTCTACAAGACGCCACCCGGCGCCGCCCTCTCGACCCTCGCGGCCAAAGGGGTGGGCGCGGTCGTTCGCCGGCTGCGACGGCTGTCCAACCGCGAGGCCAACCGGGAGCACCGCTGGGACGTGACCAACGACGTGCCGAGCGGATGGGCGCACGTCCCGCCGCAGACCGCGGCCGATCGGACGATCAAGTTCTTCTACAGCATGTGGCAGCATCTGGGGACGAAGAAGCCCGGTCGACCGCCCGGAGAGAAGGATCGCTTCTGGGGG